>Ga0070733_10002016_pt1 | contig 14794 bp, 15 predicted proteins | sample Coa_R1_9_FD_66450 | JGI IMG/M metagenome (GOLD analysis project Ga0070733, IMG submission 66450) | Surface soil microbial communities from Centralia Pennsylvania, which are recovering from an underground coalmine fire - Coalmine... | ecosystem: Environmental > Terrestrial > Soil > Unclassified ... | reverse complement strand
AGATGGTTCACGCGGTGGCGGAATTCCTCGCCGCAGCCGAACATCATCGTTGCCGTGGTGCGCATGCCGAGGGCGTGCGCCGCGCGATGAACTTCCACCCATTCGGCTGATGTGCATTTGAGGCGTGCGATGCGCGCGCGAATCTCGTCATCCAGAATTTCCGCGCCGCCGCCCGGAATCGAATCGAGGCCCGCGTCGCGCAACCGCGCGATCGTGTCGCGCAGCGAAAGCCCCGACACTTCCGCGATGCAGGTGACTTCCGGCGCAGAGAAACAGTGGAGGTGAATCTGCGGGAATTTCTGCTTGATCGAGCTGAGCATGTTCTCGTAGAACTCGATCCGCAAATCCGGGTGCAAGCCGCCCTGCATCAGCACGCCCGTCCCGCCAAGCTCCACCGTCTCCTGAATTTTCTGATAGATATCCTCGAGCGGCAGGATGTAGCCGTCCTTCGCGCCGAGCGGGCGGTAAAAGGCGCAGAAGGAGCAGTACTCGGTGCAGAAATTCGTGTAGTTGATGTTGCGGTCGATCTGGTACGTGGCGATCCGCGGGTCTGTCTTTTTGCGGCGGACTTCGTTCGCGGCCATGCCAATGCCGATCAGGTCATCGGAATTGAAGAGGTCGAGCGCTTCCTGCGGTGTCAGGCTCATCGCGTCAAGTTTAACTCAAAGCCGGGAATTTCGGCTAAATCAGGAGGACCGGGTCACTCGCACGTACGATTCCCTCGCGCAACACCGCGCCATACACGCCGGCGCAGCCGCCGTATTTGCGCGAGACATGCTCGAGGACTTGGGGCGAGGGCTCGGCGGTTTCCGGATCGAGCCCAATCATCACGCACCGCGCATCCTTCTTCACCACTTGCAGCGTCACTTCGGCTCCGACCAGCAGTTCTCGCCCGATGAGCTCGTCTTCGAAGGAGAGCTTCGGATCCTGCCATTCAACGTAAAAATTCTCCCGAAACCTTCGTCGGTCCAGGTCGATTCCGACCTCCTCCGATAAGGCGCGGATGGTGCTCAGACCGAGAATCGAAATTGGACGCGAATCCGTCATGCTGCGTTCGGAAAAGCGAAGGCGGAGCGGCCGGCCAAATCGCTCTTCGAGATGCTTCGTGAATTCGTCTCCCATGCGGAATTGCCGGCCCTCTGGCGTAGTCACTTCAACCGCATATTGCTCCATCCGGGGAATTCCCTCGGCAGGCCGTGGCGCTTCCATGAACCGTGGACGAAAAAGAATCATCTCGTGGCTCTTGCGGCCGGTCATCCACGGAAAATCCGACTTGTTATCCACGTCGATGAAGGCATAGACGCGGTCCCCCATAATTCCGGCGAACGTGACGCGCGCCTCGGCGAGATCTTCGCCCGACATGCTCTTTACGGGATAGCGCCGCAGGCCGGCCAGCGTGCCGATTTGCTGCACGAATTCAGGCTCCGCGCCGCGCGGTGGAACTTGCGGGAGATTTGGCGAATTCCAGTGGACGCCGATGCGGAATAAGGCCCGCGGAGGCGGCCTTCTCGAAAAAGAGTTGCAGGCCTTCGAGATATTCACCGCTCAAATCGAAATGGATGTTCTCGGTCAGATAGCGGGCAAGCGCGCGCGGCGGGAGATCGAGTTTCACCGCCGCCGCTTCGGCAATTTCGGGAATGCGTTGCAGTCCGTATTGCTTGGACGCTTGAAAATCGGCGATCGCTTCCGGGGTGAGCGCATCGGGCCTGGCCGCCCAGATCGCCAACACGCACGGCTTACCGGTCATCTCGCGCCATTGGTGGGCGATGTCGTAGACCCACACCGCTTCGAATCCGGGGACGGGCATATCGTCAGGATCGCCTTGGCAGCATTGCTCGCCGCTGGGCGCTTTGCCGGAAAGCGCGTCCATCTTCAACGAAATGCGTAGGGCGGGATCGCCAATCACGAGCGCGGCGTCGGCCTGTTTGAGCATCTCCGTGGGATCGGGAGAAAGATCCACGTATTCGGGACGAATCTTCCAGTAATCCTGGGCGAGCAGTCGCACCAGGGCTGCGGAACTTCGGGAACTCGTATCCAGGGCGACGCGCTTCGCCATTTCAATCGGCTTCTTGGCCACGACCAGGATGCTCCGCACTTCGCCCTTCGCAGCAATGGCGATTTCCGGAAGCGCGATGACGCCCTCAATGCGCTGGTATTCGATCGACGGGATGATTGCCACATCCACGTCTCCGCGTCGCAGGGCCTCGGCGCACTGAGAGGGAAAAGTGAAGGAAAGGTCGTACTTGCCCTCGAGCGGCCCCTCTGCAAACCCCCAAACAAGCGGGGCGGTATTCAGATACTCGACAATCGAGATGCGAAGTTTGCTCATGGGCAACAGGTCGAATATAGCACAGCCGTTCGGACCCTCCGTCGGCGCCCCGAAAAAAACGGCGGCGCACGATTTGAACTATAGCGCTGCGCGGAACTAGAATCCTCTCGCCATGCCTCGCGTGCAAGCCGTGCTGGAAACGTCCCTGTATGTCACCGACCTGCATCGAGCGATCGGTTTTTATGTGAACGTTCTGGGCCTTCGCCTGATTCCGGATGGCTACTTCGAAGGAGGACGAGGCGCCGCGCTGCAGGTGGGCAATGGCCCGAGCGTGCTGCTGCTTTTCCGACCGGAGATCACCCGCCGCGAAGGCCCGCTGCCAGCGCACGGGACGACCGGCGCGGGTCACGTGGCATTCCGCATCGGCCCGCACGATCTCCCCGCCTGGCGCGAACAGCTGCGTCAGCACGGCGTGGCAATCGAGCAGGAGGTCGCATTCGGAAACAGCCCGCCCTCGATCTATTTTCGCGATCCCGACGGAAACTCGCTCGAACTGGCCGTGGCGGACATCTGGGGTCTCGACGGCGGTTGAACTGCCGACATTCGCAGTATAACGCGAACAATACATCGGCCACCTACCGTTGCTCCCACCTGTCTTCTTGGATTATTACCTCACCGGCTCAGGGGGATACGATGTGCCCGGGCAGCCCTCCTACCGGGCGGGGATTAGTGTGCAGCATTCGTATCGATTCCGTATTTCTACTCATCTACAAGAGCGACCGTCGCGTGATATAAGCGTCCAGCTTCGCGGCAATTTCGGGATCAGGCTATGGAAACCGACCACTACTTGGGATGGCTGGCGCTTGCGTTGACCCCGGGTCTCGGCGCCCGAACGGCGGGGAAATTACTGGGCGAATTCGGCAGCCCGGATGCCATTTTCCACGCGTCGCTGACGGCGCTCGAAGCGCAGCGCCTACCCTCGGCCGTGGCTCAGGCGATTCATTCGCAGCGCCCTTTGAGCGATGCGGCCAGGGAACTGGCACAGGCACAGGCCGCCGGTTGCCGCCTGCTCACGTGGGACGAGCCTGAGTATCCCGCCCGCCTGCGGGAGATCTACGATCCCCCTACTCTCCTGTATGTTTATGGAAATACAGAACTTCTTTCCAGGCACCCGGTTGCGATCGTCGGGGCGCGACGTCCCAGCCCCTACGGGAATCAAATGGCTGAACGGCTGGGACGAGATCTCGCTGCCCGGGGATTGGTGGTTGTCAGCGGCTTGGCCCGCGGGATTGACGCTAGCGCGCATCGGGGTGCCCTGAGCGCGGTGGCCGGAGCGACCGTGGCCATCTTGGGCTGTGGAATCGACGTGGTTTATCCCAAGGAGAATAAGAAGATCTACGAGGAGATTCGGGAGCGTGGCGCACTCGTTAGCGAATTCCCCATGGGCACCTTTCCCGCGCCGCAGAACTTTCCTATTCGCAACCGCATCATTGCGGGAATGGCCCTGGGGGTGGTGGTGGTCGAGGGAGCCCAGTATTCGGGATCACTTATCACGGCGCGCCTGGCCATGGAGTTTGGCCGCGAAGTCTATGGAGTTCCGGGGAATGCCACGCAGCCGTCCAGCTTTGGACCCAATCAGCTCATCAAACAGGGCGCGAAGCTGGTGACGGGTTGGGAGGACGTCATCGAGGAGCTTCCCACCCCGGTTCGAGTCGAGCTAATCCCGGTTGAATCGGTCAGCCAGAAAGAGCGCGCATTGCTCGTTGAAGAGAGTTTGGGGCCTGCGGAGCGGCCCATTTACAGCCTTTTGAGCACGGATCAGAGCCGTCATGTGGACGAATTGGTGGAAACCTCAGGTCTGACTTCGTCGGAGGTGCTGGCTACCCTGTTTGACTTGGAGATGAAAGGCATGGTACGCCAGTTACCGGGCAAGCAATTCCTGAAAGTCCTGTTGTAACTAATCAACGGACGACAGGTTAGGATGGTAGCGTTTCGCGAGGGTCGAAGGGACGGGGCCGTCCCCTGCTACCATTGTTTCACGTGAAACAATAGAAGAAAGAGAAGAATGGCAAAGTCACTCGTAATCGTCGAATCGCCGGCTAAGGCGAAGACGATCAACAAATATCTGGGACGGGATTATACGGTCAAAGCGTCCATCGGACACGTCATGGACCTGCCCAGGAAGACGATTGGGATTCGTCTGCCCGACGAGGGGACCAAGAAAAGGAAAGGAGCCAAGAGCAGGAAGAGTGGCAAGGCCGCGGAGAAGACCCCGAAGAATCCAATCACGCTGGACGATCCGAAGATTTTTGAGCCCACGCTGCTGATCATTCCGGGTAAGGGCAAGGTGGTCAACGATCTGAGGAAATCGGCGAACTCGGCCGACGTCGTGTACCTGGCGGCTGACCCGGACCGCGAAGGCGAGGCTATCTCCCATCACCTTGCACTGGTGCTCTCTAAGCCGGCGCGGTTCACCGAAGATGAAGTATCGAACGGACAGAGCGGCAAAGCCGCGGAACAGGAAGAACCGAAGCCAAAAGGCAAGGGCAAGCGGAACCGCGACGAAGTCAGCATCCCGCCGATTGACTCCAAGAAGATCTTCCGCGTCAGTTTCAACGAGATTACGCCCAAGGCCATCCGTGCCGCATTCGAGAAGCCGCGCGCGGTCGATTCAAACCTTGTCGACGCGCAGCAGGCACGACGCGTGCTCGACCGCATCGTGGGATACAAAGTTTCACCGCTGCTCTGGAACAAAGTGCGCCGGGGGCTTTCGGCAGGACGTGTCCAGACCGTGGCGCTGCGGCTGATCGTCGAGCGCGAGCAGGAAATCCGTGCATTCGTTCCCAAGGAATACTGGACGATTCACGCCATGCTCGACGCGGGCGAGCCGCCCATCTTCGAAGCCAGGCTGAGCAAATACGAAGGCGAAGACATCGAAGTCTCCAACCAGGAGACCGCGGACAAGATCGTCGCGGCAGTGAACAAGGAAAAGTGGCTGGTCGCGGGAATCGCACAGAAGGAAAAGAAGCGCAATCCTCCGCCTCCGTTCACCACGTCGAAGCTGCAACAGGCCGCCTATAACCGCCTGCGCTTCACCGCGAAGCGTACGATGGCGCTCGCGCAGCGCCTGTATGAAGGGGTGGACCTCGGCGAGGAGGGCTCGGTCGCGCTGATCACCTATATGCGCACCGACTCGGTGAACGTTTCGAGCGACGCCCTCGCCCAGGTGCGCGAGCTGATTCCGCAGCGCTTCGGCAGCGATTACCTGCCGGAGAAACCAAACTATTACAAATCGAAGAAGGACGCGCAGGAAGCGCACGAGGCGATTCGTCCGACGGACGTTTCGCGAGCACCGGAAAGCGTCCGGAAGTATCTGGACGACCATCTGTTCAAGCTCTACCAGCTGATCTGGCAGCGCTTTGTTGCCTCGCAAATGCTTCCAGCCATCCTGGATCAGACCACCATCGATATTTCAGCCGGCGCTTACACGTTCCGGGCCACAGGATCGGTGCAGAAATTCGACGGCTACCTGCGCGTCTATCAATCGCCCGCAGCACTCGCCGACCGCGAAGAGGACGAAAAGGCCGAAGAGGGCGAGGGCCGGGCGCTTCCGCGCGTCACCGAGGGCCAAACGCTTCGACTCGACCAGATTCGCCCCGAGCAGCATTTCACCGAGCCGCCGCCGCGCTATACCGAAGCGACTCTCGTGAAAGACCTCGAAGAAAAAGGAATCGGACGCCCGTCGACATACGCGTCGATTATTTCGACGATCGTCGAGCGCGAGTACGTCAACAAGCACCAGGGCCGTTTCACCCCCACGATGCTTGGCGAGCGTGTGAGCGGGCTCCTGGTGAAAGCGTTTGACGACGTCTTCGACATCACATTCACCGCGCGCCTGGAAGAAGAGCTCGACGAAATCGAAGAAGGCAAGCTGCCGTGGCGCGACTCCGTCCGCGAATTCTGGGAGAAATTCGTCGTCGACCTGGCCAAGGCCGGCGAGGAAATGGTCTCCTACAAAATCGGGATTCCGACCGGCAGGAAATGCGAAAAATGCGGACAGGGCGAGCTGCTCGAGCGCATCAGCCGGCACGGCTTCTTTCTTGGTTGCTCGCGTTACCCGGATTGCGATTTCATCCAGGACCTCGCCCCGGAACTGGGCGATGAGTCCGAAGACAAGACTGAATTCTGCGAAAATTGCGGCCGCGAAATGACGCTCAAGCGCGGGCGTTTCGGTGCGTTCCTGGCCTGCAGCGGATATCCGGAATGCAAGACGACCCGAAGGCTGGTGGAAGGTACGCGCACGGCGCGCCAGCCCGACGTTCCTCTCGGCGAGAAGTGTCCGGACGATGGCGGCGAGCTGCTGAAGCGTCACGGGCGATTCGGCGAGTTCATCGGCTGCTCGAATTATCCCAAGTGCAAGTACACGCGGCCCATCACGCTTGGAATCAAATGCCCGAAATGCGGCGAAGGTGAATTCGTGCGGCGCGGCTCGGCAGGAAAACGCGGCCGGGCGCGCGTGTTCTACGGTTGCAGCCGCTATCCGGATTGCGATTTCACCACGCCCCACGAGCCGATCAACGAGCCGTGCCCGAAATGCGGCGCGCCATTCATCGTCGAAAAACGGACGAAGCAAGGAAACATCCGCGCCTGCCTGCGTGAGAATTGCGATTGGGAAGGTCCCGCGCCGGAAGCCGGCGCCCCTACTCACGCCGCGCCTGAACCGGTCGGTGCCGGCGCACCCAAGCCGTAGGCCTCTCTCCTCTCATCACTTCGAAGCGGCACCGCCCGCTCGAGCCGTCGCGAATGTTCTGTCTTAGCCGGACGCGCATTCCATCCGTCTTCAGTGCGTCTTGGCATCAGATCGACGCAATCGAGACCGGACAGTGTTCGAATGTGGGAGGAGGTGTCCGCAATCGAATCGAATCGCGAAATTTCTGCGCGCAATGATTGATTCCAGGAAGCGATCGCATGTTTCTGCTTTCGATGCGCTGCGACGTTCGTCTAAGCAGCACAAGGGGCGGATCCGATCGAAGGAGGAACCATCTTATGTCGCGCAGCAGAATGAACTGCGTCCTTTCCGTTCTCGCCGCATTGGCTCTTGCCATCCCGCTCGCAGCCCGCAGCAATGCGGGAAAATCGAAATCAACCGCTCGCGCCAGCATGGATCTGGTGAAAGAAGCCAGCATCGGCGGCAAACAGCTCCAAGCGGGAACCTATGACGTGGAGGCAAGTGAATCCACGTTGATGCTGATGCAAAAAGGAAAGGTCGTCGCCGAGGCCCCGATCGCGTGGAAAGACGAACAGTCCAAATCGCCCTATTCAGCGATCGTTACGGAGGGCGGATCCGTCACGGAGGTTCATTTCAACGGTAAGAAGCGCTTCGCGCAGCTCTCCGGAGCGTCGATGTCAAGTGCAGGGCAGGAATAGCAGTTTTCTCGCAGACCAATCCAGGGCGGGCGGCGTTCGCGGAGAATGCTGCCCGCTCGTCGTACGTTTTGAGGCGAAGCGAGCGACTCGAACGTAAGGAAGTAGTCGCCGACAGGCGCTAGCGGCGCGAGCGGTCCTTCTGCACAGCATCCTCGATCAGCGCGTCGAGTTCGGCGCGCGTCAGCGTGATGCGCTCTGCGTCCGTGCCCGATGTGACCAGGCAGGGGCCATCACCCGCGGCTTTTACGCCGTGTCGAGCGCGAGAGGCCAGCAATTTATCGACTTCCTCGCGCGACAGCAGCACCTGTTTTCCCAGAAGGCGGCTGACGACACCGACGCGCGCGGAATGCTCGGCGGTCTCCATGCGGAAGAAAGCCGTCAGCAGATCGGGGCCGTAGGTAACCACGCCGTGGTTGGCCATCAGGATCGCGTCGTGATTCTGCACGAGCGGCTCGATCCCCGCCGCCAATTCGGGCGTTCCCGGTGTGCCGTAGCGCGCGACGGGAACGCAACCGAGCGTGACCACAAGTTCGGCGAGCATCGCTCGGTTCAGCGGGATTCCGGCGGCGGCGTAGCCGGTGGCCGTCGGAGGATGCGCGTGGCAGATGGCGTGGACATCGGGCCGACGCCGGTAGATCAACAGGTGCATGCCGAGCTCGCTCGAAGGATTGCGGCTGCCGTTCAGCTTCGCTCCCTCCGAATCGATGATGACCAGGTCCTCTGGCGTCATCATCCCTTTGCTGAGACACGTGGGCGACGTGAGGATACGCCGCGAATCAAGGCGAACCGAAATATTTCCGTCGGTCGAGGCGACATAGCCGCGCTCGTAAATCCAGCGGCCAACCGCACAAATGTCGCGGCGGTGCTCCTCTTCCGTCTTCAGCGCGCCCGGTAAAATCGCTTCCAAAGCCAGTGCCGCCTCCCTGCAACGCCCCGATCGATTATCACGCGTAAATGCCGCGGAGTTTCAAAGCGCGAGCCACACGGTCGATCGCAACAATATACGCCGCGACGCGGTTGTTGACCTTGTGCACTTCCGCATAGCGTACCACTTCGTCGAAGCTCCGCTCCATCACATCGCGGAGGCGCTCGTTCACCTCGCGTTCGCGCCAAAAGAATCCCTGCCGGTCCTGCACCCATTCGAAGTAGCTTACCGTGACGCCGCCCGCGTTGCCCAGAATATCGGGGATGACGAAGATTCCCTTTCTCTCGATGATCGGATCGGCGTACGAAGTCGTCGGGCCGTTCGCGCCTTCGCAGAGGATCTTGCAATCGACGCGATGAGCGTTTTCCGTGGTGATCTGATTCTCCGTCGCCGCGGGGACCAGGATCTCGCATGGACGAAACAGGATTTCCTGGGCGCTCAACTTCTCGCCGCCTTCCGGAAAATCGGGCAGCGCTTTGCGCTGGGTGTAGACCCAGTCCATCACTTTCGGGATATCGAGCCCGTTTTCGTTATAGAGCCCGCCGTAAATGTCGGCCAACCCGATGATCTTATAACCGGCCTCGTGCATCAGTTGAGCGGCTTGCGAACCCACGTTTCCAAAGCCCTGAATGATCACCCGGCAGTTCTGCGAGTACATTCCCAATTTGTGGATGGCTTTGTTGCAGCAAAGCATCAGGCCGCGACCGGTAGCCTCCCGGCGTCCCTGAGAGCCACCCAGTTCTAGAGGCTTTCCGGTAACGACCGCGGTGGTCGCCTGCCGCACGTGCATGGAATAGGTGTCCATCACCCAGGCCATGGTCTGCTCGTTGGTTCCGAGATCGGGCGCCGGAACGTCGCGCTCGGGGCCGAGCCATTCGCTTAGTTCTGCGGTGTACCGGCGCGTGATGCGTTCGAGTTCGCTGCGCGAGAGCTTTGTGGGATCGCAAATCACGCCGCCTTTTGCTCCGCCGAAAGGAATATTCACCACGGCGCATTTCCAGGTCATCCAGGCGGCCAGCGCACGCACCTCGTCGATCGAGACGTTTGGCGCGAAGCGAATTCCGCCCTTCCCCGGTCCTCGCACCGCCGAATGCAGCACGCGATAGCCGATAAAGACTTCCAGCTTGCCAGTATCGAGCGCCACCGGCACGTACACCGTGATTTCCTTGCTCGGGTACTTCAGATAGCGATATACGCCGTCCTCGAGTCCCAATTTTTGCGCGGCGGCCTCGAAGCGCGCGTCGGCGGACCGGTAGACATTCAGTTCATCTGGTGCGACCGCAGACATACCACCTCCTGGCTTCCCATCCCACCCGACAATACGGGGCGTCCGGCGCACCCGCGGCGTGAGTCGCGCTAGCCATCTGCGAGCGGCCCGAACAGCGCCGGTCAGTATACGAACAGGCGCACGAGCGCGCAACCCGAGTGAGTCTTGTGAGGCACTACTGCTGCGGCGCGGCGCCGCTCAAAAGGCGGTATCGGAAGACCGCAGGAGGGGGCACCTTCGTTGTTCGCGTCTAGAATTCAACCGCTTGATTTTTGGGAAGTGCGCGAGGCGACCCAGGCGAGGAGTGTGCAAGCCGAAACCCAGTAAGGAAAGATTCCATAGAACGTGTCAGACGCCGAATGTGAGTGGCGATCGATGGCCGTAAATACCTGCAGGCAGAAAAGCGCCGTGAGAATCAGAGCTAGCCAGCCGGGCCACGCAACAGGCCGGTAGAACCATCTCCACTCACGGAACCAGATCCGCTTCATCTGGGATGCTCCTTCTGCGAGACGACTCGTTGTGCCTGAGAGTGCAGCGAGTCCGCCCTGCTCATTGGCCACTTTCGCTAACTGACCGCGGCTTCCGGCAGTCGTCCGAAGCGGCGCTCGCGGGCGAGAAAATCGTCCACGGCTTCCGCCAGATCCTTGGACTCGAAATCGGGCCACATGCGCGGTGTAAAGAAAAGCTCGGCATATGCGCATTCCCAGAGCATGAAGTCGCTGAGTCGGCGTTCGCCGCCGGTGCGGATAAGCAGGTCGACGTCGGCCGCCGGGCCATCGCCGTTGGTCACTTCGCCCAGGCGTCGCGCGAATTCGCGCTCGGAAACTTCGAGGCTGGAAAGCATCCAGCAGGCCGCGCGTAGGATTGCCTCGCGCGAAGAATAGTCGAGGGCAATGCGGAGATCGAGCTTTCGTCCCGCAGCGCTCGCGCGCTCCGCAAACTCGATGGCGCTGACCAGCGACGGCGGTATACGGTCGCGACGTCCGACGATGCGGATGCGCACGCCTTCGGCCGCACATGCCGAGGCCTCCCCGAGCAAAAACTCCTGCAGCAGGCCGAGCAGCGAAACGACTTCGCTGGCGGGACGCTCCCAATTGTTCGAGGAGAAAGCGTAGAGCGTAAGTACGTCTACGCCGAGCGCGGGAGCCGCGCGCACTACGCGGCGGACGGCCTCCACTCCGGCGCGGTGCCCTTCCGACCGAGGGAGCCCGCGGGACGCGGCCCAGCGGCCGTTGCCGTCGAGAAGGATGGCGACGTGCAGCTTCGATTCCGGAACAACACTCAAAGTACTTTTATGCATAAAGTATCAGGCCCGTGATCCAGCACCTTTCTGGCGTTTTTCCCGCCTCATCTCAATCGACACAGAATAGAACTTTTGGGGGTTTACCGGTCGCGTGTGGCCCGGATTAGAGCTTCCATATGGTCCAGATATTTTTCCAGTTCGCGCCGCCCCGACGCCGTCAGGCGGTACTCCGTCTTCGGCAGCCGGTTGGCAAAGGATTTCGTGCAGGCAATATAGCCCGCATCTTCCAGCTTTCGTGCGTGAACGCTCAGATTGCCGTCGCTGGCTCCCAGAAGCTGCTTGAGCTCGCTGAACGTAAGCGAATCGCTCACTGCCAGGGCGCTGACGATCGCGAGCCGCGTGCGTTCGTGAATGACCCGGTCCAGGCTTACTGTCGGCGCTTCCGGGTGCGCGGGCGCGGCCATTCGCTTGGATTTTTCGTCCCGCTGCGCGCGCGCTACGTTTGATCTAGCCGCCATAGTTCCTCGCAATCACTCCTCCAAAAACGATGTGAAATCCGCCGAAGCCCACGGCGAGAAAAATATTGCTCCAACTTGAAGGCGAAAACAGCGCCACTGCCCCGAGCACCATGAAGCAGAGTCCCATCAAGTGCACAATCCGGATCGAAAACGCCCCGCCGGTGACCACGGCCGTCCCGTACAGCAGCAACCACATTCCCGCGATGGTGCTGAGCAATCCCTGACGCACCAGAACGATCGTCAGCAAAGCGCCGACCAGAACAGGCGGAGCGAAGCTATAGACGAATCGCCGGCCCGGCCCCGAAAACAGCGAGGTGCCCGAGCGGCGCGCCTTCGTGATCGTCGCCCACGAAGCGATGGCAATGGCCAGCGTGGCCTCCAACATCCACGTGATCAGCCATCCCGTCGACGAATTCTGAAAGGACGCAATGGCCGCGGCTCCCAGCGCCGTAATGCCCATGGCCACGCCGCCCCAGCCGGGGACCGCCGTGAATGAGCCGGCACGCTCCATGGTCTCGCGAATGAACCGGAGATTGTCCCGGGCGCGGTCGTCGAGAGCCACGGGGGTGGGGAGTGGGGACCAGGGCTGCTGACTCGACATGAGCCGACGATACACGTCAGGATTGCGAATGTCAAGTACTTTGATCAGCAAAGCCGAACCCGTGCGCCTTGTTGATAACCGCCGGCCGGACTATCCTGTTCCCGAAGTTCACGGGAGGACTCATGAAAGCTGTCGTTGCAATCCTAGCTGCGCTCGCGCTTACGCCCTGCCTTTCTTTCGCCCGGCAGGCCGACAAAAACCCCGTTTCCGACGCCGTCCGCAGTATCGTCGAGCATCACTCGAAACTCATGATCGCCGCGGCGGACGAAATGCCCGCCGGCAAGTACAGCTATCGTCCCACGCCCGCGCAGATGACCTTCGCCCACCTGGTCGCACACATCGCCGAGTCTAACGATTTCCTCTGTTCGAAAATTTCCGGAATGGCGGCGCCCAAACGGGAGAAGCTCGCCGACACCGACGCGAAAGAGAAACTGGTCGGCGCGCTGAAGGACTCTTTCGGCTTCTGCTCGGAGGCCCTGTCGAAGGCGAACGATTCGAATCTTGGTGAGACCATGCAGTTTTTTGGTGGGCGCACCGTGACCAAAGCGTTTGTCATGATCAACCTCACCGACGATCTCTACGACCATTACAGCGCGCAGGCGGCTTACCTCCGCCTGAACGGGCTTCTCCCGCCCAGCGCACAGCACAAAATGTAGTAACGCTTCGACTGGCTCGGCGCGGCCCGGTTCTAGTCGCGACGGAGCCCTGCCTGGACTGGGTAGCGGCCGAGCATCCAGTTCCAGCGGATGTAAACGAGATCGCCGAACATCAGCAGGCTGTCGCGCAGCACGTGCACCTTCGTGGCCGGATCGTGCGCCCACCGGACCGGCACTTCCGCCACGCGAAGTCCGTGGCGGTTGGCCAGAAACAGGATTTCCGGGTCGAAGCCGAAGCGCTCGATGCGTTGCTGTTCGAAAATCACGCGCGACGGCGCGCGGAGAAACGCCTTGAACCCACACTGCGTGTCCTGAAGCGTCAGCCCAGTGAACAGGCGCACGAACTCGTTGAAGACGATTCCCGCCAGCTCCCGATAGGCCGATTGGTGCACTTCGATCAGCGAGCGATCCACCGCGCGGGAACCGATCGCAATGTCGCTGCCCGCCGAAATGGCCGCCAGAAGCTTGGGCATCTCCTCGATGGGCGAAGAAAGATCCGCATCGGTGAACAGCGCGATCCGGCCGCGCGCCTCCAGCATCCCGTGACGAACGCTGTAACCCTTTCCGCGGTTTCCGCCGTTGGAGACGATCCGCAGCGTCGGAATCCTCCGCGACCATTCCTCCACAATGCGCAACGTGCCGTCCGTGGATCCGTCATCGACGACGATGATTTCCACCTGGAGCAGCGAAGCGGGCGGAGCCGAGAAGTACTCCTGCATGCGCGCCAGCGCGCGCGGCAGCCGCTTTTCTTCGTTATAGGCGGGAATGATGATCGAGAATTCCGGAGCGGGCTCGCTCATTCGTGCGGCGTCCGTGTGTCTTGCCAGCCGTAGTGCCCGACGAGCGGCACGAACCGGCAATCGTATAAAGACTCCTGCGAAATTTGGCCCAGATTCTTCGTTAGCCTCAGCAATACCTGGTGCTCGACGCCCCCAACCGGAATCACCAGCCGCCCTCCCGGGGCGAGTTGTTCGAGGAGCGGTGGCGGCACGGCTGGCGAGGCGGCGGTGACGAGAACCGCGCCGTACGGCGCAGCCGTGGGCCAGCCAAGAGAGCCGTCGCCTTGCTCGATTTGCACGTTCGCATAACCGAGCCACGCTAGGCGTTCACGCGCGGAACGGGCCAGCGCCGTTTGTGCTTCGATGGCGATCACCTCGCGTGCAAGCAGCGAGAGGACCGCAGCCTGGTAGCCGGATCCCGCGCCGATTTCGAGCACGCGTTCCGATCCGGTCAGGGAAAGGGCCTCGGCCATCGCCGCTACCATGAACGGCTGCGAAATCGTTTGACCTTCTCCGATGGGCAACGGCTCGTCGGCATACGCCGCCTCGACGTACTCCGCGGGAATGAACAGGTGGCGCGGAACAGAGCCCATTGCTTCGAGGACGCGTTCGGATCGAATGCCCCGGTCGCGAATTTGGCGGACAACCATCTCGCGCCGCTCATCCTCGAAATGGGAGCCGTCAACGGAAGCGCGGTCGTCATTGACCATTCGGCACGCCTCGCCGGAGCGCATGGAATCGTCGCCGTCGGCACGCTATCATACGCGGGCGACACCTAAGGTTGAAACTATCACAGGAGCTCGAGAGGCGCTGGTACGCGGAGGAATCGCCGGCAGGTGCCGGCTCGTGCGCAAATCGAACAATGACGCGGGCCGCCAGTTCCGCTAAGATGAACGTCGACGATTCAATTGCCCGCCCTTAGGAGAGGAACTCATGAAACTCTTTCTTGTAATGATTACCGCAGCCGTGTTTGCCGCCGGTCCGGCATTGGCGCAGACGCCCGCGCAAGTACGCCCGCCGACGCACTATCAGCCCGGCGTGGCGACGCCAGACCAGCAAGCCCAGTCCTCTCCAAAACCGGCAACGCCGGAGGAACCCGCCCCGCAGAA
>Ga0070733_10002015_pt1 | contig 14794 bp, 12 predicted proteins | sample Coa_R1_9_FD_66450 | JGI IMG/M metagenome (GOLD analysis project Ga0070733, IMG submission 66450) | Surface soil microbial communities from Centralia Pennsylvania, which are recovering from an underground coalmine fire - Coalmine... | ecosystem: Environmental > Terrestrial > Soil > Unclassified ... | reverse complement strand
GGCCAATCTTGACCACACTTGAGCCGCTGGTCGTCCTCACCATTTCCTGCACGTCATGCGTCAACAGGACGCTGGTTCCCGGCTCAAATTTCACGATTTGCATCAGTACTTGCTGCGGACCCGATTTCACGTTCACCACGGTGCTTGAGAGCGTTATGGCAGAAGCAGAAGCGGAAGAGCCATCCGTTGATGAAAACCGAGGTACCAGGAAGAGTAGAAAAGCGCTAAGAAGCATTGAGATGAGCATGGCAGCCGCTATCAACGCCATCAAGGGAAAGCGTCGCTTATCACGACGAGGCTTTCCTGTAGGAGATACAGCCTGGTGCGGAAATGAATCGAGCACACCAATTTGAGGTAGAGGCACATCCCTATTAAATGAGTCCCCATTGGCTGTCTGCACCAGGCGTGCTTGCACCTGTGCAATGATCTGCGCCTGCTCAGTCGATGGCACCGTAACAGGTCTGCTATAGGCACGCTGCAGTAAGGTTATCAGTTCCTTATGTTGTGGCTCTATCTCTTCGGGGAGTAGATCATCGAACCTATTCATTGCTATTCCCCCTTTCTTGCTGATCGTAGATGATACGCAACTGGCGGAGGGTACGCACAACCAATTGGCGCACTGCCCCCTCAGGTTTCTCAAGAATCGCCGCAATTTCGAAATAACGCAGGCCATTCCGATACCGTAACCTGATGAGCTCTCGTTGAAGCGCGCTGAGTTGTGCTATCGATTGGTAGAGGCGCTCATAGTTCTCCTGCCGTTCGGTGTATTGTTCCGGTGTCAACGCGGTATCCTCCATCTCCAGGGCCTGCTCTATCGGCAGCAAATTCAGCAGGGCAATGTGACGATAGCGATCAATCACCTTATTCCGGGCAACGCGTCTCAACCAGGCCAGTTGCTGCCCGGCAGGGCGATCGGATAGCGATTCGTCTTGTAGGGCAGCTAAAAACACTTCCAGTAACAGATCCTCGGCATCCTGCACATTGGAAACCTGTTGACATAAATACTGAAAGATCGTGACAGCAAAACGATCGTAAAGTGTGCCATGTTCTCCGTACTGAGCGTTCTCCGTATTCACTAGTCGCATACGCTTTCCTACTCACAAAACTACTCTCATAAAAAAAGTCGTATGGATGAGAAAATTGTGACAGTTTTGTGCCCGAATTTCGCATTTCGCCTGGAAACTCATATTAAAAAGCGATGCAACGTGTGCTATACTTTGTATGCAACACAAACATCCGTTCACATTCGAGGAAGAGAGCCAGCGCATGGATGATAGCGCGCCGCAACAAATTGGACCATTTGCAATCATACGTCTGCTTCACGACAGCCCGTATGAGCGTGTATACATGGGCAAACAGCAGTCTCGCAAGGGAAATTACTACCTCATCCACATATATCACACTCCCCTCTCTACAGATGAAGAAAAGGAAGCATTTCTCACTCAGGCAAAGTCCCTTAAAAAATTGAAACATCGCACCATAGCCGAAAGTGTCGATTATGGCCTGATAACCAACGATGAGCAGCACTCAATGCTGGGCTACCTGGCCACACAGTATGTTTCAGACAAGAGCATACTTGAGCATTTCCTCCCAGGCAAGCGCTATCAATCCGACGAGGTCAAACGAGTTCTTTCTCCCATCGCGGATGCGCTGCAATACGCGCATGCCTCGCGCATCAATCACGGCAATCTCCATCCGGGCAACATCTTCATAGATGAAAACGGACAAATTCTCCTAACGGGCTTCTCGCCCCTACCGCAACAATACGCACAACCAGTTGCCGGTGATCAAGACGCGCTGCCCTACATGGCCCCCGAACAACTGCAAGGCAACCCTGGACCAGCCAGCGACCAGTATTCACTGGCGGTCATGGTCTACGAATGGCTGTGCGGTCGCCGCCCCTACGGCGCGACAGACCGTGAATCATTATTACGCCAGCAGTTGAACGAACCGATCCCCTTACCTCGTAGCCTGAACAGCGCTATCTCACCCGCTGTCGAGCAGGTATTGCTCAAGGCGCTTTCGCCCGATCCAGAGGAGCGTTTTCCACGCCCTCAGGCGTTCTCAAGCGAGTATTTGCGCGCGCTGATGTTTGGGGATGCGGGATCGATAAATCGCGCCCCGATGGAACCACGAACCAATGCAGGAGCCGCAATCAATGCCCAATTCATTGCGCCCAATCCACCCTCACCCAGAATACACCCGTCTGACAATGTAAGGGCCCAATTCATTGCGCCCGGTTCACCATCACCAGAATCTGACGATCGTGAATTGCATAGCGATAATGAACCAGAACAGGATTTCTCGCGTCCGCAACCAAGACGCTTTTCGACCGGCAGTATCACCTCCCTGGGCGATATTGTCACCGGTGACTTACGCCAGGGCGGCGTGCTTTCCCAGCACCTGGATGGTTATGAAGAACGGCCCGCGCAAGTTGAAATGACCCAGGTGGTCGCCAGAGCGTTGATCGAGGAAAAGCACGCCCTCCTCGAGGCAAGTACGGGAACAGGAAAGTCGCTCGCTTACTTGCTTCCCATCGTGCGTTCGGGGCGCGGAGCCATCATCAGCACCGCCAACAAGGCTTTACAGGAGCAACTTTTTTACAAAGATATACCCTTTGTGCAGAAAAACGTACAGGAGTTCGATGCCGCCCTGGTCAAAGGCATGGGCAACTATATCTGTCTCGACCGCCTGGAAGAGGCCGGCAAGGATGGGCTGTGGGCCAATAAAAATCCCGATCTCAGCCGCCTGCGCAATATCGTGAAGGAGTTTGAGCTGACCATTTCTGGCGACTTCGAAGCGCTGGGCTTTCCCGTTCCAGGCGAACTGATCGGCAAGGTCAACGCGGATCGCGACCAGTGTACCTGGACGGAATGCAAATACTTCAAAGACTGCTATGTGCGCGAGATGAAGAGCAAAGCAGAACGCGCTCAGGTCATCGTTGTCAACCATACCCTGCTTTTGCTGGATGCCGCTTCAGGTGGCTTTGTGCTCCCACAGCGCGAGGCCGTCGTAGTTGACGAGGCGCACCACCTGGAAGAAGAAGCCACGCGCGCCTTCACCGTCAGCGTCAACCAGTCCCAGGTGTACGCTTTACTGGCCTTAAAACGCCTCGTAAACCATAGCTCACCAGAACTCCAGCAAGAAGCGAAAGGACAACTGATCCTGGCATGGGACAGGCTAAGAGAAGTAGCAGACCCTGGCGCCAAAGGACGCGCCAACCTGCGCGCGCCTTTAGAAGAAGGGCTGAAGCTGGCATCCACTATCGAGAAACTGGCAGCCTCGCTGGAGAAACAGCGCCCCGCTTTCATGGTGTTGAAAGAGGAAATCCTCTACGATAAGCTCATTGACCGCACGCGCAGCCTGGCTAAAAATATTCGCATTGTCTTCTCAGTTGAACAGGCGGAAAAGTTTGTCTATTATGTCGAGCGCGTTGACGCGCGTAGAGGAAACACCTCGCCCCTGGAAGTTTCAGCCGCGCCGCTGGATGTGACACAGTGGCTCAAAAAACACCTGTTTGATAGAACACATGTGATTTCAACCTCTGCTACGCTCACAACCGTCGGGGCAAACCCGCTCAAGCCAGAAGAGCATGGCCCCTCCTTCGCTTATTTCCGCGCGCGCACCGGCCTTGACTACGCCAGCTACCCTGATGCGCTGGAAAGCATGCTGCCCCTGACCTTCGACTACCAGCGAAATGCTCTGCTCTACCTGCCCCGGCATCTGCCTCAGCCCGTCTACGGCGATGACGATGCTTCGATTGGCTATATGAAGGCTATCGCCGGAGAAATGCTGAGCCTGGTGCGGGCATCACGCGGGCGCGCCTTCCTGCTTTTTTCCAGCAGGCGCATGCAGAACGACGTGTACCAGGAATTTCTCATGCGCCTGTCCTCACACGAGCATTTCCGCCTGCTGCGCCAGGAAGAGAGAGGCATGCCGCGTCATGAACTGCTGCGCGCCTTCCGCGAGTCCGAGCGAGCAGTGCTGTTCGGCCTGAAAAGCTTCTGGGAGGGCGTGGATATCCCCGGAGAAGCGCTTTCGCTGGTGGTCATCGACAAATTGCCCTTTGACCCACCCGATGATCCCGTGCAGGAGGCGCGAGTAGCTTTAATGAAAAAGAATGGCGAAAACTGGTTCGGCTCCTATGTGCTGCCCCAGGCTGCCTTGCGCCTCAAACAGGGACTTGGACGCCTGCTGCGCACGCGCAATGATCGCGGCGTAATGGCCATCCTCGATACGCGCCTGCACAAGAAAAGTTACGGCAAGCTGGTCATCAACGCGCTGCCACCCGCGCGCAGAGTCTATGACATCAGCGATGTCGAACGCTTCTTTAATGAAGAGGACGCGCCATTCTAAAGCTCTTGATATTCAAGGCAATCTTGCTCCACAGTGGTTGCAGAAACGCTTGCCTGGACGAACCGGCGACCCACACTGATCACAGAAGAGCGTTTCAACATCCCGCTCAGGTATTGTAGTAGGTGTGTGTTGAGCGGGCGGTGAAGCAGGCGAAGTTTGAGGAGCCTGGTATCCCTGAGCCTGCTGGTTAGCGCTTTGGGAGGCGGCCTGAGAAGCAGGCGTTGACTGCGATCCATGCGTTGTCTGTAAGCTATCTTGTATGGTCTTCACTGCCTTGATAGCTGTTCCGCCAAGCGCCCCTGCAATTTTGAGTCCCCTGGCAATATCTTCCATATTGCTTTGCATCCGCTGGGTGGGAGGAAGAAATGTCGAATCCGAAACTTTTTCGAAGAAGTTGTTGCCAATCTGGATGCCATTTGCAGTAAGTTGCCCTTGTTCTTGTGTGCCATCATCGAAGAAGAATGAGACAGTATTCCCCTGAGATGAATAGCTGCCCTCACGCCGGACTTCGGGAGCATTCGTATCTACTTGCTCCCCACTTAACAGCGACCTGGCCGCGTGACCAATGCGACTCCGTTCCTGAACGACGAAGATAACCCGTCCTTTAGCCTGGAGTGTAAGGCGATCAACGCGGGAGGTAAAGTAGTCGAGTCCTATTCCAGAACGGTGCAAACATTCATATTGGCCAGTAATTGATTTCATCGCCATTAGTCCTTAGATTTGTTGCTCTTGTTTAGATACACTTATTCTATTTACGAATCGCGAGATACCAGGTTGCACACCGGCTTAATGCAAAAAATGAACCGCACCCTCCGCCTTATGAACAGGTGACACATTTGGAACAACATGCTATACTAGACATCGCATTCCGACGCTTAGACAGGCATGTCAGTATCTAATCAGATGGATGATCTTTTTGAGAACATCCAATAAAACAGGGGAGTTTGCGCATGAGTAAAGTTAAACTGCGCTGCACAACCTGCGGCAAGTGGTTTCAGTCGGCCAATGCGAAAGAAGTAACTTGCCCGGATTGCGTGCAGAAGGCCAGAAAAGAGAAGTTGGCCGCCAGGACCACACCTCCAGCGAATAAAACGCCTGGAATCAGCAGCCCGGCACGCCCGGTTCCTCCTCCGCCTAAGCCCAAACCGGCAGCGGGCGGCACCAGTCACTGGTTCGACGAAGTCAGTGATGTAAAGGTTGGAGAACCGGAGCAGCCGCAGCGCCCGAAGTTACCACCCTCCCCTGCACCGCGTGATACACGCGGCGGACAAGATTCCTTTGGGAATCGCGGCCCCGGTGGCTATCGCGACCGCGATGATCGCGGCCCAGGCGGTCCTGGCAATTACCGCGAACGTGGTCCAGGCGGTTATCGCGATCGCGATGATCGCGGACCCGGTGGCTATCGTGAGAGTGGCTATCGCCCCGGAGGTCCTGGCGGCTACCGGCCAGGCGGCCCTGGTACGCTGGACACGCCCGGGTATCGTCCGCGCCAGCCTATGGATGGCGGGTTCAATCGTGGTCCACGCACCGGCGCGCCAGACCAGTCGCGTCCCGACGCCAGGAAAGGAGGCAATCCACCCAGAGCGAAATCATCGAAGCCGCCAACTCCGCCAAAACCAAAACGCGAGAAGATTCCGCCTCCCGCGCCTTTTGTGCCAACGCCAGAACAGATTGCCCAGGTTGAGGCTCGCTACCAGGAACTGGCGACTCCCCAGGAGTTTGATGGGATTCGCACGCAGATTGCCACAGAACTCTCCATTCCCAAGAAGGCGGTCAAGAAAATCGTCAAGGATTTCCGCGATCGCAATAACATTCCTAGCTGGTGGGAAACACAAGTCTATAAAGGCGACAGCGAGGAACTGGCGAAAATTAAAGCTGCCTACGAGCCATATCTTCCGGTACCGCCGGTCGGTGTTCATAAAAAGATCGCCGATGAACTCTCGCTCAAAGCTGGCATCGTCTACCAGGCCATTAAAGCTATACGCCTGGAGCTGAACCTGCCGCAGTTCAACGACCCGACCTTGCATGCTGACGAACTGGCTGCTTTGCGCCGGCAGAAAGCATCAACTGCTGGCGAAACGAGCAGCGAAGCTTCCATAACAGCCGATGCTACTCCATCTACCGGCGAAGTAACCGAAACAACTGGCGATGCTGCCGCGGCCAAAAGCGAAGCGACCGGCGACGCTGCCCCGTCTACCGGAGAAACAGCCGCAACAACTCCCGATGCTGTTCCTACAGAGGCGGAAGAGAAGCGCACTCCGGTTGAGGTTGCCGTTTCCCCTGTCGATGAAGAGCACAATGTTGCAGACAATAGTTAAAGGAATCGTATGGAGAACTGCCTGTTCTGTAAGATTATCGAAGGCCAGATACCCGCGAAAATCGTGTATCAGGATCAGGAGGTCGTGGCGTTTGTGGATATCAACCCGCAAGCGCCGCAGCATGTCCTGTTCATCCCTCGCAGTCATATCGCCTCGATGACCGACATCACCCCGGAAGATGGCCCAATACTCGCCAGCATCTTTATGGCCGCCACGAAAGTAGCGCGTGAGATGGGCATCACCGAAAGTGGCTTCCGTTTTGTCACTAATGTCGGGCCAGATTCCGGACAAAGTGTCTTTCACCTGCATTTTCACCTGCTTGGCGGGCGCAAATTAAGCTGGCCTCCAGGCTAAGATGTGCAGGATAAGCTAATGCGTATTGCGATTGATTACACCGCAGCTACCAGGCAGGCGGCGGGCATCGGGAACTACGTGCGCAGCCTCGTGGACGCCATGCTGGCGCAAGACTCCGAGAACCAGTACACCTTACTCACCAGCGGGCGTCCGCCTCGTGAGCGTCCGTTTCCTGGCGCGAAGAACGCGCGCGGGCGCAGTCTGATCATTCCCGACCGCTATCTGAATGTTCTCTGGTATCGCTGGCGACTACCAATTTCGGCCACCTTTTTCACGGGGCAGATTGATATCTATCATGGCCCTGACTTTGTGCTGCCGCCATTGAACGGCCATACGCGCAAGATCGTGACGGTGCATGACCTGGCTTTCATCGAGCATCCCGAATATGCTGTCCCGGAGCTGGCAGCCTATCTCAAAAAAGTCGTGCCGGAAGCCGTGTCCGCTGCCGATGTCGTCGCCTCTGTCTCGCAAACCACCCGCCAGACCTTGATTGAGTATTTTCATACACCGCCGGATAAAATCACGCTCATACCCAATGGCATCCGCTCCTACTTCCGGCGCATCACCGACCCGGTGCTATTGGAGGCGACTCGCTACAAGTTTGGCTTGAAAAGCCCGCTCGTGCTGGGCGTGGGCACACAGGAACCACGCAAGAATCACCTGGGCATCATCAAAGCCTTTCAAAAGGCCACAAACACGGGCAGCAAGCAACATCGACCCGCCACGCTTGCCCTGGCCGGTGGCTCCGGCTGGCTATACGAAGAAACGCGGCAGGCTGTCGCGGAACTCAAGCTGGACAAAAAGGTGCGCTTCCTGGGTCATGTCAGCGACCTTGATTTGATGCTGCTCTATAGCCTGGCGGATGTGTTCGTCTTTCCTTCGTTTTATGAAGGCTTCGGTGTTCCGCCACTTGAAGCTATGGCCTGCGGCGCGCCCGTCGTCACCTCGAACACCTCATCGCTGCCCGAGGTCGTGGGTGATGCCGCTCTGCTGGTTGACCCACGCAGTATCAACGAGATAGCAAACTCCATCACGCGCATACTTGAAAGCCAGCAGTTGCAGGAAGAACTTCGGCAGAAAGGCTACCAGCAGGCGGCACGCTATACCTGGCAAAAATCGGCGCAAAAGATGCTCACAGTTTACCGGCAGGTCTACGAGGGGAAGGCACAATTTAATGACGAGGCGGAGGATCTATTATGAGAATTGGTATCAACGCGCTCTTTTTTCGCTTTCCCACCACCGGCAGCGGTCAATACCTGACTCACCTGCTCAAAGCGCTGGCTGAGGTTGACGGGGAGAACGAGTACGTCTTGCTGGGACCTGACCCAATACCACAAGGCTATGCGCTCAACGAGCGTTTTCACTTTGAACAAGTGCCTATCCCCAATCTCATCCGTCGCAGTTTGACTCTTGAAAAGTTGCTCTGGGAACAATTTGCAGCGCCTGCTGGCGCAAGCAAAGTAAAAGCCGATCTCTTTCACGTTCCCTTTTTCGCGCCTCCCTACTTTTCACGCACGCCAAACATTGCTACCATCCATGATATCATCCCTGTGCGCCTGCCAGTCTATCGCGACAGCCCGCGCATGAGAGCGTACATGCAGTTGGTTTCACGCGCCGCACACAAATCCGCGCTCATCATTACCGTCTCGCAGCACGCCAGGCAAGACATCATCGACGTGCTGAAAGTGCCGCCTGAGCGTATCCGCGTGACCTACGAGGCGGCTGGCGACGAATATAAGCCAGTAACCGATCCTGAAATGCTGGCGCGAGCGCGAGCGCGCTATGGACTGAGCGCCGACTCTCGCTACATACTTTATCTAGGCGGACTCGATCATCGTAAAAATGTGCCGCTGCTCGTGCGCGCTTTCGCACACGTCTTTCAAAAGATTAATGATCCAAAACTGCAGTTGCTCATCGCGGGCAACCCCGATCAAAAGAGGGGTCCGCTCTTTCCCGATCCGCGCCCGGTCGCGGCAGATCTTGGTATGAGCGGCCAGATTGTCTATCGCTATATCGAAGAAGAAGACAAGCCTGTTATCTATAGCGGCGCGAGTGTATTCGTTTACCCCTCGTACTATGAAGGTTTCGGACTACCTCCTCTTGAGGCTATGAGCTGCGGCACGCCCGTCATTTGCTCAAACCGCACCTCGCTGCCAGAAGTGGTTGGGGATGCTGCCATCACCTTCGACCCTGACAACACGGGGCAATTGGTAGAGGCCATGCGCAGCGTCCTGACCAACCGCGAATTCGAAGTCGACCTGCGCGCTCGCTCGCTGCAACAGGCGGCAAAATTTAGCTGGCGCAAGACCGCGACGGAAACGCTGGCAGTGTACGAAGAAGCCTACAAACGAAGCAGGAAAGTATGAAATGCGTGTCTTGATGATCTCGAAAGCCCTGGTGGCGGGCACCTCGCAGCGCAAGCTGGAAGAACTGGCAAAATGCCCCGGCGTCGAACTGACGCTGGTCACGCCAGAATACTGGCAGAGTGACGATGGCAGCAAGCAGGCGCTCGAACGTCTTTATACCAGAGGCTATCGCATGCTTGTCACGCCGGTCGCGCTCAACGGCAACTTCCACCTGCATTACTACCCACGCCTGGGAAGGATCATGCGCGAGACACACCCGGAAATCGTGCATATTGACGAGGAGCCGTACAACTTCGCGACCTTCCACGCCATGCGCCTGGCGCGTAAAATCAAGGCGCGCAGCCTGTTCTTCACCTGGCAAAACCTCTACCGCAGTTACCCGCCGCCGTTTCGTCAGATGGAACTCTACAATTATCGCCACGCCCGGGTAGCCCTGGCAGGCAATCGTGACGCGGCGGACGTGCTGAAACGCAAGGGCTATAGCGGCCCGATCCGCATCATCCCGCAATTCGGCTTCGACACCGGCATCTACAAGAGAAGCGTAGCCCGCGCGCCGCGCACTCCCGGCTCACCTTTCACGCTGGGCTTTTTGGGTCGTCTCGTCGAAAACAAAGGCTTGCCCACCATGATCGAGGCTCTGACCACGCTCCCCGACTACTGCCGCGTGGTCTTCATCGGCAACGGCCCCATGAAAAGCGTGTTGGAGGAGCAGGCCGCGCGCCAGGGTGTTTCCGAGCGCGTAACCTTCAGAAGCGGCGTGCCAACCTACGAAGTCCCCCTGGCATTACAAGAACTGGACGTACTGGTGCTGCCATCCTTAACCCGTCCCAACTGGAAAGAGCAATTTGGCCGCGTACTGGCCGAAGCTATGTCATGCGAGACACCCGTCATTGGTTCCGACTCCGGCGAAATTCCTTACGTCATCGGCGATGCCGGGTTGGTCTTCCCCGAAGGTAACGCGAGCGAGCTGAGCGCGCGTGTGCGCCAATTACTCGACGCTCCTGAATTGTACGCCACGCTTGCCCGCAAAGGGAGACAGCGCGTGCTGGAAAACTATACCCAGGAGCAGATCGCCAGGCAGACCTATGATGTCTATCTGGAGATGATGCAAACCTGACAATCACATTTCTATAGCGGATACCATAAGAGGAGGATTGCCGCTTTTATTGATAAACGGCATTAAGCGCCCGCAACCCGGTTTGACTTGACAAAATGGTAATACTAAGATATAGTATCAATACAGCCATATTCGGTAATTCTAAGAATTGAGGTATTACCATGCACGAGTACGAAACCTCTCTCACAGAAAAGGGGCAGGTTACTATTCCACAGGAGATTCGCCGCCTTCTGGGCCTGCAACCACGTGATAAGGTTCGCTTTGAAGTCGAGGGAGACGAGATTAAGATTAGCCGGGCAGAATCAAAACTCCTGAAATGGTTCGCCTCAGTAGCGCCCAGGAACAAGCCAGAGGATTTTGAAAAGGTGCGAGAGGAATTTGAGAAAGGGGTTGCCGAGGAAGTCATTTCCGAAGGCTAAGAAAACCTATGTCGCTTTGTTTCCTGGATACTAACATCTTGCTGAGGTACCTGGTTGGGGATAACCGGCGCATGGCCAGGCAAGCTTTAGACCTGTTGATAAGAATCGAACGAGGAGAGGAGAAGGTGTTTACCTCCTCTCTTGTTATTTTTGAAACTGTCTTCACGCTGCAAAGTTTCTACAAAGTGCCAAGAAAAGACATTAAGGAGCAACTTCTATCCATTATCTCTTTGCGCGGTATCCATCTTGAAGATAAGGGTGTCTTTTACAAAGCATTTGACCTTTATGTCACCAAAAATATATCCTTTGCCGATGCCTATAACGCGGCTTACATGATCTCGGAAGAGGTTTTCAACATCTATAGTTGGGATAAAGGATTTGACAGGATTGACGGCATTGTTAGACTGGAACCCTCGGAAGGATAACTGGCTGCTTTGCATAGTATTCTTCCTCATAATAACACCGGACTGGATTACCTCTTCATTGTCCCTGACGTGTCAAGTACTTAGCTTGAGTTCCTCCAGCTACTCCGGACCGCTGGCCATTGCAAATGGCATTTTATGCATTTGAGCTCCCATAGTATACCAAATAGCTCAGAAGAGGCGTTGAAGTTGCATATATAACCGTATCTATCAGCCATAGGATACTCTACCCATAGCACGACTTATTGACATGGTAGTCCGTTTCAACTACATGGTCGGTCGCCGGAGGATTCGTAGTCGGGATGGAGACCTGACCAGCGAGCGCCAATGACATTCAACGTTGAATGATGTATAATAGCCGCGAGGAGTAGCCATTCAGGAGGAGAAAACGCATGAGCGGTGACATGTCAGGACGTGTCATCAAAGGTCGATACAAGCTCATTGATGAGTTAGGGCGGGGCAGTTTTGCCACCGTCTATATAGCGCGTGACACTAAAACCAACCATATCTATGCGATGAAAGTCATGCACTTCGAACTCGCGGACGAAGGCGATTTACTGGCGCGTTTCCAGCGCGAGGCGCACATTCTCCTGACACTCAGCGATCCCCACATCGTGCGCATTTTTGAGTATGGGGATGAAAGCGATTTACATTACATCCTGATGGATTATATAGATGGTCAGAATCTGAAGTATCACACACTTACAAGTGGCCCAATGGAGCCTGCGCTCGCGCTTGACTATACCAGGCAGATCGCTGAGGGACTTGATACGGCCTATGAACATGGTGTCGTTCATCGCGATATAAAGCCGCAGAACATTGTTATCGACAGTAAAGGAGTGGCAAAAATTACCGATTTTGGCCTGGCCCGCAGCCGGGAGACAGTTACGCTGACGCAATCCAACGTGTTTATGGGAACAGCCTACTATATCCCGCCCGAGCAGGCCGAAAGCGGTCGTTCAGCAGACATCCGCTCCGATTTGTACTCTGTAGCAACAGTACTTTTTGAAATGTTAACCGGGCACCCGCCTTATGAGGGCGATACGGCCGTCGATATCGTCGTGAAACACATGAACGATAAAATCCCGTCCATCTGTCGCCTGCGTCCTGAACTCCCACAGGAGTTGGACTCGTTCATGCAGAAGGCGATGGCAAAGTTACCGGCAGACCGCTTTCAAAACCCGCGCGAGTTTATCAAGGCGCTTGAGCAATTGCAACCGCTTCTCCCGGCTATCCCCATCGATCGCCAGGATACTGCCGAGCGCCTCCCGGTGGGCAACCGCAACAATGAAGCAAAAGGCGCGCGAAAGTCGCAGCAGGGGCATAAATCGCCTGTGGTGTTGGAAGTGGAAAACGAGGGAGAGATTGCCGGGGCGCTGGCAGCCCCTCCATCACCAGCGCGCCTGCTGGTGTTGTCCAGCAATCAGGCTATTCCATTAACAGGAGAACTTATGGTGGTAGGGCGACATGACCCCGTACTGGGCATTAACCCGGAAATCAACCTTGCAGACAAGACGGTAGGACGACGCCATGCCTATCTACGCTTTCGACATGGGCAGTATACCGTCGAAGACCTCAATGCTCTCAATAAGACGCGATTGAATGGTGTAATTTTGACGCCGAACGAGGAGCGCAAGCTAAAGGATGGCGATATTCTCCGGTTTGGCAGCGTTGAGGTGCGTTTTGAATTGCGATAAATGCAATTGTAGGGGTGCGAGTTATGCAGCGTACCTGCATCAGCACAGCTTTCGCGCCCAAAGATATACCGGGCGCAATTCTTTCGACCAGTTGCGCTCCTACAATTAAGAGAGGTGAACAATATGAGAGAATTTCTCAGCCTTGCAACCGTTTTTGGGTTGATACCATCATCCCTTAAGAACCCATATATTATCACAGGCGCAATCCTGGTTATTGCGCTTATCATTCTGGTTGTAGCCCTGTTCCTTTTCCGCAACAGTTCCAGGAAGAAGGGAGGCGTAGGCGGCGCCAACCCTACTGCCGCAAATGACTGGCAGAGGCAGCAAGCAAGCGGGCAGCCTGGCTCACAAGGTTGGGGTCAGCAAGCCGGTGGGTGGGGCGCGCCCGCGCAACCAGGAGGTTGGGATGCTAATGCAGCACAACAGCAGCAGCCCTCCGGCTGGGGTGTACCCCCACAGCCACAGCAACCAGCCGGGTGGGGTTCACCTGCCTCCCCTCAACAGCAGCAGCCTGCCTGGGGTGCGCCTCCCTCTGCTCAGCAGCAGCCCGCTACCTGGGGTACACCTGCCCCCAATCAGCAGCCAGGGTGGGGCTCGCCAGCACAACCACAGCAGCCCGCCGGGTGGGGTACACCCGCCTCTGCTCAACAGCAGCCACCACAGCAAGCTGGATGGGGTCAGCCAGGAGTAGGTGGCTCGCCATCTCCATCGTGGGATCAGGCTGCGGCGTCGGCGCCACAGGACCCCTGGGGACAGCAGTCGGCAGCGTCACCCTGGAGCGGTCAAAACAACCAGCAGCAAGCGCCTGGTCAACCCTGGGGACAAACAGCCCAGGCCGCGGATCCCTGGGGACAACCCGTGCAGCAGCAAATGCAGCCAGGTGTACAAGCTTCATGGCCTGGCAGCATCGCTCAACCCTCCACCACGCCTCCAGGCGGGAATCCACCTGTCCCCTCGTGGCAACAACAGGCGCCGGGCTTAGGCCAAAGCCCGCAAGGCTTTAGCGCAAGTCCCTTTGATAACCCTGATAGTGATCGCACCATGCTGCGTCCTTCTGGCGCGGGCGCACCGGCTTCCCAGGGGCGCATGGGCATAGTGCGCATCGAAGAAGGGAAAGAGCCAGGACGTGTCTATGAAGTTCACAAAGAAAGCTTGAGCATCGGGCGCAGCCGCGAAAGCGACATTTTCCTCGAAGACCTGGCTGTTTCGCGCCTGCATGCCTCTATCATCAGCATGGGCAGTGGCAATTATGCCTTGCGCGATGAAGGCAGCGCTAACGGCACCAAGGTTAACGGGCAGACCGTCAATAAATACCAGCCCTACCCATTGCAAGAAGGAGACAAAATACAACTGGGGCAGACCGTCCTGGTCTTTGCTCGACGCTAATACAGATGAGAGGCCCCGAACTAGAATATGCTACAAGACCCCCTGATCGGTACGACACTAGGGAATTACAAAATCCTGGCCCCGCTCGGTCAGGGCGGGATGGCTCATGTCTATCGAGCCAGCCAGGAGAATCTAGACCGCCAGGTCGCGGTGAAAGTTCTCCCACCCTGGTATGCCGCTGACCGCAACTTTGTAACCCGTTTCAAACTGGAAGCGCAACTGGTTGCGCGGCTCTCTCATCCTAATATTGTGACTATTCACGACTTCAGCGAAAGTAATGGGCATCTCTATATCGTAATGCAACTGGTGGATGGCGGCACACTTAAAGACAAACTCGATGTTGCTCGCAGTGCAGCGGT
>Ga0070733_10002014_pt1 | contig 14796 bp, 11 predicted proteins | sample Coa_R1_9_FD_66450 | JGI IMG/M metagenome (GOLD analysis project Ga0070733, IMG submission 66450) | Surface soil microbial communities from Centralia Pennsylvania, which are recovering from an underground coalmine fire - Coalmine... | ecosystem: Environmental > Terrestrial > Soil > Unclassified ... | reverse complement strand
CCAGCGGAGGGAAGCAGAACGGTGCGCCCGCGCCACCTGGTCACCCTCAACCGGACCGGGACGTGGCGTGCAGCACCCGGGCGAGGGTTTCCAGGGCGGGCGGGTAGCCGCGCTCGGTGGGGGCCGCGAAGCCGATCAGCAGGCCTTGGCGGTGCTCGCCGGGCTGGTGCCAGAGGCCGGACAGGCCGCCGACCGCGAGGCCGTGCTGGGCGGCGCGGGCGAGCACAGCGTCCTCGGTGGGGCCGCCGGGCGGCAGGCTGGCCAGGGCCTGCAGGCCGGCCGCGACCCCACCGACGGTCAGGCCGGGCAGCACCGGCCCGGTGGCCAGCCGTGCGATCAGCAGGTCGCGGCGGCGGCGGTAGTGCAGCCGGCAGGCGCGGATGTGCTTGTCGTAACCGTGGCTGGCGATGAAGTCGGCCAGGGTGAGCTGCTCGATCACGGCGCTCTGGTGGTCGTCGTGCCGCTTGGCTTCCACGATCGGGCCGCCCAGGTGGTGCGGCAGCACCATCCAGGCCAGCCGCAGCCCGGGCGCCAGCGTCTTCGCGGCGCTGCCGACGTAGGCGACGTGACCGGGCGCCATCCCCTGCATGGCGCCGACCGGCTGCCGGTCGTAGCGGAATTCGCCGTCGTAATCGTCCTCGATGATCAGGCCGCCGGTGCGGCGGGCCCATTCGGCGAGTGCGTGACGGCGGGACGGGCGCAGGATCACGCCGGTCGGGTACTGGTGCGCCGGGGTCAGCACGACCGCGCCGGCCGGGCCGGGCACCGCATCCGGGCGGGCGCCGCCCTCGTCGACGGGCAGCGGGGCCACGGTCAGGCCGGAGCGGGTGACCACGTCGCGGTGGAAGTCCAGGCCGGGGTCCTCCATCGCGATCGTGGTCGTGCCGCTGGCCCGCAGGACCCGGGCCAGCAGGGCGAGCGCCTGGACGTAGCCGGAGGTGACCACGATCTGGTCCGGTGCCGCCAGCACACCGCGGACCCTGGCGAGGTAGTCGGCGAGAACGGTGCGCAGTTCGATCCGGCCGTTGGGTTCGCCGTAGTCGTAGACCTCGGCCCTGGCGCTGCTCAGCGCCCGTTTGGCCGAGCGCAGCCAGGCACCGGCCGGGAAGCGGGACACGTCGGGCTTGCCGGGACTCAGGTCGTGCCGTGGCCGGGCGGCCGCCGGGGGTGGCTCTTGCATGGCGGGGTGGCCCGCGGCCAGTTCGCTCACCGTGGTGCCGGAGCCCTGCCGGGCCGTCAGGTAGCCCTCGGCCACGAGCTGGTCGAACGCGGCGCTGACCGTGCCGCGGGAGATGCCGAGGTCGGCGGCGAGCGCCCGGGTGGAGGGCAGCCGGGTGTGCGGGGCCAGGCGGCCGGACCGGATGGCGTCCCGCAGGGCGCGTTCGAGGCCGGACCGGCGCCCGGCCACCGTGGCGGCGTCCAAGTGCAGGTCGACACTAGAAGTGGACCAATTTTCTGGCATGGAAATGGATCTTATCCTCGATCCATTTGGACCCTAGTGTCATAGCTATGACGACACAGACGCAGACCACAGCCCCCGTTATCCCGCCGGTCCGGCTCGCGGCCGATGAGCTCGCGCCGAGGATCAGCAAGGCAATGAACTCACTGGAAGCGGCCAGCAGGCACATCAGCCTCGAACCGGGCCTGATCGAGCTGGTCCGGGCGCGCGCCTCGCAGCTCAACGGCTGCGCCTACTGCGTGGACATGCACACCAGGGACGCGCTCAAGGCCGGCGACTCGCAGCAGCGGCTGTTCGCGCTGCCGGTCTGGCGGGAGACGCCGTTCTTCACTGCCCGCGAGCGCGCGGCACTGGAACTGACCGAGGCCGGGACCAAGCTCACCGGCGGGCCCGTGCCCGACGAGGTGTTCGCCCAGGCGGCGGCCGAGTTCTCCGAGACGGAGCTGGCCGAGCTGATCTGGACGATCGCGGTGATCAACGCCTGGAACAGGGTCGGCGCGATCGCCCGGCCCTGGGCCTTGTAGTTCCCCGGCCTTTCGGAGCCCGCTGGACCCGCACCGGGTCAGCGGGCTCCGGTGATGCGGGCCTGGGCCTCGGCGTAGCGTTCCCTGGTCGCGGCCACGATCCCGGGCGGGATCTCCGGGCCGGGGGCGGTGTGGTCCCACTCCAGGGTGGCCGACCAGTCGCGGAGGAACTGTTTGTCGAACGAGTGCTGCGGGCGGCCGGGTGCCCAGCCGGCCACCGCCCAGAACCGGGAGGAATCCGGGGTCAGCAGCTCATCGCCCAGGGTGAGCGTGCCGTCGCCGGCGTAGCCGAATTCCAGCTTCGTGTCGGCGATGATGATTCCGCGTTCGTGAGCCAGCTCGTGCCCCCGGCGGTAGATCTCCAGCGTGATCCGGCGCAGCTCGGCCGCGGTCTGCTGGCCGACCTGGGCCACCACATCGTCAAAGGTCATGAACTCGTCGTGCTGGCCGGGCGGGGCCTTGGTGGTCGGGGTGAACACCGGCTCGGGCAGCCGGGAGCCCTCGGTGAGCCCATCGGGCAGCCGGACGCCGGAGATGGTCCCGGTCTCCCGGTAGGACTTCAGCCCGAGCCCGGCCAGGTAGCCGCGGGCAATGCACTCCACCGGCAGCATCTCCAGGCGCTCGCACCGGATCGCCCGGCCGGCGAACTGCGGCGGGACGTCCGTGGCCGAGATGACGTGATTGGGCACGACGCCCGCAAGCTGGCCGAACCACCACAGCGACAGCGCGGTGAGCAGCTCGCCCTTGCCCGGGATGGGCGTGGGCAGCACCACGTCATACACCGACACCCGGTCCGACGCCACCAGGATCACGTCGCCGCGGTCGAGATAGACGTCCCGCACCTTGCCGGAATGCAGCAGCTCCACCTGTTTCCCCCCTCGCATGCCTGAAGCACTGTATGCCACGCCGTATGTCACAGCACCGAACCGAATACCTGGATGGCCGCCGCTGGGTATGCTCGGGCACGCGATGACCGAGCCACCTGTCGCCACCCAGGCAGACGAAGGAACGCAGCCAGCCGGCGAAGCCTCCACGCCGGCCGCGAAGCCTGCGCCGCCCGGCCGGTGGCGGAGCTGGCGGGACCGCGCGATCACCGCCATGCGCCGGCACAAGCTGCTGTCCGCCCTGGTCGCCGCCGGGCTGGTGCTGCGAGTCCTGGCCCAGATCGCCTACCTGCCGGCGCTGGTCTACGTCGACACCTTCAAGTACCTGTACAACAACGCGCCCGGCTCCGATCCGCTCGGGTACCGGTACCTGATGAAGATCGTCATGGTGGCCGGCAACATGACGACGGTGGCCGCGCTCCAGCATCTGGCCGGGCTGGCCATGGCGATCACCCTGTACCTGGTGCTGCTGCGCCGCGGCACGGCCAAGTGGCTGGCCGCACTGGCCGTCGCTCCGCTGCTGCTGGATGCCTACCAGATCCAGATGGAACAGACGATCATGCCCGACGTCTGGTTCGAGGCGCTGATCGTGGCCGGGCTGGCCATCCTGCTCTGGCGGCCGGTGGTGTCCCTGCGGTTCGCGGCCGCCGCGGGCCTGGTCCTCGGCGCCTCGGCGACCTTCAAGGAAGTGGGCGAACTGCTCGCCCTGCCGGTGCTGCTGTTCCTGCTCACCGCCGGTGGTGGCTGGCGCCAGGCGGTCAAGAGGTCGGTCGCCCTGGTGGTGGCCTTCCTGATACCGATCCTCGGCTACTCCAGCTTCTCCTACGTCCGGACCCATCACTTCTGGCTGGCCCGCGGCCAGTCGAGCATCGGCCGCGACGCGGCGGCGGCCGACTGCGCCACCCTGAAGGTGCCCGCGGACGTGCGATTGCTGTGTCCCACACCGGGCGCACAGGCTCGCGGCCCGGACTGGCTCGAGCACTCCGGCCTGTCGCCGCTGTACAGCACGCCGGTCCCACCGGGGGCGCACCGGCGGATCCTGCTCGAAGACCTGAACTCGGCGATCAAGAGCCAGCAGCTTCCCCGGGTCGCGATGGCCATGCTGCGGGACTCGGTCCGGCTGTTCGCGCTGACCAGAGACGGGGTCGCGTCGGTCACGCCGATCTCGCGCTGGCAGTTCCAGACGTACTACCCGTCCTACCCGCCGTTCGTGAACGTGCGGCACGGTTACATCGTGGTCGGCAAGCAGCCGGTCGCGTTCGGGAAGTTCCACTTCGTCCGGCTCAACCCGTCCTACGGCGGCAAGACGCACGTGATCATGCCGATCGCGTCGTTCCTGCGGGCCTATCAGCTCGACGGCGGCTACACGCCAGGTCCGCTGTTCCTGATCTGCCTGATAGTGGGCCTGGCCGGGTCGCTGCTGTCGCTGATCAAGTGGCGGGCGGACCCGCGGACCCGTGGGTTCGCGCTGGGCTGCCTGCTGTTCACCGGGTGCGCCGCGGTGCTGCTGTTCGTGCCGGACGTGTTCGAGTTCTCCTGGCGCTATGAGCTGCCGGCCGTGATCGTGCTGCCGATGGCGGGTGTGCTGGGGTTCAGCGCGCTGCTGAGCTACCGGCGGTCGAAGCAAGCCGGCCCCGCCGAGGCCAGCACGGCCTGACCAGCACGGCCTGACCGGTTAGCGGCTGGTCTCGGCTATGCCGACCCCGGCGAGCACTTCCTCGGTCGGCCTCGGGCTGGTCCGCAGGCCGGCCGAGATGCCCTTGACCAGGGACGAGCGCAGCACGGCGCGGTCGCGCGAGCCCGCGAACGTGAGCGCCCAGCGGCGCAGCGTCGAGCCGCCATAGATGAGCCGTTCCAGCGGGGCCAGCGGCGCGCTGGACCTGAGCATCCAGATCTTGTTGCGGACCTCGTAGAAGAACCGCTCCCCCGGGTCGTTGTCAGTCGAGCCGAACGTCTTGGTCTTGTGCACCACGACGCTGTCCGGGCACAACCAGCCGGTGCTGCCGCGCAGCAGCCGGGTGGTGAACTCGAAGTCGTCGTTCCACAAGAAGTAGTCGGCCTGCGGCAGGCCGCGGCGGCGGGCCTGATCGGCGTCCACGAGAACGGACACGAACGAGGCCGACCGGATCGGCAGGCATCCGGCCCTTTCGGCCTCGGCCCGCTCCGCCCTGGTGGCCAGCGGCTTGACCCTGGGCGTGTTCATCGGGTGCTCGCGGCCGTCGGTCCACAGCACGCGGCTGGCGACCAGGGCCGGCGGCTGGCCCGGCCGGCGGCCACGCGCCTCGGTCAGCGCGCGCAGCGCGCCCGGCTCGGGCACCGTGTCGTCGTCCATCAGCCAGATGAGATCCGCGCCGCCGTCCAGGGCGAGCTTCATGCCGTAGGCGAACCCGCCGGCGCCGCCGGTGTTGCGGCCGAGCTGAGCGACCCGGACGCCGGGGAACTTTTCGCGCACGGCCGCCGCGCTGTCGTCGGTGGAGGCGTTGTCCACGACGATCACCACGTCCGGGGCGCGGGTTTGCGCCTGCACCGCGGCGAGGGCCTCGAGCAGCAGGTCCCGGCGGTTGTAGGTGACGACGACGGCGGTGACCTTCTCGGTCGCGCTCACGCTAGGCAGCCTTCCGCGTGCGTTCGAGCGCGCGCCAGATCAGGATGCGCAGCCGGCGCACGGCCGGGTACCGGCTGCTCAGCTCGCGTACCGTCCGCTTGAGCTGTGGCGAGGCGGCGACCGCTGACTCGATCCGGCCGGCCAGGCCGCGGGGGCCGGGTGCCTGCGGCTTGGCCGCCGGGAAGGCCTGGTGGTACTGGTTCACCACCAGGGCGACGGCGGCCTGCACGGCGGCGTCGAGTACCCGCTCGGCAGGCTGGCCGGACGGGCTGGTGGGCTCGCTGGAGGGCGGCCGGGGCAGCAGCTCGGTGAGGTCACCGACCAGGTCGTACTTGGTCTCGCCCAGGCCGGCGACCAGGGCCTCGCCCTGCTCTTCCGCCCAGGCGGTGCGGCCGGCCGGCAGGACGAGCCGCTCGGCCTGGCCCTGCGGGCTCTCCAGCTTGTGCGCGACCGCTTCCTTGACGTTCCACATGTAGTACCAGTCGGGCACTTCGGCCGGGAGCGCCATGTTCAGCCGGCGGAGGAACTCGATCTCCGGCATCCCCAGCGAGGAATTCGACCGGGCCCGGGCCAGGTCGACGCTGGCCGGATCGACGCCGAGCAGGGACGCGAACCGCTCCCAGAGCAGCCCGCTGGACGAACCGCGCGGCGGCATCATGATCACGTGGATCCGCTCGGCGGGCACATGGCGGGACCAGATGTCCAGGATGGCCAGCGTGTCGTGCACCCGCCAGAACCACCACTGCCGCCGGTCATCGGAGACCGACTCCCGGTCGATCACGTCACCGAGCCAGTCCTCCCAGGCCCTGGCGTTGCGGTGCTTGACCGTCTCCTGCCACTCGGCGGGCAGCAGCGTGGCCATGTCCCGCACGGTGAGGACGACGTGTACCTCGGCGGGCAGCAATGACCGCACGGCCCGCCCGGCCTGCCCCGCGTCGGCCGCCGAGAACAGCTCGTGCGAGATGACCGCGACGTTGGCCGCCTGCTTGGCCTGGCTGGCCAGGATGTCCCATTCCCCGGTCCAGGAGCCGGCCGGGTCGCTGGCCAGCTTCTGCATGCCGCGCAGATCCTGGCTGGCGCGGTAGTGGTCCTGCGGGTGGTGACCCGGCAGCACGACACCCTGGGCGGCCAGCTCGGCGCGGTTGCGCCACATGACCTGCTGCAGGAAGGTCGTGCCGGTCTTGGGCTCGCCGATGTGCAGGAACACTTTCGGCGCGCTACGGGAGGTCGCTGCCATCGGATACCTCACGGTCGGTCCGCGCTCCGGGCTCATAAAGCAGGTTCATCTAATAGCCTTCAGTCGTTAAAGCCAAATCGCTGCGAGCCAGCGGCGGGCCGGGCTAGGTTGAGCCGGATCGGCTGGGACCGCTGCCCGCCCGAAGCCGCGAGAGGTACCGCATTTACGTCCGGAACGGGAGGAGCGTCATGCAAACCCGCATCGTGAGTGCGGGCCCAGACGGTCCGCGCGAACGATCGGGCCAGGTCAGCGGCACAGCGGCCAGGCAGGAAATGTGCATGTCGCGACCATTGCATAGACAAGGTGTGCCTGCATATGCATGAGCCCTTCTCCCTGCTGATGCCGGTATACGACGGCGATCGGCCGGACTACCTCCGCCGGGCTTTCCGCAGCGCGGTCGACGACCAGACCGTGCGCCCGGACCAGGTGATCATCGTCCGGGACGGGCCTGTCCACGACGAACTGGCCACCTGCCTGGACGAGCTTCAGGCTGACAGCCCGGTGCCGGTGACGCTCGTGCCGTTGGAGCACAACGGCGGCCTCGGCCCGGCCCTTGACCGCGGGCTCAAGGCGAGCTCGCACGACGTGATCGCGCGGATGGACGCCGACGATGTGGCGATGCCAAATCGCTTCGAGGTGCAACTGCCGCTGATCGAGAACGCCGACATCGTCGGATCGGGTCTGCTGGAGTTCGTCGACGACACCGATAACGTCGTCGGCCAGCGTGTTCCACCGCTCGGGCCGGATCACATTAATCGCTATGCGCGCATTCACGACCCGTTCAATCACCCGACCGTGGTCTACCGGCGCAGCGCCGTTCTCGCGGCGGGCGGTTATGGCGATATCCCGCTGATGGAGGACTACTCCCTGTTCGCTCGTATGCTGGCCAATGGGGCCAGGCCGGTCAACGTGCCGGAGCCGCTGGTCTTCTACCGGGTGGGCGCGAAGGCCTTCAAGCGAAGGGGCGGGATGCAGCTGCTGCGTTCGGAACTGCGATTGCAGCGCGAATTCCGCCAGCGGGGGTTCACCTCGCCGGTGCAGTTCGTGCGCAACGTGGTGATCAGGGGTGGTTACCGGCTCGTCCCGTGGTGGGCCCGCCGGGCGGTCTACCGCCCCATCGTCACCCGGCACACCGGCAAAGTGAGCACATGAATATCGACCTGGCCATCGTCGGATCCGGCTTCTTCGGGCTCACCATCGCCGAACGGTGCACCCGCGACCTGGGGCTGCGCGTGCTCATCGTGGAGCGCCGCCATCACATCGGCGGGAACGCCTACAGCGAGCCGGAGCCGCAGACCGGCATAGAGATCCACCGGTACGGCGCGCACCTGTTCCACACCTCCAACAGGAGGATCTGGGAGTACGCCAACCAGTTCACCGCCTTCACCGGCTACCAGCACCGGGTGTTCTCGATCTACAAGGGCCGGGTCTACCCGATGCCCATCAACCTGGGCACGATCTGCGAGTACTTCGGCAAGGCCATGTCGCCGGACGAGGCCAGGGCGCTGATCGCCGAGCAGGCCGCCGAGGTCGCGGCGGGCAAGGCGGCCAACCTGGAGGAGCAGGCGGTGTCGCTGATCGGGCGGCCGCTCTACGAGGCGTTCATCCGGGGCTACACGGCCAAGCAGTGGCAGACCGATCCGGCCGAGCTGCCCGCCGAGATCATCACGCGCCTGCCGGTGCGCTACACCTTCGACAACCGTTACTTCAGCGACACATTCGAGGGACTGCCGGCCGACGGATACACCGCCTGGCTGGAACGGATGGCCGACCATCCCAACATCGAGGTGCGGCTGAACACGGAGTTCTCCGAGCTGCGGGCCGGCCTGGCCGGGAACGTGCCCATCGTCTACACCGGGCCGCTGGATGAGTACTTCGGCTACTGTGCCGGTGCCCTGGGCTGGCGGACCCTAGACTTCGAGACGGAGGTGCTCCCGACCGGGGACTTCCAGGGCACGCCCGTCATGAACTACGCCGACGAGGACGTACCGTTCACCCGGATTCACGAGTTCCGGCACTTCCACCCCGAACGTGCCTGGTACCCGAAGGACAAGACAGTGATCATGCGCGAGTTCTCGCGATTCGCCGACCGGGGCGACGAGCCGTACTACCCGATCAACCGGGCCGAGGACCGGGCCAGGCTGCTGACCTACCGGGAAATGACGGACGGCGAGAACAACGTGCTCTTCGGCGGGCGCCTGGGCACGTACAAGTACCTGGACATGCACATGGCCATCGGGTCAGCACTCAGCATGTACGACAACCGCCTGCGCCCCTTCTTCACCGAAGGCGTGCCGCTCACCGGCAGAGGTGCCATCCGTGACTGACACAGCAATGACTGCCGACAGTCCCGCCAGCCGCAGCCTGCGTGTCCTGCAACGGGTCGTGTTCCCCGGTGAGGACCTGGACGTGGTCCCGCTGTACGTGGAAACCAACCTGGAACGCGGCGGCGCCGAGCTGGCCGCCGAAAACCGGGCCAAGGCGCTCGGCCAGAAGCTTGAGGAGACGGCGGTCGCCACCCCGGTCGGCGCTGCGGCCGCGGGCGAGACACAGTCGAGCATCCGGTTCGGCGCCGGCCTGCCCGCGCTGACCGCGGTCGACGCCGTGCCGCGGCAGACCGCGGTGATCACCGAGGGACGGCGGGTCTCGTTCTCGACCTACTTCAACGCGTTCCCGGCCAGCTACTGGCGCCGGTGGACCACGATCGACGTGGTGACGCTGCGGGTCCGGGTGGCCGGTGAGTGCACGATCATCGTGTGCCGGTCCACGGCGAGGGGGCACAGCTACCCGGTCGACACGATCCGGGTGGAGACCGACGAGCCGGAGACGATCGAGCGCACGCTGCCGCTCGCACCGTTCATCGACGGCGGCTGGTACTGGTTCGACATCGTGGCCGGCGGCCACGGCACCACGCTCATCGAGGCGGACTGGGCCGCGCTGACCGAGCAGGCGCCGGCCGGCCGGGTCAGCATCGGCATGACCACGATCAACCGGACCGAGTTCATCCTGGACCACCTGCGCACGCTGGGTGCGGCGCCGGACGTGCTGGACCTGCTCGACGCCTTCTACGTCGTCGACCAGGGCACCCAGCACGTGACCGATCACCCGGACTTCGCCGACGCGTCCAAGAAGGTCGGCGACAAGCTGCGCATCATCGAGCAGCGCAACCTCGGCGGCTCCGGTGGGTTCTCCCGCTCCATGGACGAGACCGTGCGGGCCGGGCAGAGCGACTACCTGCTGATACTCGACGACGACATCAAGATCGAGCCCGAGTCCATCCTGCGCGCGGCCACCTTCGCCGACCTGGCCCGCCGCCCGACCATCGTCGGCGGGCACATGTTCAGCCTGTTCGACCGTTCGGTGCTGCACGCGTTCGCGGAGTCCATCTACCCGCCCAAGTGGTGGTGGGGAGCGTCGCCGAACACCAGGGGCGGCCACGACTTCGGCCGCCGCAACCTGCGCAACACCCCGTGGCTGCACCGCCGCGCCGACGCCGACTACAACGGCTGGTGGATGTGCCTGATCCCGACGAAGATCATCGCCGAGATCGGCCTGGCGCTGCCGGTGTTCATCAAGTGGGACGACGCCGAGTACTCGATCCGCGCCCGCGAGCACGGCTACCCCACGGTGTCCCTGCCCGGCATGGCCACCTGGCACGTTACCTGGCAGGACAAGACCGACGCGCTGGACTGGCAGGCCTACTACCACATTCGCAACCGGATCATCGCGGCGCTGCTGCACTCGCCGCACAAGCGCGGCGGCGGCCTGGTCGCCGAGAGCGCGGAGCGGCAACTGCAGAACCTGCTGTCGATGCAGTACTCGACGGCCGCGCTGCGGCTGCTGGCCATCGAGGACGTGCTGTCCGGGCCGGATCACCTGCACCGCGACCTGGCGACCAGGCTGGCGGAGCTGCAGGAGTTCCGCAAGTCCTACCCCGACGCCCAGAGCAAGGCGGACCTGGAGAGCTACCCGCCGCCGCGGCGGAAGGCCCCGGACAACGTGAAGGCGAACACCACCCCGACCAACAAGTACAACCTGTTCACCAAGGCCGCCTCGGGAACGCTGCGCCAGTTCAGGACGCCGCGCAAGGGAGCCATGCAGCGGCCGCAGCTGGCCCTGCCATTCCAGGACGCCGGCTGGTGGGTGCTGGTCAAGCTGGACAGCGCCCTGGTGTCGGCGGCCGACGGGGCGACCGCGGCCTGGTACCAGCGCGACCGCAAGCTGTTCCAGTCGCTCGGCCGCCGGACGCTCGGGCTGCACGCCAGGCTGATGCGGGAATGGCCGCGGCTGGCCGCCGAGTACCGGGCTGCCGCTGCCGAGTTCACCTCGCCGGAGAAGTGGCGGGAGTCGTTCCAGATATCGCCGCAGGACCCGCCGGGCAGGCCGTGAGCTCCACCCCAACGGGACATCCCGCGCAGCCACCGGCCACCGAACCGGCAGGTTCGCCCAGCCCCGCGGCCGAATCTGCACCAACCCCGGCCACCGAACCGGCAGGTTCACCCAGCCCCGCGGCCGAATCTGCACCAACCCCGGCCACCGAACCGGCAGGTTCACCCAGCCCCGCGGCCGCGTCCGCACCAACCCCGGCCACCGAACCGGCAGGTTCGCCCGGCCCCGCGGCCGCGTCCGCACCGGCCCCGGCCACCGCGGGCTCTGCGACATCTCCGGCCGCACGGGCATCCCGGGCCGGGGGGTGGCGCGGGTTCGCGGCACGGTACGCGCCGGTGATCGCGGCGGCCGCCGCCATGACCGCCATGGGTCTGTGGGGGCTGGCCCGCGACTCGGCCATGGGCAACGACGAGGTGGTCAGCCGCTGGGCCGCCCTGCTCAGCCTGCGCCAGCTTGCCCATCTGGTCCGGCACGTGGATGCCGTGCACGGCCTGTACTACCTGCTGCTGCACGGCTGGATGGCCGTCGGTACCAGCCCGACGGCGATACGCGTCCCATCGGTGCTCGGCATGGTCGCCGCCGTGGCGCTGGTGGCGATCCTGGCCAGGCGGCTCACCGGATCCGGCTGGGCCGCCCTGTTCGCCGGCCTGATCACGGCGCTGACACCGAGCATCAGCTACTACGCCCAGACCGCCCGCTCCTACGCGTTCGTGTTCGCCTGTGTCGTGGCCGAGACCCTGGTGCTGCTGCACGCCATGCAGGCCGAGGCGGACGGGGCGCCGCGCGCGCAGCTCAGGCGCCGGTGGCTGGCCTACGGCGCGCTGGTGGTGCTGGCCGGTTATCTCAACGAGATGTCGCTGCTGGTGCTGGCGGCACACCTGGTAACGGTCCTGCTGGCCAGGCAGGGACGGCAGACCGTCAAGCACTGGGCGGTCACCTCGGCGGTCTGCGTGGTGCTGGTCGCACCGTTGCTGGCGATCAGCTATCGGCAGGACCACGCCCTGTCCTGGGTCTCCCGGCCGGGCCTGCGGGACGTCTGGATCCTGTACCACGACTACTTCGGCGCGACGATCTGGGCGCCGGTGCTGCTCGCCGTGTGCGCCGCCGTCGCCGTTCTTGCGGCCAGGGGCTCCGGCGCTCAGGCCGAAGCCGCCTGGTGGCGCGGCGGTGGGGTGTCGGTGGCTTCGGTGGCGGCGCCGCTGCTGTTCGTCCCCGCCGCCTTGCTGCTGGCCGAGTCGCTGATCGGGCCGCCGCTGTACGTGGACCGCTACGTCCTTTACGGCGAGGCGGGGGCGGCGCTGCTGGCCGGGGCGGGGATCTACCGGATCGGCCAGTGGCTGGCCGGCCGGCCCGGCCGGCTCCGCCGGCCGGCGATCGTCTGGATCCCCGGCGTGGCCGTGTGCGTGCTCGCGCTGGTGCTGCAGTTCGGCGCCCAGCAGCGGACCCGCCAGCCCGGCAGCCGCCTGTACAACTTCGGCGGGCCGGCCTTCCTCATCGGGACGCATGCCCGGCCGGGCGACGGGGTGCTGTTCTTCGGCGATTTCTACCGCAAAGTGGAACTCGGCTACCCAAATGAGTTCCGCAACGCAAGCGACCTGGCGCTGGCGGTATCACCGGCGGTCGCAAACCCATTCAAGGGCATCGACAAGCCGTTCTCGGCTGTCGCTCCATTGATGCTCGCGCACGACCGGATTTGGGTCCTTGGCAGGCGGCCATCGGTCAGCCTGCCAGCCGGGCCGTTGCGAGCGGAGAGTGCGGTGCTGCTGCACAACTTCTCCATGACATTCGTGCGCGGCTACCGTGGGATGTGGCTCACTCTCTGGGCCCGGCACTGACGGGGCTCAGCGAATCCGCGCAAAATCCTGATAAAGCGGTGTGACACACCTCACCGATCCTTGGCGGTTAAGGCACGCGACCGTGCCAAGATGAAGCGAATGGACCACAGGGTTTCCCGCCCCCATCCGTCGCGGCGGGCCTTTCTCGGCCTGGCAGCTGCCGCCGCGGTAGCCGCCCCGGCGGGGTGCAGCTCACCCCGAGCTGGGAAGCCGCGCTCCACCCCTCGCCCCCGGACGGTGAGCGAGAACTCCCTTCCCGGCAACCGCGACTGGCCCATCAAGCACCTCGGCGCGCCCGACGCGATGATCGGCTACGCGGGGCAGGCCAGCGTGCTGCCCGGCGAGCCGATCACCCTGTACGCCTCGACCACCGCCCGCTCGTTCACCGTGAACGCCTACCGGATGGGCTGGTACAAAGGCGACCAGGCCAGGCTGGTCTGGCACTCCGGCACCGTGCGCGGCCTGCGGCAGCGCAAGGCGACCGTGCTCGCCCCGACGAACACGGTCGAATGCGACTGGGGCCCGTCTCTCACCATCCCCACCCACGACTGGCCGGAGGGCTGCTACCTGCTGCGGATGGACGCAGACTCCGGCGCCCAGCGCTACGTGCCGGTGACCGTGCGCTCGGCCAGCACGGCGGGCAAGGTGGTGATCAAGAACTGCGTCTCCACCTGGCAGGCCTACAACACCTGGGGCGGCTACGACCTGTACCACGGCCCCGGCGGGCTCTCCGACTACACCAACCGCTCGCTGTCGGTCAGCCTGGACCGCCCCTATGACGCCAGCGGCGCGTACATGTTCCTGTACCACGAACGCAAGGTCATCGTGCTGGCCGAACGCCTCGGCATCCCGGTCGCCTACGCCACGAATCTGGACATCGCCGGCGATCCCACCCTGCTGCACGGGACCAGCGCTGTGTTCTCCCTGGGCCACGACGAGTACTGGTCGCCGCCGGAGCGGGCGAACGTCACGGCGGCCAGGGACGCCGGCGTCAACCTGGCCTTCCTGGGAGCGAACTGCATGTTCCGGCGGACCCGGCTGGCCAGCACCAGGCTGGGCGCACGCCGCCAGATCATCTGCTACAAGACCAGCTACACCCAGGACCCGATGTACGGCAAAGACAACGCCCTGGTCACCAGCGACTGGCGGGAGCCGCCCAACCCCGACCCCGAGTCATCGCTGATCGGCACCCTGTACGAGTCGAACCCGGTCAGCGCTGCCTACGTCGTCGCCACCCCGGACTCCTGGCTGTTCGCCGGGACCGGCGTGAAGAAGGGCACCAGGTTCACCGGCCTGGTCGGCATCGAGTACGACCGGGTCAACCCGGATTCGCCCATCGAGCGGCCCATCCAGATCCTGTCCCACTCGCCGCTCACCTGCCGCGGCGTGAACAGCTACTCCGATTCCGCGTACTACACCCACAGCGGCGGCGCCGGCGTCTTCAACGCGGGCACGATGCGCTGGGTCGCCTCGATGGCCCGCCCGTTCCCCCCGTTCGGGCTGAACGCCCACACGGCCGCCTTCACCACCCAGGTCACGTCCAACCTGCTGCACGTCTTCGCCGACGGCCCCGCCGCCGCGAAGCACCCGGCCGACGACAACCTGGGCTCGATGGCCGAATGGGCGGGCGACCCCATAGCGGCCCAGCACAACCTGTGGCCCCCGATCCGGCTTTGACCCGGTCCGGAGAACACTGAAAGGTCGGCCAAGTGCCCGGCAGCGAACCATCCGATAACGACCCGGTGGAACCGGCCGCTGAGCCGGCTCCGCCCAGCACCGACACGGGTTCCACACCCGGCAGGGGGCCGGGGTCACCGGGCGGTGGACGCGTGCGGTCGCTCGTCCACCGCCTGCCCGGATCTG
>Ga0070733_10002012_pt1 | contig 14797 bp, 20 predicted proteins | sample Coa_R1_9_FD_66450 | JGI IMG/M metagenome (GOLD analysis project Ga0070733, IMG submission 66450) | Surface soil microbial communities from Centralia Pennsylvania, which are recovering from an underground coalmine fire - Coalmine... | ecosystem: Environmental > Terrestrial > Soil > Unclassified ... | reverse complement strand
ATCGGATCCCAGGTGGTGCGCACGCTCGCACTACCGCCGGTAGTCTGATCACCATAAAGCGTGCTCGCGCCGGCTTGTTCAACCGTGATCTGCTTCCAGTCCGCCTCGAGTTCTTCGGCGAGAATCATGGGGAGTGAAGTGCGCACGCCTTGCCCCATCTCAGAGCGCGCCACTACGATCGTGATCTTTCCGTCAGGCGTGATCTTCAAATAAGCATTCGGCGCGAATGCGTTCCTGGCTGCCGAGCTTCCGTGGGGTAAATAGAAACCAATGACGAGACCGGCGCCAGCGGCCACGCCGGCAGTGAGAAAGTCGCGCCGGGAAAGCGGGCTCATCGTGCACCTGCAGCGCGATGGATAGCCCGCCGAATCCGGTCGTAGGTTCCGCAGCGGCAGAGGTTGCCGGACATCGCTTGCGTAATCTGATCATCGGAAGGCTGCGGATTCTTTGCCAACAAAGCTGCGGCGGCCATAATCTGGCCAGTCTGACAATAGCCACATTGCGGCACCTGCTCTTCGATCCATGCCTGCTGCAAGGGATGCAGTCCGTTCGCCGATAGCCCTTCAATGGTCGTGATATTTTTCGCCGTAGCTTGCGAGACTGGCGTTGAACAGGAGCGCACGGGTGCTCCGTCCACGTGGACCGTACACGCGCCGCATAGGCCCGCGCCACAACCAAATTTTGTGCCCGTCAGTTCCAGCGTGTCGCGCAGAACCCAGAGCAGAGGCGTCTCGGGCGCGACCTCCACTTTCCGCTCGCTGCCGTTAATGCGCAGAGTGATGGCTGCCATGGTTAGGAGGCGAAGATATGGACAGCATCGTACTCAACCAGCGCGGAAAAGGGAAATGGTTCGAGAGGAGAGATGGTTCGTCGGTGGAGACCGAATTCGGGCGAAGAGCGAGCTGAAACTCAGTTCACGCTATTTCGCCTTATTTTCCAACTCGCTCAATATTCTGTCGCCGATCTGAGCCTGAAAGGCGGAAAACTCCGGCAGATCGTACAGACGCAAACTGAGTTCGTCGAACGGTACATTGTCGGCTTGGACTTCGGCATTCCTTTCGCGCACCGCATCTACCAGTTTGCCAGCCGTGATTTGGTCGAAACTTTCAGAAATCAGCACCGTATTGTCTGCCCATTGCTGCACGATCACAGGTCCTTCTTCGGTAAGAACCTGTACCGCGAAAGCGGGGCACTTGGTCCCTGCGCATGAAGCAACAGCCTGCGGCGTCGCGCTCTGGTAGCGCTGGGCAATCGCGCTCGCATAGATGCGAGCAAAGCGTTCCGCCGATGCCGACGATTTCCATCGCGAAACATACAGAAGCGATAGGTCGGCGGTTGTGAGCGTCTCCGCAGTGGTTTTGGTAGTCCTGCGAAACGCAACGTAAGCTCCACCCTGCCAGGATCCCGCAAGCGTTTCTGCCTCTTTTCGATTTCCGTAGGTCTTCAGCAGCGCGCGCACATCAAGCTCACCGATTCCGCCAGAGTCATATACCGCATACCTATCGCTGAGTATTTGCTGAACATTGGGAATGCGAACCGGCGAGAGTTTCTCGCGGTTGATATAAGCGATCGGCTGTAGCACTTCATGCGTGTTCCGCGGCGGGCGAGCGAACACTCCCGAAAAAGCCATTGGCTTCCCGCCTTTTCCCAGCAATTCGCCCTCGAAAATAAGGCCTTCCCGATAGGGAAACGTGCCCACTTCTCTCAGAATCATGGGCGCGTCGTGCAGCAACTGCGAGTCAGCGCTGGCTTTCACGGCTGGCTCTTCCATCTGATAAATCAACCCCGGCGTGTTTTGCAGGCTGCGTCCGAGTGGAGCCAAAATGTAATCCACAAACACGATTTGCGCCTGGCCTTCGACTACAGCTCGGCGCGCTCCCGCGCTGTCGTCGTCAATTTCGGGTTCGCTGTCTTTTTTCTCTCCCGGTTGCGATGCGCCTTGCCCTGCACTCAGCCACGCCTTCAGATCGTAATTCTGGTCCTGCAGGGCGTGCGTCAGTTCATGCGCGAGAATAGGCGCCTGACGCTCGAGGGGAATCCAGTTCAGCATCGAAATCGTTTTTGTCTCGTCATCGTAGTAGGCAGCGATTTGCTTGCCATTGGCCTTCACCACGAACTCCCGCAGATTGAATTCGCGAGGCAGAAGTCCGAATTTCTTCATGGTCATTTCGGAGCGCGCGAAGCGCTGCGCATACCCTTCTTTCGCCTGCTCATCGCGAGTGTACTGCTCGACTTCGGCCGAACTGACCAGGCGACGCTTAACCGCGGAGCGCTTAGCAAAACCGCTATCCTCCGAAGCGAAAGCCACGATCTTGTCGACCGATTTAAAAAGTTCCTTCGCGTCCGCGTCCGACATTTGCACTTCCGCGGTGTGGTCCTTCCGAACCTTGCGCGCCATTTCTCCCAGGCTCTGGCCCTGGTCCGCGGAAGAGTTTGAATCGTTGTTAGTGGTTGGGGCGGGAGAGACAGTCTGCTGGCCAAGAGCCGAACCGCAGAGAAAGCTGCAAACCAGCAGCAAATGACTGGGACAGAAGAATCGAGACATAGGGCCTCAATGAGCCAGAAGTGTGAAGTCAGAAGAATTGTCTTTTAGTCGGACACGAGACTCACGACAAAAGGCGGGATGAAGCTTACGAAGGTAATGTAACGCGACAGCTGTTACCAGATCGTTCTCAGGAGTGGACTACTGCGGAGCCGTTCATCACGCGTAATCAAGGCAATGCCCTCAGCCCTCGCGGTAGCGCCGATGAGCCTGTCAATAGGATCTTTCGGATAATCCTCCGGAAACTGGGTGGCAAGGACTGCGATCTCAGCCGTCATTGGCTTCACACTCACGCCGGAGCAGGTTACAAAATTGCGAACCGTCTTTTCAGTTGTGCTGTGCGTGCGAAGCGCGCCTCGAGCGATCAGAAAAGCCAGTTCCCAAATCGTGACGTCCGCTATACCTAACCCATCGCTGAGCCTGGCTCTTTGAATTGCAGACTTTGCATGCCGGGAAAGCCGATCTTCGTCAGCAACCATCCACACCAGCACGTGGGTGTCGAGAAGAATCACCGCAAGATTTCCCAATCTTCCAGCGGTACAGACGAAGATACGATATCTCCCACAATCTCCACTTCACCCCGCATGCATCCGAACACGTTATCGGGCTGTCCATCCGCTGGGACAAGTTTAGCCACAGGACGACCCTTCTTCGTGATCACCACGGGCTCGCGGGTAGATCGCACTTCGTCCATGACTTTGAGGCAACGAGCTTTGAACTGTCCAGCCGCCATCGTCTTCATGACCGCACCATATGACTATGGTCATTATATCATGACCATTAAGCAGAGCCATAACTGGCGGCGATAGCCCAGGGCTGCGAGCTTTAGCTACTTCAATTCCTGCAGCTTTGACGAAGCCAGCTGTGCGGCTTCACTGGCGGGATTTTCCTTCTGGATGGTTTCGTAGATGCGTTTGGCTTCAAGCGGCTGATTGTCCGCCTTATAGGTCGCGGCCAATTCGACTTGAGCCGCCACCTTTCCTACCGTGCTGGTAGGCTTTGCCGCCAGCTGTTTGTAGAGTTCCTCTGCTTGCTTGTTACGGCCGGTGTTGCGATATACCGATGCCAAGGCCATCTTGGCCAGCGCCGCAACGTCGCTATTGCCCGATGAAATCACTGCCTGGAGATCACGCTCAGCCGAGGCGTTGTCCCCAAGATCCGCCGAGGTCAGACCCAGAAAATAACGCGCGAATTCGGCCGAATGGGTGTGCGGATACTTGTCAACGATGGCTTGAAATTGTTTGTGGGCCGTGGTGGCGCGCTCACTGGAGCTGGCAAAACTCGGCTCCTCGGGCTGCGGCGGCATATTCGGCGGACGCACCGGCGTATCCAGCGTGCGCACTGCCTGGCCCAAATCTAAACTAGCCTTTTGATCCTGTTGGCTCAAGTAATACCAGGTCCCGGCCGCCGCGGCCGCGACAACTAGCGCGATCACAATCGCGGCAGCCAGTTTGTTCTTGTGTTCAACCGACCAGTGCGCGGTTCTTTCCGCGGCGTCGATCGTGGCTCGGCTGAACCGGTCCGTTTTCAGTTGATGGCGGGTTTCTGCGCGCACGAACTTCCCTTCTGAATACCTCTGGATGGTGCTGACAATTCCTCAGTCTAACAGGCAGAATTCAGCAACGTCAAAGGCTGGTACCCGCCCTGCAGTGTCTTGCAGACTGTTTTGGCTTCTTGAAGACGCAACCTCCGCGTGATCGAGCCGAACCACACACCGGATCATTTAGTAGCCGTTTTGTCCGAACATGGCGGTCGATCCCCCTAAACGAGGTATGTGCCTGCAAGCCTCTCGTGGTAGCAAAAAAACACTGCATCTCGTGATGTGCTCCCCTCGACCATCGTGCGAAAGTTCAAACTGCACAAAGAACTTGGGCCGCAACACGCAGGCTTGGGAGAAGAAAATGACTGAAATGATCGCAGGAGGCTTGGTTTTAGCAATCTCGATTTCCATGACCGTTGGGATCACGGTCATCATGTTCATGGCAGGCCGCAGGGCGGTGCGCAAATGATCCGGCGCATCCTATTGCTTAAGTTCGTATCGTGGTGTGTGCTCGCGCCCGTCCTGGCTTTGGCGCCGACGCAGCATCTGCGCTTCGGCGAGATGCCCCATCTTTCGCATCCCTTGCGAAAGTGGGCGCTTCGAAGCCCGCATCCGACGGGCCTCATCGGGTCTCGAAGAGGGTTCTATGCGCTATCCCACCACGCACACATGCAGAGAACGCAAAGATGGCGCGGCCGCTTCGTCGGCGAGTCCGGGGATATTTTCGCTAGCCCCACGACAGCCTGACCTGGGCAAAACGCAAGCACCGGGCAACTTTCTTGTCGCCCGAGCGAAGAGCCGCTGAGCATCGCGTTTCTCTCAGCGAGGTTCGTGTTTTCTGCAAAATCTTATCGAGCCCCCTGCGAGGCCAAATTCCCATCTTGCCGCATTGCCGGGTAACCGTTTTTGAAGCGCTTACGGGAGAACGCAAGGCGCAATAGAGCATCCGCATTAATGATCAGTGGCGGATTTGTTTCGAGTGGCCCGAAAGTGCGCCGGCTCCCGAAAACGTAGAGATTGTCGACTAACATCAGGAGAATGCCATGGCACGGACTGCAATTCATCCCGGAGAACATTTGGCTGAGGAGCTCAGCGCATTGGGAATGAGCGCGGCGGAGCTGGCGCGGCAACTGGGGGTTCCGACCAATCGCATCACCGAAATCCTGAATGGGCGGCGGGCCATCACCGGCGACACAGCGCTGCGTCTGGCTCATTTCTTCGGCACTAGTGCGGAATTCTGGTTGAACCTGCAAAGTCTTTATGATATTCGGCTGGGAGCAGAGATCGGGGAAGTCCATCCGTGCCTTGCCCAAGCTGAAGAGATTCGAACAAGCTCACGCTTAGTCAGGCATGCCTTGATTTTTTCAGGACTGTGCGGTTTCGACCGTGAGTTTCAGTCCCACGGCTTTGGTCACGGCGACCAGAGTGGACAGACGCGGATTTCCGCGAACCGATAAAGCACGATACAGGCTTTCGCGTTCGATGCCGGCAGCCTTGGCTACCTTGGCAATGCCACCTCGGGCTTCTGCGACGCGGCGCAGCGCGATCAGCAGGACGCTCGGCTCATCGTTATCCTCCAATGCGGCTCGGAGGTATTCGGCGGCCAACTCCGGATTCTTGCGCAGTTCGCGGATAGTGGCTTCGTCGTGGGATACGCTCGCTTTGCGTTTCATAGTGTCCTTCCCCGGTAATCCTCGAGATATTCCAGCGCGCGCCTGATATCAGACGCCTGTTTGCGCTTGTCGCCGCCACACAGCAGCAACACGCAGGCTCTGCCCGCCAGCGCGAAATAGACTCGATAGCCCGGGCCCCAGTCGATCCGCAATTCGAACAAGCCGTTGCCCAAAGCTTTGCAATCGCCGAAGTTTCCAGTGGAAAGGCGATCGATCCGGACCATTATCTTGGCCTTAGTGCGATTGTCCCGTAGCCCCGACATCCACGTGCCGAAAACGTCTTTGCCCGATGGGGTCAGATAACGGCGGATTTCCAGCACTTGCTTATTGTAACTTATAGGTTACACGCGATGCAAGCGCCCGCCGAGCACGCAGGCTTGACCGCTCGCCGCTCCGCAGGACATCTCCCAAAGTAATCTCCTCCCGGCACCTCCGTGTTTCTACACTTGAGTCTCCCTCGAAAAGTATCCGATCTCTTTCAGGTGACGATTGTTCTATTGAAGATCGCTAACAAAAAGAGGCCGTCAGCCCTTCCAGTGGTAGGCCTTGGACTGCGGCAGGCCAATGTGGGCGAGGACGCGGTTGACGAACTCGCGCGCCATGGCATCCAAGCTGGGCGGGCGGTTGTAGAAAGTTGGAATTGGGGGAAAGACTGTAGCTCCGGCGTCGGCGGCACGGTACATGTTGCGAATGTGGATTTTGTTGAGCGGGGTTTCGCGCACACAAAGAATTAACGGCCGCTGCTCTTTGAGGCAGACGTCCGCGGCGCGCTCGATCAGATGCGAAGCGATGCCGTTGGCAATGCGGGCGAGCGTGCCTACGCTGCATGGGATGACGACCATGACGTCGGCGGGATAGGAGCCGCTGGCGATGTTGGCTCCGATGTCAGCGTTGGATTGCTGGTGAATCTTACGGGAAGCTTTGCCGAGAATTTGCGTGATCAGGTTGCTGCGTCCGCGGAGTCCGAGTTCTTCGGCCATGACGCGCAAGGCGCTGTCGGAGGCGATGAAGTTCACAGTACGGATGCGCGGATCGCGGTCGACGGTGGCGAGCAGGTGTTTGCAAAATAAAGCCCCGCTGGCTCCGGTGGTCGCGACAGTCAGATTCTCGGGCGGAAGGTTGGGCAATGGCTCCTCGGATCTTAGTTCGGATCTTTCTGTAGAGACGTAGCTAGATACATCTCTACGGGCTAGATGCACCTTGCGTCCTGAGCATAGGGAGCGAGCGAGGAGCAAGTCAAGCAGCCGTAGGTCGTCCGTCGTTGGCTACGCCGCTGACGAAACCAGCTTGGCGAATGACGAACGACCAAGGACCAACGACGATTACATGGCGACTTCAACCAATCTGGGATCCCGCCGCAACGCCGCGCAGATGCACGCGCTGGCTTGCGTCGAGCGCGAGGTTCGCGCCAATGATTCCAGCGGGCGCCGCAAGTATCTGCGGGACTACAGCAATGCTTTCCGTTCCTACGAGTCGGTTATCGATGCGCAAGAGTTGACCGCTACGGTCAAAGCGGCCGACGTGATCCTGATCGGCGATTATCACGCGCTCCCCTCGGCACAGCGTTTTGCCGCAACTCTGCTGGAGCAGCGGGCGCAACCGGGAGACCGTCCAGTCGTGCTCGGAGTCGAGACGATTTTCTCCCGCCATCAGCACATCCTCGATGAGTGGTGGCGGCGTGAGATCGATGAAGAAGAGTTCCGTCAGCGCATCCGTTTCGATCTCGACTGGAGCTATGGGTGGCCCCCCTTTTACGAACTGCTGGTAACCGCCCGCGAACACGCCGACGCAGTCTATGGCCTCGATTGTGAGCCGAGGGAAGACCTGCGCAAGATTGGGGCCCGAGATCGGCATGCAGCGGACAAGATTGCCGAGATTCGTCAGCGCCATCCGAATGCGGTGATCCTGGTACTGTTCGGCGAATCGCATTTGGCGCCGCAGCATCTACCTCGCGTGCTGCGTGGGCGATTGCCGGAGCAGCGTGTGCTCACCGTTTTGCAAAACGTAGATGCGCTTTACTGGCAAGCGACTGGGGCGCAACAGGAGCGGGTCGAAGCAGTCCGGGTGAGCGATGATGTCGTCTGCGTTTTTAATTCCACGCCGCTGGAAAAGTATGAGAGCTATCGTCTTTGTCTGGCGCGCTGGAATCAGGAAGACGAGCAGCCGCCCGACATCGCACCTACGATTTACAACCTCGTCGATAGCTTGCTGCGCTTTCTTGATGTGAACCGTTATTCGCCACACAACGGAACGCAGCCGAAGTTCCTGGTCGATCTGTTGCCCGAGGTTCATTGCGGATCTAGCGACGCTCGCTTGCGACGTTTGCTTTCGCGTGTGACTGGCGAGGCGGAGCGAATCGAGGCCATGCTGCAGAAGGTTGAATCGCGAGGCAGCGTTTATCTGCCGGCGATCAATGCTTTTTATGTTCGTGAATTTCAGATGACGTGCGCGGCAGAAGAGGCTTCCCGTTTCTTGCATCATGCTTGCCGTGGTTTGCCATTACACCGCAATGGTCGTGCCGCCACTGGTGAGGCTGACATGCAGCCTGGCGACAGGTTCTACGCCCGAACGCTGGAGCACGCGTTGGCTTATTTTGGCTCCCGCGTGTTATATCCGGCGCGGCCTGCGATCAGCGATCAGGAGGCGTCCGAATTCTCCCGGGCGGCTTGCGAAAGACTCATGCGCGAGGCGCTGCGCGGTGATCGAAATAAATTCGACTCATTGGCTCAGAAGTTGGGCTACACACTAGGGAGTCAACTTTATGACGCGTATTTGCGAGGAGGCGTGAGCCGAAGCGTCCTTCGGCATTTGTTCCTCGCGCGCATTGAGGAACCCGGAAAAGCGCGCACCACTTGCTTTGAGGTTTCGCGAAAGATCCGCGGCAGCCGCAAGAAGCCGTGTGTGGCGGCGCATTGATTCAAGCCATCGCACCTGGCAATTAGCATTTAGCACTTAGCATTTGGCGAACCGGCCCTTCACCTTCCCCAGAACAGAAGTCGAGAACGCGTTGATGTATGCCTATGCGACCACCCCGCCGTGGTACCGCGTACAAGATGCTAATCTAGACGGCTAAGTGCTAAGTGCTGACTGCCGAGTGCTTCTTTGAACTCTGAATCCATTCGCAAACTTTTCGAGCAAGTCCATGCGGGAACGATTTCGCCCGACGAGGCTGTCCAACGGCTGCGGCACTTGCCGTTTGAAGATCTGGGATTCGCCAAGGTCGACCATCATCGCGCGTTGCGCGTAGGCATGCCTGAAGTGATATTTGGACAGGGCAAGACGCCGGAGCAATTAGCGCAGATATTTTCTCGACTGGCGAAGCATGACAGTAACATTTTTGCAACGCGGGCGAGCAAAGAACAGTTCGCCGCAGTAAAAAAGAAAGTGCGTGGAGCGAAGTACCACGAACTGGCGCGGGCAATCGTTTTGCAACGGGACAAAAAGAAATATGGTAAGGGAATTATCGCAGTGGTCTCGGCCGGAACCAGCGACATTCCGGTTGCTGAAGAGGCCGTGGTCACTGCCGAGATCATGGGCAACGCGGTTGAGCATCTTTATGACGTGGGCGTGGCCGGCATTCATCGTTTACTGGCGAATCGTGAAACGTTGACCCGGGCGCGTGTAGTCATTGTTTGCGCGGGCATGGAAGGCGCACTTCCCAGCGTAGTTGGCGGACTGGTTGGGGTTCCCGTCATCGCGGTCCCCACCAGCGTCGGTTATGGCGCGTCCTTTAAGGGTGTAGCGGCGTTGCTGGGGATGATGAATTCGTGCGCGTCCAACGTGAGCGTGGTGAATATTGATAACGGATTTGGCGCCGGATATGTGGCAGCGTTGATCAACCGATTGTAATTTTCGAGTTCCTTCGGGACTGCGCAGCTGCCACAGTACAAAGGAAAATCTCGGGGCCGGCGGTGGGCTACCCCCTCCGGCCCCTGGCTCTGATTACGCCGAAGCAGGCAGCTGCTCCTCCACATATTCGTACTGAAGCTTTTTCCAACGCCTGGCCTGGGCGATAGAGATCACATGAAGCATGATGAACAGCGGGACGCCGAAGGTCGGAATCAAGCTCAAGGGCAACACCGTCATCAGCGCAGTCGTCACTCCATGAGGGCTTATCAGCCGGGCGGTGGTCCCAAGGGTAACCGCCGAGACCAGATCGAAAATCCCCAGAATCTGCCAGAGAATAAAACTCCGCCGGTGGCTGACGTTCACGAGTTTCGTCGCTACCCAGGGCGCGGTTGCTCCAATGGCAATGTCACCCCAGCCAGCGGGCAAAGCGAAAAACCCCGGCAGGAGCCCGACCGTATAGAGGGTCAGGAACGTCAACCCGGCAATCCTCCAGGACTGTACGACGGTCAAGCTGCGTGGATTCAAAGCCAAAGTGAATTCTCGAAATCCCTTCGATGTCGCAAACCAGAATAGAAACACGACGGTCGGGATCAACCCGGCCAAACCAAGCGCCAGCGGCGGGAGCTTTGGATCAGTTTGGAACACGTGGAGAGCCCCGGCCGAAAATGCAAAGACAAACCATGCAGCGATCAGCCCAGCGGTCAATCTTCCATAATTTGCGTTTTTCATAACAGGTTTCCTTTTCTCGTGAGTACGGCCGCAACTTCGTTGCTCAGCTGGTGAAGGTCACGCCAGCGCTTTGCGCCCAACTGACGCTCGATCTGCGCTTGCACTTTTTCCCAGTGGGGAAGCGCGCGGTTGAGTTGATCGCGGCCAGCCTTGGCCAGACGCAGGAATCGTTCGCGCCGGTCCTCGCCGCGGCGTTCTGCAACCCATCCCTCCCGGCTCATAATCCGTAGCGTGCGCGTGAGCGTTGTGCTGTCCATGGCCAGGATTTGCCCCAAAATTCCTTGCGAAAGCTCTCCCGCTCGCGACAGCACCTGCAGAATTGTGAATTGAGTGGCTCGCAGACCCGTTGGGCGGAGCGCGTCGTCATACAACTGGGTAAGCGCCCGCGACGCCCGGCGGAAGTTTCCGCACATGCAAAGTAGGTCGGGGAGCATGTGGTTGGCCTCGTTCATATAACGATAGATGTATATACACCTATCACAGATTCAAAACCTTGCTGAGCTTCGGTTACAAAAGCTTCGCATTTAGGAGGCTAGGGGTTCGTATTTCTTCGTTTATCAGGGAGAAAAAAAGGCACGACCGAAGCCGTGCCGTCCTCCGACCCAAGATGTAACCCTGTTATGACTTTTTCGCCACTTCCAGGTTGTTCTTTACGGTGAAGGCACCGAAGACCTGGTTGGCCCGGATGCCTGCGATCGTTTTATCCATCGTAGTGTTGACCACGCCGTAGAGGCTCAAGTTGCCGCGGTCGACTACGATGCGGATCGGCCGCGCTGGATCAATCGCGTACTGTCCGAGCGCGGGATCGTGATAGATGGCCCGCAGCGCGCGAATTCTGATTTCATCGTCGAAACCAGAAACCGGGGCGACTTTGATGTCGTTCACCACATCCTTCACTCCAGCAGTGTCGTTCACCAACGCCAGGGCGGAGTCGCGGTCAACCTCGGTGCGGGTTTCGCCATTGAGCGTGACCACACCATTTTCGACCGAGGCAGTCACGAAATTAAACGCGATGTCGTATCCCATGCGATCGTAGTACAGCTTGCGGTCGAGTTGCGCCGTGAGTTCGGCGTCGGGAACGCTCTTGCCATTCACCGCAATCAGGTTTCGCACTCCCTGCAAATTGTCGGTTTTGCGGATTTTCTTGGCCGCATCCAATTTTTGTTGATACAGGTCCACAGTGCCGTTCAGGGTGACGATGCCATCGTCAACCGTGGCTGTGACGTCGCGAAATTCTTTCTTGCTTGCGAGTTGCTGCGTGACCTTGGCTTGAATTGTGGTGTCGTAGCGGCTTGCGCTGGTGGTTTGCGCGGCCATGCTCAGGCTTAACGCGGCCAACCCAACAAACCAACCAAAACTCCGAAGAAACGCTTTCATAAACTGTACTCTCCGATCCTCTACAAGGAAGAAACCCAGCTTGCGCCGAAAAGTTGTCATTGGTTTATCCCCCCTGCTCTTTACTAACTGGTTAGTTAAATGATTGGATGCTGTTGAAACAGGCCGGAACGTAAAGATTTGTAGCGCCTGGAGGTCATCGTCAAGGACGAAGGAAGACCCGCACCCAACAGAATCTTCTATGTGGACGGCCAACGGGAATCGGATGTACTATCGCCGGAACCCGCGCTGGCCGCGCCCTGGCACGCTAGAGATTTCACGATGACTTACAAACAGTGTTCCCGTCTGGTAAGCCGCCCGCTTCTGTTGTTCCTTATTCTTATGCTGGCTTCGACCGCGTCCGCCGAGTGGAAGGAGAAAGTGCTCTACAGCTTCCAAGGTCTGCCCGACGGCTCCGTGCCTGCGGGCGGGGTAGTGTTCGACACGCATGGCAATCTCTATGGGGCCACAACCGAAGGGGGAGCGAACTCCTGCCCTGGTATTGCTCAGTGCGGCACCGTGTATCAACTGACGCCCCCGGCCACGAAAGGCGATGCCTGGACCGAGACCGTCCTGTACATCTTCCTGGGCAAGAACCACAACGACGGGAACACTCCAGCCGGAGGCGTGATGATCGACGCAGCGGGCAATTTGTATGGGACAACTGCCTACGGTGGCGCGGGCAACTGCATTCTGCTGGGGACAAATGTGGGATGTGGCACGGTGTACGACTGTCGCCTCCGGCGCAAAAGGGTGGGGCATGGAGAGAGACCGTGCTGTACAACTTCAAGGGCGACACCGATGGCCAGCTTCCCATTGGCGATCTGGTCTTTGACAAGCAGGGAAATCTTCATGGCGCGACGCAGTACGGAGGCGGCTACGGATCGTGCAACCCGTCTTTCTACCAGCACTGCGGAACTGTGTTCAAGCTGAGCCCGCCGAAGACGAAGGGCGGCAAGTGGACGGAGAAGGTGCTGCACGGATTCAAGGGTGGTATGGACGGAGCCAATCCCAATGGCGGCTTGGTCTTTGACGGTACGGGCGCGATCTACGGGACGACCAGCGCAGGTGGCAACACAAATTGTACGGGTGCGGGGTTCGTCGGGTGCGGCACTGTGTTCGAGCTGGCATCAGCCATCGCGAAAGGCGGTGCGTATGGCGAAAAGATCCTCCGTCGCTTCCTGAACTACCCCATCGACGGGGCACGCCCGTTAGCTGGCCTGACGTTCGATGGCAATGGTTGCCTCTACGGTACTACCGCCGATGGCGGCGCCTACGAAGAGGGAACAGCATTCAAATTGGCACCACCTCGAAGGGCCGATAACCCTTGGATAGAAACCTTACTGCACCAATTTACCTCTGGCGCGGACGGGTCCCTGCCCAGCGCTGCCCTCGTTTTTAGCTTCGATGGAACCATCTATGGAACCGCAAGCGGAGGCGGTAGAGTCGGTGGCGGCACGGTCTTCCAGTTCAGACATCCCTCACAAGACGGCTGGATTTTTGGTCCGCTATACACGTTTTTAGGCGCGCCGGATGGGTCCTATCCGGCGAGCTCCTTGATTTTCGACAAGGCTGGGAATCTTTACGGTACGACTCAACAAAGCGGCAATATGGGACAAAATTGCGGCCACGACGGTTGTGGAACTGTGTTTGAGCTCTCGCCGTAGAGGCCTGCGAAGAGAAAACGTCGAGAGCAACCGTCGTCGTGGTCAAACGATCTGTAAGGTCGAGCGAGTCGGGATTCTCATGTTATCTCGTCGCGGGAAATCTAGCTCGCGCGCCACAGACGCGTAGCGCGGGGTGGCCCACCCTTCGACGACTATTTCCCTTCATCCGCCGACGGCCCATACACCGACGGCACCGCCACGTCATTTAAGCGCAGATACACTCCCAGCTGCGCCCGGTGGTGGATGATGTGGTTCATCACCATCCTGCGCAGCGCCATCATTCTTGTGCCATTGAAAAACACTTTGTCCCCGGCGGACAACTTCCAATTTTTGGCCCACTCGGCATCGCCTGTCTTCGCAATGGCGGCCCGCACTTCCGCCACTTTCTTATCGAAAACCTCGAGGACATGTTTCTGTGACTCCGCCACCAGCGGCTTCGATCCAGCCGGCCGGTTAGCGAAATCCAGGTTCTCGGTCGTAATCGCAGCTACCCCAAAGCCTGGCAACTCTGCCACATGTCCCGCCAGCCGCCCCAGCGTCATCGATTTTTCATGCGGCTTCCACGCCAGCTTCTCCTCGGGAATGCGTTCCAGGGTTCGTCGAGCACTGGCCATCTCCTGATCAAACTCCGGCAACAAGCCTTCGCTGATTGTCATCCAATCCTCCGATCTCAAGTATCCAAACCTAACACGAGTGTCGCGTCCGCTTCCACCGCGCTTGAATGCTGACGGCTTCTTCAATCATTTATCCTGAGAGCGCATGATCAAGTTCCAACGCCAATTCGAACCCAGCCAGATCAAGCTGCTGATCTTCGATCTCGACGGAACCCTGATCGATTCGCGTCTCGACCTCATCCATTCGGTAAACGCCATGCTCAGGCATCTCGGACGCGCAGACTTGCCCGGCGACGTGATCGCCTCCTATGTGGGCGACGGCGCCCCGACTCTGATTCGTCGCGCCCTTGGCGATCCCCGGGATGAAGGCGTGATAAAAGCGGGGCTGGAACATTTCCTCACCTACTATCGTGCTCACAAGCTCGACCATACGCACGTTTACGATGGCGTCAAAGATATGCTGACCGTGCTGCACAACTCCAACGGCATCCGCCGGCAGATGGCGGTGCTTTCCAACAAGCCCGTGATTCCTTCGCGCGCGATCGTGGAAGCGCTTGGCCTCGCCGGATTCTTCAGCCACATTTATGGTGGGAACAGCTTCTCGACCAAGAAGCCCGATCCCAAAGGCGCGCAGACGATCTTGAAAGAAACCAGGAGCCGGCCGGAAGAAACCCTGATGGTTGGCGATTCCTCGGTCGACGTCATTACCGGCCGCAACGCCGGCCTCTGGACCTGCGGCGTAACTTATGGCTTCGCCCCGCACACCCTTCGCGAAGCCCCTCCGGACGTAACCGTAGACAAGCCGCATG
>Ga0070733_10002011_pt1 | contig 14798 bp, 13 predicted proteins | sample Coa_R1_9_FD_66450 | JGI IMG/M metagenome (GOLD analysis project Ga0070733, IMG submission 66450) | Surface soil microbial communities from Centralia Pennsylvania, which are recovering from an underground coalmine fire - Coalmine... | ecosystem: Environmental > Terrestrial > Soil > Unclassified ... | reverse complement strand
GGTACAACCGCTCGCTTACGGTCGCGGCTCAGAGTCGACCGCGCACCATTCGATGCTATGCCGAGGATTCGCGGGTGTCAACTGATGTTGCGCTGGATTTGCGGCGGCTAGGGAAAAAGTCCCTCCCCCTTTGATGCACGGCACTAACCCCATCGGGGGGAGTGACGCCGTCGTCGGTACCACCTGCCCGTAGACCGTTTTACTACCGTCGCTAGGGCCTTCGCTGAATCGCCTAAAAAGCCCATATGCCCAACAATGAACGTATGAAACATCGATTTGCACTGGCTGTCCTGCTCCCTCTGTGTGCGCAGGCGACGTTAACCGCGAGCACGACGTATGACTTTGGCGCGGCTACAACCATTTCTTTATCCGACGAGTCCACGGCTTACACTGGGGGAGCTTGGACGGCAGAAACCTATAGTGGCAGCACGTCGCAACAGATCGATTGTGTGGTTGCCTTTACGGGCGCATCAAGCACTTCGGACGTTTGCGGCACCGCCGGCACCAACCTGGGATCTGCCGCGAACGTCAGCGTTGTAAATGTGCCAGGCGGGACGGCTCCTGCGGGCGCCAACTACCTGATGGTCGACGGTGATCCCCATTGGGGGGCGCCGATCTCCACGGTTCTGAGCCTGACCGTCGGTGATTCGTATACGCTCTCGTATTATCAAGCGTCGAATGAAGAGTCCCCCGATAACACAGCCTACGACGACAATTGGCAGGTTTACCTGATTCCCGGCTCGACCGCCGCGAACATCTGCCCCCAAAGCTACTGCACCACCCATGCCGCGCAGACGGTAGTGGATTCCGGCGACCTCGTCCACAACTCTCCCGTGATGCATAACCCGGGAGCGAATTCCACCCCCTGGGTGAACGATACGTACACATTCACGGCTACGGCGACCAGCGAGGTGCTCGAATTTGTGACCAACGTCCTTTTACCCGGCACCCCCGATACGGTCCCGACGGGCGGATCCTTCCAGCCGCCTATGTTGGATTTGGCGGACGTGACGTTGACGCAGAACTCTTCGTCGACCCCGGAACCCAGCACCTGGGAGCTGACTATGCTCGGCGCCGGAGTGGTTTTCGCCGCCAGCAAACTGCGCCGTCGATTCTCCGGCCAAAAGTAACCGGCTGCATAGCGGGTATTCGGCGGTCGCCGCCGATAGCAGTGTATGGACGTTCACCGGCACCTGATTTCCTTCGCACAGGATCTGGTGAGGCTGTCGGTCTGGCTGGTGCTGCTTCTGATGGTCTTCGTGCCACTGGAGAGAATCTTCGGAAATCACTCCCAAAAGGTGTTCCGGAGGTCCCTTGGCGCGGATGTGTTCTATTACTTCCTGAACGGCATCCTGCCTAAATTATTGTTGACCCTGTCAATGACAGTGTTCGTGGCGGGGCTGCATCGTCTGGTTCCTCTGGCATTTTACACGGCCATGGGGGCACTGCCGGTGTGGCTGCGTCTGGCCGGGGCGCTGGTGGTGAACGAAATCGGCGGTTACTGGGGACACCGGTGTTCGCACGAGATTCCATTTCTGTGGCGCTTTCACGTGATTCACCATAGCGCCGAGGAAATCGACTGGCTGGTCACCGTGAAATCGCATCCATTCGACATGTTCTTCACCCGCTTCTGTGCGACGGTTCCGCTATATGTCCTCGGCCTGGCGCAGCCGTTGGGAAACAGGGTGGATTACGTGCCCGCGGTGATCACGGTCGTGACGATGTATTGGGCCTATTTCATTCACGCGAATCTCAAGTGGCGCTTCGGATGGCTGGAGTGGCTGGTCTCGACGCCCGGCTTCCATCACTGGCATCACACCAACGACGGGCCGGACGTGATCAACAAAAATTATGCGGCGACGTTTCCATGGGTGGATAAGATTTTCGGAACCCTGTACCTGCCGCGGGAGTGGCCCTCGAAGTATGGATCGGATACGCCGGTTGCCTCCGGGCTGGCGGGGCAGCTCTTCGATCCCTTGACGCGGAATGAGCCCACCTTGGCCCAACCGGCCCGTTTTCCCGCGGAGCTCAGTTCCGCAGATGCGGGGCGTCTTTCTCGTTTTCCTGGCAAATGAACTCGATCAAATCCGTATCCAGCATCAGGCGCTGATGCACGGTCACGGTCCAGGGCTTGGTGTAGGCCTTGGGATCATCGATAGTGACTTCGATATCCAGATGCCCGAAGTCGACGCGGCGGAAGCGCTCGATTAATTTGCCGGACTCGGTCAAGGGGCTGCCTTCGACGTCGAGCCAGCCGAGATCGCGGAAGCCGGCAGTTTCGACCGCCAGCGTATCGCCGTCCCAGTGGCCGGTGGAGTAGCCGAACCACCATGGCTGCGGGTCCTCGGGCAAGGGCCGGCCATCCGTGAAAATCTGCCGCACGCCGGCGTTGGCCTCGTAGAGAATCACAATCACGCTGGGAGTCTGGATCATCTTTCTGGGCTGGCCGTGGGTGTGAAGTTGCATCAAGCCAAGGGGCAAGCAGTGGGCGTCGGGATTGTCCTCGCTATTTGTCGCGACGCGCTGCCGGTGCAGCTCGGAGGCCCAGGGCTGGAAGGGCAGACCGTCCTTGAACGAGGCTCCGAGGTTCCAGAATTGACTCAGCCGCACGGCCAGCGGAACCAGATCGGGTGGTTGGGATGCGGCCTGCGCAGTGGCCGCGGGTGCGGCGGTCCCGGGCGGCATCGGCTGACGCATGTACTGCCAGACTCCGGAAAGATCGGGCTTGCCGTCCGCGGTCCTCGGGACGGGCCCGGTCAGATTGGGTTTGCCATCGGCGGTCTTGGGAACTCCGGCGGTCGGATACGCCGGCCACTGCGCGAAGAGTGCCGCGGGCGCGAAAGCCAGAAACATCGCTACTGCTAACGGAGCCATTCGAGGAACTCGCGAGGTCAGCATCACGGGCATGCCTCAAAATACTCCGGGGTGGCACGCCTGTCAATCGTGACACCATCCCAGTGGCGTGGAGAAGTCTCACCTCTAGAACGGATACTGCGCCTCTCCTCGTTGGATCGTGACCCACTTCAACTGCGTCAACTCATCCATCGACCACTGTCCGCCTTCGCGGCCCGGGCCTGAGTCCTTGATGCTGTTGAAGGGGCCGTGCGGCTCGTCGTGGATGGTGGAGCCGTTGATATGCACCGATCCCGCTTCGAGCTCCATCGCGCAGCGCATCGCGATCTGAAGATCGTTCGTGATCACGGCCGCTGTCAGACCGTAGCGCGAATCGTTGGCCAGCTGGATGGCGTGGCTCGCATCCTTGGCCTTGATCACGCTCACCACCGGCCCGAACAACTCCTCTTTGAAGATCGACATCTCCGGAGTTACGTCGGCGATCACAGTCGGCTGGAAGAAGTTGCCTGCATAGGTGCCGCCGCAGAGCACACGCGCGCCTTGCGCCTTCGACGCCGCGATGCGCTGGGAGATGAACGGCCCCTGAGAGGAGCGGATCAGTGGACCGATTACGGTGTGCGGATCATGCGGATCGCCCACCTTGAGGGTCTTGGCCTTGGCTACAAACAATTCCAGGAACTTGTCATAGACGGGTTCTTCCACGATCACCCGCGAGCCCGCCATGCAGATCTGCCCCTGGTGAATGAAGATGCCGAACGAGGCCGTGTTGACCGCGTACTCCAGATTGGCGTCCTTCAGCACCAGGAGCGGGCTCTTGCCGCCCATCTCCAGGTCGAACTTCTTACCGTGTCGCGCGCATTCGACCGCGATCAAGCGGCCTACGGCCGTGGAGCCGGTGAACAGCACAGCCTTCACACGCGGATCCGAGCACAACACGGGACCTAGCGTAGGGCCGTCACCCGTGACGACGTTCAGCACACCCGGAGGCAGGCCGGCTTTTTCGAAAATCTCAGCGATCTTCAGCCCCACCAGAGATGTTTCCTCCGACGGCTTCAGAACAAACGTGTTCCCCGCGGCGAGTGCGAAGGCGACCTTCTTGACGGCCAGAATCAGAGGAAAGTTGAACGGCGCAATTCCGGCGACGACCCCGAGAGGCCGGCGAATCGCCATGGAAATGCGGCCGGGAATGTCGCACGGAATGGTGTGGCCAAGAATGCGCCGGCACTCTCCCGCGGCGCTGCGCAAGACTCCCACGACGTAGGAGACTTCGAACTGCGACTTGCCGAAGGTCGCTCCACCTTCCTCGATGAGCAGGTTCACCACTTCCATGCGCATCGATTCCAGAACATCGGCGGCCCGGATCAGGATCAATTCGCGCTCGGAAGGCGTGGTGTTGCCCCACAGATCCTTTACAGCATGGGCAGCGTCAATCGCCTTGGTCATATGCTCGGGACGGGCCATGAACACCTTGGAGACGGTCTGCCCGTTGGCTGGATTTATCACGGCCGCGAGAGCCGAATCGGCGACTTCGATCGGTTGTCCGTTGATGTAGGGAGTTGTGAATAGGGATGCAGTCATTTCGGTGTCAGACTAGCAGAGAAAATCGGGCGGAGCAAATAGTCAGGCGAGCGGACTTTGAGTACCCTAATGCGCGGTCGAGTAGCGGCCGATTCTGTTGCTAAGGATGACGATCCGAATCTTCGACGCACCACTGCACGGCGAGAGGAAAGCGGCCGGCGGAATTTTGCTGGACGCGGGTCCGGCAACACTACGGGATTTGATCCGTGGCCGGCTCCAGCAGGAGGTCGCGCGCTACAACCAGGCGCTTCCGGAGACTTTCCAGGGCTTGGTACAACCGGAAGAATCGGAGCAGATTCTGAACGGATTCCGGATGAGGACCAAGCGGCCTCTCGACTGGGAAGTGCAGTGCCAGCGCGCCTACTCGAGCTTCGAGAAGAACGGCTTTCTGGTGCTGGTCGACGGAAAGCAAGTGACGGAACTGGACTCGCGCTTTGATCTGCACGAGGATTCGGAGATCGACTTCATCAAGCTGGTCCCGCTCGTCGGAGGATGAATGGCGGTTGACCCTGACGCGCTACAGCGGGCAATGCGAGCCCAGTTTCCGCCGCCCGAACTTGCTCCGGAGGCGAGTGTTTGGATGCGCGAGATTGTCGCCGCCGTTGGGTCCAATCCGTTTATCCAGCGGGAGCGGGATGTACTCAAATTCGTCGAAGCGCCCCTGAAACGGCTGAAGAGCGAGCCACCGGAGGTCCGCCTGGCCTTCGTCTTCGAGGCACTCAATGAGATTGCGAGAAACAGCTCGCATCATTTCAAGTTTATGTTGAAGAGCGTGGTTGCCAACCTGCTGCGGAGCGGCGTGGCGCTCAGCGGCGTCGAGGCGGTGAGGTTGGTGGAGCTGGTATCGCAACGGAACTTGCCGTTTCCGATCAAGGCGGTTCTGTCGGCGGTCGATGGCGCTCCCAGGACGCCCGCGCTGCTCACGGCGCTGCATCGGTTGCGCGGCTGTGTCACGCCTTATCACGGCGCGGCCGAGATGAAAGAAGTCCACGAGCGAATCGACGTTCTCATCGGCGGCCGCAAGGAAGAAGCTCTGGCACCGGCGGGCGCGTGGAGTCAAACCGTTTTCCGGGAAGTCTCAGCTTCAGGAAAGAAGTTCGAATGGCACGCGCTACTGCTTCACGCGCGATCGCTCACCGAGAGCACTGCGTCGAAGAAGTGGCAGGCCGAAGCGGTAAATCTGACCACGCGAATCGGGCAGGGGGAGGTTCTGGACGCGGCCCGGCGTTGGTTGGCGCTGGGTCCGACGCCCGGTGAAACGACCATCCAAGCGCCGGAAGCGGAGGCGGCCTATCAAAAGGGGTTCGTATGGGTGCTGGGCGCGTTGGGCGATGCTTCCATCGCGCCGGACATCGCGAACTTCGCATTCGGGTGCTTCCGGAAGATCCCCTTGATCGGAGCGGTTTCCCATCGGGTGGGCAATGCGTGTGTGAACGCTTTGGCTGCGATGCCCGGGCTCGATGGTGTGGCGCAATTGAGCCGCCTGGCGGCGAGGGTCAAGTACGACGTCGCGCGCAGGCTGATCGAAAAGGCGATGAACCAGGCGGCCGAGCGCAATCAGGTATCGCGCGACGATCTGGAAGCGATGGCGGTTCCAACGTTCGGATTGGTTGCCGCAGGTGACGCGGCCGGCGTCCGGATTGAGCAGGTCGGGGATTGCGAGGCCAAGCTCTCGATTGGCCGCGAAGGGGCGTCGCTCAGTTGGAGCCGCGAGGGTAATGCGCTAAAGAGCGCTCCTGCCCATGTCAAGGAAGAACACGCGGAACTGTTGAAGGATCTGAGCCGCAGCGTGAAAGAGCTGGACGGCCAAATCGTGGCGCAGCGGTTCCGGCTGGAGCGCCAGTTGATGTCGCAAGGAACTTGCTCCCTTGAGCACTGGAAGCCGTGGTATCTCGATCATCCGCTGGTCTCCCATTTCGCGACCCGTCTTATCTGGGAGTTTGAGGAAGGCGGCGAAACGCAGACCGCCATCCCCTGGCAAGGCAAGCTGGTGGATTGGGCGGGCCATGCCGTCCAACCTTCAACACAGGCTCGCGTGCGGATGTGGCATCCGATCCGGTCCGATGTGCAAGCCATCCTGAGCTGGCGCTGCTGGCTGGAAGACCATCAGGTGCGCCAGCCATTTAAGCAGGCGCATCGCGAGGTCTATCTGCTTACCGATGCCGAGCGCGAGACGGCAACCTACTCCAATCGCTTTGCGTCGCACATCATCCGCCAGCACCAGTTCGCCTCGCTATGCAGGGAGCGGGGCTGGAAGTTTAAGGTGATGGGCGATTGGGACTCGCACAATACGCCGTCGCTCGATCTCACGCAGTACAACCTGCAAGCGAAGTTCGACGTGGAATCGCCCGAAGCGGACGACGACGAATCGACCAGCGCGCATGGCATCTATCTGGCCATCAGCACGGGCCGCATCGAGTTCGCCAGGTTAGAGACTACGCAGCCGAACAAGCTGGAAACGGGACCGTTCGGGTTGTCGTTTCCAAGAAAGTATCTAGGGCTCCGGCAAAAAACCGCCCTTCGTCTCGAGGAGATTCCGGCGCTGGTGTTCTCCGAGGTGATGCGAGACTGCGACCTGTTTGTAGGCGTGACCAGCATCGGTACCGATCCAGCCTGGAATCGGGACCACCCGGACGATCCGCATCTGCCCTACTGGCAACAAGTCGCATTCGGCGATCTAACCACGGCGTCGGAGCACCGGAGAGTGGTGCTCGAGAGTCTGCTGCCGAAGCTCGCGATTCGAGACCGGTGCCTGCTGGATGGCCGGTTTCTCCTGGTTCGCGGGGATCTGCATGAGTACCGCATCCACATCGGCAGCGCGAACGTTCTGATGGAGCCGGGCAGCCGCTACTTGTGTATCGTGCAGGGAGCCGGGGATACGGCCGCGAATCTCCCCCTGCCGTTTGAGGGCGATCGCATCCTGGGCTTAGTTCTCAGTAAGGCGCTTCTGCTGGTGAACGATAAGAAGATCAAGGACCCGACGATCGCGCGGCAGTTGTCTTAGACCTTTCGTCCTCGACTAGCCTCGTGTATGGAGGACAGCCGTGAGGAGGTTTCGCCTACTTTACCGGCGTCATCAGCCCAACGATACTGCTGCCGAGACTGCCGTAGACCAACGGTTGAGCAATCGCGGCGACATACGCCGCTAGCATGACACCGGCGATCGGGTCCGCATCGCGCCAGCCGCGCAAGTCAAGAACGTCGGCTGTGAGGCAGAAGAGTTCGCGCCAAAAAGCCGGTTTATGAGCCGGCTTGGCTCGCGCCGAACCTACAATCAGCACCGGACCGGTCAGGCCCGGGAGTGATAAAATCCTCTGCTTCTTCGCCGGCGGTGCCTTCGTTGCCGACACGGATGGAGATTCTTTCGCTTGGCCGAGGGAGATCAGAATAGATGGATTGCTATTGCTGGGCATGCGAGGGCAGATGCATCCAAGTGGCCAACCCGCGACGGGTTAACCACGTGCTCGCGGGCCCCTGTTGGTACTGCTGAATGGTGATGCGGAAGATGAGCAACGCCGGAGCTTTCTCCTTAGTACTCCCGGAAGTCTCTCTTGGGTATTCCGCTTATCATTTCAACTGTGAGAATCAGAGCATGAGAACGCATCGCAATGAGTGCCGCGCACTGAAAAATGTCGGAGGCGCCGCGTTGCGATGCATGCGGGCCTGGGCGTGTGCGTCTCGCCCCTCGCATGCCAGGCAAGCCGGAAGGGCCAGCGGATTGCTGGCGGTGGCTATTCATCAAGCTCTTCACATTTGGGCGAGGTCTCTAAGGCCCGGGTTTCACCAGCACCATCAAGCCAGCGATCAGAAATACTCAAATAGCGGGAGCGCGGTGGGGTCATGGCAAAGCCACCCGAAGGAGCGGCTGCGCCAAACCACCTAGCCGCGATGACCCAACTGGGTGTTTACGCGGCACCTTACATCATCATCAGAAGACGTGTGAGTGGTGCGCCCGCCGCGATTCGAACGCGGGACCTTTTGCTCCGGAGGCAAACGCTCTATCCAGGCTGAGCTACGGGCGCGTAAGGACTCCATGAACAGTCTAACATTGCGCGGAGGCGGAAGGCGTTTCCCGCCACGCCCGAATCTCATACAATGCAGAGGAGCGAGGTTCGAGATGATCACATCCCCGGAAGACGCCCGGCTGCTGTTCACGCGATGGAGCGAGGAGTCCGCGCCGCTGCGCATCAAACTCCGAAGCGCGGCGCTGAGCTTCGAAGGCGTAGGGCTGGTGGAAAGCTTCAACGCCAGCGTCCTGAGCCTGGGCGGCAATTCCTGGCAGGTGTCGATTCCGCTGGAGGGAGCGAGCTTCACCTTCTCCGATCCACGCGAGGCTCCGGTGGCCAGCGTCAGGGAGGCGGAGGCGGCTCGCTACGAATTCGGGTTGTGGTTGAATTTAGCGAGCGGCGACCGGCTGGCGCTGATGGAGTTAAAGACGGCGGATGAGGAGCAGGCGTCTGAAGAAGCCGAGTAATCCCGGCAGGCAAATTCGTTCTAAAATAATCGTTGGACGGGTCGATAACGTCTGGAGAGGGATAGCTTCCCGTTGAGGTACTCGACATGAAGGGAAACAACTCCAATCTTTCGGCTCTGGCATTGTCGGTGGCTGCGGGGAGCCAGCAGACAGGGCCAGCCAGCCAGGTGCAGGCCGTTGGTTTGCAGGATCAGCGAACCGCCGGCAGTGAGGCCCCAAGCATCGATATTCATCTTTCCGAACTGGTGCGGTGTCTGCGATTCCTGGCAGCCGCGTCTCCGGAGCGGCAGGCGCGCATAGAGCAGATCGCGCGGTCGTATGCCAGCGGCACGTATCAGGTGGACTCGCAGGCGACGGCCTCGAAGATCATCGACGACGCGCTGCGGCATTAGGTGGGGCTGATCCGGCGGCGCAAGCTGCATCGACGAGCCGGCCACATTTCGCGACCAGAGGGAATAACTGTCCACATTGCTAAAATCGCAGCATGCGGCGGGGATTCGCTGGGATTCTCAAGGGGATGCTCAATCTGGGAAGAATCCATGTGTGGCCACTGGATCTTGCGGTGTGCCGGGAGACGCTGAAGCTGGATTTTGAGAGCGATCCCGCCGACGAAATCATCGCGGCGACCAGCATCGTCCACAAGGTCGCTCTGGTAACGCGGGACCGGCACATTCGCCGATCGCGACTGGTTCCGTTGGCGAAGTAGCGCGTCACACACTTAACAACCGCTGCGTGACCGATGCGGCTCAGGATCACCGAACGCGAGGCGGCAGGGTCAAACCGAAGTGGGTTTCGCGGACGTGCCCATCGGGCGTGACCAGAGCGGTGGCGACGGCGAAGCCGGGCCGCGAAGGCGTCCCAAAGCGCAGGTCGATCAGGTCGACGCGAAGGAGGCCGTCCGATGGCGTCACTCGCCAGAACGGCAACTGATCGAACCGCGCGAAGGCTTGGAACGGCGTGGTAGCGCGAGCCGCGTCCAGCGCGGGCGATTCCGGGGCGGGGTAGGAGATGCGGCCGGGGTTATGCTCCACGTCAGGGTCGAAATCCGCGGTGATATCCACGGGAACGTCCAGCACCGAATCCGCGGTTGCAATGATGCCTCGCCAATGCAGAGGACTCACGCCGTCGGGCATGGCCCAGAAACGCGGCGTGGAATCGCCGCCGTAGCGGTAGGCGCTCATGAGCGCGATGGCGCGCTGGTGCGCGGTGAAGCGGAAGCCTTCATAGCCCAGCAAAGCCACCAGCGCAACGCATGCCCAGGCGCGCTTCGGCCCCTCTGCTTTCGCGCCCCGAATCTCCGAGTTCACCAGGCCCGAGAGCGCGGGCGCGGCGATCGCGATCAGGAAAATGAGGAGGATCCAGGGATCGACGATCTGGGTGATATCCAGATGCAGCCAGCGCGGGGAAAACGGCAGCAGCAAGCGAACACCGTAGACGTTGGTCAGATCGAGCGCCAGATGGCTGAGCACGCCGAGGACGCAGGCGAGGTAACTGCGCCAGTTGAGCGAGGCTCCGCGGATCCAGCGGGCCAGCAGCAGCGGGATCACGGCCATCACCGGCGCCAGCAGCAGCGAGTGCGCGTAGCCGCGATGATATTCGATGTAGGCAAGGCCGCCGGGCAAGCCCACGAAGACGTCGAGATCGGGGGCGTTCGCGGCCAGCATCATCATCAGCGAGCCGCCGCGCGGCGTGGTGCGGGCCAAACCAGCGCGCGCCAGCATCAACCCGGTGAGCGTGTGGGTGACGTTATCCATGCCGGCTACGCATAGTCTTCGTTACGCATACTCGGGCGGCATCAGCAAGGTGAGGGCGTCGGTGGCAATCTCCACTCGCGCGGTCTGGTGTCCGGCGTATTCGCCATCGATTTGAACATGGGTTGCGCTGAGGATCTGGGCGCATGGCGCGGCCAGGGTCCGGACGCCACTCATGGTCTGCACGCGCCCCAGCCGCACGCCCAGCATGTACCAGGCGTAGCGCAGCGGGTTGGAACCTTCGAACAGAACGATCTCGAAATCGGCGCGCCGGAGGGAAGCCCCGCGGGCGATCTCCATGTCGCCTCCGTAGTTGCGGACGCGGCTTATCAACAAGAAGCCGCAACGGTAGGTGCGACCTTGAACCACCACGTCCAGAGGATCCATATGCTGCGGAATTTGCGCCAGCCCGGCCGCCCAGTAAGCGAGTTTCCCGGCACGGTCCTTCAGAACCGAGTCAACCTGGTTGACGACCTTGGCATCCAGGCCCGCGCCGGCCATGCACAGAAAGTAGCGGGAAGCGCCATCCGAGCCGGTCAAGCGGCCGAGAGCGACGCGCCGGGGCGAGGACCGCGCCAGTCTTTTTGCAGCTCGATCCAAGTTCGAACTCAGCCCCAGCTCCATCGCCAGCACATTGGCGGTCCCGGCCGGCAGCACTCCCAAGGCCACATCCGAATACGCCAGACCATTCGCCACTTCGTTGATGGTGCCGTCTCCGCCCAGCACCAGCACCAGGTCCGCGCCCTGCTCGGCAGCCTGGCGAGCCAGCAGCGTGGCATGGCCCGCGGCGTCGGTTGCGACCACGCGCGGGTTCACGTTCGCGCGGGCCAGGGCCGCGGTGGTACGTTGGAGGGTACCCGGATTGCGGCGGATCTTGCCTGCGTAAGGATTGTAAATCAGGACCGGCTGACGATACAGTTCGATCCATTCATCATAGCGCGTGACTCCAATCTTAAAAAAACTCGAAACGCTTCGCGAAAACTTGCGCCACCACGAGTACCTGTATCACGTGCTCGACGCGCCCGAGATCACCGACGCCGAATACGACGCGATGATGCGCGAGCTGAAGGGCATCGAAGCCGAGCACCCGGAGCTGGTCACCTCGGATTCGCCGACGCAGCGCGTGGGCGCTAAGCCGCGCGAGGGCTTCGTCAAGGTGCGCCACTCCAGTCCCATGCTGAGCCTGGACAACGCGCTGGGCGAAGCGGAGTTGCGGGAATTCGACCGGCGCGTGCGCGGGCTACTGGGCGATGAAGATTACGCCTACGTCGCCGAACTGAAGCTGGACGGGCTTTCGATGGCGGTTCACTATCGCGAGGGCAAGCTGGTTCAAGCGCTGACCCGCGGCGACGGCGAGGTGGGCGAAGAAGTGACGGAGAACGCTCGCACCATCCGCTCCGTGCCGCTGAAGGTGAGAAAGCGCCATGGCGATTGGGAGGTCCGCGGCGAAGTGGTGCTGACCAGGAAGGCCTTCGAGGCGCTGAACGCGGAGTGCGACGCCGCCGGGGTCCGGCGCTTCGCCAACCCGCGCAACGCCGCGGCGGGAGCGTTGCGAGTCCTCGACCCCTCCATCACCGCGTCGCGCAAGCTGGAGTACTTCACCTACTTCCTGTTCGAGAACGGCAAGCAGGCGTGCGCGACGCAGTGGGAAGCGCTGGAGACGCTGCGGGAGCTGGGGTTCAAGGTAAGCCTGCATCGCAAACGCTGCGCCGGCATCGAGGAGCTGGCCGAGTTTTGCAAGGAGTGGGAAGCCAAGCGCGATTCCCTGCCCTTCGAGATCGATGGAGTGGTGGCGAAAGTCGATTCCATCGCGCAACAAGGCAGACTCGGTTGGACCGCCAAAGCTCCACGCTGGGCCATCGCCTATAAATTCGCCGCGCGGCAGGCCGAGACGATCGTCGACGACATCATCGTCAGCGTGGGCCGTACCGGAGTCCTGACTCCTGGCGCGGTGCTGCGGCCCGTGATCGTCGGCGGCGTAACGGTGTCGCTTTCGACTCTGCACAACGAGGATGAGATCGCGCGGCTGGGTGTTGAGATCGGCGATACAGTGCTGGTGGAACGCGCCGGCGATGTGATTCCGAAGGTGGTTCGGGTGGTCAGGCACGGCGAAAACCGCCGCCCGTTCCACATGCCTAAGACCTGCCCGGCGTGCGGCAGCCACGTGGCGCGCGCCGAATGCGAAGCCGCAACCCGCTGTATCAACACCAATTGTCCCGCGAGATTGAAGGAATCGGTACTCCACTTTGCCGCGCGAGGCGTCATGGATATCGATGGCCTGGGTGACGCGCTGGTGGATCAATTGGTAGACCAGAAGTTGATCGCCAACGTCGCCGACCTGTACCGCCTGACGCAGGAACAATTGGTGGGGCTGGAGCGGATGGGAAAGAAGTCCGCCGAGAAGCTGCTGGCGAATATCGAGGCGTCGCGGCAACAGCCCTTGCCGAGAATCCTCAACGGACTCGGGATTCCGTTCGTGGGCGAGCGCACAGCGCAGTTTCTCGCCGAGACGTTCGGCGATCTGGATGCGATCGCGGCCGCCAGCGAAGACGAATTGCAAAAGGCCGGCGAGGTTGGGCCCAAGGTGGCGCACAGCATCCGCGGCTTCTTTGAGGAGCAGCGCAATCGCGATCTGGTGGAACGGTTGCGCGAGGAGAGATTGCCGTTCCTCTATGCAGCTCCCAAGCGAAGCGGCGGTGCGCTGGCGGGTCTGACGTTCGTGATCACGGGGACCCTGCCGTCGCTGTCGCGGGAAGAAGCCAAGGAGCGGATTGAAGCCGCGGGAGGCAAAGTCGCCGGCTCAGTAAGCCGAAAGACAAATTACGTTTTGGCTGGGGAAGAAGCGGGATCGAAGCTGACGAAAGCCCGCGAGCTGGGAGTAGAAGTAATCGATGAGGGCGCACTCGTTCACATGCTTGAAGGAACGAGCTAGCGCATGCGTCACCTGCGTGACGTGTTGGTTTCCTGGGGTCCCCTGGGGTTGCTGATTCTGGCGACGCTGGAGAATGCCGGACCTCCCACGCCCGGCGGCACCGACTTCGTGCTGTTGTTCCTGGCCGCTGCGCGCCCGGACGACGCGCTGCTGTGCGCCGGCCTCGCGACGCTGGGATCGTTGATCGGAGGAGCGATCTTCTTCGAGGTGATGCGCCGGGGCGGCGAGAAGCTGCTGGTCAAGTACACCTCCACCGGCCGCGGCGCGCGATTTCGGCACTGGGCGCGGCGCTACGGTCTGATGACCGTATTCGTCTCCGCGCTGGTGCCCCTGCCGATTCTGCCGTTCAAGGTCTTCGTGGCGTGCTCCGCTGCCATGGGAGTGAGCCGGGTACGGTTCATGCTGGTGCTGGCGATGGCGCGGCTGCCACGCTATCTGGCGCTGGCGTACCTGGGCCAGCAATTGGGAGAAAAGGACTCGGAGGCGTGGCTCAAGAGCCACTTCTGGCCGCTGCTGGGATTGGTGACGATCATCGGACTGGCGCTGTGGGCCCTGATCCGCCGCATGGAGCAGCGCCGGGTCGCGGAGCACACCCCGGGAGTGTAGCACTACAATAAAAGTGGCTCCTTGTGAAACCGCTCTCTAACAGCCTCGGGCTCCTCGACGGCTTCGGCCGGATGCACGACAACCTGCGCATCAGCGTCACGGACCGCTGCAACATCCGCTGCTTTTACTGCATGCCGGAGGAAAACGTAAAGTTCGAGCCGCGCGCGCAAATTCTAAGCTTCGAGGAGATCGAGCGATTCGCGCGGATTGCCGCGGGACTAGGCGTCCGCAAGCTGCGCCTCACAGGCGGCGAGCCGCTGTTGCGCAAGAATCTGGCGACTCTGATTCAGAAGCTGAGCGCGATTCCCGGGATCGAAGATCTGGCGCTGACCACCAACGGCGTGCTGCTCGCCGCGCAGGCTCAGGAGCTTTACGATGCCGGGCTGCGGCGCATCAACGTGCATCTGGATACGCTGGACCGCGAGCGGTTCAAGCAGATTACGCGGCGTGACGAAATCGATCGCGTGTTGGAAGGCATCGAGGCGTGCCGCCGCATCGGCTATGGTCCCATCAAGATCAACGCCGTGGCGGTCAAGAATCTGGTCGAACCGGACATCGTTCCGCTGGCCCGGTTTGGGCGGGAGCGCGGTATTGAAATTCGCTA
>Ga0070733_10002010_pt1 | contig 14802 bp, 13 predicted proteins | sample Coa_R1_9_FD_66450 | JGI IMG/M metagenome (GOLD analysis project Ga0070733, IMG submission 66450) | Surface soil microbial communities from Centralia Pennsylvania, which are recovering from an underground coalmine fire - Coalmine... | ecosystem: Environmental > Terrestrial > Soil > Unclassified ... | reverse complement strand
AGCGCGACGGCGACGGTACGCGAGGACAGGACCGACTGGACCGTTGAGCGCCGCCTCAGTCAGCGGATCATCGATGGGGACAGGATCGGCCTCGAGACCGACCTCGACGAGGCGCTCGCAACGCACCCGGCGCTCGAGATCGTGAACGACGTCTTGCTCGAAGGCATGAAGGTCGTGGGCGACCTCTTCGCCTCCGGTGAGATGCAGCTTCCATTTGTCCTCCAGTCGGCCGAGACGATGAAGGCCGCCGTCTCCTATCTCGAACCGCACATGGAACGCGCCGACTCGGGAGGAAAAGGTCGAGTCGTCCTCGCGACGGTGAAAGGCGACGTCCACGACATCGGTAAGAACCTCGTCGACATCATCCTCACGAACAACGGCTACGAGGTGCACAACCTCGGCATCAAGGTTCCCGTCAACGAGATCCTCGACACCGCCAAGCAGGTTGGCGCCGACGCGATCGGGATGAGCGGATTGCTCGTGCGGTCGACTCTGATCATGCGAGAAAACCTCGAAGAGATGAACCGACGCGGCGAAGCGTCGACCCCTGTTCTCTTGGGCGGCGCCGCGCTGACGCGCAGCTACGTGGAAAAGGACCTTCGCTCGGTGTTCGAAGGCCGCGTCTTTTACGGCAAGGACGCGTTCGAAGGACTTCGCACTCTCGAAAAGCTCATGACCGAGAAGGCAACGGGCGAGATCGATCCCTCCTTCGGAAGAGAACCGACGGGGAGGGTCCTTCCCAAGAGAAAGAGCCAGCAGCTCGTCGAGGTTGACCCAGCCTCGCTCCCCGAACGATCGCCCGAGGTCGCCAACGACAACCGGATCTTCACGCCTCCGTTTCTCGGCACACGGGTGGCGAAAGGAATCTCGCTCGACGACGTGCGCTCCTACCTCAACGAGACGGCGCTCTTCCGCAACCAGTGGGGCTACCGGCCGGAGTCGGGCGAGTCCGACGCCGAATTCAAAGAGCGGGTCCGTGCTGAGCTTCGCGCCCGCCTCGACGAGGCGAAGGCCGAAGACGCCCTCGTCCCACAGGTCAGTTGGGGCTACTTCGCGGTCGGATCGGAAGGGCGCGACCTCGTCGTGTATTCGGACGAGTCAAAAATAAACGAGATCTCGCGGTTCACCTTCCCGCGCCAGCGCGAGGCCCCTTACCTTTGCATCGCCGATTTCTTTCGGCCCGTCAGCAGCTCGGAGACGGATTACGCATCGTTCTTCGTCGCTTCGATCGGTGACGCTGCATCGAAACGAGCTCGCGAGCTCTTCCAGGCAGACCGCTATCTCGACTACGTGGCACTGCACGGTCTCTCCGTCGAGATGACCGAAGCGCTCGCCGAGTACTGGCACCGGCGCATCCGCGAGGAGTGGGGCTTCGCCGACGAGGACGGCCCGACTCTTGTTGGGCTCTTCCGCCAGAAGTATCGAGGGGGAAGATATTCCTGGGGCTATCCGGCCTGCCCTGATCTCGAGGACAACGCCAAAGTCGTTGACCTCTTTTCGGCTGACCGGATCGGCGTCTCGGTGTCAGAGGGTTTCCAGCTCGAGCCCGAGCAGACGACGCTGGCGATCGTCTGTCACCACCCGCAGGCGAAATACTTCGTCGCCTAACGACGTTCCGTTCCGCCGATTCGTCGTGTCAAAGGCGCATCGACACCGCACCGAACACGCTTTTGCTACGAGGGTGCTCCAGTGGACGCCGGCTCGTCGATTCCGAACAGGCCGACTTCGGCCCCGATGTCCTCTGGAATGACGAGCGTCGTTTTGGAGTTGAGCACTTCGCCCTTGAAGTACGCCGGCGCGATCGCTTTGTAGATGTAGTAGAGGATGACGCCCAAGACCGCCGTCCCGAACGCGAGCAGGAATGCACCGCCGATCACCCAGTGAACGCCCGGCACTCGCCATGACGTGTAGCTACTTCCCTGGCCCCAGTCGAGAACGAAGCTGTAGCCACCGATCGCCCACATCATCGCCCAACCGATTAACGGCAAGATGCCGCGGATGAACAGATTTCGCGTACTTTCCCTGAGCGTCTTTCGGTAGAACCAAACGCACGCGATACCCGTCAGCCCATAGTAAAAGGCGATCCACACGCCTAGCGCCGTCACCGAGTCGGCGATCACAGCCCCCGCCGATATGTAGTTCATAACGACGTAGAGGGCGATCGAGACCGCGCCCATCGCAACTGTAGACACGGACGGAGTGAGGAAGTGTTTGCTGACGTTGCCAAATTTCTTCGGGATCGCTCTGAACACCGCCATCGACAACGTCGTCCGCGCGGTCGGCAGGATCGTCGTCTGGGTCGAGGCGGCGGCCGAGCTCAACACCATCAGCAACAGCAAGTGGGTGAGGAAAGAGCCGAAGCTCGAGTGTCCGAAAACGGACCCACCAAGTACCGAAAGAACGTCGCCGATGTGAGCGGGGTTGCCGAGCCCGATTCCCTTCGTCCCGATCCCGGCGTACGACTGGGCTGAAAGCACGACGAGCTCGTAGACGATGAGGAGGATGACCGTGCCGATGACCGCCGCCCTGCCCGGCGTGACCCGTCGGTTCGCCGTCTCTTCGTTGACCGAGACCGCCGTGTCCCACCCCCAGTAGATAAAGAGCATCAGGGCGAGGCCCTGGAAGAAGCTGGAAATCGGCTCACCGAAGGGGTTGAACCACGATCCGGTCGGAACGAGATGGCCGATCGGAGCGGTGCCGTTTCCGACCTTGACCAAAGCGACGATCGAAAGGATCGTGAGCATCGTGAGCTCGATGCCGAGCAGGACCTTTTGGAAGTTGGCGGATACCTCGATCCCGACGTAGCAAATGAGCGTCATGAGAACGATCCAAAAGATCCCGACGAGAAGGACCCATCCGCTCGAGGGATTGCTCCCGATCGAGTTGGCGTTGAACAAAAGGAATACGTACTGGCCCGCTATCTGGGCGAGGCTCGCCATCACCAAGATGTCGGCGGAGACAATCCCCCAGCCCCCAGCCCAGCCGACGGCCGGCCCGAAGGCACGCGTTCCCCAAGTGAAGGTGGTTCCACAGTCCGGGTTGGCCCGGTTGAGTTCCTTGTAGGCGATCGAGACAAGGAAGATCGGAACGAAGGCGAGGATCGTGACGATCGGCGACTTGAGGCCGATGAATGCGACGACGAACCCAAGAGTGGCGGCAAGGCTGTAGGCGGGCGCCGTCGAGGCAACACCGACCACTGTGCTCGAGATCAGGCCGAGCGCTCCGCCCTTCAGTCCTTTCTCCGACCGAGCCCTACTGGCGTCGGTCTCAATGACCCCCGAGACGATCCCCATCAGCTTCTGCCCCAAAGCCGCATCGCTTCCCCCTTATGGCGCGCCCAATTCGCCCGGACGGTCGATCGGAGAAATCGTAATCGGCCCGGCCAGTTGACCCCGGTCTGCCTCGGATCCTTCGCATTGTCCGGCAAGAAGAAAGGGGTCGAGCCGATATGGTCGAAGCATGGCCATCGACACCACCGACGCGACGTTCGAACAGGACGTCATCGCGCGATCGTCCGTCGTTCCGGTCATCGTCGATCTTTGGGCGCCGTGGTGCGGCCCGTGTCGAACGCTCGGCCCGACGATCGAAAAAGTGGTCGCCGAATCGGACGGTGCGGTCGAGCTCGTCAAGCTCAACGTAGACGAAAACCCGCAGGTGTCGGCGGCGTTTGGGGTTCAGTCGATCCCGGCCGTTTATGCGTTGCGCGACGGCAAGGTGGTCGACGGCTTCATCGGCGCGGTTCCTGAATCTGCGGTCCGCGAGTTCGTCTCACGACTCACTCCGGCTCCTTCGGAAGCTGACCAACTCGTCGCCCTCGGCGACGAGTCATCCATCCGGAGGGCACTCGAGCTCGAACCGGACCACCCGAGCGCGATCACGAGTCTCGCCTCGATCCTCGTCGAAAAGGGCGACGCCGATGAGGCACTGTCCCTTCTTGGGCGGATCCCCGAAACCGAGGAGACTCGGCGCATAGCGGCCGCGGCGCGACTCACCCGCCACCCAGAAAAGGTCGACGATGGCTCTCTCGACGAGCGGTTCAGCGAGCTCCTCGCCAACGTAAAGACGGACGAGGACGCTCGTCAGGAGTACCTCGACTTGTTGGAAACGATGGACTCCGAGGACCCGCGCCGGGAGAGGTTCCGCCGCGCACTAGCCGCGCAACTGTTCTGAGCGCAACGGTTCCCGGATCCGCCGGCAGTTCGCGCGTGGTGCGCTTCGAGTCACCGCAGATCCTCGAACTCGGTTCCCGCAGCTACGACGTAACGAACCGAGCGCTCGTGATGGGGATCGTCAATCGAACTCCTGATTCCTTCTTCGACCAGGGATCGACGTTCGCGCTCGACAAGGCGCTTTTTCGCGCGCGGGCGCTGATTGACGAAGGTGCAGATCTGCTCGACATCGGGGGCGTTAAAGCCGGAAAGGGTGACCCCGTCTCGGCACAAGAAGAGATCGACCGCGTCGTTCCGGTTGTCGAATTGACTGCCAATCGATTCGACGTGCCGATATCGGTCGACACCTGGCGCGCCGAAGTGGCAGACGCCGCCTTCGCGGCGGGCGCGGTCCTCGGCAACGACATCTCGGGCTTCGCCGATCCGGCCTACCTAACGGTGGCGGCGCGACACGGAGCATCGGTCGTGGCGACGCACATTCGCCTGCGGCCGCGCGTCGTCGACCCGAACCCGCGCTATCCGGACGACAATGTCGTCTGGGCCGTCGAGACGTTTCTTCGCGACCGGCTAGAAATGGCGCTCCTCGCGGGCGTGCCGCGTCGACGGGTCCTGTTCGACGTCGGGCTCGACCTCGGCAAGACGACACCCCAGTCGCTCGAGCTCCTCCGCGCGACGCGTCGGTTCGCGAGACTTGGACAACCGATGCTGCTCTCTGCCTCGAACAAGGGATTTCTCGGAGACCTGCTCGACCTGCCGATCGACGGACGCCGGGATGCTTCTCTCGCCGCGGTCGCCCTCGGCGTCGCAGCGGGATGCCGGGTCGTTCGGGTCCACGACGTCGCGGGGACACGCCGTGTCGTGAGCACGCTGGCGGCGGTGCTCGGCGCGTGAGCCCGGCGTATCTGCGCGAAGACGGCCTTCCCTACCTCGCCTACCTCGTCCATGGCGAAGATTCCGGGCTGGTCAGCCAAGCCGTGACCGCTTTGTTGAAAGAACTCGAGTCCCTTGACGGGTCCGGCGCGCTGCCGCTCGAGGAGTACGGAGAGGTGGGGCGAGGAGCGCCCGAAGAGACCGAGATCTTCGCCCTCGGTCCTGTGCTCGACGCCTGCCGAACGCCGCCGTTCCTTGCCGATCGCCGCATCGTCGTCGTCCGCGACGTGGCCGTACTCGACGCCGGCCAGATTCGCGAGCTGACGGACTACCTCGCCGATCCGGTCGAAACATCGGCGCTCGTCCTCGTCTCACCGGCAAAGCGCGCCCAGGCGGCGCTTTTGAAAGCGGTCGAGGCAACCGGTCTGGTCGTGAACACCGAACCAGGGTCGGGTGCTCGGGCGCGCTCGGCCTGGTTCGCCGAACAGGTGAAGCAGGCTCCGATCCGACCCGACCGTGAAGCCGTCGAGATTCTCGAAGAGCACCTCGGACAGGACCTGTCCCGTCTTGAGGGTTTGCTCGAGACGTTGCGCTCCGTTTACGGCACGAACGCCACGGTCGGGGCCGACGAGCTCGCTCCGTTCCTCGGCACGGCCGGCGCGGTGGCGCCGTGGGACCTCACCGACGCGATCGACTCGGGCAGTACCGAGGCCGCGATCACCGCGCTTTCGCGGTTCCTCGGCGCCGGCATGCGCAGCCCGTTTCAGGTCCTCGCCGTCCTTCATCGGCACTTCGGGGCCATGCTCCGCCTAGACGGAGCGGGGATAACCGACAAGGCCGCCGCGGCTTCGGCGACAGGTTTGAGCGAGTATCCGGCACAAAAGGCGCTTGCCGCTTCTCGTCGGCTTGGACACGCCAAGCTCGCCCGGGCGATCACGTTGCTCGCCGATGCAGATGTTGCCCTCCGTGGCGAGTCGGGCTGGCCCGACGAAGTCGTGATGGAGGTCCTCGTCGCGCGCCTCGCCCGGCTGTCGAATGGTCAGTCGGCGACACGAGCACCACTTCGCCGCGCACGACGTCGGTGAGCGACGACGCAGATCTCCGCTCGCTTGCGTCGGAGCTCGCCAAGGCGTCGGGGAAGCTCCTCGTCGAAGCGAGCGCCACTAGACGCTCGCGGGCCGAGCTCATCGGCGCCGCGCGGAAGAAGTCGTCAGCGACTGACCTCGCGACGGCGGCCGATCGTGCCTCAGAGCGGCTGATCGTCGACCGGCTCCGCGCCGTTCGTCCCGACGACGCGATCATGGGCGAAGAAGGAAGCGAGAGCGCCGGGACGTCCGGGCTTACTTGGATCATCGACCCGATCGACGGCACGACGAACTTTGTCTACGCCTTCCCCGCTTGGACCGTCTCGATCGGGGTGGCGGACGACGAAGGCACCGTCGCCGGCGCCGTCTACGACCCGACGCGCGGCGAGCTGTTCACCGCCGCACGGGGTAAGGGCGCCTTCTTGAACGGACGCCCGCTCGGACCGCTCGCTCCGCCGCGCCTCGAAGAATCGCTCATCGGAACGGGATTCTCTTACTCTTCGGACCTGCGCCGCCACCAGGCTGCGCTCCTTTTGACGCTCCTTCCCCGGGTGCGCGACATCCGCCGAGCGGGAGCTGCCTCTCTCGATCTCTGTTACGTCGGAGCCGGTCGTCTCGACGGCTTCTACGAGGCGGCGCTGCGCCCGTGGGACAGAGCCGCCGGGTTGCTTGTCGCAACCGAAGCGGGTGCACAGTGCGCGGACCTGAAAGGGATCGTGCCGGGATCGGAGACGCTCGTCGTCGCCGCGCCGTCATTGTTCACGCCGTTGCGAAAGCTCTTGATCGAAGCGGCCGCGGGTCGATGACTACCATGCCTTCACCACGTCTTTCGGTGTGGCCTGACAGGAGGCGAGGGTGGAATTCGACTTCGTCGTCGAGATCCCGAAGGGATCGCGCAACAAATATGAAATGGGCGAGGACGGCCGCATCCACCTCGACCGAACGCTTTACACCGCGACCGCGTACCCGACCGAGTACGGCTACATCGATGGCTCGCTAGGAGAGGACGGCGACCCGCTCGATGGCATGCTCCTCACTGAGGCGCCGACCTTTCCCGGCTGCGTCGTTCGCGCCCGAGCCATCGCCATGTTCCGCATGACCGACGAGAAGGGTCCAGACGACAAGGCGTTCTGCGTGCCGGTCGGAGACCCGCGCTTTGAAGGACTGAAAGACGTCTCCGACATCTCGCCGTTCGATCAGGCGCACATCGAGCACTTCTTCCAGGTCTACAAGGCGCTCGAACCGGGGAAGTTCGTCTCTGACTTGTCGTGGGCCGACCGGGCCTACGCCGAGCAATCGATCGGCGAGGCGATCAAGCGCGCCGAGGGTGCCTGATCAGTCCTTGATCCCCATTGCCGCGTCGGCCTGGGACTCGATCGACGACAGGAGCTTCCTGAGCAGCCGCGTGAGCTCCCGGCGATCTTCTGGAGACATCTCGCTCAGCAACTGGCGCTCGCGCCTTCCTTGGATGGTGACGTAGCTGTCGAGCACCTTCCGCCCGGATTCGGTCAGCTCGACGATCACCCCTCGCCGGTCGTCGGGATCCGGGTGGCGGGCGACGATCCCCGCCGCTTCCAGCTTGTCGAGCCGATTCGTCATCGTGCCGGTCGACACGAGCAGGTCTTTCGCCATTTTGCCGTGGGAGCGCTTTCCCCTGCTCAAACGGAGCAGGACTTTGAGCTCGCCATGGGTGAGGCCGAGCGTCGCCAACGTGTCGACAGAGGCTCGCTCGATGTAGCGGTCGGCGTGCCCGACACGGCTGACGATCGTCTCGACGTCTGGGTCGAGGTCGGGCCACTCGCCCACCGCCCAGGCGGCGTGATCGTCGAAATCATCGTGCTCGAGAGCGCCGAGCTTGCGGCGCCCACGGCCTTTTTCCTTCTCCACGTGGGGAATAGTACCAGGAGTTTGCTTGTCGTCGAGTTACTTGACGACAAGCTGTATTTCAAGTATCTTGCTGACAAGCAACTTGAGAGCAAGCTATGTGAGGCGACCATGAACCCGTTCCTCTTCGAAGATTTCCTCCGCGGCGAGAACGAAGCGACAGCGCGCCGGCTCGAGCACGCCAGGCGAGCCCACGAGGCCGAGGCGGCTCGCAGCGGCGGTCGACGGGGTGGCATCGTCTCGGCGCTCACGCGCCTTGTTCCAAGACGGTTGGCGATCGCCGAGCCCGTCTCCTTGGGCCTCCGCGGCCGTGCAAATGACGGCCTTGGAACGCTCACCCCCGTCGCCTTGGGAGGCGCCGGTCGAACCCAATTCGACGACGAGATTGCGAGCGACTGCTGCGCCTAAGGACCGACTGTCGCGCCTAAGGGTGGAGCGTCAGAGGTGGATGTGCCAGATCGAGTCGATCCGCTCGACGACGTAGGAACCGAGCAAGCTCGTCCCGCCAGGCGGCGAGATATGGACTCCGTCGGCGACACGCACTTCGGCGAGACTCCCGTCGACGTCGAGGTACTCGCTGTACTTGCCTGATTTGGTCGAGAACAGCTTCCAGGTCGGCACAAAGGCGGTCCCCGGATGCAGCCGAGCCTGCGTGCGGTAGATCGTGTTCAACGTCGCGACATCATGACTAAAGCTCGGGCTCTGCATGACGGGGAGACCAACCCACAGCACGCGGGCGCCTGAGGAAGTCGCCTCGGCCATCATCTCGCCGACCCGCTCCGTGTACGCCCTGATCCACGGGGCCGTCCCCGGCTGGACCGGGTTGTTGTTGAGAAGGAACGCCTGCCAGTCGTTCGCCCCGAGCATGACGATGACGAGGCGCGGGTGGTACTGCCTCAGCTGCTGGGCGAGCTTGGCCGGCCAGTTGTAATAGGCGATGTTCGAGAGCCCGGTGTCGCCGACCGAGGCCTGGACGAAGCGGCTGCGCGGATCGTTGCCGATCGTCGCCGCGAGTCCGTAGCCGAGGTCTTCGCCGATCGAGTCGCCGACTTGGAGGATTGAAATCGGATGAGCGGCGGTCGGCTGCGCGAGTGTGAGCGGTCCCGAAGGAGGCGGCGGAGGCGTCGTCGTTCCCTGTCCCGGCGTCGTGCCGATCGTCGTCGATGGTGGCGGCGTCGTCGTCACGGGCGGCGGAGTCGTCCCCCCACCCGGAGTCCCGACTGGTGTCCGGCCAAGGGCGCGGTTGCCGCCGTCCACCAGGCGGTCCAACCCGAAGAACTCCTCGAAGCTCGCTATCGGGCGAAGGATCGACATCGAAACGGACCGGCGCGTCCCGAGCGGAGAGGCGTTGGCGGAGTTGAACAGCTGGCGGGCATCGAGGACCGTCCAAAGTCCAAAGCAGATCAGGCCGACCGCCAGGGCGTAACCGGCCGAAGAGACCCGGGACCTCGGTTTGCGGACCGGAGCGACCGCGCGCTCTTGCTGCTCAGCGGGCGCTGCGGCGACAGGGAATTCGAGGATGTTCGGCGCCGCCGGCGGCGCGCTGAAGCGGGGGGCGGCGATCTTGTTGGCGCGGGGAACGGCACGGGTCCTCGGCACTTGCGGTCTAGGAAAGGAGAGCTTTGGCTCGTCCTCTGCGGCCGGCACCGACTCTGTCGGTGGCCTATTCTGCGCGACCTTTTGTTCTCCCCCCTTCTTCGCTGGGGGCCTCCGCGGCGACACCTTTTCCGGCGCGGCCTTTTTCACCGGGACCCTTTTTGCGGCGACTTTTTTCGCCGGTGTCTTCCCCGCTTGGGACTTCTTTGCCGGTGATGCGTCCGCCGTCGTAGAAGATCGCCGCGGCGGGCGCCGCGATGGGGGTTCCGGAGTCATCCCACTCATCGCTCGGACATCACTGGTATCGACCTCGAGTTCTCAGAACCGGTAGTAGATGAATGGGGCGACGCCCGGCGGACCGAGGGTCGTGATAACCAACAGCGCCGCGGCGAGGACTGCGCCTTTGGTGACAAGTCGCATCTGCGCGAAGAGCTGCTGCATCCGCCAGGCGAAGTTGCGCGGCAGGTATTGCATGGCGAGTGCGCCGACTATCGCTGCCACGACGGGGAACCGGACGAGCGGTGCGGCCTGTCCCCAGGTCGTGAACAGACGCGAGATGAGCGTCGTCGCGTCGTTGAACGAGTTGGCGCGAAAAAAGATCCATCCGAAGCACACGACTTGGAAAGTCGCGAATCGCTGCCAGGCGATGGAGAATCGCCCTTCGGGCTGCGCCGGCAGACCAAGCGACTCACGCCGTGATCGTTTGTAGTGACCAGTGCACTGTGCAAGACCGTGGATCCCGCCCCAGATGACGAACGTCCACGCCGCTCCGTGCCAAAGTCCGCCGAGCAGCATCGTGAGCATGATGTTGCGGTACATCGATGCTTTCGAGCCGCGATTGCCGCCGAGCGGGATGTACAGGTAGTCGCGCAACCACATCGACAGCGTTATGTGCCACCGACGCCAGAAATCCTGCAGTGACCGTGCCGTGTACGGCGCGTTGAAGTTCTGTGGAAAGCGAAAGCCGAGCAAGAGAGCGCACCCGATCGCGATGTCGGTGTACCCGGAGAAGTCGCAGTAGATCTGGACCGCGTAGCCGTACGTCGCGAGCAGGATCTCGGGCGCCGAATGCACGCCCGGGGCGTTGTAGACGGGATTGACGATCGCCGACGAGACGTAGCTCGAGATGACCACCTTTTTGAACAGTCCGGCGAAGATCAAATAGGCGGCCTCTGGCAGCTCAACCGTGCGCGGATCTCGTCGTTCCGCACGGAAGATCTGCGGCAAGAGGTCTGAGCCGCGGACGATCGGTCCAGCAACAAGGTGTGGGAAGAAAGCGACGAACACCGCGACGTCGATCGCCGGCGCGCGGTCGAGGCGGCGTCGGTAGACGTCGATCACGTACGAAAGCCCCATGAAGGTGAAAAACGAGATGCCGACCGGCAGTGTGATCGCCAACAGCGGCAGCGGCGTGCCGTGGATGCCGAGCTTTCCGAGCGCATTGTCGACCGACACCGAGAAAAAGCCGTAGTACTTGAACCAGCCGAGCAAACCGAGTTCGCACACGACCGTCGCCGTGAGGTAGGCGCGTCTTGCCCGATCGGTGCGCGATCTGTCGATGAGGATTCCGCCGGCCGTTGTGAGGGCTGTCGAGGCCGCAAGAAGAAAGACGAAACGCCAGTCCCACCACGAGTAAAAGACGTAGCTGGCGGCGAGGATGAAGACCTTCCAGGCCGTCTTGTAGGGACGGATCAGCCAGTTCCCGAGGAAGACGATCCCGAAAAAGATCGCGAAGTCAGTCGTCGGGAACAGCACTTAAGAGCAGCCTTTCGAAGCCTCTAGCGGAGTGGCGCCCCGCACGTTACTGCGCCGAATGTCCCGCTTAATGGCATCTTTCTGGTTCAAAGTGCAGGTCGGCACGCTGCTCAACCGCCGAGAACAGGAACCAAACGCGCCCTTGTCACCCTGGCGGCTTCACGCCTACGATCTACGCCCGCCGGAGAGGGCACGGGCAGCGCATGTCCGTCTTGCCACGATGCATGCGCTTGGGGGCCGTCCTTCCTTGTGAAGTAGTTCACGAACATGGAGGGGCACACATGCTCATTGAGAGCCGCCGTGGAGGGAGTGTGGCCCTCACCTGGAACCGCACGATCGATTGGGACTTTGCCGACTGGCGAGAGCGGGCGGCGTGCCGGGACACCGACCCCGACCTGTTCTTCCCAGTCGGCACGACCGGTCAGGCGATCAATCAGATCGACGCGGCGAAGCTGGTCTGTCGCCAGTGCGAGGCGCGCACCGAGTGCCTCGAGTTCGCCCTCGCGACGAACCAAGAGTCTGGCGTCTGGGGAGGCGCCTCCGAAGAGGAGCGTCGCAAGCTACGAAAGGCCTGGCTCGCCGAGCATCGCCGAGCATCCTGAAGCAACCGAAGTGCCGCTAGCCGCCTAGGGAGACCTCCTCGGCGAGCGGGACGGCGAGCCGGACGACGGCGCCGTCGTCGTTGTCGGCGCTGATGACGCCGCGAAGTTGAGTGCGCACCAGATCGCGCACGATCGAAAGCCCGAGCCCGGTCGTTTGATCGAGGTCGAAACTGGTCGGGAATCCGCTCCCGTCGTCACGGACCTCCACGCTCAAGACGTCACCCGAAGTCGAAAACGTCAGGTCCACCGTCAGCGCGTTGTTGCCGGGCGGCCGACCGTGCTCGGCTGCATTCTGCAAGAGCTCGGCGATGACGAGTGCGAGCGGCGTCGCGATCTCGGCTCCGAGAGCACCGGGCTCACCCTGCACGCGCACCGACACCTGACGTGATCCCGCGCCGGCATCTTGGGCCAGTTCGACCAGGGTCGGAACGATCTCGGAGAACGCAACCAGCTCTCCGGGGTCGCGCGAGAGCGCCTCGTGCACGACGGCGATCGATCGGATGCGCCGCTCGGCCTCTTCGAGTGCGGTCTGTGCGCGCCCGGGTCCGAGTCGGCGCGACTGCAAACGCAGCAATGACGAGATCGTCTGCAGGTTGTTCTTCACTCGGTGATGGACCTCCCGAATGGCGGCGTCTTTCGACAAAAGGAGTCGGTCGCGGCGCCGCAGATCGGTCACGTCGCGTAAAAGCACCGCCGCCCCGAGGACCGAGCCGTTCTCGAGAAGCGGGATGCAGTGGAAGATAACTCGCACGTCGGGAGGACGTTCGAACTCCTCGATCACGGGGATTCGTTCGGAAAAGGCGCCCGACACCGCTCGGGTCGTGATCCCGAGTTCATCGAGTCGCGCGCCGACGATAGAAGAGGCGCTCCCGAGGCGGTGAAACGCGTTGACTGCGTTCGGCGAAGCGAAGCTGATGCGCGCCTCGTCGTCGAGAAGTATCACGCCATCACCGACACGAGGCGCGTCTTCGACCACTGCGCCCGTGTTGTGGAACGGGAACAGACCTGCCGCGATCATCGAAGCGAGGCGCTCTGAGATCCGGCGATAGACCCGTTCGAGCCCGCCCACGCGCCGACCAATTCGGGGAGACCAGACGCGAATGAGAACGGCTACGACCGACCCATCGAAACCGACCGGAACCGCTTCTCTTCGGAGTTGACCGACTTCGCTTTCGCCGAAGCCTTCTTCGATGACGAACTTTCCCGTTCTCAGCGCCTCTTCGACGAGGGAATCACTGCGCGCTATCTCGCCGACGCGGTCAGAAGGGAACAAGGTCTGGCTCGTCGCTGGTCGCATCTGACCGACGATCAAAAAACGCGCCCCAGTTGTGGAGCTGTGCCGGCCTCGGTTGACCGGGTTCTCGATCCCGCTCTCCGCTTCGTCGATCGGCACGTAGAGCAACAAATCTGAGAACGAAAAGTCGGCGAGCATTCCCCAAGATCCCATGAGACGTTCGAGGTGCTCACGTGCTCGCGGCGAGACGAAGTTCTCGAGCGACGTCGATTGGTCGGCGCTCACGTCGTGCTCCGGCTGCTCCCGATGTCAGAAGCGAGGTTCAAAGGAACGTCGTGGCCGGCGCGGCGCCGAAAGGCACGAAGTGTCGAGTAGCCGGCGTCGGCCGCGAGCTGGCCGAGTTCTTGGGCCCGCGAACCGACGTTTGTCGGGCCGTGGGAGTCCGACGCGGTGGTCACCGGAACCCCGCGGCGATGGAAACGCTCGAGGAGGCCAAACGCCGGGTACTGCTCGTTGCATGGAACGCGGAAACCGCCCGACGAGATCTCGGCGGCCATCCCCGAAGATGCCGCCGCCTCGGCCATGCGGTCGTGGCACTCGTCGAGGGTCGCTCGAGAGGGGTGACGGTCGGTGAGTTTGACGAAGTCGGGGTGAGCAAGGACGTCACACGTCTTTGATGCGGCGAGCTCCTCGAGTGCTTCTGCGTAGGCGCGCCAGACATCGTCGACCGACCGGCGGTCCCATTCCGCCATCGAAATGTCGTCGCGCGTGAGGTCGAACTGCCAATTGCCGATCCAGTGGACCGAGCCCAACAAGACGTCGAACGGGTAGCCCGAGAGCAATCGGCCGACCGCTTCCATCTGACCGGCGTAGTAATCGACTTCGAGACCGACGACGACCGGCAGCCCGGAAGCTCGTGCCGCCACTGCTGCCTCCACGTACTCGTCGAGGTCTGCGGTGGCGTGATGGTCGAAGTATTCGCCCATCGTCCTCACGAAATCGGGGTTCGGGTCGTTCCTCCAAAAGTCGCCGACCGTCGCCCGGCCCTGTCGGAATCGGAAGAGGTGCTCGGTGAGGGCTATCTCGCCGACGCCTTCGGACTTGGCGCGGCTGCAGTAGACCGTCAGGCGATCAAGACGCTCTTCGGCCGGCTCGGCGCGTTCAGAGTGCGGCCAGAGGTGGACGTGGTAGTCGATCACGGCCGCTCGCTCGAGCTACGGGGCGCCGAAGCCGACCCGGCGATCCTCAGAAGTCCCGCCGACTTCGACCCAGGCGACCTTGCCAGTCGGGATTCCGACTCGACGTCCGCGTCGGTCGGTCAGCCAAAGGACTCCCTCTGGTTGCTCGAGCGCTGATTCGATCGCGGCGAGCACGTTTTCGCGCGACACGTCGTCGCCGAGCTCGATGTCGAGCTCTTTCGACGACTGGATGATGCCGATCCTTACGTCCACGCGTCACCTCTCCTCGCTGGGTGTCGCCCATCGTAGGGGTCCATCCAAGAGTGCCGAGTTGTGCGCAGCAGCGTCCGAGCTCCGGACGGTCGAGACGGGCTTCCAGGTACGCTTGCGACAAGCGAGGGGCGCAACGGTGCCCCACGTGAGCCGCTG
>Ga0070733_10002009_pt1 | contig 14805 bp, 13 predicted proteins | sample Coa_R1_9_FD_66450 | JGI IMG/M metagenome (GOLD analysis project Ga0070733, IMG submission 66450) | Surface soil microbial communities from Centralia Pennsylvania, which are recovering from an underground coalmine fire - Coalmine... | ecosystem: Environmental > Terrestrial > Soil > Unclassified ... | reverse complement strand
GGACACATAATTGTTCCATGTTGTTTGGCTTTCTATCCTTCCAGAATCCTACATCGCGTTGGTCGGTACACGCGGGCGGGGACAAGCTCCGCCGCTACGGAGGGATGGAGAATCCGTTGTTTGCGAGTATTGACAGGCATGAGTTGTATTGGAACAGCCGGACATATCGATCATGGCAAATCAACGCTGGTCAAGGCTTTGACCGGCATCGACCCGGATCGACTGGCCGAGGAAAAAGCGCGCGGCATGACGATCGACCTGGGCTTTGCCTGGTTGACGCTGCCGGATGGGCGGGAGGTCAGCATTGTTGATGTGCCGGGACACGAGGGCTTTATCAAGAATATGCTGGCCGGAGTTGGCGGCATCGACGCTGCCCTGCTGGTGGTTGCCGCCGATGAAGGCATCATGCCACAGACACGCGAACACCTGGCGATCCTCGATCTGCTGCGCGTGCAGCGCGGCGTGGTCGCGCTGACAAAGGCCGACCTGGTGGATGAGGATTGGATTGAGATGGTGCGTGAAGAAATCGCGGAAGAGTTGAAACCTACCACGCTGGCCGCGAGCGCCATCATCCCTCTTTCCGCCTACACAGGGCAGGGATTGCCGGCACTCGTCGCCGAACTGGAGCGCATTCTGGACGAAGCGCAGGAACGTCAAAACATCGCCCGTCCTCGCCTGCCCATCGACCGCGTATTCACCATGACCGGCTTTGGCACCGTCGTCACCGGCGCCCTGCTGGATGGTATCTTCAAAACGGGCCAGGAAGTTGAAGCGCTGCCGCAGGGGCTGAAGACACGCATTCGCGGCCTGCAAACACATCGTCAAGCGTTAGATACAGCTTATCCCGGCAGTCGTGTCGCCATCAACCTGGCTAATGTATCGCGCTCAGATTTGCAACGAGGCAACGTGGTGGCCCTGCCGGGCCAGTTCCAACCTACAGTGCTGATCGATGCGCGGGTGCAACTGCTGCCCGGCGCGGCGCGTCCGCTCAGCCACAATACGCAGGTTGATTTCTACACCGGCTCGCAGGAAGTCCCCGCCAGTGTGCGACTGCTCGATATGGATGAGCTAAAGCCTGGTCAAAGCGCGTGGGCGCAGTTGCGTTTGAGCCGCCCGGCAGTGATGGCGCGGCGCGACCGTTTTATCCTGCGCATACCCTCGCCCAGCATAACGATTGGCGGCGGTGAGGTCATCGATGCGCACCCGCGCTACCATCACCGCTTCCAGGCAGCGGTGTTGAGCAAGCTTGAGATGCTGGAGCGCGGCGCGCCTGAAGAATTGGCGCTGGCAGCCCTCGACAGGCGGCGTGAAACGCGGAAACCGGCGCAGCACGAGCCTGGGAAATCAGCGCGAGCAGGGCAGGGATCAAGGGCTGGGTGCCAGGGCCAGCCCGTACCCTATACAGGGTTGGCAGGGTATGAACTGGCGGATATTGTAAGCCGGTGCAATTTGCCACAGGATGTGACGCAGCAGGCATTGGGGACGTTGTTAAAAGAAGGTCGAGCGCGACAGGTTGGCACATTCTGGTTCGCGCAGGTGATCTGGGAAACACTGCGCGAGGAGACCATAGGATTACTACGCGAGCAGCATCAACGTTATCCCTTGCGCGGCGGCCTCTCAAAAGAAGAATGGCGCGCGCGGCTGGCATTGCCGCCAAAAATGGCGAACGAAGCGCTGGCAGTGTTGCAACAAGAAGGGCTGGTGGCAGAAGCTGCCAGCGCGACGAGCGCGGCGGGCAGCGCCATCCGGCTTCCTGATTTCTCGCCTGGCTTTACACCAGCACAGCAAGAACTGGTTGACCAGTTACTGCGCCAATTTCGCGAACACCCCTTTACTCCTCCTGGACGCGCTGAGGCAGAGGCGCTGGTTGGCAGCGAGGTGCTGGGCGCGCTGGTTGAACGAGGCGCGCTGGTGAAAGTGGGCGGCGCGGCAGAGGCTGTGTTGTTCCTGCGCGAGAGTTATGACGAGGCGGTGGCAAAATTGGTTGCATATCTGAGCGAACACGGCAAAATGACGGCAGCAGAGGCGCGTGATGTGTTGGGAACTACCCGCAAGTACATCTTGCCCCTGCTCGAACACATGGACGAACGACGGATCACCCGCCGCATCGCTGACGAGCGCATGCTGGGTCCGGCGGCGTTAATTTATAAGAAGCCATAAAAAAGTCATAAAGAAGGCAGGCAAGTGGTATATTTGTGGTATTTGGATGCTACAGGGTGTTCCATAAAGTAGCAGAATGCGTTACAATAGTGTGCGCGGCCAGGTAGTGCTTTTTTTGTGAACGGGTAAGCTTCCCTTCACACATGGGGAGAGCTATATAGATGGAAGTTCTGGGAGATCGATACCAGTTACAGGAACCCATAGGGCGTGGTGGGATGGCCACCATTTATCGTGGCTGGGACATGCGCATGGATCGCGTTGTAGCGATCAAAGTCCTACGCGAGGTCTACAGCACCGACTCGAAATTCGTGCAACGCTTTCAACTCGAGGCCAAAGCAGCCTCCGCCCTCCAGCATCCCAATATTGTGCAGGTCTTCGATTATGGTCAGACCGATGGCAATTATTTCATTGTAATGGAACTGGTCGAAGGAACCGATCTGCGCCGCTACCTGCGCTTGCGCGGCGTGCTCGATATTGAGCGCGCCGTCATTATCGCCCATGATGTCGCCCTTGGCCTGGGCGCGGCCCACCGCCGGGACATTGTCCATCGCGATGTTAAGCCGCAAAACGTGTTGATTGGCCGCGATGGCTCGATTAAGCTCACCGACTTTGGCATCGCCAGCGTCTATAAAGATATTAATGCCCAACGGCTCACCACCACCGGCATGACGCTGGGCACGGTGCAATACTACGCGCCGGAGCAGGCGCAGGGGGAAATCGTCAGCCCGGCAGCCGATGTTTACGCCCTGGGCATCGTGATGTACGAGATGCTGACCGGGCACACCCCCTTTGATGGCGATACGCCCGTCGTGGTCGCCTTGCAGCATATCCAGGACCAACCGGTGCCACCCAGCCACTTCAACCCAGGCATCCCGCAAGCCCTGGAAGAGATCATCCTGCGCTGCCTGGAAAAAGTGCCAGAGATGCGCTTTCGCAATGGGTCGCAACTGGCCCAGGCGCTGGAAATGCTCGGCGATGTCGAGTCTCTTCAATCCATCGAAACTATCCCATTTATGCCCGGATCATCGTCGGTACCCCTGCTCCCGCCAACATTCTCGCCTGCCAATCAGATACCATCGCGTCCTATCACCAGCGGCCGCGCACCTTCTCGGCCTCTAGCGCCGGGCGCGCCGGTTTCGTCTCCCAATAACATGATGCCGCCGACCGTCTCAGCCGATCACAATGGCGCGTCTCCCCCTGCGCAGCCGCAGCAGCCAGTCTACCTCGATCAGCATGTCTATACGCCGCCTGGGTCGGAGTCAGGCACAACACGCCCATTCCAACGCGGCGCGCCCCAGCGGGACTCGCGCGTTGCCACCACCGTCACAGTGCTGATCCTGCTTGCAACGCTCTTATTACTGGTCTTCAGTATTTACCTGGCTAACGATCTGGGCTTCATCAATCTGCCCTTTTTTAAGGGCGCAACACCTACAGCCTCACCTTCGATTACAGCCATTGTGCCCAATCTCATTGGCGATAATTACGCAACTGCCCTGTCAAAAACAACCCAGGCCGGATTCAAGTTGCAAGTAGATGGTCTTGCCAGTGGTAGCACTCCACCTCCAACGTATGTCGTGACATCTCAGAATCCGCAGGCTACCGATCAGGCGGCTCCCGCGACCGCTCTAAGAGGTTCCACCATTGATGTAACGATGGGACCAAAAACAACCAGGGTCCCCTCTATTCCCAAAAATAGTTCGCTCGATGCCGTACAGCTAATACTTCAGAATGCAGGACTCAACACGAAAGTATTCCCTGACGGCCAGGATAAGACACTGCAGCCAAACACGGTAGTGAGCATTGACCCACCCTCTGGCACGAGTGTTGATGTAGGGCAAACCATCACGCTTTTTGTAAAGAACTATACCAACGGGTCGCCAGCAGTGACCCCGACACCCTCACCCAGTCCTAAGCCCAGTCCAACACCCAGCCCGACTCCCAGTCCGTCGCCCAGCCCATCACCGAGTCCGACTCCCAGTCCATCACCGAGTCCGACTCCCAGTCCAACCCCTAGCCCGACCCCTACCCATGTGCCTGGGACGACACTCATCCCCATGTTTCTGTGGCGAAATTGGGAGATAGTATCCTGATGGAGTCCATCGAGCAAGCGCTTAAAGAGTATTTCGGTCATGACTCATTTCGTCCGGGCCAGCGCCAGGTCATCGAACATATTTTAGCCGGACGAGATGCTTTTGTCCTGATGCCTACAGGCGGCGGGAAGTCCCTGATCTACCAGTTGCCTGCCCTGCTGCTGCCAGGGCTGACTATCGTGATTTCACCCTTGATCGCGCTGATGCACGACCAGGTGGACCGCCTGCGCGCAAACGGCATCGCGGCCACCTTCATCAATAGTTCGCTCAGCCCCTCCGAACGAACCGATCGAGAACAGGCGGCCCTCAATGGGCAGCTTCAATTGCTCTACGTAGCCCCGGAGCGTCTGGTGACGGGGAACTTCCTGGCCCTGCTCGACCAGGTTGAGCAGAATATAAAGGTATCGCTGCTGGCGGTGGACGAGGCGCACTGCGTCAGCGAATGGGGACATGATTTTCGCCCTGAGTACCGCCAACTGGGGGTGCTGCGCACTCGCTTTCCGCATGTCCCGCTGATGGCATTGACGGCGACGGCGACCGAACGGGTGCGCGAAGATATTCTCACACAACTGGGGCTGCGCGACCCGCTCGTGCATATCGCGAGCTTCAATCGTCCCAATCTCGCCTACGAAGTGCGCGAGAAACGCCATGGCTCCTATGGCGAACTTGTGCAAGCGCTGCGCGAAATGGCCGGGGAGTCGGTAATCGTATACTGCCAGAGCCGTAAAAGTGTGGAGGACCTCAGCACAGCCTTGAATCAGAGCGGCATTACGTCGCTGCCGTACCACGCGGGTTTGACCACCGAGCAGCGAACCGAACACCAGAATCGCTTTATTCGTGATGATGTGCCTGTGCTGGTGGCTACCATCGCCTTTGGCATGGGCATTGGCAAACCGGATGTGCGCGCGGTGATTCACTACGATCTGCCGCGCAATCTTGAGGGATATTACCAGGAGTCAGGCCGCGCCGGACGGGATGGTCTGCCTGCGCGCTGCATCATCTTCTTCAGTCATGGCGACCGCACGAAAGTCGAGTATGTCATCGGCCAGAAGACCGATGAACAGGAGCAGCGCATTGCGCGCCAGCAATTGCAGCAGGTGGTTGCCTACTGTGAAAGCAGCGTCTGCCGCCGCAAAGTATTGCTGGCTTATTTTGGTGAAACGCAGGACGCGGTAAATCGCGTCCCTACTGAGCAGTGCTGCGACAATTGCGCGCGCCCGGCAGTGTTGGAAGATCGCACCAGAGATGCGAATAAACTCCTGTTCTGCATAGCGAAAACGCAGCAGCGTTTCGGCATGCGTTACGTAATCGATGTTTTGCGTGGCGCGCAGACGCAGAAGATACGCGATAACAGGCATGATCAGCTTCCCATCTACGGTTATGGCAAAGAACTGAGCGCCGACGAATGGCTGCGCATTGGCCGCGCGCTCATCCACCAGGGGCTGCTCGACGAAACCACCGATGGCTACCCGGTGCTGCGCCTGAATGCGCTCTCCTGGGAAGTGATCAGAAAACAACGTACAGTGGAAATTGCCGCGCCGGTGAAACCCGCAAAGTCGCGCCCGGAGAGTTCGAGTCGGCCAACATCCACGGGAAACGTAATGGACGCGATAAATCGCGTCCCTACAACGCCAGACGAACCGGGTACCGAGGAGCTATTCCAACATTTACGCGCACTGCGCAAAAAGATCGCGGACGAACAGGGCATGCCGCCCTATATTGTTTTCTCGGATGCGAGCCTGCGGGCAATGTCCCAACAGCGCCCGCAAACACAAGAGCAGTTCGGGCAGATTTCCGGCGTTGGAAGCCTCAAGATGGCGGCATACTATAGCGTTTTTACGAACGAGATTCGCGCGTACTGCGAAGCGCATGAGCTGAAGATGGAGCGGCAACGGTCAAAACCCCGCAGATGAAAGCAGCAGATGGTTTGCGCCTTGTTCTACCGTGAAGTATAATATGCTTACACGTTGAATTTAAAAGTAGTGAGTATCGTTATGCTGCCTGCAGGTTGCTTAACCAGGAGCGCCCGAACGTCTAACACTCTCCGCTTGCTCTGGGTACCCACATATGATACCCCTACCTTGCCTGCTCGTGCCATTTTTTGGAAGAATTGAGGAAGTTATGTACAAAGGTCAATCAGGTATGTGGTCCTGGCTGCTGCACCGCATTACAGGACTGGGTGTACTTTTATTTCTCCTGATCCATGTTGTGGATATTGGGCTGCTGAACTTCGGCCCCAAGGTGTATAACGAGGGCATCGCGCTCTTCGGCACCGCTATTGTGCGCGTGCTCTCCATGGCGCTGATTGGCGGTCTTCTTTATCATTCCTTCAACGGTGTGCGCATCATCTTGATTGACTTCTGGCCGAAAGGCGCGCGCTACCAGGGAGTGATGTTCGCTATCGTGATGGTACTCACCATCGTGTGCTTCTTGCCTATGGCCTATTTTATAATGGGGCCGGTCTTTGGTTGGCCTACCGGCAATATGCCCGCCGGTATGTAGGGCCACCCATGTGGTCGCCTGCCCGTAAGGAGTAATCGTATGCGTATTTCGTCTGGATATGGCCCGCGCCCATCTGGGGGCGGTTTTGAAACCTTTTCCTGGTATTTTTTCCGCGTCTCAGGTGTGGCGCTGATCTTTCTGGCTCTTATCCACGTGTTCTTGAATCACGTGTCAACCGATGTGTCCTGCACCAGCTATCAGCTGGTTGCCTTACGCTACACCAACCCTTTCTGGCGTTTGTATGATTGGCTATTGCTGACGCTGGCGCTGCTGCACGGTATGAATGGCCTGCGCATAGTAATCGACGATTATGTGCGCTCGCGTGGATGGCGACTGGCGCTGCAATCCGTGGCCGGACTGGTAACGCTGGCCTATTTCATGCTGGGTACTATTACACTGATTACGTTCCAGGCAGCAGGGGCTTTGGGTCCCAATTGCATACATTAGAAGCGAGGTTCCAACACGGACGCGATAAATCGTGTCCCTACAGAAGCGAGGATGCGCGATGTACTATAAATTTGACGTGGTGATTGTCGGCGCGGGCGGCGCGGGCCTGATGGCTGCTATGCAGATTCCCAATGCCAGCGTTGCCGTGCTGACGAAGGTGTATCCTACCCGTTCCCATACGGGTGCTGCGCAGGGTGGTGTGGCTGCCGCGCTCGGCAACCAGGAAGAAGATCACTGGAAGTGGCATATGTATGACACCGTCAAGGGCGGCGACTACCTGGTCGATCAACCCGCGGCGGAAATCCTGACGCGCGAGGCCATCGACGCCATTTACGAATTGGAGCATCGCGGCCTGCCTTTTAACCGCACACCGGACGGGCGCATTGACCAGCGGCGTTTCGGAGGCCATACGCGCAACTTCGGCGAAGCGGCGGTGCGCCGTTCCTGCTACGCGGCTGACCGCACAGGGCATATGCTGCTGCAAACCATGTACCAGAGCTCCATCAAAAACCAGGTGCGTTTCTTCAACGAGTACCTGGCGCTCGACCTGCTCATGAGCGACGGGCAGGCATGCGGCGTCGTGGCTATGGAGATTCGCACAGGCGAGATTCACACCTTCCACGCTAAAGCGATCATGTTCGCCACCGGCGGCTACGGGCGCGCCTGGCGGATCACCAGCAATGCTTTTGCCTGCATGGGCGATGGTATGGCGATAGCCTACCGGCGCGGTATTCCCCTGCAAGACATGGAGATGTACCAGTTTCATCCCACCGGCATCTACAAAGTGGGTGTGCTCTTGAGCGAGGCCGCGCGCGGCGAAGGCGGCAAATTGCTCAATAATGAGGGTGAGTACTTCATGGAACGCTATATGCCGACCCTGAAGGACCTGGCCCCACGCGATATCGTCTCGCGCTGCATCCTTCAGGAGATTCACGAGGGACGCGGCATCGACGGCAAAGACTATGTATTCCTGGATTTGCGCCACCTGGGAGCGAAGGTGATTAACGAGAAGCTGCCCGACATCACCGATTTCGCGCGCAACTACCTGGGCGTCGAGCCGATTACCGAGCCGGTACCTATCCAGCCGACGGCGCACTACGCCATGGGTGGCATCCCTACCGATGTTGATGCGCGTGTGGTGATTGACCCGCAGTGGACACCGTACCCCGGCTTCTACGCGGCCGGCGAGGTGGCCTGCGTCTCGGTGCATGGGGCGAACCGCCTGGGAACCAACTCGCTGGTAGACCTGATCGTGTTTGGCCGCCGCGCCGGGAAGCACATGGCGAAGTTCATCACCGAAGCCTCGCATGCGCCGCTGCCAGCGAACCCCGAAGACTACTCACGCGCGCTGGTGAGCCGCCTGTACGATTCCACCGGAGGGGAGTCGGCGGCGCGCATTCGTTCCACCTTGCAAAACGAGATGGACGACAGGGTCTTCGTCGAACGAAACGAAAAGGGCCTGCGCAAGGCGCTCGATACGCTTGATGGCTTGCAGGATGCATATAAGCGCCTGCAGATGCAGGACAAGGGCAAGCAATTCAATACCGAGCTGGTCGAGGCTATCGAGCTGGGCTTCCTGCTCGATTGTGCCGAGGCAACCATTCACGGCGCGCTGGCGCGTCAGGAGAGCAGGGGGGCGCATTACCGCACCGATTTCCCTAAACGCGACGATGCAAACTGGCTCAAGCACACGCTGGCTTATAAAGGCACGAAGGTTCACGATGTGCGCCTGGACTATAAGCCGGTGCTGATGGTCGATGACCCGGTGTTCAAGCCCAAAGAGCGAAAATACTAGTGTAGGGGCCCGATTTATCGCGCCCGCGTGTTCCAAAATCACGCCCGCGCGCCCGCGTATTGCAAAAGGAGAATCTCATGAATGTACTGATGCGCATCAAACGCTTCGATCCTGAAAAAGACAACAAGCCGTACTGGGATGAGTTTCGAGTGGAGATGGACCCGATTGATCGCCTGCTGGATGCCCTGAATACCGTCAAGTGGACGATGGATGGGACGCTGACCTATCGCCGCTCGTGCGCGCACGGTGTCTGCGGTTCAGATGCGATGCGTATCAACGGGCGCAATCGCCTGGCCTGCAAAGTGCTGATTCGCGACGTGGGCAATAAGGTGACGATTGAGCCAATGCTCGGCTACCCGGTCATCAAAGACCTTGTCGTGGATATGGACCCTTTCTTTGATAAGTACAAATCCATCAAGCCCTACCTGATTACCGACGACGCGGAACCCAGCACCGAGCGTTTGCAGAGTCCAGAAGAGCGCGCGCGTTACGACGAGGGAACCAAGTGCATCCTGTGCGGCGCGTGTACAGGCTCCTGCCCGTCGGTGTGGGGTAACTCCGACTGGGTCGGGCCGGCTACCATCGTCAATGCGCATCGCTTCATCTTCGATAGCCGCGACCAGGGCGGAGCAGAACGCCTCGCCATTCTGGGCCAGCGCAACGGCGTGTGGCGCTGCCGCACCATTTTCAACTGCTCTGATGCCTGCCCGCGCGGTATCCCTGTCACAGACCTCATCGAGCAGGTGAAACGCGCCATCGTGTACAACGATACCAGCGGGGAGTAATGTCTCAATGAGAGTAGCACGAGGGCGACCGCAAGGGTCCCCACCCATCCCCACTTGCGGTCGCCCTCGTGCTCTAAAGGAAACGTTTCATGACGACAATGGAGGCGTGGAAGCACCGCGACATCATGACCAATGGCATACGCATGCATTACGTGACACAGGGTGAGGGGCCACTGGTTGTGCTGCTGCATGGTTTTCCTGAGTTCTGGTACTCGTGGCGTTACCAGATTCCGGTGCTGGCGGAACATGGCTATAGGGTGGTTGCGCCGGATATGCGCGGGTACAACGATAGCGATAAGCCGCGCAAGGGTTATGACGTGGCTACCCTCATGCGGGATATTGTCGGGCTGATAAAGGGACTGGGATACGAGAAGGCCGTAATCGTGGGCCATGATTGGGGAGGCGTGCTGGCATGGCACTTCGCCATTCGTTATCCTGAGCTGACGGAACGCCTGATTGTACTGAACGCGCCGCATCCCGGTGCGCTGATGCGCGAATTTCGCACCTTCAAACAACTGCGTAAAAGCTGGTATATCTTCGTCTTCCAGTTGCCCTGGCTGCCTGAATTTCTCCTGCTGCGCAACCATGCTGAAGGCATCGGCAGAATGTTGCGGGGAGCAGCGCTGCAAAAAGGGGCTTTCACGCCCGGTGATATAGAAAAATACCGGCAGGCGATGAGCAAACCCGGCGCCATGACTGCCGCATTGAATTACTACCGCCAGATCTTTCGCAGGCTTCCGACTGCTTACACCGGCGGCTCCTACCAGATCGGCGTGCCTACATTGCTGATCTGGGGCGAGCATGATATCGCGCTGGGCATCGAACTTACGATGGGACTCGAGCAATGGGTTAATAAGCTGGAGATCAGGCGCGTCCCTGATAGCGGCCACTGGGTGCAACAGGAACAGCCTGAGCAGGTGAACCTGTATATGCTTGAGTTTTTAAGCGAACCACCCGCGTAGTCATAAGTGCCTATCTGGGAAAGTAATGTGATTGTACTTAAGTAGTCATGTGCAAAGAAAAAAGGATCGGGCTGCTGCGCTCTGGGGGGAAGAGCACAGCACGCTCAATCCACAGGGGAGCGATAAACGCACCCACGATGAAGAGCATAACCCGACCCTCTGACGGTATAAAACCGCCAGCTGGAGAGAGGATATCTTAGCAGCGATAGACCGGCTCGCGAAATACAGGAACAGCCGCGATTTGCTCCTCAGTGTCGCGCATGGCCTGTTCTAACCAGTAGGTTCCACAGATACGGCACATGCCATGCGTAGCCTCATACAATTTTGGTATAGGATGCAGCGATGTTCGCTCGCCCCGGCTATCCATCAGCCGCAAACACCAGGCGCATTGTCTTTGCATTGTGTCTATCTCCCTTCCACACAGAACTTTATCTCTGGCTGCCGGCGTGGCGATTTAATTCGCGGACGGTCCAGTCGTCTACGCCTGGCCGATACAACCGGGCATTGAACTAATTATCAGCGTCTTCAAAGATATGAACGGCTTATGCGATACATCTCCCGTAACTACCGTTATCGCTAGATTCTTGCAAGCGGATACATTCAGGCTTTGTTTGAACCCACCTTGCGCATTGATTGTCAATTTCTGTGTCAATATTGGCCGCTTGTTTCCCGGCGCAGTTACCACTAACTCTACCCTGTCTTTGGGTTTGAAACCGGACCCACAGATCACAAGGCGAGTATCTCCAGGTGATGAGCAAAGCGCAATCACCGGGCCAGGCATCGAACTGACAACTACAGCGGATGGCGTTGGCGTATGCCCTTCCAACAGAGCCGAATTCGGCTGGTTGTTGACATGGTACTTGACCGGCGCATCTCCTGGTAAGAGAGGCGGCTTCACGATATTTACAAGCGCGTATGCCACCATGAGCACACCTACCATGCAAAGTAATAGCAACCCGAAAGAGGCCGGTAAGCTCACCATGCGCAAAGACGGCTTAGGAGCGGACGCGATAAATCGCGCCCCTACACGTTTTGCCTCTTGCTGCTTTCCCTGCATTTCCCGCTTACGCCGACCTGTCCACGCGCTCCGTAAAGGAACACCGCGTTGAGCGTGGGCCAGTACCAATTCTGGCTCTAACTCAGGGTAGCGCAGGTAACGCGGCATCTGCTCGAGATTGTTCAGTGTATTGCTCGTCTGTGACAGCCCGGCGTAGGTCTGACCACATTGATCGCATAATGCGAGATGCGCGTGGATGCGCTTTTCATGTTCAGGACACTGTTCACGAATAAATGCAAGTAAGATACTATGAGCAGGATGTTCTATGCCGCTCGCATCCTTTTTCCACGCTGAATCACTGACCATACGCTATCTTCCATCTCTCCTGACCCCGATGAACTGGGGTCCTATATTCCGCGCCTGCGCCGCGGGCATTTCTCCGTACAGCGCGCGAAACTTCTCCACGCCACGAGCCACCCGTTTACGAACGGCCTCCGAACTCATCTTGAGTATGTGGCCAATTTCTTCATAGTTGAAACTATTGCCAAAGTGAAGTTGCAGAATTGCTGCATCTTTCGGATTCATCCTGCTAAGAGCCTGTTGCACGAGAATGCGCGTCTCCGTCTGATCTTCCGGGCCAGCCGTTGCCAGGCTATCATCAAAAGCCTCATCGCTCTCAATGCGGATTATCTGCCTCAGGCGTTTCCTGTTCAGGTGGCGCAGGCCATAGTTTGTGGCAATACGATAGATCCAGGCGTCCAGCTTGAGTTCGCCCGATGTCTTCCCTATTTCTTTATACACCTGCAAAAAAGTATCCTGCGCAAGGTCAAGCGCCACTTCTCTATCACCAACAAGGCGATGCAAATAGCCCGTGAGAGGTTGTTGTAACCGTTCGACCAAAGAGCAAAATGTCTGCGTATTCCCCGCGCGTAGACGCTCTACTTCCCCCTGAACATCCGTCACCATTTTGGCCTTACCCCAGCGGCCTTTCAGAAAGGCTTTGCCATAAAATATGCGTTCGGCCTTCACTACTATAATCATCGAAGGCGTGGAAAGCGGACACTTTCGTCGAGTATTTCCAGGGCGACCGCAAGGGTGCGCCCCTACCCTACACGAACGGAGGCGCCACCGTATAGGGTACTGGCAGGCCCAGGCGCCCAGCCCCTGGTTCCTGCGCCGTCTATATTGTGTCCTATCTATGAAACGATGGTGGAGATACTGTGGTAGCCCGATGACCCATTTGGTAAGGGGGGTGCTATGTTGGGGTCCTGCACATTGCCTTCCATGTCGATGGCGCGCACCGTGATTATCACGTTGCTCCTCGTTGTCGGCTTCCAGGCGTATTCCCAGATCACCCAGGTTAGATCCGACCCTGGCTGTTTGAGGACGGCGCGCTGCCAGGTCTGGCCGGAGTCGAGGCTGACATCCACCTCGCTGATACCTTTGTTACCCGAAAAAGCCACGCCTGCAATGTAGGTCGTGCGATTGGCGAGAACGTTGCCGCCATCCAGGGGTGTATCGATGCGCGAAGTCAGGCGCACGTTGGCAAGGTCGTTCCAGCCGAGCTGTTGCCAGTAGCCCAGGAAGTTATAATTCACTACTTCGATATGATTTAGCCACTTGCAGTGCTTCATTCCATAAATACCTGGCACCAGCATACGCACTGGAAAACCATGTTCCTGCGGCAGCGCGACGCCGTTCATGCGAACCGCGAGCAGTGTTGTCGGTTCCAGAGCTTTGCTGAGGTGAATGCTGTCGCTATAATCATCGGCTGCATGAAAAACGACTTTAGTCGCGCCGCTTTTCACGCCCGCGCGCTGCAACAGAGCGGCCAGTTGAATGCCCTCCCATTTCGCATTGCCCATATAGGGGCCGCCGACATCGTTGCTAATGCACATCAGCGACTCGTACTGCTGCTGCATAGGCTGGGACATCAACTGCTGGTAGTTGAGGGTGAAAGGCCGCTCGACCTCGCCATCAACACGCAAACTCCAGGAGGAGCCGTCAACAGTGGGATCGCCAGAGAGGTTCTTCGAAACCAGGTAAAACTGATCGTTCGGGACGATTTCGGGAGAGAGAAAAGGCGCGGGCTGGATCTCGCCATAATTGGGCGTTGGCGGCGGCACAATCTTACTCTTGTAATTCTTCAATAACTGGGCCACAGGCACTTTTGACGCGCTGGCGCCACTCGTGATAAAGCGCCAGATACCCGCTCCCGCCAATACGATGCCCGCCGTTACCAGGCCGCGCTTCAGCAAGGTGCGGCGCGAAACTGTCCCATCCTGCTCCTCGGCCAGCAGTTCTTCACGCCTTGTGGGAGTTTGATTTATTGCGCCCGCGTCCACGACGATCAGGGAAGCCGCCAGCCAGTTCGCGACATAAACGAAGACCAGGCCAAAGATGACGCCGACTATGCCCAGGCTCAGCATACCTACACCGATACCGGCATCCAGGCTCGCGCCGAAGAAACCAGCATTCGTCAGCGGCAGCAGTATCCCACCGGCGAAGAGCCACAGGATCGCGGCCAGCATCAACCCGTGATGCCAGAGCAAGCGATCTCCCTGCGCTTGCCGGGCATTCATGAAGCGATAATAGAACGCCCCACTCAGCGCGAACACGAGGCACTGCCCCACCAGAACACCATAGAATAGAATAGTTTTAGCATCCTCACCAATTAACTGGTGCAAATAATCAAACAGCGATAGGGGCATCAGTGTGACCAGTTCAGAGCCAAAAACATCGGGCAGCGATACACCATTCCATGTCACATAGATAAAAAGCATCGCCACAGAAGCGACGACACCAGCCGCCAGGCCGGCCAGGAAACCAATCCTGAATGGCCCTTTGTTGCGCGAGAATGCAATTTTCATATCAATAGGACTTTCCAGAACATATTTTGCTTGTTATGTATGCTCCATCTTTACATACTATAGCACGATAATGACAGCCTTTATTTACTTGATAAATACCCTTGTCCCGACTTCTCAAATGCAGTATCATCTACAACAGACTACACAGGAGAGTTACGAAGGAGAACACGATACGATATGAACGACGCCATTTCAGC
>Ga0070733_10002008_pt1 | contig 14805 bp, 15 predicted proteins | sample Coa_R1_9_FD_66450 | JGI IMG/M metagenome (GOLD analysis project Ga0070733, IMG submission 66450) | Surface soil microbial communities from Centralia Pennsylvania, which are recovering from an underground coalmine fire - Coalmine... | ecosystem: Environmental > Terrestrial > Soil > Unclassified ... | reverse complement strand
GCGTCCTGCTCGCGCCAGCAGTCGTGCACCGTGGTGTAGCCCTGGGGTCCCGCCTTGGTGATGGGGCTGTCGAACGTCTGCCCCACTGTCCTCCAGGTGCCGGGCAGCACCGCGGCCAGCCGGTCGAGACCGGTGATGGGTGCGTCCGCCGCCGCGGATACAGCGCAAGCCAGCAGACAGGGCGCTAATAGCAGCGTTCTCATGGTCCTCTCCTGATTGTAATGAACAATCTACGTCCGGGTCTGGCTACGCCCTTCTGCGCCCATGACATCGGAAACCTCGTCGGGCAACGGGAGGTACCGTGTAGGTACGGGCGTGGATTGCACAATGGAAGTGGTGGTTTGTCCATAGACCAGGAACTGATCGAGGATGCGGTCAAGGTTATCCAGCGAATCGAGATATACCTTAAGTATGAAACAGTCCTCGCCGGTGATGCGGTGGCATTCGACCACTTGCGGCATGGCGGCGGCGAGTTCGGCAATTTTCGGCAACTTGCCCGGCATGGGCCGGATCCGCACGAACACCGACAGCGGATAGCCCAAGGCCTGCGGATCCAATTCCAGGCGGTACCCTTTGATGATGCCAGCCTCTGTGAGCCGCTCGATGCGTTCGCGCACAGCGGGTGCGGACATGCCGACCCGCCGTGCCATCTCCGAAACACTCATGCGTGGGTCCGCTCGCAGTAAACGCAGCAGTTCCAGGTTGCGGGCATCACGTAGCGATTCTGCTATTTGAAGGTTCATATATATTTAAACCTTATGAACGAATGTATAGGACTCGCCAACCCTTCATTTAGGTATTCAAATTCACGTTTCTGGGTGGGATTATGCTCCTTCATGAACGCCGAAACCACCTTACAAAGAGCCGTTTCCCCAGCGAGCACGCGGCGTGTACCGCCCCATGCCTACTTCCTGGTGAGCGCCGTCTTTCACTATCTCGGCCCCGCTTTCGCGGTACTCCTGTTCGCCCATGTGGCACCCCTGGGAGTGGCTTGGCTCAGGATAGCCAGCGCGGCGGCTGTATTCGCCGCGTGGCAGAAACCCTGGCGCTACTACTTTGGGCTGGGCATAGAGGCGCGGCATACGCTGCTGATGCTCGGTACTGTTCTCGCGATCATGAACATCTGCTTCTATCTCGCCATCGCGCGTCTGCCTCTCGGTACGGTCGGCGCCATCGAGTTCCTCGGACCCATCGGACTCGCCGCCGTCGGCATGCACACAGCCCGCAATTTCATGGCTCTCGCGCTAGCGGCGGCTGGCGTGTATCTCCTCATGGAGGTGCGTCTCGCGGGCTCAGTCCCGGGCTTCGTATTCGCGTTCGCCAACTGCGCGCTCTTCGTCCTCTACATAGTTCTGGGCCACCGGGTAGCAGCCAAGGGAGGCCGCCAGGGCATCGCCGGGCTCGCCGCCGCCATGTTGGTGGCTATGGTCGTGGCGCTTCCCTTCGGCATATATGACGCGACCCCCGCGTTCCTCGATCCTCGGCTGCTTGCCGCCGGCATAGGCGTAGGCATCTGCTCGTCTGTAATCCCTTATGTCTGTGACCAGCTCGCCATGGCACGTCTGCCGCGCGCCACTTTTTCCCTGCTGCTCTCGTTGCTGCCGGTCATGGCCAGCTTGATCGGCGCACTGGTGTTGCGCCAGATTCCGAGTCCCGTGGAGGCGGCTGGAATCCTGCTGGTAGTGGGTGGAGTGACGTTGCATCGCGCCGCACGGTAGACAAAGAACGGAACATGGACACGCCGGATCTCTATCCTGCCATCGAACCACATACGGCTGGTTTTCTGCCGGTATCGGGTGGGCACCGCGTTTACTACGAAGTCTGCGGGAACCCGGAGGGTCGGCCTGCGGTTTACTTGCATGGCGGGCCGGGGGCGGGGTGCAACCCCAATCTTCGCCGTTTCTTCGATCCCGCTGCATACCGCATCATATTGTTCGATCAGCGCGGTGCCGGGCGCTCGACTCCCGCCGCATCCCTCGAAAACAACACCACACGGAATTTGATCGCCGACATGGAGGCGCTCCGCAACCATCTCGGTGTGCGGCGCTGGTTGGTATTGGGTGGTTCGTGGGGCTCTACGCTTGCCTTGGTCTACGCGGCGGCACACCCGGATGCTTGTCGTGCTCTGGTATTGCGGGGCGTGTGGTTGTGCCGCCGAGCGGATTTGCGCTGGTGGTTCTTCGGCCGCCGCAAAGTCTACCCGGATCACTGGCGGGAGTTCGCTCAACACGTCCCTGCGGCCGAGCGCGCCGACCTTCTGAAGGCGTATTTTCAGAGGCTTATCCATCCTGACCCCGGGGTGCACATGCCCGCCGCCGTGGCATGGAGGACCTACGAGACGCGGTGCGACACCCTGTTGCCGCGCGAGAATCTGGATATACCGGCGAATACCCAGACCTTGGCAATAGCGCGGCTCGAAGCGCACTACAAGAGCAACATGGCATTCCTCGCGGAAGGTGAACTTCTGGACGGGGTCCCCCGCTTCCGCCACATTCCCGGTGTCATCATCCACGGTCGTTATGACATGTCCTGCTCATTGGACGGTGCCATGGCATTGTCAGACGCTTGGCCAGAAGCCGCTTTCAGCATCGTCGCGGACGCCGGACACTCTGCGATGGAACCGGGTATCCGGGAGCGATTGGTCGCGGCGACCGATCGATTCCGCGATATCACCGATTGATGAAAGATGTGCGGTTCAATTCGGAGGTACTGCTGCAATGAACTACGTAAATCTCGGCGCTACAGGCCTCAAAGTCTCCCGCATTTGCCTGGGATGCATGAGCTATGCAGTCAACCCGACAGACTGGCGCCTGGATGAGGCCGCAAGCCGCCCTTTCATCAAGCGCGCCCTCGAACTCGGCATCAATTTCTTCGACGTGGCAAACATGTATTCGGAAGGCAGGAGCGAGATACTTCTGGGTCGTGCACTCAAGGACTATGCCAAACGCGAAGACGTGGTGATCGCCACCAAAGTCTACTTCCCCATGCGCGAAAGCCCGGACAGCGGCGGTCTATCCCGCAAAGCTATCATGACGGAGATCGATGCCAGCCTGAAGCGCCTGGGCACCGATTACGTGGATCTGTATCAGATACATCGCTGGGACAAGGACACGCCCATCGAGGAGACGCTGGAAGCGCTGCACGATGTGGTAAAGGCGGGCAAGGCGCGTTACCTCGGCGCCTCGAGCATGTATGCCTGGCAATTCTGCAAGGCCCTGTATCTGGCCGGCCTGAACGGTTGGACGCGTTTTGTCTCGATGCAGCCCCATTACAACCTGCTCTACAGGGAAGAGGAGCGCGAAATGCTCCCACTTTGCGCCGCGGAGGGTGTGGGCGTGATCCCTTGGAGTCCGCTGGCGCGCGGTCGCCTGGCCCGCGCCTGGGGATCGGAGAGCGCGACCGAGCGGGCCCGGACCGATGCATACGCCAAACAGCTATATGAAGCGACCCAAGAGACGGATCGCAAGGTGGTAGACCAGGTCTCACGGCTTGCAGCTGCGCACGGTGTATCACGCGCCCAAGTGGCACTCGCCTGGCTCTTGTCCAAATCCAACGTGACCGCCCCTATCGTCGGCGCCACCAAACCGGCACACCTAGAAGACGCCGTCGCCGCCCTCACTGTCCGTCTGTCCCAGAAGGAGATCTCAGACTTGGAGGCGCCTTATCAACCGCATCCCGTTGCCGGCCACCAATAAGCGTGCGCGCCCGCCAGATCGTCCGCCGCGGACGCGGCGGCGAGGATGGCGAAAGACGCCGCGACCCATGCGATTTTCATGACGAACCCCCGGATACCCCGTCCGAATTGTGCCGGTTTCCGATAGCCTGCCCGAAGATACTAGCCCATGATTACATCCGAGGGCCCGGGTAAGCCCTCTGAATCTGGCACAAGCAAACAGCTGAATCTGGCACTTCTAGGCGGGCCAGCGGAATGTGACCCTATTGCCGCCCGGCCTGACGGCCGGGATCCCCGGGGATGGTCATGCACAAGCGGATCCTGACAGCGTTCTTGTTCGCCGCCTGCGGCTTAAGCGCGGCCGCCCACGCCGACGATGGCATGGGAGACCAGGCGTCCCCGGCCCCGGCGGCGGCCCCGGAGCTCGTCGGCGGCAACGTGCAGTTCATGACCAACTACGTGGGCCGCGGCCTCGCCCAGAGCCTGGGCAACCCCTCAGTGGAAGGTGAGATCGACGTCAACACCGGCGACGGCTGGTACGGCGGCGTGGACGGCAACAGCATCAACTGGATCGACAAGCTCTACCCCGGCGACGACGTGGGCACGGAGATCGACGCCTGGGCGGGCTACCGCATGCACTTCGGCGGTGGCGACTGGCGCTACAAGCTGGGCTTCCTGCGCCTGCAGTTCCCGGGCAACTACGCGCCGCAGACGCCGCCCACGGCGGAACCCAACACCACCGAGGCGTACGGCTCCTTGAGCTGGACCACCTACAGCGTGCAGGTGAATTATTCCGTCACCGAATCCTTCGGCACGCCGGACACGAAAGGCTCGCTCTACATCGACTTGAGCGGTTCGCAGCCCCTGGGTAACGGCTTCACGCTGGGCGAACACCTCGGCCGCAACCAGAAGACCGGCCACGACCCGGTGACAGGCCTGAGCCATAGCCGCAACGACTATACCGACTACAAGCTGCATCTCGACTACGTCCTCGGCCAAGGCATCACCCTCACCCTCGCCCACACCTGGACCAACGGGGACCTCTCCATCTACACCCTCGGCGGCTATGCCGTGGCCGGCCATCACACCTGGCTGCTCATCGAAAAAGACTTCTGAACCCGCCGGCTCTCCGCCCGAAAAGCCCACTTTCCACCTGTAACTTGTCCCGGCCTGGGCCGTCGGGTAGCGTGTACGCACTTTTCATAAAGAACCCGGGGAGAGCCTCCATGACCATCGACATCGAAGCCCGCGGCACGCGCCTGGCGCGCCTCTGGATCCTCATCGCCGCCTGCTACCTACTGGTGGGCGTGGCCTTCGGCATCGGTATGGCGGCGAGCCATAAGCTCGAATTCGCGCCGGTGCATGCCCACATCAACTTGCTGGGCTGGGCCACCATGGCGCTCACGGGGCTGATCTATTCACGCTTCCCCCGGGCCGGCGGCAGCCGCCTTGGCGTGCTGCACTACTGGTCCTTCCAGATACTCTTCCCGATCCTGATCGCGGGGCTGATCTTCATGTTCTCCGGACATCCGGAGATGGAGCCGGTGATGGTGGTGGGATCCATAGGCATACTGGCCTCGCTGCTGCTGTTCGTGGTGAACCTGTTCCAGAACACCAAGCCGGCGCAATAAGACCTACCCCCGACGTGCAGAGCCGGAAGCGCCTCGCGCTCGCGGCACTGGTGGCCGCGAGCATCGCCTGGGGCGCGGTGTTCCTGTTCGCCGCGCTGGCGCTGCGGGAACTGACGCCCCTGCAAGTGGTGACACTACGCTTCGTCATCGGCTCGCTGGCGCTCTTGCCCTTCATGCTGTGGACGCGGGAACGGCCGAGCCGGGCGGACTTGCCGGCCTTCCTCGCGGCGAGCCTGCTGGGCGTGCCGGTGGCCATGCTGCTCTTGTTCACGGGCATCGCGCTCGCGGGCGCCACGGTCTCGGCGTTGCTGCTCGGCGCTTTCCCGGTGATGCTGTCGTTCGCGGCGGTGGTGTTCGACAAGGAGCACGTGGGATGGCGCGGCTGGGGCGCGACGCTCGCTTCAACGATGGGCGTGGCGCTCATCGTCTGCCGGCCGGGACAGGCCGCGAACTGGATCGGGGCGCTCTTGGTGCTGGCTTCGCTGCTGTGCTTCACCCTCTGGGTGGTCCTGAGCCAGCGGCTGATGCGGCGTTATTCTGCCTTCTGCGTCACCAGCTGGGTGATCCTGCTCGGCACCCTGATGCTGCTGCCGCTCATGTTGCTCACGGGCGGGACGCCCAAGCTCTCGGGACTCCTGCCCGCCACCTGGCTCTCGCTCCTGGCGCTCGGGCTCGCCTGCACCGCGCTTACCTACCAGCTCTGGAACTGGGGATTGAAGGAGGTGGGCACCCACACGAGCGGCGTCATGGGCAACCTGGAGCCGCTCACGGGAGCACTCTTGGGTGTCACGGTGCTGGGGGAGCCCACCGGCGCCGCCCTCTGGGCCGGGGGCGCACTCATCCTGCTGGCGGCGGTGTCGGTGAGCCTCTGACTTCTATCTGATCCGGGTCTCGTGACCCTTGGCCATGAGCGTCCAGGTCAGCTGATCCGTCGAGAATTCCTCGCGGTAGTCGAGGTTGTCGTTGTTGCTGTAGATGTTCACCACGCGGAAATAGGTGACCTGGCCGTACTTGTGGGACACGCCGGGGAAGGTCCAGACGCCGCCGGCGATCACCACCGTCCCGTTGTTGGCCTGGCCGGTGGCAGCTTGGATCGCCGCCTCGTTGAAGGTGTCGCCGCCCTTGTAGGTGAACACGAGCATCGAGGCTGACACTCCGTTCACCGTCTGGTTGCAGACGAAGAAGGCGCCTGTCTTCCAGCACTGGTTCACCAGCGTGGTGGTGGAGCCGCCTTCCTCGCTATAGGGTGTCTTGTACGTCTCGGATTCGCTCTTCCAGGTGCCGGCGAACACCGCCAGCCGGTCCAGACCCTGGGATGCGGAGCTCGGCGTATCCGCCTCGCCCGCCGCCATGCTGAAGCCCGAGACCGTGAGCGCAGCTGCGAACAACAGGGTCTTCATTTGTCATCCCCTTCCCGTGCCATCCCTGACCTGATTATCCACTTTCCAGTGGACGCCTGGCTTGACAGATTCTCAATCCGTGACGCCCGTCTCACATGCGATGGTGACGGGCATCACAGCTTGGTTGGAGAGTCAGCGACAGCACTCGGGCTTGCCGCTGCCCATGCGTTCCTCCTGCTTCGGCGGGCAGGGTACGGAGCCGTAGGAGCAATACACGCAGCAGTCCCCGGGTTTCGGTTTATGCAGCGCGTGGCAGGCGCCACATTCGTAGAGGTATTGGCAGGAATCCACGGGCATGGTCTCCTGCTCCTTGTAGCCACAGGCAGGACAGGTCAGCGTGGATTCCAGAATCACCTCAGTCATAGATCATTCTAACCGCATGCGGATCCTGCTGGCTTCCCAGGACTGTTATCGCGCAACCCCCAACCTTCCATGGTGCCTTGTCCAGCCCAGCCATCCATGGCTGGTCGTTCGTCGCTCTCGCGACTCACCCGCAGACGGGACAGGTGAGGGTGGATTCGAGGATGAGCGCCTGGGTCATGGGATCATTCTACCGGAACCCCGTCCGGTCCAAGCCTCAGCCTCTTGTGAGGAGAGCCGAAGGTGAGTGTCCGAAGTAGCCGCGGAAGGCGTGGGTGAAGTGGCTGTGGCTGCTGAAGCCTAAGTCGAAGGCGAGATCTGTTAACCTCTCGCGATACTCGGGCAGCTTCTCCAGCGCCGTGACGAGGCGCAGGCGCATGAGGTGCTGGTGCAGGCTGCCGCCCGTCGACTGGCGGAAGGCGCGGCACAGTCGGAAAGGCGAGACGCCAAGCTGTCCCGCCAACGATTCCAGTGTGACGCGTTCGGCGAAGGATTCCGCGATCAACACCTGGGCCTCGGCCGCAAGCGCCGCGGCACGGTTCGCGGCCGCGCCCCGCAAGCGCGGCGTGCCCTCGTCCTCGGTGCAGAGTTGCAGGAGCCTGAGCGCCGTCTCTTCCACCATCACCCCGTCGCCGAGCCGGACCGCAAGCAGCAGCTCGCGGTGCAGAAGATGCATCTCGCTGCTGCCGGCGAGCGTGCTCTTGTCGAAGGCGCGCTCTGGCTCGCCGCGCTTCGGCCGCAATGCCTCCCGTAAGGTCGCGGGTGCAAAGGACACGGAGGTGCAGCGGTCGCCGCCCGGCAACGGGTGGTCCACCATGTAGGGCTCGGTGGGATCGAAGAACACCACGCGCGTGGCGTCGGCCACGTGCTTGCCCATGCGGTCGCGGCGCACGAAGGTGCCGCTGCGCACGAAGGCGATGCTCGCCGCGGTGCAGTGCTCCTCATGGCGGCCGTGGCCGCAGCCCTCGCTGCACAGCACGTCACCCACCGTCACCAGCGGGCTGGCATAGAGCGTGCGGTATTCGCGGGACATGGCGGCTCCCTTAAGGATGCGAGCCCATATTTTACAGCGGGATTTCCACCTGACCGCTGTCAAATCCCTGCACCCTAAGCCCGTGCAGGTTCCTGACAGCGCGGACCCTGATATCTGCGCTCCAATGGCCGCGCCCCAAATCTGAGGAGAAGACCATGCTCGATCATGTTTCCCTGAGCGTCACCGACGCAGCCAAATCCCAGGCGTTCTATGCCAAGTCCCTGGCGCCCCTGGGCTACAAGCTGGTGTCCGAATACGAAGGCGGCTTCGGCATCGGCTTGGACGGCGGTTCCACGATCTGGGCGGGTCAGGGTCCGGCGCAGAAACCCATCGCGCACCTGGCGTTCCGTGCCCGGGACCGCAAGCAGGTGGACGCGTTCCACAAGGCGGCGCTCGCCGCGGGCGGCAAGGACAACGGCAAGCCGGGCCTGCGGGAGAACTACTCCCCCACCTACTACGCGGCGTTCGTTCTCGATCCGGATGGCAATAACATCGAAGCCGTCTGCCACTCGTAAAAGCTGCTGCGCTCGGCGGGGCGTTGTTGCGCTTCGGGCTCGCAGTCGGTCACGTACATCAAGAGTACGCTCCCTCCTGCTCGCCTCGCGCGCCTAGCCCCGCCTTCGCTCGCGACGCTTTTACGCAGGTTGCTTTCGATTAAGCAGATTCGTAAAAGAGGTCAAACAGGCAGGGGCTCGGGCTTGTGGAGGAAGAACCCCTGCCCATAATCGACGCCGAGCTTCGCCAGCTCCACACGGGTGAGCTCGTTCTCAACGCATTCAGCGATGCACTGGATGTTGCGCATGCGCGCCAGCTCCGAGAGTGTGCGCACCACCAGCGGGTTGACGGGATCGTCGCCGTAGTTCTGCACGAAGCGGCCGTCGATCTTCACGTACTGCACCGGCAGCTGCTGCAGGTAGCCGAAGCTCGCCACGCCGCTGCCGAAGTCGTCGAGCGCGAAACGGAACCCGTCTTCCGTAAGCTTGTGCATGGTCTCCACCGCCCGCGAGAGGTTCTCCAGTGCCACGTTCTCGGTGACCTCGAAGCACACGCTCTCCGCGGGCACGCCGTGGCGCGCCTTGTGCTCCAGCACGTGGCGGTGGAAGTCGGGGCTGTCCAGGGTGCGCGGATCGAGGTTGATGCTCAAACGTATGCCGAAGCCCGCCTTGTTGGCGAGGAAGCGGAAACTCTGGTCCAGCACCCAGTGGTCGATGCGCGTGGCGAGGCCGTAGCGCGCCGCTGCAGGCAGGAAAGCCGCGGGCGGCACCACCTTGCCGTTCTCGTGCATGCGCAGCAGCACCTCGTAGAAGTGCCCGTTGTTCTCTCCGCCATTGAGCCGCACGATGCGTTGGCCGTAGAGCTTGAATTGGCCCTGGCTCATGGCGGTCTCGAGCTGCGCCACCCGCGTCAGGTCGGAATGGTGCTGCATCATGGAGGCGTCATCGGTGCGGTAGACGTGGATCGCGTTGCGTCCCGATCCTTTGGCGATGTAGCAGGCGATGTCGGCGCGGCTCAACACGTCCGGCGCCCGCTCGCCGGGCGAGAACATCGTCACGCCGAGGCTCACGCCGACGTTGAATGTGAGGTCGTGCTCCTTGAAGCGGTAGTCGAGCACCGTGCGGCGCAGTTCTTCGGCGAGCAGCAGCACGGTCTTCTCGTGCGCATCGAGCACCAGCACGCCGAACTCGTCGCCGCCCAGGCGCGCGATGACGTCAGGCTTGTGCACCAGGGCGCGCAGCCGCTTGGTGAGCTCGATGAGCAGGCGGTCGCCGATCTCGTGGCCGCGGGTGTCGTTGATGATCTTGAACTGGTCCAGGTCCAGGTACAGCAGCGCGTGCCTGGCATGCCGGTCTTGACCGCCGGTGAGTTCGCGCAGGTGCTTGTCGAAGGCGGCACGGTTGCGCAGGCCTGTGAGGCTATCATGCGTCGCCTCGCGCACCAGCCGCTCGCGCAGTTGCTCGGCTTCGGAGACGTCGCGGAACACCACCACGCCGCCGATCAGGTCGCCGGTGCGGTTCCGTGCCAGGGTGATGGTGCCTTCCACTGGCCGGAGCATGCCGGTGCGGTCCCGCAACAGGCGCCGGGAGAGTATCTCCGAGCTGGAGCCGTTCACCAGTGCATGGCGCACGGTGTGCTCCTCGGTCTCGCCGCTCGCGAGCGACAGTGGGAACACGTCCTCGATGGCACGGTTCACGGCATCGGATGACCGCCAGCCGGTGAGCTTCTCGGCGACTCCGTTCATGAAGTACACCTTGCCGTCGCCGCGCGTGGAGATCACACCCTCGCCGATGGCCTGCAGCGTCACCAGCGCGCGGTCCTGTTCCGCGAGCAGCGCCTGGTCCGCGGTGCTGCGCGCCGCGAACGCCGCGGAAACGAGGTAACCGGTGAACGCCGTGGCGCCGACGAAGGCGATGCGCACCCCCACCAGGAAGGGGTTACCCGCCTCGCTCAGGTTGAAACCCAGCGCGAACAAGGCCAGCAGCGCGGCGACGCTGCTGGCGCCGGCAGCGCCGCAACGGGCCGCGAGCAGCACCACCAGCGGCAACAGCAGGAAGTAGAAGCTGGTCTCGATGCCGCCCTGCAGGCGCGTGATGGCGAGCATGCCGGCGGCCACCAGCGCCATGGTGAGGAGCCACTCGAGGGACGCGCGCCTGTCCGCGAACGGCCAGCTCCGCCAGTGGGCGATGAGCGGCGTCACCACGAGGATGCCCATGGCATCGCCCAGCGCCCAGCTCGCCCACTCGCCGGGGAGACCGCTCTGCGGCAGAGCGCCGTTCAGCATGAGCCCGAGGGCGCCCACGCCGCCCCCCACGACCGAGGGCAGCAGCGTACCGAGGGTCACGAACCCCAATACGTCGCGGACGCGTGCGAACTCGGTGCGCACATCGAAACCCTTGAGCAGCACCATCGCGAGCAGCGCCTCGGCCATCTGCGCCGCGCTGTCGGTAATACCCACGTACCAGTCGCGCCCGCCGAAACGCGCACCGAGGAGTTCGCCGACGACGATCACGGGCCACCAGCGCAGACCGTAGAGCCAGAGGAGCGCCACCGCCATGCCTGAGGCCGGCCACAACGGCGAAAGTCCGCTGAAATGGAACTTGAGGTACAGTCCGGCGGAGTTGCTGAGGAAATAGACGCCGGTGAGCACCACGGCGATGCTGACGTACTGCAACGCTTTGAGGATGGCGCGCATTGCCGGCGACGGCCTCTGATTTCGTTGCCAGACGGGAGGCCGAGAGCTTAACATGGCCCTCCCGCCGCCGTGGAATTAAGCCCCGGCTGCTGCGGATATCCGCCATAAACCATGTTCGCTCTGCACCCCCAACTCGCCAAGGACTGCCACGACCTGGGCCGTCTCGCGCTCTGCCGCCTGCTGCTCATGAACGACGCGAACTACCCCTGGTTCATCCTGGTGCCGGAGCGGGAAAACGTGCGCGAGATCCACGAACTCATCGACGCGGACCGGAACCGGTTATGGGACGAGTCAGCGCTCCTGTCGCGTGCACTGATGAAGGGCTTCTCGCCCCACAAGCTCAACATCGCGGCGCTCGGCAACCAGGTGCCGCAATTGCACGTGCACCACATCGTGCGTTACACCCACGACGCCGCCTGGCCGCAACCGGTGTGGGGCCGGCAACCCGCGAGACCGTATTACGGCGCGGAAGCGGAGAAGCTGCGCACCCTGCTGCGCGAACTCCTCGGCGGGCAACTCAGCTCCGCATGAAGACGGACACCGGGGACATCCCCTTCCTGTTCCACGCCGAGCGCCTGGGGGCGCGCCGTCACGACGAAGCCTGGCTCGGCGCGGCGCTCGCGGACCCGGGCACGCGCTTCGTGCCGGTGCGCGGCGGCAAGAGCAGTTATCTCTGGAACGGCGGAGAGCCGCAAGCGCTGTTGCTGGATACGCGCACGGCGGCGCCGCTGCTCGGCATGGCGTACTGCAGGGTGTTGTTGGGCGAGGTCGGCGGTCACGCCTGCTTTGCCCTGGGGCTCGAGGAGGACGCGGAACTGCCGCCGGCGGAGCACGATGACCTGCGCGGCGTGAGCGCTCTGCTCTCCGCGGACGAGCTCGCGCTCCTCGGCTATGCGCGCGCCATGGTGCACTGGCACCGTCAGCACCGTTTCTGCGGGCATTGCGGCGCACCCACCGCGAGCCTGCACGGCGGCCACGAACGCGCCTGCACCGTCTGCGCCACGCAGGTCTTCCCCCGGCTAGATCCCGCCATCATCGTGCTGGTCACCGACGGTGCGCGCTGCCTGCTCGGCCGGCAGGCCGCTTGGCCCCAGGGCCGCTATTCCACCATCGCCGGCTTCGTGGAACACGGCGAGACCCTGGAAGCGGCGGTGGTGCGCGAGGTGCACGAGGAGACCGACGTGCGCGTGCATCATCCGCGTTACGTCTCGTCGCAACCCTGGCCCTACCCCGGCTCGCTGATGCTCGGCTTCCGCGCCGAGGCCAAGACCACCGGCATCCGCTGCAACGACGGCGAACTGGAGCACGCGGCCTGGTTCACCCGCGACGACATCGCGAACTCCGTGGACTCCGGGCTCATGATGCCGCCGACCCGTTCGATCTCTTACCGGTTGATCAAGGGCTGGTACGAGGAGGAGCCGGGCCGCTCGTTCGAGGGCCTGCGCCACGTGGATTCCAACAAGGCCGGGCGCTAGCCCGCCGCTATAATCCGCCCATGTGCTTGCTCGTCTTCGCCTGGCGCGTCGATCAGGGACCGCGGCTGGTCTTCGCGGGCAACCGCGACGAACGGCATGCGCGTCCGGCCGCGCCCGCCGGGTTCTGGCCGGACACACCCGGGGTGATCGCCGGCCGCGACCTCGAAGCGGGCGGCACCTGGCTGGGGCTGACCACCGCGGGCCGCTTCGCTGTGGTGACCAACTATCGCGAGGGCCTGGATCCGCCCAAGGCACCGCGGTCGCGGGGCGAGCTGCCCGCCGAGTTCCTCCAGGGCGACCTGAGTCCCGCCGCCTACCTCGCGGACGTGCAACGCCGCGCACATGAATACGGCGCCTTCAGCCTGCTGTGCGGCGACCGGGATGAACTTTTTTATTTCTCCAACCGCGGCGGCGCGCCCGCCGCCGTCACCCCGGGCATCCACGGCCTCAGCAACCATCTGCTGGACACGCCCTGGCCCAAGGTCATGCTGAGCAAGGGGCGGCTCGCACTGCTCCTGGAACAGCACGCGGCCACGAGCGATGCCCTGTTCCGGTTGCTGCGGGACACGACGCCCGCTCCGGACGGGGGCTTGCCGGATACGGGCATCGGACTGGAGCTGGAGCGGCGGGTGTCCTCGCCCTTCGTGCTGCATCCCGTCTATGGCACCCGCTGCTCGACCCTGCTCAGGCTCGGTGACGACGGCGGCGCTGACTTCACGGAACGCCGCTTCGATGCCGCGGGCACGGAACTGGAGACGCGCCGCTTCGACATCCCGGGAAGCGCCGGGTGAAACGCGCGGCACCCGGCGGCAGCTGGCCCTCGCCGCTCAGCGTCGCGGCCGTGAGTGCGGCCCAACGGCGTTACCTGCAGCCGCGCCTGCACCGGGGCGCGGCATATTGGCTTGAAAGCCGGCCGGAGGAGCAGGGGCGCTGCGTGCTGGTGCGCGCAAAGGACGGGGATCACGAGGATCTCACGCCCCCACCCTACAGTGTGCGTAACCGCGTGCACGAGTACGGCGGCGGCGCCTACCTGCTCCACGGCGACACCGTCTACTTCTGCAACGATGCGGACCAGTGCATCCATCGCTTCGAAGGGGGCAAGATCACCCGGCTGACGGAGCCTTCGGCCCGCCGCTATGCCGATTTCGCAGTGGACGCGGCACGCGCGCGGCTCATCTGCGTCTGCGAGGAGCACCCGCCCGGCGAAGCCGTGAAGAATTACCTGGCGGCGGTGTCCCTCGCGGATGGCTCTGTGGCTCCGCTGCTCACGGACCGAGACTTTGTGAGTTCGTCTACCCCCTCCCCCGATGGCCGGCAGCTCGCCTGGCTCGCCTGGGACGATCCGCAGATGCCCTGGGATGGCTCGGAACTCTGGCTCGCGGAGCTAGATCGAGACGGCGGCTTGAAGAACGCCCGCCGCATCGCCGGCGGACCGGAGGAATCCCTGTTCCAGCCCCGCTGGTCGCCGGGCGGCGTGCTGCACTTCGTATCGGATCGGACCGGCTACTGGAACCTATATAGATATGCGGGTGACGAGATCGAAGCGCTCTGCCCCGACGCGGCGGATTATGGCTACGCCCAGTGGGTCCTCGGCATGTCGAGCTACGGCTTCCTCTCGGAACACGAGATCGCGACGGTGCGGATAGAGCGGGGCCGTTCGAGTCTGATGCGCATCGCCGGCGGCAAGCGGATTCCCATAGAGGCTCCTTATACCCACATCGAACACCTGGATGCGGGCGGGGGCCGCGTGCTGTTCCTCGGCGGCGCGCCGGACATCTCCATGGGCATCGTCGAGGGCGAAAGCGGAACGTTCCGCCGCCTGAGCGTAGCGGGCTTCGTCGTTGATCCAGCGTACCTGAGCCGCGCCGAAGCCGTGAGCTTTCCCACCTCTGGCGGCGAGACGGCTCACGCCTGGTATTACCCGCCCCGGAACCGCGACTACCGCACACCGGAAGGTGAAGCCCCGCCGCTCATCGTGCGTTGTCACGGTGGACCCACGGCCATGAACGGCGACGCCATGGAGGCGCGCATCCAATTCTGGAC
>Ga0070733_10002007_pt1 | contig 14811 bp, 13 predicted proteins | sample Coa_R1_9_FD_66450 | JGI IMG/M metagenome (GOLD analysis project Ga0070733, IMG submission 66450) | Surface soil microbial communities from Centralia Pennsylvania, which are recovering from an underground coalmine fire - Coalmine... | ecosystem: Environmental > Terrestrial > Soil > Unclassified ... | reverse complement strand
GGAATTTTTTATTTAATGCCGAATTCGCATTTCTATGATCCGTTTGACTATTCATATACTGGTCTGGATCTGTACTGGGTCCAGGGGGAAATTCGCGTGGGTGACGTTATGACGGATTCACCGGCGGAAAAAGCCGGATTCAGGGCAGATGATGTCGTAATCAGTATAAATGAAAATACATCCCAAAACCTCCGGTTATACAAATCCATGTTGCAAAACACAGGAGACAAAGTCAGGGTTGTCGTTTACCGTTCACGCACAGGTAACACAGAACTGACTATAAAAGTGAAAAGCATTCTGTGATACAGAATGCCCCGCCTACCTCAATTAACTGCCCCTAATACATAATAGTAGTAATAATCTTGAAAAATCTGAATCAGCCCTGCTCAAAAATCGGGAAGGCTTCATTGCAGATCTATAAACCTCGAATATTCCAGTCTATTTTGATGTTGGCAGAATCGACGATGACTTTCCAGCTTTTGCTGCCGGCGAGTGGGGTATTGGTTAACTTTGGTTTCGATTCGAAATTCTTAACTTCATTTAAATTGAGTGGCATGAGCAAATTCTGGTTAAAGGATCCGCAAAAACATGATTTCCCGGCAGCGGCTGATTATCTGAACTTGCTTTTTGATGAAAAAGATGTGGAGGCGTTTGTGGATAAACTAGAAGCTGCAAAAACAATTATTAAAAAGGCGAAAGATATTTTAAGGGCCAGCGAATTGCCTTTGTTAAGCAAAGAAAATATACATGTACGGGAAAATTTACAAAGGATTAAGAAGGGAGATAAAATGTCGCCGGTTCTGTTAGTGAAGCATAATACGAAATTAATTGTAGCTGATGGTTATCACCGGTTATGTGCCATTTATTATTTATCGGAGGATGAGGACATACCCTGCCGCTTGGTTTAGTCTGATTTAAAAAAATAAAACCTGGATTCAAAAAAATTCATCTGATTTGCAAAAACTCCCATGAGCACAGAAGTCCCAAAACTGTGCTCCCGATTTACCAGGTTACGTTCGACGACGACCGGGATCTGATGTCTAACGGCAGAATTAATATATTTTATTTCTGTCAGCTCTAAATCTTAACTTTAAATACCAAGAATTCATAATGAATTTGTCCCGGCAACTGGCAGCCATTATGTTTACCGACATTGTCGGATATACCACCTTAATGGGGGATGATGAATTTAAAGCTTTTGAACTATTGCGCAAAAACAGGGAGATTCAAAAACCGATTATCGAAAGATTCAACGGCAAATGGATCAAAGAATTGGGAGATGGTATCCTTGCCAGTTTTCAAACCGTAACCGATGCAGTGTTATGTGCCGGAGCTATTCAGCAGGCCTGTTCCCGAATCGAGGATTTAAAATTAAGAATAGGCATTCACCTGGGGGACATTATCATAGAGAACCATGATGTTTTTGGCGACGGTGTCAACATAGCTTCCCGTTTGCAAACACTGGCGCCCGTCGGTAGCATTTGGATTTCTGAAGCCGTTCATAAAACGGTTGCAAATAAAAGGGGCATCAATTCCACATTTGTCCAGGAAGAAATACTGAAAAACGTGAGAGAACCCATAAGAATTTATGAGGTTAAAATTGAAGAACAGGATTGGATGGATTCGATAAGAAATAAGACAACTCCTGTTCAGCCAAAGATAATCCCCGAAAAAAGTGTAGCCGTCCTGCCCTTTGTTAACATGAGTAATGATCCTGAACAGGATTTTTTTGGAGATGGTATTGCGGAGGAAATTCTCAACTCACTGGTTCATCTGAAAGAACTGAAGGTGGCCGGAAGAACTTCTTCATTTCAATTTAAAGGCAGAAACATGGATTTGCGTGAGCTGGGTGACAAACTGGGTGTGCGCCATATTATGGAAGGCAGCGTGCGAAAGCAGGGTAACAGGCTGCGTATTACTGCCCAGCTTGTAAATGTTCAGGATGGTTATCATCTATGGTCTGAAAAATATGATCGTAACATCGATGATATTTTTGCCGTTCAGGATGAAATTGCGCTGGCTATTACTGAAAAGCTAAAGATCAGTTTATTGGATAAAGATATTGAACTGATAACTAAATCATATACCAATAGTCCGCAGGCTTATGAATTGTATTTAAAAGGGAGGTTTAATATAAACAGACGTGGTCGCATGATTTTATCCGGACTTAAATATTTTGAGGAAGCCATAAACATAGATCCGAATTTTGCCCCTGCCTATGCCGGGTACGCAGACGCCAGTTGCTTAGCAGCCTTCTACAGTTTTTTTCCGGCAAAGGAAATTATGCCCAGGGCCAGGGAGTCGGCTTATAAGGCAATTGCGATAGATCCTGTTCTTTGTGAGCCATATACATCGTTGGGATTTTATTATGCTTATTTTGAATGGAACTTTAATGAATCCCGGAAAAATTTCTGCAGGGCTCTGGAGTTGAATCCTTCTTATGCAACAGGTCATTGGTGGTTTGCTATGTTATATCTGTCGTGGATAGAAGCTGATTTTAAGGAGTCCCAAAAAGAGGGGTGGATAGCCACAAAACTGGAGCCTTTCAGCGCGGTGGCCCATGGACTTCAATCCATTAATTATTATGTGAACCGTGAATATGAGGAAGCGGTAAGGATCGGTAAAATGAGTATAGATCTGGACGCGAATTCTTATCTGGGTTATAAAATGACGGCATTGGCATTTGTCGGATTGAATAAGATAGGGGAAGCGATTGAAATGATGCAGGAAACCCTGCGTAAATGGAACCGGTTTCAATGGTCAGTTTTCGATTTGATTTGGGCATATAGTCATATACCTGATTATGAAGCCATGAAGGAATTGATTGATGAGCTGGATTACCGTTCAGCAACTGAATATATATCACCATGCAATCGCGGATTGGCGGCTGCCTGGCTGGGCGATCCGGATCGGGCATTTATATATCTGGAGAAATCTTTTGAAGACAGGGAACCAATGCTTCTTATCATTAAGACATGGCCAATAGTTCCGGACTACCTGAAAGAAGACATCCGTTACCAGGATTTGATTCGCAGAATCGGTTTTCCGAATTGATGGAAGGAGATATCAATAAGTCTGATATTTATAACCATTTCCAAAGTTGCTTAAGGCTTTGCAGATTATGGACTGGGGCAAATACATCGATATAAGGCAGTGCTGTCCGCATACCCATCACTTCAGGTGTGTACCTTTCAAATCCAGATAAAGGATTAAGCCATATAACTTTTTTTGCCCTGCAATGAATATACTTCATGCTGGATTCCAGTTTTTCCATTCCGCCTGTGTCCCATCCATCACTCATTATGATTACTATGGTCCCTGAATCGATTAATTTCCTGCCAAATTGTTCGACAAACAGATTCAGTGATTCACCGATTCTCGTTCCGGCACCCCATCCGTAGGATTCATTACCAAGTAAACGTTTAACTTCACTAAAACTCCTTTGTCTCAAATCATTGGTTACTCTTTGCAATGAAGTGCTGAATATAAATGTTTCCAAACGACGGTACACCTGCTGGATGGCATACATAAACTGAATAAGGAATGCAGAGTACAGCTCCATCGACCTGCTCACATCGCAAATGACCACCAGTTTTGAACGGTTGCGTTTAGGTCTTTTGTGGACTATATCCAGCAACTCTCCTCCGCGCCGCAGGTTTTTTCTTAATGTGCGTTTTATATCGGGAAGGAAAATATCCGGTGACTGTTCATACCTGCGTGTTAGTTTAGCTGCCAGTCTTCTGGCGACTGCCCTGATGCTTTTTTTGATTTCTTCATTTTCATCATCATGTATTGCCGAAAAATCTTTTTCCTCAAACCTTTCTGATGCACTGTATGTGGAGGTCTCTTCTGTTTCGTTGTTGTGATTACCGTGTAGCCAGGATTTCAGGGATTTGAATGAGACATTCTGTTTGTCAATTGATTTTTTAACCTCTTTAATTTTTTCTTTTGAATCAATTTGTAAATCCAGTTTTTTCCAATACTCATTAAACAGATATCCGAATATTTCTGTCTGTTCTTTATTCCGGCAAAGGACAGCTTTCATTGATTCATAAAACATTTTACTGTCTCCGAAATTGATTAATTGCAGGGCATGTAATACGGTAGATTCTTCATCCATGCCTGCTGAAAAACCTTTATGCCGCAGGAATATGCAGAATTGAATGATGTTGGCAGAAAGGGAAGTTTTTCTGGAATTCATAGTTCATTGACTCTTGTTATAATGCCCGTTTTTTCCATCAGTTCAGTTAAAGAAAGTTGAACTTCCCGTGTATCCTTCCATTCTTTGATCACTACCCCGAGGGTTTGTTCTATTACAGATTTGTCCAAATGATCTATATGTAAAGAGGTCAAAGCCTTTGCCCAGTCCAGCGTTTCAGATAGTCCGGGTTTTTTTGCCATCTTAATCATTCTCAATTCCTGCATAAAACGGGTGATTTGGCTGGCAAGTGTTGCATCGATGCCAGGTGTTTTATGTTTTACGATCGTGCATTCTTTTTCAAAGTCCGGATAGTCAATATAAAGATAGAGGCACCTTCTTTGTAATGCTTCGCTCAATTCCCTTGTACGGTTGCTTGTCAGTATGACCTGGGGAATCTGAGATGCATGAATGGTTCCTATTTCGGGAATGGTAATCTGCCATTCACTTAATACTTCCAGCAAAAAACTTTCAAATTCTTCGTCCGACCTGTCAATTTCATCTATCAGCAATACCGGTTTCTTTTCCTGGGTTATGGCCTGTAGCAGCGGTCTTTTCAACAAAAAAGCTTCGTTGAATATGGTCTTTTCTTTTTCTTCCAGTGATTGATCGCTATGCTCAGTCATTTTGAGGTGCAGCAGTTGACGCTGGTAATTCCATTCATATAATGCGTGGGTGGCATCGAGGCCTTCATAACATTGAAGGCGTATTAGTTTTGTGTCCATGGCTCTTGCCAGAACTTTTGCAATTTCCGTTTTTCCCACGCCGGCAGGGCCTTCTACCAACAGTGGTTTTTCCAGTTGCATGGAAAGAAACACCGACATGGCCACTGTGTCATCGGTAAAATACCCCTGGACCTGCAACATTCTTTTAATATCTTCCAGGGGAATCATTTCGACCATATAAATTGTTTCTCTAAGAAAATGAAGGCGGCATCTCTGCCGCCCTGCAACACAAATTTAATAAAGGCTTCCTGTCAGGAAACTGATTGTAATGCCTTTTTCAAATAAACTTTCGCCAGATGTTTCCTGTATTCCTCCGATGCATAGTGATCGCTCATGATATTTTTATTTTCGACTGCGGCATTTGCTGCTGCAGCTATCGAAGCATCATTAATGGCTTTGCCTGATATTATTTTCTCAGCATTATAGTCACGAAATGCACTATCGGATACGCCTGTGAAAGCTATATTGGTTTTACCATCGGCAAAACGCATGACTGCACAGCCTACGATGGCGAACCTGGAAGCAGGTTGAAAAAATTTCTGGTAGCTTGTTTTGGTACCAGGAGGCGGGACGGGTATACGTATTGCGATGATCATCTCTTCAGGCTGTAGGGAGGTTTCAAAAAGGCCGATAAAAAATTCAGTCGCTTTGATTCTGCGCTTTCCCTTTTTTCCCTGTACTTCGATAGATGCGTCTGATGCGAGAACCAGGGCTGGCCAGTCTGCAGCGGGATCCGAATGTGCTAAACTGCCCCCGATGGTGCCGTAATTTCGAACCTGTAAATCACCGATTAGCAAAGCAGCTTCCGCGAAGAAAGGAAGCTTGTTTTTGATCAGTTTATCTTTGGCTATGGCCGCATGAGTCGTAACAGCTCCTATTACTATTTCCCCATCTTCTTCTTTTATTTCTTTCAGTGACTCTATATGCGTTATATCTATTAACGTGGCTGGCTGGCTGAGCCTGAGTTTCATGGCAGGAATCAAACTATGACCGCCGGCAAGTATTTTCCCATTGTCGCCAGACAAGGCCGTGATCGCTTCATCTACAGTTGAAGTTTTCTTATAATCGAACGAATGGGGAATCATAAAACGGGTATTAATTTTTAAAAATCATCATTATGATTGCATGGCTCTCCACACTCTCTCCGGAGTCAGTGGCATCCGAATATCTTTAACCTGATGTCCGCCACTCCACAAAGCGTCTATTACCGCATTGACCACTGCGGGTGTTGAACCAATCGTCCCTGCTTCCCCTGCGCCCTTCACTCCAAGCGGATTGTGCGGACAAGGGGTAACCTGGCTGGCCGTTTCTATCATTGGAAAATTATCCGCACGCGGCATGCAGTAGTCCAGATACGAGCCGTTGGTGAGTTGACCATTTTCATCATATTCTGCGCCTTCGAACAGTGCCTGCCCTACGCCCTGTACCACGCCGCCGTGAATTTGTCCTTCTACGATCATCGGGTTGATTACATTGCCAACATCATCAACAGTAACAAATCGCTTTAAGGTTACCCTGCCTGTTTCTTTATCCACTTCAACCACCGCGATATGGCAGCCGAATGGAAAAGTAAAATTTGCCGGATCATAAAAACTGCTGAAGTCCAGCCCCGGTTCGAGGTCTTTTGGGTAAACATGCGGAACGTAGGCTGTTAGTGCAACATCACCAAAGGCAACTGATTTATCAGTTCCTTTCACAGTGAATTTTCCTGATGAGAATTCAATATCACCGGAACTTACTTCCAGTTTGTGGGCTGCTATTTTTTTGCCTTTCTCAATTATTTTTTCAAGACTTTTTACGATGGCAGAACCCCCAACCGCGATACTCCTGGAACCATAAGTACCCATTCCAAATGCCACTGAATCACTGTCGCCATGAACAATTTCCACATCATTCATTGAGATACCCAATTTATCGGCCACTACCTGGGCAAAAGTTGTTTCGTGTCCCTGACCATGGGAATGGGAACCGGTGAATACACTTATTTTCCCGGTTGGCTGCACCCGAACCTGTCCCACTTCATATAAACCTGCCCGGCAACCCAGGGCACCTGCCACAGCGGACGGAGCGATACCACAGGCTTCAATGTATGTCGAGAATCCAATGCCTAAAAGCTTACCGTTCATTAAAGCTTTTTTCTGCTCCTTCCGTACATTTTCATAATCCACCATTTGTAATCCCTTCTTCAACACACCTTCATAATTTCCACTGTCATACTGCAACGCGACCTGTGTCTGATAACCGGGCTGATTTACACCGTCGAAGGGAGGAATGAAATTTTTAAATCTCAATTCAGCCGGATCAGCATTCATTTCCAGCGCCGCCAGATCGATCAGTCTTTCCAGGAGATAAGTTGCTTCCGGCCTTCCCGCTCCCCGGTATGCATCTACGGGGGTAGTGTTCGTAAATACAGCGGTTATATCGACATTGATTTTTGGAGTCGTATACAATCCCTGCAACAATGTTCCATGAAGGTAAGTAGGTACGCATGTTGAAAAAGTGGATAGATAAGCACCCAGGTTGGCATAGGTTTTAACTCTTAATGCAGTAATTTTTCCATTGGTATCAAATCCCATATCAGCCTTGGTAATGTGATCGCGACCGTGTGCGTCCAGTAAAAAACTTTCACTCCTTTCAGAAGTCCATTTGACAGGCCGGCCAATTTTCTTTGTGCACCAGGTTAGAAGCGCTTCTTCCGTATAGTGGAAAATCTTACTGCCAAAGCCACCCCCGACATCCGGACTTATCACCCTGACTTTATGCTCAGGCAGCCCCAATACAAACGCACATAGTAATAAACGAATCAGATGTGGATTCTGCGAACTGGTGTATAGTGTGTATTTGTCATTAGCCGCATCATATGAACTGTTATAAGAACGCGGCTCAATGGCATTCGGAATTAAACGCTGATTCACGAATTCAAGCGTTGTTACATGTGCGGATTTTGAAATGGTATCATTTACTTCGGACAGGGGATTACCGAGCGCCCAGTCAAAACAAATATTGTTGGGTATATCTTCATGAACCGGACTAGCTCCGGGCTGCACGGCTTTAAAAGCATTTACTACCGCCGGAAGTTCTTCATATTCCACATACACTGCCTGCGCGGCATCTGCAGCTTCGGCTTTTGATTCGGCAATTACGATCGCTACTGCCTCACCCGCATACCTGATTTTATTCAACGCCAAAAGCGGATGTTTTGGCTCCTTCATGGTGTCGCCATTTTTAAAATTAACCTGCCAGCCACACGGCACTCCATTTATATCTGCAAGATCTGAGCCGGTAAAAATGGCCAGCACGCCCGGCATTTTTTTCGCAACCTCTGCATCAATACTTACTATTTTTGCATGCCCGTAGGGACTTCGAACAAAGCAGGCATACGTTTGGTGCGGCAAAATAATGTCGTCGGTATAGTTACCCCTGCCGGTAATAAACCTTTTGTCTTCAACCCGTTTTACTGATTTCCCAATCAACCCGTTTGTCGTACTCATACCGCTACCTCCTTTTTTATTTTATTACCTGCGTATTGTATTGATTTTACAATATTGTGATAGCCCGTGCATCGACAGAAATTACCTTCAAGCGCCACGCGGATTTCCTCCTCATCAGGATCCGGATTCTCGTGTAGCAGATTGGCGGCAGTCATAATCATTCCCGGTGTGCAAAAACCGCATTGCAACCCATGGCATTCATTGAATCCTTCCTGTAAAGGATGTAGTGCCTCGTTTTTTGAGAGCCCTTCAATTGTTGTAATGTTGGCCTGATCAGCCTGAACCGCCAGCAGTGTACAGCTTTTGGTGGCCTTACCATTTAAAAGAACGGTACATGCCCCGCAACTGCTTGTGTCGCAACCTACATGAGTACCTGTAAGTCGCAGCACATCCCGCAGGTAATCTACCAGCAACAGTCTTGGTTCTACTGTATGCAAAAATTCAACATTGTTTACAGTAACACTGATTGGTATTTTCATGAGTGTTCATTTTATTTGATCTATTGAGCCGACAATTCCCTGTCGAGGTTTTCAAAAAACTGTTTGGTTAAAGTATTGGATACACTTCCCACGACCCGGTTTCCCATAGTTGCCATTAAACCTGAAAGTTTAACTTCCCCGTCAAAATTGACTTCGACGTCATTTTCCATGAGTTTCGACAAGCCAATTATTATGCTTGCATTTACATTTCCCATTTTGCTGTTTTGCTGCACTTTAAGGGTAAAGCCCTTTTCCGCATCAATATTCTCCATTTGCAAATTGCCGGAAAAAGTACTGTTGATTGGCCCGAGTTTTATTTCAGAAAAAGATTTGTAAGAATTTTCACCTGTTTTCTCGAGTTTGGATATGCCTGGTATTATCCTGGCGAGCGTAGTTGTATTCGTTAGCAACTGCCAGACTTTTGCAGATGTTGCTTTAGCGATATGCCTGCCTGAGAGCTGCATTTTGAAGCATTTATTGCGGATTCAGAAGACTAACCCGAAATGCCGGACCTCTCGCTACACAATTCTGATACTAAGATAGGGAAAGTTATAATTTTTATTGTTTCAGAAACGCGACAATTTTATTTCTCTCTTCGTCAGTGAGCAATGCGCGGGTTTGCATGTGCATGCCAACGGTTTCCCATTGTTCCGGTGAAAAAGTAGCCGGAGAGGGTGTATTGTGACAGCGCTGACAGTTTTCTGACCAGAGCTGTACCCCCGATTTGCTGCTGACCTGCTGGCTTGCTTTACAGCCAATGATGCTGAAGGTGGCCATCGTACCAAACGATATTAAAGCGAGGAAGATCCATTTATTTCGTGAAAGAGATTTCATATTCGTGAAATTAGAGTTGTATTGAAAATTGGATGAACAGAGATTCAGATTTTATTTTGTCACCTGGATTCGATAAAGAAGTGCTGGTTCCGTTGTTTGACTGATAACCAATTTTGAAAACGGTCCTCCAGGTAATCCAATAATTCAGACTCGCATCGATGATATCTGATTTTTGGCCCCAGAGTGAATTTTCCGGTGTTACATAACGGCCATATCGAAACGCGATCTCCAGATTTTTGAGGAAATTATTTTCAGAACCGGTTGGGCGAAGCGCAATCTGCGCAAAACTGGATGTGGTTTTATTATCGAATGTGTACGTACTGGAATCCGACGGATTGACATATTGCTGCGTGTTCACATAGGTATAATTTGTCTGACCCTTGAAATTTACCAGTATCGGATTGAAGAGTTTCACATAGTTCAGATCGATCGCATAGGAAACAGTTTTAGCGGATTCGTATGGCGTATTGACATCACCGGCCTTTCCGTACATGCCGCTTACCCCAATCTCCAGCGAAGAGTTCGAAAACGGTAACAATCCAAGCCTTCCTGTGACGGTTTTGTTTCGGTTATTGTCAATCGCACCGACAGATTGCAATTCACCATCCGGCAGCAACTGCTGGCCGTTCGTAAGACTGATATCATAACTCCATTTCATCGACCCCAGGGGTAATCCGCCTTCCGCTTCCACACCGAAATCGGATGTGGATGGATAATCTGCCACACCCGTAGGATCCGTCGGCAGTTTATCTATCCAGCCTGCTGCCAGACGTTTATTATATGTTCCAAAAGGAGTAACAAGATAACCTGCACGAAGTATCAGGCCGGGCGTGACGAAATACGAAACATCTGCCCAGTTCACACCAAGCGAAAACCCGTCGAATGACGGTTCAAATTCCAAAAGAAAATGACTGCCATGTCTCCAGAGCAACATGGGGCTGAATTCAAAATGATCGACATCGGGGAAGCTGCTTGTTTTAACTTTCTGGCTGACACCGCCGGATGTCGTGGTTGTCGTATTGGAAACAAATCCGAAAGTGGCCAGTCCGACCACCATAAAATGATCGTCACCGGATTTTTTTTCTGACATCTGTTTTTCCAGTTCAGTAACGCGATCCATCAGGGCTGAATCCACTGCTTTATCCTGTGCATACAAAATGCTTTGAAATGGCGAGAAGGCGAAAATCAACGCAGCTGCGCTCATTAAATATATTTTTCTTTTCATGCTGATAATTTGTGTGGGAAAAATTTGATAGATATCATTTTTGTTTTGCAGGAAGTTATTCGCGGAAATCTTTTCCGGAATTTCCTGTTAAATTTATTCAGCGTTTAGACAATAATACCTGAGCGGGATCATGTCTGCGTATGACTCCGGTCATTACGCGGGAGTTCATGCTTGTTTAATTTGCAAATATTTCAACACGTGGGATTCCGGAATTTTCGGAAAGGCCCAACAAAGCGAATAATATGAGCAGACGGACATTCAGACAAGGACATTTTTTTGTTATTCAATGCATATGTTTCCTGCTGATCGCACATGATCAGACCAGGGCCCAGTCGAAACCGTGGGTCGTGCCTGCCGATGCAACGGCTGTTAAGAATCCTCTGGCCGGTGATAAATCCGTGTTGCCCGATGCGAAAGGGATTTATGTCAGTAACTGCGCACCCTGTCACGGCGAAAAAGGCCGGGGGGATGGTCCGGCCGCTGCAGGTCTGAATCCAAAACCGGCTGATCACTCTTCCGCACTGATACAGAGTGAAACCGACGGTTCGCTTTTCTGGAAACTGTCTGAAGGCAGAGCGCCGATGCCCGGATACAAAAAGGTATTTAGTGATCAGCAAAGGTGGGAGCTGATAGATTATATTCGGACACTGTCAAGAACAGCTAAGAAATAACCGACTGCGACCATTGTTCAGTCAACAGGATGTTAACATAACATTACACTGTGTTGCCGAATGGTTCGTATTCAAAACCATTTTGTAGTTTCACATCCACCCTTTTATTTTTTTCCATTATCAGGTCCGGGAAAATGATACAAGCATAGAACGATGGATCGCAGAAAATTTATCAAATCGGCGGCATTTGTTTTACCGGCTGCCGGTTTGATTCCCCCCGTTGCGAAGTCTCTCATCCATTCAGATGAAGCCGGGAGTAGAATACCTGTGCAGAATCCGGCAGCACCAGAAGAGGCAGCTGATTACACCATTCATATCGGCACTGGATTAATTGAAGTCGGGCCGCAGCATATCATTTCCACAACCACTTATAACGGACAGTTTCCCGGACCATTATTGCGATTTAAAGAAGGACAGCGTACGATCGTAGATATTTACAACGATACAGATCGTCCGGAACAATTTCACTGGCACGGACAGTTCGTTCCGGTGGACGTAGACGGTGCCGCGGAAGAAGGAACGCCTTATATTCCGGCACACGGAATGAGGCGGGAAGTTTTTATTCCCAAACCATCCGGATTGCGGTTTTATCACACTCATTTAGTCGCAGGTGCAGATTTGAATGCAGGGCAATATAGCGGGCAGGTTGGTCCTGTGTATATTGATCCTGTAGTTGCAAGGCCCCACTACGACCGGGAGGAGTTTCTCGTACTGAAAGAATTCGATCCCTACTTTATGCGTGGCGGAGATATGGCGATGGATTTCCTGGCAGGGCCCATGATTCCGGAGCTGAAAGCGACACAGGAAAATGCGGAGAAAAAACTTGCTCCGGGAACACCGAAGGGATTTGAAGTCGGCTATAAAATTTTTACCATCAACGGAAAGCAGCTGGGTCATGGGAAGCCGATAGAAGTAAAATATGGTGAACGCGTCCTCTTTCATATCCTGAATGGCAGTGCGACAGAAATGCGCAGTCTCTCTTTGCCCGGTCATCAGTTTAAAGTGATGGAACTGGACGGCAACCCGGTGCCCAATCCCAGGGAAGTGCCTGTGCTGTGGCTCGGAACGGCAGAGCGCATTTCTGCCGTTGTAGAAATGAAAAACCCGGGCGTCTGGACCATGGGAGATCTGGCAGACGACGACCGGGGGAATGGTATGGGCATCGTGATCCGCTATGCGAACCACAAAGGAAAACCGCAGTGGATCAAACCCAAACCCTTTATTTGGGATTATACGATGTTTGGAAATCATCATGTGAAAGCAGCTGAACCCGATGAGACGATTAAGATGACATTTGCCAAACAGCAGGCGGCGGAAAAAGGATTTAACCGGTGGACGATCAACGGCGTGGCTTTTGATATGATGAATATGCAGCCCATGTTTCATTTAAAAGAAGGGAAGAGATACCGGCTGCAAATGCGCAATGCTTCTGATGACATTCACCCGATGCATATACACCGTCATAGTTTTGAAATAACAAAAATTGCGGGGAAGAATACGTCCGGCATTATGAAAGATGTGGTCATGCTGGGTGGTTTTCAGGAAATGGAAGTGGATATTATTGCCGACAATCCGGGCATGACGCTGTTCCATTGTCATATGCAACTCCATATGGATTTTGGTTTCATGGCTTTGTTCGATTATGTATAATCGCTGTTAAATGAATAAATTTTTCCTGACGAAATCTTTTCCTGCACTGATGATCCGCTTAACTGTGGGTCTTATCTTTTTATCTGAAGGAATACAAAAATTTTTATTTCCCGCGGACCTCGGCAGTGGCCGGTTTGAAAAGCTGGGCATTAACCCTCCGGTCTTTTGGGCAAATTTCACCGGCTCCTTCGAAATCGTTTGTTCCATATTTGTGATCATTGGACTATTTACACGGCTCGCCGTGATACCCTTGCTGATCATTATGATCGTTTCTTTTATCACTACCAAATGGCCGGAGTTTCTTGCAAAAGGTTTTTGGCCGATGGTACATGACGGCAGAACAGACTTCGCCATGACCATGCTTTTGATCTTCCTGCTGATTTACGGAAGTGGTGATCGTTCTGCAGATATTATCCGGAATGCAAAATAATAAAACCAGTCTCAAAGAATTAGCGTCGTTATTTACCAGGCTGGGTCTGACAGCATTCGGTGGTCCCGCTGCGCATATTGCGATGATGCAGAAAGAAGTGGTGGACAAACGCCACTGGATGGATCACCAGCATTTCATGGATCTGATCGGTGCCACTAATTTAATTCCCGGTCCGAATAGTACGGAGATGGCCATCCACATCGGTCATGAAAGAGCAGGGTGGAAAGGTCTCGTGGTGGCGGGCTGTTGTTTTATTATTCCGGCCGTGGTGATCACGGGGTTCATCGCATGGTTGTATCAGCTTTATGGACAACTTCCACAGGTGAGACCGTTCATTTATGGTATAAAGCCCGCTATTATAGCTATCATATTATCAGCCGTATATCCGCTGGCCCGCAAGGCTTTAAAAAATATCGAACTCGGACTGATCGGTTTGCTGGCACTCATTGCATCTCTTGCGGGAATGAATGAGATTGTCGTGATGTTCGGAGCGGGATTTGTTGTTTTACTTTTGTTTATCAGCCGGACAAAAACTTCGGATTTAAAAACCCGAATACCGCTCTTCTTCCTGTATATTCCTTTTTTTTCTCAGGAGAACGCAAAAATATTCTGGATCTTCCTGAAGATCGGTGCGATACTGTATGGAAGCGGATACGTGTTATTTGCTTTTCTGGACAGTGAACTGGTTGCGAAAGGATTGCTTACACGTACGCAGCTGATCGATGCGATTGCGGTCGGTCAGTTTACACCCGGACCGGTATTTTCATCCGTCACATTTATCGGCTGGCAGATGAACGGAGCATTGGGTGCTTTGTTTGCAACGGTTGCTGTTTTTCTTCCCTCATTTGTTTTTGTGGCCCTGTTAAATCCGCTCGTACCAAAGATGCGGAATTCACGTTTATTCTCATCGTTCCTGGACGGTGTCAATATCGCTTCTGTTGCCATCATACTCACTGTCTGCATCAGCTTTGCCGGGGAGACGATTAAGGATTGGCGCACGATCCTGATTGCCGTACTGAGTCTGATCATTACTTTCGGTTTTAGAAAAATCAATACGGTCTTTCTGATTATCGGCAGTGTGGCCCTGGGGTATTTGTTGCAGCTAATA
>Ga0070733_10002006_pt1 | contig 14815 bp, 10 predicted proteins | sample Coa_R1_9_FD_66450 | JGI IMG/M metagenome (GOLD analysis project Ga0070733, IMG submission 66450) | Surface soil microbial communities from Centralia Pennsylvania, which are recovering from an underground coalmine fire - Coalmine... | ecosystem: Environmental > Terrestrial > Soil > Unclassified ... | reverse complement strand
TGAAGATCCCGTACTCGTAGCGCAAGCCATACCCCATGGCCGGCAGATCCAGGGTTGCCATGGACTCGATGAAGCAGGCGGCCAGGCGGCCCAGTCCTCCGTTTCCGAGGCCGGCGTCGGGCTCCTGATCCAGCAACTCGTACCAGTTGACATTCTTTTCCCGGCACGCCTCCTGCATCGCAGGATCGAGAAGCAGATTCGAAACATTGCTGGCGAGCGAACGTCCGATCAGGAACTCCATCGAAAGGTAATACGCCCGCTTTGGGTCGGCCTTGTAGTGGCTTTTTTTCGTGCGCAGCCACCTCAGCGCGAGCACGTCCCGAAGCGAGCGGGCGACTGCTTCATAGCGCTCCCGAGGCGTGGCCAGATCGGGATCGATGGCATAGTCAAAGAGCAGATGCCGGTCGTACAGAGCGTTCGGGTCGCTGTGAAAGCGTACCGGTCCGTATTCCGCGAGATCGGGATGCATACTGTTGCGGCCTCCTTTTTGCGCCTCCTTGGAGTAGGCGTTTGGGCGAACCCCGATATTATGATCCACGAAAGTGACGCCACAATGTAATAGGCCATCGGACCGTCAGAGGAGACAGGATCGACACGCAATATTCATTCGCGAGCGCATCAATCGGCATTAAACTGGGAGCTTTCGAGGAGATGACGCGATGAGTGCTACGCCTGCCATGGTGTCGATTGGCGATAACGGGGTTCTCAACCGGGAAGTGTCTCAAACCCTCTCCGATGTCTGGCTCGACCGCGACTTGGGATGGCTGGACTTTAACGACCGCGTGCTCGCGGAAGCCCTGGATGAGCGGACCCCGTTACTCGAGAAGGTAAAGTTTCTCGCAATCTTCACCTCGAACCTGGACGAGTTCGTGATGAAGCGGGTCGCGGTCCTTCGAACGGCGTCCACCCCGGAGCGAGTTCAATTGCTCCAGGAGGTCCGGCGGAGGCTCATCCTGAGTCTGGAGCGGCAAGCCGAGTGCTTCAGTGGAACCATCGTCCCGCAATTGGCCAGCCGTGGAATCCACCTTCGAAAATGGGACGAGTTGACCAACTCGCAACAAGAGGAGGCGTCTCGGTACTTCGACGCGGAAATTTCCCCCGCTCTGACGCCGCTGGTTTTCGACCCGGCGCATCCATTTCCCTTCCTCTCGAATCTCTCGATGTCGCTGGCTTTTCTCCTACAGGATCCGGAGACGGGTGGCAGCTCCTACGCCCGCGTCAAAGTCCCGCAGGTTCTCAAGCAGTGGATCGCCTTGGAAGCGGAAGTGCCTCCCGCGCAGAGGGTTTTCGTTTCGCTTCACGAAGTGATTCGTGGCAATGTGCACAAGCTCTATGGCGGGATGAAGCTGACCGGGACTACCGTATTCCGTCTAACTCGCGATGCCGAGGTGGAGGTCGAAGAGGAATCCGACGAGGAATTGCGCGAAGTCGTCAAGGAGCAGGTCAGGCAGCGCCGCTACGAGCCTGTGGTGAGACTTGAATTTACCCTCGGCGCTCATCCCACGATCCGCGAGATGCTGCGGGAACGGTTTTCGCTCTCGGCGGTGGACGTCTACGACTTGCCTGGTGAACTGGACTACACATCTCTCTTCCAGATCGCCGGGCTGCCGATCGCCGCTTTGCGAGACCCCGCCTGGAATCCTCTGACCCCGGTGGCGATCGAGAATTGCCACGATATTTTCGCGGCCATTCGCAGTGCAGATGTTCTGGTGCATCATCCCTATGAAAGTTTCGAAGACAGCGTGGAGCATTTTATCGCCGCGGCCGCCGTCGATCCCGAAACCATTGCCGTGAAAATGACGGCATACCGCATCGGCGATGACACTCCTTTCGTACATTCGCTGGTAAAGGCCGCGGAGGGCGGCAAGCAGGTGGCCTGCGTGATCGAAATCAAGGCTCGCTTTGACGAAGAACGAAATCTGCATTGGGCCGCGGAGCTCGAACGGGCCGGGGCTCATGTCACTTTTGGAGTGCACGGCTTGAAGACTCACGCGAAGCTGGCGCTGGTGGTTCGGAAAGAAGCTTCCGGACTGCGCAGCTACGTGCACATCGGCACCGGGAACTACCACGTGCGCACGGCCCGCCTGTATGCGGATATCGGATTGTTCACCTGCAATCCGGTGATCACCCGCGACGTGGTCAACCTGTTCCACTATTTAACCGGGCATTCCGGAAAGCCGGCTTGCACGGAGTTGCTGGTGGCGCCTGCAACCATGCGGCCGCGGTTGCTGGATTTAATCAAGCGGGAAATCGCCAACAAACGGGCCAATCTTCCCGCCCGCATCATCGCCAAGATGAATCAATTGGAAGACCCGGAAATGATCGAGGCTCTGTGCGAGGCGGCGGCCGCGGGCGTTCCCGTCGATCTGATCATTCGAGGATTTTGCTGCCTTCGGCCCGGCGTTCCTGGCCGCACCGAAGGCATTCGCGTCCGATCCATCATCGGACGATTTCTGGAACATTCCCGCATTTTTCATTTTGCCGCGGCACTCGAAGATCCAGCCCAGGGCGATTTCTTCATCGGCTCGGCGGACTGGATGTACCGCAATCTCTCCAAGCGCGTCGAGGTTGTCACTCCAGTGATCGCGAAAGAAGCTAAGGAGAAATTGTGGGAAGTCCTGGACATCTGTTTGCGGGATCGCCGCCAGGCGTGGACCCTCCGCGAGGACGGAACATATGCGCGCGTGGAGCCCGGTGATGCGAAGGATGGACCCGAGGCGCTCGGCACGCACGCGGCATTGATGAGATTGACCCGGGATGGGATTGACTCGGCCACCGTCTGAATAAGAGGATCAAGATATGCAACTTGGAATGATCGGACTCGGGCGGATGGGCGCGAACATGGTCCGCCGGCTGATGCGCGGCGGGCACCAATGCGTGGTTTTCGACATGCACCCCGAAAGCGTTTCCCAATTGGCGGGCGAAGGCGCTACGGGCGCGGATTCGCTGGGCGCCTTTGTCGGCAAGCTGGCTGCGCCTCGCGCGGTTTGGCTGATGGTTCCTGCCGCCGTGGTGGATAGCACGTTAGCTCAACTGGTGGCGCACTTGCAACCGGGGGACATTATTATCGACGGCGGGAACTCCTATTACATTGACGACATCCGCCGTGCCAAGGAACTCCAATCCAAAGGCTTGCACTACGTCGATGCGGGCACCAGTGGCGGCGTTTGGGGACTGGAGCGCGGCTACTGCCAGATGATCGGCGGCGAGCCTGAAATCGTCCGCCATCTGAACCCCATCTTCGAGACTCTCGCGCCGGGCCGCGGAAGCATTGATCGCACTCCAGGCCGCGAGAAAGCCGGCGGGACGGCCGAAGAAGGTTATCTCCACTGCGGCCCCTCCGGCGCCGGCCACTTCGTCAAGATGGTTCACAACGGGATTGAATACGGCCTGATGGCGGCCTACGCGGAAGGCTTGAACATCCTTCACAAGGCGAACGCAGGAAAGCATACCCAGGAAGTCGATGCGGAAACGACGCCGCTGCGGCACCCCGAGCACTACCAATACGATTTCAATCTCGCCGACATCACCGAGGTCTGGCGGCGCGGAAGCGTAGTGGCTTCGTGGCTCCTGGATTTGACCGCGATCTCTTTAATTGACCAGCCTACCCTCGCCAACTTTTCCGGGCGCGTTTCGGATTCGGGCGAAGGACGGTGGACCCTCCAGGCGGCGATCGACGAATCCGCGCCAGCGCCGGTGCTGAGCGCCGCTCTGTACCAACGCTTCGCGTCGCGCGGCGAGGATGACTTCGCCGACAAGATCCTCTCGGCCATGCGGTATCAGTTTGGCGGGCACATCGAGAAGGCCAAGGCGACCTAGGACGGATACTGATGGAAACGAATACAACTCTCGCGCCGGGCGTCGAAGGGTCGGCGGAACGGTTTGCAGGGGAACGATCGTCCGGTGAACGATCGTCCGGTGAACCAGGCGATCCCTGCGCCATGGTGATTTTTGGCGCTTCGGGGGACCTCACCAAACGCAAGCTCATCCCCGCGCTCTACAACCTGGCAAAAGAGAATCTGCTCTCCAGGGAATTTGCGCTGATTGGATTTGCGCGGCCAGAAATGAGTCATGAGCAATTCCGCGACAAGTGCAGCGAAGAACTCCAGGAGTTCGCTACCGGGCAGGTGGATCCCGATGTGTGGCATTGGTTCCTGAGGCGGTTCTACTATGTCTCGGGCGACTTTGCCGATCCGGCGGCTTTTGAGAGGCTGAAGGCGGTTCTGGCCGAGGCCGATAAGGAACATGGCACCCGGGGCAATTACTTTTACTACCTCGCGACCGCGCCTGGATTCTTCGCTACCTGCATCGACCAGCTGGGCGCGGCCGGGCTGGCGAATGAGGAGAATGGCCAGTGGCGCCGCGTCATCATCGAAAAGCCCTTCGGACGCGATTTTGATTCCGCTCGCGCCTTGAACGTCAACATCAAGAAGGTTCTGGAGGAACACCAGATCTATCGCATCGATCATTATCTGGGCAAGGAAACGGTTCAGAACATCCTGGCGTTCCGTTTCTCCAATGGCATTTTCGAGCCCGTCTGGAACCGGAATTACATCGATCACATCCAGATCACGGCGGCCGAAACGGTTGGCGTGGAGAAGCGCGGAGGATACTACGAAACCGCCGGCGCTCTGCGCGACATGCTTCCGAATCATCTGTTCCAACTGGTATGCCTGACTGCAATGGAGCCGCCGGTCTCCTTCGACGCCAATGTGGTTCGCGATGAACAATCGAAAATACTGAAGGCCCTCCAGCCTTTTCACGACAGGGACGTATTGACGCGAGCGATCCGGGGCCAGTATGGTTCCGATCACAAAGCCATGGCGGGATACCGCCAGGAGGCCATGGTTGCTCAATCCTCGCGTACCGAAACGTATATCGCTCTCCAGCTGTTCATCGATAACTGGCGTTGGGCGGACGTTCCGTTTTACGTCCGCACCGGGAAACGCATGCCCCGGAGAGTGACGGAAATCGTGGTCCAGTTCAAACGCGCCCCGTTCGTCTTGTTTCGCAAAACCGCCGTCGACAAACTGGAACCCAACCGGTTGGTGCTGCACCTCCAACCGGACGAGGGGATTTCTCTGAGCTTCGGGGCGAAAATTCCAGGGCCGGTGGTGCGGCTGGGCGGCGTGGACATGGCCTTCAACTACGCCGACTATTTCAACGTTGCTCCGCAGACCGGCTATGAACGCCTGATGTACGATTGCATGCTCGGCGACGCTACGTTGTTCCAGCGGTCGGACATGGTGGAGGCGGCATGGAACGTTGTCGCGCCGATCCAGAATGTATGGGGCGCGCTGGAGCCGCGAGAGTTCCCGAATTACGCGGCGGGGTCTTGGGGTCCGGAGGAAGCGGATGACCTCCTGACCAAGGACGGCCGCCGCTGGTTCAATTCCCCGGCGCTGCGCGGGGCCGCGGATGCGAAGATCGCCGGAGCGTAGCGCCGCAGCGTATCTTAAGCCCCGGCGACTTCCTCTTTGCGTTCCTCTTCCGCGGGATAAAGCCGCTCCTCGTCGGCGTTGTACTCGAATAACTGGGCGTAGCGGCCCCAATCCACCAGGGTCTGAAACTGCCTCGCCGACTCCGACTCGGAGAAATGTTCGTCCAGAATGTCCAGCAGGAACTCCTTGCCGATGCCGCCGTCCTTCTTCTGCCGGATAGCTTCTAGAACCGTCAGCAGGAAGGGCACGCTTTTTAAGACCTGTTCTTTAAAGATCTCATGGCTGCGGTGCACGCCGGCCGTCGCAAACTCCGTTCCGGCTTCCGTGATGGTCACGTCTCCGTGCGCCACTTCCGCGAAACGCAGAAGAGCGGATGCGTCAACCGCCGGTAGTAGATCGTCTACTTCCAGGCTCAGGCTCTCGGCGAGCTTGGGCAAATCTTCCCGGCCTCCACGGGCGTGAATGATTTCCAGCAGTCCGCTGATCCCGCCCACCCGGGCATGGGGCAGCATCGGGAACCGTTGCGAGGGCTTGGCGGACGGCAGTTCTCCCACGGGCGCCTGCGGATTGGTCATGACCGTGTAGATGTAATCCACCAGGGCCACGAAACGAGGTCCTTTTTTATCCCGCGGCCGCGGAATATCGACCTTCACCTCACCCCGGATGCAGCCCGGATTCGCGCCCAGGATCACGATCCGGTCCGCGAGAAGCACCGCCTCTTCGATGTTGTGCGTCACCACCAGGATGCTCTTCGCCGGAAACACGCCGCGCTCCCAGAGGTCGCTGATTTCACCGCGCAGATTTTCCGCGGTGAGTACATCCAGCGCGCTGAAGGGTTCGTCCATCATCAGCACCTCCGGCTTCATCACGAAGGCCCTCGCAAACCCCACGCGCTGGCGCATTCCGCCCGACAGCTCTTTCGGATATGCGCCTTCGAACCCTTCCAGGCCAACCATGCTGAGCGCGTGCAAGGCCTCCTTCTCGCAAATCTCCTTGTCGACTCCCCGGGCGAATAGTCCGAGCTCGGCATTCTCCTGCACCGTTAGCCAAGGCAGCAGCGCGAAGCTCTGGAACACCATCGCGACGCCGGGATTCGGCCCGTGCAGCGGCATCCCTTTCGCCAGGACGTTCCCATGACTGGGCAAAATCAGGCCGGCGAGGATGCGCAGCAGCGTGCTCTTGCCGGACCCGCTGCGCCCCAGCAATGCGACCACTTCTCCGGCGGCGACGTGGAAGGTGACCTCTTCAAGAACGGTCTGCACGCCGCCCGCCGGTAACGGGAAAGTTTTCGCAACCCGTTCGGCGCTCAGCAGCGTGGCGTTCTGGTCCACGGCGTTTTGTAGCACATTACCCGAGCCGGTATTTGCGTTCGGCAAGGTCATAAAGAGGCCTCCATACTAAGCGATTCAATCCGACGACAAAGACGCTCATCAGTCCGACTCCCAGCACGATCCTCGGCCAATCGCCCTTGCTGGTCGCCTCGGAAATGTACGCGCCGAGCCCATTTGCGCGCAAGGTTGTATTGCCCCAGGACACCAGCTCGGAAACGATGCTGGCGTTCCACGCTCCACCGGAAGCCGTCACGGCTCCTGTAACCCACGATCCAAAAATGCCGGGACCAATCAGCGCCTTCCATTCGCGGCTCCGCCGCAGCCCGAGGCTCAGCGCCATCTCCCGCAGATCGGCGGGAATGCTCTGTGCGCCGCCAATAACGTTGAACAACAAATACCACTGCGCTCCCAGCGCCATCAGCAGCATACTGCCCCAATTGATATTCACTCCCAGTCTGATGAATCCGAGAGTCGCGAACGGAAAAAGAAAATTGGCCGGAAACGACGCCAGGATCTGAACGATCGGCTGAGAGATTCGCGCCAGCTTCGGGCTGAAGCCGATGGCGACTCCCACCGGAGTCCATACCACCGTGCTGAAGATCAGCAGCGCGATCACTCGACCGGCTGTCGCCAGTCCCAGCAGCGCCGCTCGTCCGGTCTCCGCCAGTCCGACTCCGGCCAATACGAATCGGATCGCTGCGCCAATCAGCCCCGCCGTAATCAGAATGAGCGCCGCGTTGTAAGCCAGATCCCCGGTCCGTGAGGGCTCACGCCTCGGTTTGTCGAGCGTAACCGCAGTCGCGCGAGACAACCAACGGTCCACGCCTCGAAAGACCGGTTGTACCAGACGCCCTGCATGTCGCGGCAAAACCGCCGAGCGCCACAGATCCACCAGCCAGAACCGGCGCTCCTCGCCTGCGCTCAATTCCAGCTTGTACCGGTCCGCCACCGTCACCAGCGGTTTCCAGAAAAACTGGTCGATGAGCAGGATCAAAATGACCATGGTCGCAATCGCCCAGCCGAGAGCGTGCAGATCCTTGGCCTCGACCGCGGCGGCAACGTAGGAGCCGATTCCGGGCAACGTGTACTGGCGGTTCAGGACGCTGATCGCCTCGCTCGCCGCCAGAAAAAACCAGCCTCCGCCGAAGCTCATCATGCCGTTCCACACCAGCCCGATCATCGAAGCGGGCAGCTCCAGGCGCGTGAAGCGCTCCCACGCGGACAAGCGATACAGACCCGCCATTTCGTCCAGTTCGTGCGGTACGGAGCGCAGGGACTGATAAAACGAGAAGGTCATGTTCCAGGCTTGGCCTGTAAAAATCGCGAAGACGGAAGCGGCTTCGAGACCCAGCAGGCTGCCCCGGAATAAGGCGATGAAGGCGGTCACCGTCACCGACAGAAAACCCAGCACCGGCACGGATTGAAGAATATCGAGTAAGGGCACCAGCACCCGCTCCGCTCGCTTGCTTCGCGCAGCGGCATAGCCGTACACGAAGGTGAAGAGTGTGGAGAAACCCAGTGCGACGAACATGCGCAGGGTCGAGCGCGCCGCGTAGTTCGGAAGATTTCGCGGATTCAGATCCACCGAGGGAATCACGTCCGGAGGATTGAATGTCACCAGCGCTTGGGACCCCGCCCGCGCCACCACATAGAGCAAAGCCAGAATGCCCAGGCTCACAGCCACGTCGGGCAGCCCGAACGATGGCCGCTTTACGTTCGCTTGTGGCGAGAAAAGCGAAGAACCGCGCCAGGCTTTAAGCGATGTACCGGATAGGAGCGACATGCGGAAAGGAGTCCTTCTATCCTGACATCGAAATCCGCGGCATTCATGTCGTTGGTGTTACAGCAGCGTCAATATTGAGTTATACCGCGGGCGATAGCCAGGCCGTCATGTTCCAAGCGAAACTAGGAATGTGATCATCGACCTTAAACGGGCGCTCGCGCGCCAGCCGGGTGCCCTCACCCTGTGTGCGCTCATTTTGATTGCCCTGATTTTGTCCCCTATAGTCGTGCGCGCCCAAGCTCCTCCCGCGGAAGCCAGCGATCCCCTCCGGCGGACCAGCCCGCAGGAGACCATCTTTCAGTTTCTCGAAACCTGTCACGCCCACGATTATGCAAAGGCAGCTCACTACCTGGACCTGAGCAAGATGCCCGCCGCCGACAGGGCCAAGCAAGGTCCGGCGCTTGCGACCCAGCTCGAAGACCTCCTCGACGACACTCCGTTCGATATCGCCACGCTTAGCCTTGATCCCGAAGGAGACGCCTCGGATGGCCTTTCCGCGGGGCGCGACCATCTCGACTCCTTCCAGGTGGATGGACAAAGCTTGGAATTGCAGTTGGAGCGCGTGGAGCTCAGACCCGGATACCATGTCTGGCTGGTCGCCTCCGACAGCCTCCCGTTGATTCCGCAAGCGCATCAACTCGTCGAGGAAACGCCGTTCGAGAAGAAGCTTCCTCAGCCCCTGGTGACGTTTGAGGTCCTGGATACGCCGGTGTGGCGTTGGATCGCGCTGATCTCCATGGCACTGGTGCTTTGGGCCGTGGCGCGGCTTCTTGCATGGGGGCTGGTAAAGGCGGTGCGGCCCGTCTTGGATGCATCTGCGCTAACGGGCCCGCTGCGTTTGTTGCTTGCCGTAGCCGGGTTTCGGGCCGCGCTGGAGCTCGCTTCGCCCGCCTCGCTGGCGCGGTTATTCATCGAGCGCGGGCTGGCGCTAATGCTCGCCCTGGGCCTGGCCTGGGCCGGCGCCGTGGTGGTGGATCTGCTCTCCGAGCGCTGGCGCGGCCGTCTCGATCCGCGCGTGAATGGCGTGAGTTATTCCGTTCTTCCCTTGGGCCGGCAGATCCTTAAGCTCTCGCTGTTCCTGTTCGCCGTTCTCGGCGTCCTCAGCGCCTGGGGCTACAATACCACCACCATTCTGGCGGGGCTCGGCGTGGGCGGATTGGCCGTCGCTCTGGCCGCGCAGAAAACCATCGAGAACCTTTTCGGCGGCATCTCCGTGATCGGCGACCGTCCCGTCCTGGTGGGCGACGTCTGCCGCTTCGGAACTGAGACCGGCACGGTCATGCATATCGGCCTGCGATCCACCCGCATCCGCACCGCCGAGCGTACCATCATCAGCATCCCCAACAGCCAGTTCTCTTCCATGGCGCTCGAAAATATTTCGAGCCGCGACAAAATCCTGTTTCACTCCACTCTCAACCTGCGCCGCGATACCAGCTCGGATCAGCTCCTCGAAGTGCTCTCTTCGGTGCGCGAGATTTTGAAGGCGGATCCCAAGGTGGAGATCGGCAGCCTTCCCGTGCGCTTCATCGGCGTGGGACCGTACTCGCTGGATGTGGAGGCCGTCGCGTACATCAAAACCGCCGATTACGACGAATTTCTCACGCACCAGCAGGATCTTCTCCTGCGCATGTTGCAGGCCGTGGAAAAAGCGGGGACCGCCCTGGCCGTGCCGCTCCAGGAGAGTTTCAATTTGCCGCGGGGGGCTAAGTAACTCAGCGCTTCATCTTCGCGGTCATCGCGGCGATCACACTTTGCGGCACTCCCGCGGCCTTCAGGCCGGTCAGCGCGTCCGCGGTCAGAACATACTTTCCAGGCCGAGCCTGGATCACACTCACGACCGTGTCTTCCTTGAGGCCTCCCACAATCATTTTGACGATCGCGTCATTGTCGAGCGTGTCACTTGCCGGGGCCGGGGGTGCGGGCGGCGCCGCAGCCACGCTCGGAGGCGGTGGACTGGCGGGAGTCACGGAAGCCGGCGGAGCCGGTTTCGGCGCGGGCGCTGCCGGGGCCGCGGCAGCCAAGGGCGCCTGAGGCGCCGCCCCTCCCGCCCTCACTCCCAACACCGACAACTTATACTCCTTCCCCGCAATAGAGATGAACATGCTCTTGTCCTCCACCGCGAAGCGCACGCTGGCGCCGATCGCCAGCGCCTGGTCGTTGTTTTCGATGGACCCTTTGACCAGATAGGTTTTGTCCGCTGATGCGATGGCATGATCGCGAGGATCGGGCAGCGTCTTCGATTCCACAACCTGCCCGCTCTGCCAATCGCGGTTTTTTTCCGCCGCCTGCACTTCTCCAGCCACGAAGGGTAACCCACACACGATCAGCGCCACCCATTTGTTCCGCATGCGGCTCCGTCCTCCCTCTCGACCACACTACGGCACTGGAGTCTTGACAGGCAAGTGATATAGTGATATATATCACTTGAGCATGCGCATTTTTGTCGCCCCTTCGGCCGAGCTTCCTCTCTACCGCCAGATCATGCGGCAGATCGCGGAAGCCATCGCCGGCGGCAGGCTCATGCCCGGCGACAAGCTCGATTCGCATCGCGATCTCGCCGAGCAACTGGTCATCGCGCCGCTCACCGTCAAGAAGGCTTACGATGAGCTCGAAGCTCTCGGCTACATCGAAACCCAGCGCGGCCGCGGCACCTTCGTTTGCGCGAAGCCTCCTCAAATCAGCATCGGAAAGCAGCGCGAACAATTGCGCGCCGCCGCACGCCTGCTGCTCTCCGAAGCCTATCTCAATGGATTCGATTACAACGCGGTATTGAAGATTATCAAGGAAGCCGACGCCGAAATCCTTCTCGGGCGGCTCAAGGAGATTCCATGAAGGCAGTCCTGGAATTCGAGAACATCGTCCGGGCCTATAAGAAAGGCGTCCCGGTACTGAACGGCGTCAGCTTCGCGCTGGCCGAGGGCGAGGTCGTGGGCCTGCTGGGCCGCAACGGCGCGGGCAAGACCACTCTGATCCGGATCGCCATGGGCTTGCTGTATCCGCAGGAGGGCAGCGTGCGCGTGTTCGGCATTTCGCCCACCGACGATCCCGTCGCCGTGAAGCAGCGCATCGGCTACGTCTCGGAGGACCAGATTCTGCCTCCCGGATCTTCCGTCTCAGACCTGATCGGTTTCCATCGCTACCTCTTTCCCCGCTGGGACGCCGCCCTGGAGCGGCAATTACTGGACCGCTTCGGCCTCTCGCCCAAGGCCAAGATCGCTCGTCTGAGCAAGGGCGAAGCCCGCCAAGTCGCGTTGCTGTGCGCGATCTGCCATCGGCCCGATCTGCTGCTTCTCGACGAGCCCGGCGGCGGACTCGATCCCGCGGCGCGCCGCGAGTTTTTGGAAGCGTCCATACAATTGCTCAACCGCGAAGGCTCCGCGATTTTGTTCTCCTCGCATCATATGAGTGACGTGGAGCGGCTGGGCGGGCGAGTGGTCCTGCTGGACCAAGGCAAGGTGTGCCTGGATTGCGATCTGGACATGATTCGCGAGGATCTGTGCGTCGCCATCATTCCCCAGGCCTGGGTGCCCGATGCCGCCGCTCTGGAGCGCGTGCCCGGATGCCTGCGAGTGCGCCAAATGTCCGGCGAGGAATGGCACGCCGTTTTCCACGGCTCGCCGGACGATGTTAGGACGCGGTTGCAGCCGCTGCTGGGCTCGGCCGGCATCGAGTGCATGCGCGTCCCGTTGGAAGAGTTGTTCATCGAGCTCGTGGGCGGCAAACCGTCAGAGGTCGCGTTATGATCTGGCAACTCGTCAAGCGCGATCCCGTGTGGAAAATGACCCCGTACTTCGCGGCGGGCAGCGCGGTGGTGTGGGGCTTCGGCTCCAGCGATCCTTCCGCGGCCCTGGCCACGATTTCAGGCGTGACGGCGATGATGCTGTGTGTTTCCTACCGCGGATTTCTCCAGCGTTATACACTGCTTCAGGCCACTCTTCCGATCGAAGGCAAGGACCTGTTCCTGTCGCGCATCGTCTCGTTGATGACCTTCATCTGGACCCCGATTCTGGCCGCTTTGGCCGCCACCGCCGGACGGAGCAATTGGAGTTGGACCGATCGTCTCACCGTGGTCGCATTGGGAGCCATGCTCACCCTCGGCCTCATGTTGATCCAGTCCCTCCGCGTGCGCGCTCTCGAGCCGCCGGGATGGCTTACCATACTCGTCCTCGTCGTCATGGTTGCTTCAGGGCCGGTAGCCGGCCTGCTCTTGCCGGGGTCGATCGCCTTGCTGATCGCGTCGCTGGTGGGATGTGCATTGGCGAGCGCGGCGCTGTTTCTCAAGGCGTGGTCTGAGATCCCTAAGTCATTCCAACTTGCGCCGGCTAATCCAATCGCGGTGCGCGCACAACGCTCAGCGCCGGAGAAACATGCGGCTCCCTGGTGGCCCGTGTTCCGAGCGCTGTACTTCGGCTCCTGGCGAACCGGCGGTGGGGCATTCATAATGTTTGTCGGGTTGCTCTCAGCCGTTGTTTTCGGCTGGATGGCTCCCATCATGTGGGTCATATTTATACCAGCTTCGTATTTTAATTACCGCAACGGATTGGTCTGGCTCGCCCATCTTCCAATCTCCGCGCGCAAGCTGTTCTGGCTGGTGTGGGCTCCCTCCACCGCCGCGATCCTTCTCGCGTTGACGCTCGATTTCGCGGTGGGCGGTCTGGTGCGGCCACGCGAAGCGGCGGTCACGCTGCGGCACGGCCCATCGTGGGGCCGGCAATCCAGCGTCGATGAATCCGGGACTCCGAATGTTCGAGTTCCCGCCGGATTCTGGCGCTGGGCGCGCGCCGGCTCCGTGCCGGGCATCGAAGCTCCCTGGGGAGAACGCGCCCGGCCGGAGACGTCGGAGCGATGGGGCCTTGCGCTTTACAGCCCGTATTCGGTGGGCCGGGAGAACAGCCAGCGATTCCTCGAATGGCAACTCCTGCGCGCGACACAAGCGGTCTATGGGGAGCCGATCCCTCTCGCACGGATAGAGGAGTTGCCGCGAATGAAGTCGATCCTGGAACAGCCCAAGGCGCAAATCGTCGCCGCGGCTTTGGTGCTGTTCTATTTTCTGATCCAGGTGTGCGCCCTCAACCTTTCCGGATGGAAGCGCATCCGGTATCGCCGTCCGGGGTTAAGGTTCCTGGTTGCCATGGCGCCCGTGCTCCCGGCATTTGTGTTCTTGATGGGGCCGTTCCCCTACTTCGGAGGCGGCTCTTTCCTGATCGAGTGGCTCGTGTTGCATCTGACAAGCGCGCTTCCGGCCAGCCTCTGGATGCTGGCGCTGATGGCGATGGCCCCGATGGCGGTGCTCTATTGGCTCGCGGAAAGGTTGTGGCGAGAAAACGAGTATGGTCAGGTAGAAGCGATGTGGCGCTCGGCACAGTCCTAGAGCCGCTGCCGTGGCTCACGCACTCCTGCGTGCCGTGTCGAGACTCATCTCGACACCGTCGTCGGCCGGCAAAGCCGCGTTGGAAGCCGGTTAGAGAGCGATCTCGTTCGCAAAGAGATCGAAGTCGAACTTCCTCTTGCGTAAAGCGCCGCCCCTAGTGGTGGTTCGAGCCCAGCTCTTTGACGATGTTGCTGACGAAGCCCTTGGCGTCGCCGAATAGCATCAGCGTCTTGTCCATGTAGTACAGCTCGTTGTCGATGCCGGCGAAGCCGGGGCTCATGCCGCGCTTGATGATCATGACGGAGCGCGCCTTATCGGCGTCGAGAATCGGCATCCCGGAGATGGGACTGTCCTCGGGGCTGCGCGCCAGAGGATTCACCACGTCATTGGCTCCCACCACCAGCGCGACGTCGGTCATGGGGAAGTCGCCGTTGATTTCGTCCATCTCCAGCAACTTGTCGTAGGGGATGTCGGCCTCGGCCAGCAGCACGTTCATGTGGCCCGGCATGCGGCCGGCCACCGGATGAATCGCAAAGCGGACGTTCACGCCGCGCCGCGTCAACAGGTCGTACATCTCGCGAATCTTGTGCTGCGCCTGCGCCACTGCCATGCCGTAGCCGGGGATGATAATGACGCTCGACGAAGCATCCAGGATGGCCGCGGCTTCTTCAGGCGTGGCCGAGCGCACCGGACGCTGCACCGCTTGACCAGCCGCTGCGCCCGCCGTCACCTGGCCGAAGGCTCCGAACAGCACGTTGGTGAAGGAGCGGTTCATGGCCTTGCACATGATGATGGACAGCAGCAGGCCCGCCGTACCATTCAAAGCCCCGGCGATGATCAGCAGGCGGTTATCCAGCACGAAGCCCATCGCCGCCGCGGCCACGCCGGC
>Ga0070733_10002005_pt1 | contig 14818 bp, 11 predicted proteins | sample Coa_R1_9_FD_66450 | JGI IMG/M metagenome (GOLD analysis project Ga0070733, IMG submission 66450) | Surface soil microbial communities from Centralia Pennsylvania, which are recovering from an underground coalmine fire - Coalmine... | ecosystem: Environmental > Terrestrial > Soil > Unclassified ... | reverse complement strand
TCGATGGACGATTGGGACTGGATGGCCCGGCACGATCAGCACTATTATCTGCCCGATTGTCTGATGGTGAAGACCGACGTCGCCTCGATGGCTAACAGCCTCGAGGTGCGCAGCCCGTTGCTGGACCATCATCTCGTGGAATTTGCGGCTAGCATTCCCAGCTCGCTCAAGCGGGATCGGCAGGGTGGCAAGGCCATATTGAGGCGCGCCGTTCACAGCTTGCTGCCGCAGGAAATACTCCGCAAGGCGAAAACAGGATTTGGTGTGCCGATCGCGAAATGGTTTCGCGACGATTTGCGTGAGACTCTGCGGGGCACGCTGCTGGATGATAAGTCGGCGAAACGCGGATTATTCCAGGCCGGGTTTCTCAAACGAATGGTCAACGAACATATTGACGGGCAAAGAGACTGGAGCAGCAGGCTTTGGGAGTTGGTATTCCTTGAGACTTGGTTCCGCGAATATGTCGACTGAGCCGCTCGCGGCGCAGGCCTCCCTACCCAGCCTGCGGTCGCGTTTTCAAGTAGGCGTGGCGTTTAATTTGATTGGAGCGGTATTTAACCAAGGCAGTACGTTCGCATTCAATATCATTGCAGCGAACATGCTCGGAAGGCAGGTGTTCGGCGAATACGCGATGGTCCAGAGCACCGTGGTCTCGTTTGCATTGATTGCACAATTCGCCGTGCCTTTCACTACGACGAAGTACGTGGCGGAGTTCCGCGCCAGCGATCCTGCGCGGGCCGGCCGTATCCTGGGCGTGATGACCGTGCTTTCATTTCTGATCGCCGGAATCGTCACCTTGGCGTTTCTTGCGGCATCTCCATGGATTGCGAGGTCCGTCCTCAAGACTCCGTCGCTGGGATTGGCGCTGGCGATTGCTTCGGTAGTGCTGTTGATGACCTCATTGAACGGTTTTCTGATGGGCGCACTGGCGGGATTGGAAAGCTATCGCATACTTGCGGGAGCGCTGACGTGGAGCGGAATTTGCTACCTGGTCATCTGCAGTGCGCTGGCATGGCTGGGCGGACTGAACGGAGCCATTATCGGGCTTGCGCTAAGCGGTCTCGTCCAATGCGTCTTGTTGGCCGTCGCCGTGAGGAAGGAATGTTCGCTTCAGGGAATCAAACTTCGATTCCACGGGATTGCGCAAGAGCGGCAGGCGATTCTGAAGTTCAATTTGCCGGCGGGTTTGATCGGCTTTACGTCGGGGCCGGCACTTTGGCTGCCCAGCGCTTTTCTAATCCGCCAGGCACAGGGCTATTCGCAGATGGCGATTTACAGCGCGGCATTTAGCCTGACGGCGATCGTTCTGTTTTTACCCAACATTGCGAATATTGTTGGGACGACCATCATCAATCAGCACAAAGGAATGGGCAACAGTCCGGAATACCGGCAATCATTTTGGATCAATTTGGTCATCATCGCGGTGGTGATACTCTGCGGCGCGGGCATGTTTGCGCTGCTAGGTCCGGAGCTCTTGCGGTTTTTCGGCAAGAGTTTCAATGAAGGCTACACCGTTCTGCTTGTCTTACTTTTGTCAACCGTGCCGCAAGGTTTGGCGCTCGCCGTGAGCCAGATCGTGCAGAGTCAGGGCAAGCTCTGGCTGTATTTTCTGGCCGTCGCGATTCCGCGCGACGCACTGATCATCGTGATGGCGTACCTGCTGATTCCCGCGTACGGAGCCCGAGGACTCGCGATCGCCTACGTTGCGGGCTGGACGCTGGCCGCGCTAGCCACGGTGGTTATCGTGTTTCGCATCGGAATTGATTTGATTCCTCGTAGAGAACAACTGGCCCGTAGCGTCTCCTATTAGCGAAGCCGCGAAGAAGATGGCACATCCGAGCGAAAAAGTGGGGCCGGACCACTGGCGAAGCACACATTCGCAGCCGCGATGGCGGCTACCTTCCAGGTTAAACGTCGGAGTTGACAATGCATTGCGGGTGATCGGCAGCTACGTGCAGCCCGGTATGCGCGTCTTGGAAATCGGCTGCGCTCCCGGTAAACATGCGGCTTATCTGGTGAAGGTGCGGAGAGCTCAGTTCTGCGGGCTCGATTATTCCGAGCCGGGCATCGAGTATTGTCGCGAACTGTTTCGAAGGCTGGGCCTGGAGGGGGAATTTCGTTGCGAAGACTTATTTTCCAGCTCGTTCCCGGAGCGGTCGTTTGACGTGGTTTATAGCCTCGGCGTCGTCGAGCATTTCCAGAATCCCCAACCAGTTGTTGAACGGCACCTAACGATGGCGAAACCTGGTGGCGTTGTGCTAATCACCGTTCCTAACTACGGTGGTTTGTACGGCCGGATCCAACGGCATTTTGATGCTGAGAATCTCGGAATTCACAATCTTGACATTATGAGTCCCGCGGAATTACTCCGTTTAGCTCCCCCCGGCATGCTTGAAAACGCTAGAGCTTTCCGCAGCGGGCGATTGTCGCCCTGGATCGTCAATTTCGCAAAGAAATGGCCCGGATCCGTGGCGAAGGCGGCCTCCTACGCGCTAAACGCAGTGGGGCTTGTTCAACCTTTCGATATTGGGCCGCTGTGTCCATTGCTTGTCTTAACGATCAGGAAGGGAGCTGAGCTGTGAGTGCTGAGGAACTGCCTTTCAGTGAGTCGGTGAATCAGTCAAGCTTCGGCGAGCGGTCGAAAACCGCTGCGCCTCGGGTCGAGTTCGCGAGAAAGCTTTGCTTTGTAGTCATAGCAATTGCATTGTTGTCTTATTTTCCGGCGATTCTGTCCTACTATCGAATTTTCTATATCTTGGTGGTCTTGGGTTTTTGCATTTTTATGTCATTCGTCCGGCTCGGTCGGATCGGGAAAAAGGAAGCTCTGCAGAGCGGGCGCTATCTGCTTATTTTCCTTGGATATTTGATGCTAACGGCAATTTGGGCGGAATTTCCCGAACGTACCCTCGTCGCCGTTGCCGTCGACTTGATATTCGTTTTGGTTTGGGGCGTTTTCTTCGTGCTGGAAGTCATGTACCGAGAAGAGGAAATCGCCCGACTTTTCGTATATGTGCCTTACGCCGTGGCGGCGACCTTCATTTATCTACTGGCGAGATTTGGAGCGTTGCGGCCGTTCGATGAAACGTCGGCCGACCAGATAGGGGCTACCGCGAACTTGTGTGGACAGTGGCTAGTCGTGTCCCTTCCTTTTATTTATTGGCTGATACGACGAGGAGACAAGCGCAGATATTTCGAGTTATGTCTGGGACTTTTCCTTATCGCGATCGCGCAGTCGCGGACGGCATATGTGCTCGTTCTGTTCTTCTTCGTGACGGAAACGATTATGTACGGTAAGAGCGCGAAGCTTTTTTTTATAGAGAGCGCAAAGTTCGTAGGAGCGTTAGTTCTTTTAGCGGCTCTCGCCTGGACTTTGCCGGTAACTAGGACTCTGGTTCTTGATGGGCTGCAGCGTGCCGTCACCACACAGACGGACTACAACACTGACGTTGATATCGAACGAGAGGAGATGCTGTTAGTGGGATGGGAGTCCTTTAGAGAGAATCCCTGGTTGGGAATCGGATACCACAATTTAGGCGAGCGAATTGGCGAAGACTTTTCCCGAGAGATCGAGTCTCATAACCTTGTGATTACTCTCGTTGCGGAGTGCGGGTGGCCGGGACTAATTCTTTTCTGCTGGATGATATGGGAGTTCTTCAAGAGAACGAAACGGGCGAGAAAAAAGCTGGGCACGGAAACTGGAGGCTTTTACGCGGCATGCCAGATTAGCTTGATCGCCGCTCTCCTGACGGGGATGGCTTTTCCTCTCTTGGAATTTCCGCTGTTTTACGCAGTTTTAGGACTGGGCTACGCTTCCACTGTGACGATCAGGAAGTCCACCGCAACCGTGTTTTCAAATTCCGCGTTGAGCGCTACGTGATGTTTCAAGCTCGAGACCTGTAGTGATCGGCGGAACCTACGGAACTGCATAGGCGACCGAGTCCTGCTGATCGTGACGACAAATAAGGCGCTGCGAATACTTCACTGCATCCCAGGGCTGCATGGCGGCGGTGCCGAACGCCAATTGTCTTATTTGTCGGATGCCTTACAGACCAAGGGAGTGGATGTCCATATTGCATATCATTTGCACGGGCCAGGATTTAGCGCGGGGAGGGGTTCTAGTGTCACGATCCACAAGCTTTCGAGTCGCGGCAACCACGATCCGCTATTACTGTGGCAACTGATTAAGGTTGTTCGCAAGATCAAACCAGATTTGATTCAGACGTGGCTATTGCAGATGGATGTGCTGGGCGGGCTGGCGGCCGTTGTCACCAGGACGCCACTACTAATGACTGAGCGCTCTGTCGCAGCAGCTTACGGAGAATCGTGGAAGGAAGGGTTGCGCAATTGGATTGGCAGGCGGGCTGCGTTGGTTGTTGCGAATTCGCGAGGCGGTCGAGAATATTGGGTGTCCAGGAAGCGGTCCAGACTCATCGAGATTGTCCCCAATGCGGTTCCGGTTGCGAAAATCAAGCAGGAAGTTGTTGCTTGCCCTGAGACCTTCGACGCAGGAGATCATGCCGAGATCCTGCTTTTTGCAGGGCGCTACAGCCCCGAGAAGAATCTTTTCAATCTTCTGGATGCACTTGACCTTGTGCTTTCCGAAAGGCCCACGGCGATGGCTCTGCTGTTTGGAGCTGGTCCGCTGAAAACGGAACTCGCAGCACACGTGGCGCTCCATCACATAGAAGACCGAGTAAAGATATTGGACTACACGGAACACCTGTGGCGTTGGATGAAGAGAGCCAACGTGTTCGTTTCGGTCAGCCTTTTCGAGGGGAGCCCCAATACAGTCTGCGAAGCGGCGGCGGCGGGTTGTCCTCTGGTGCTATCTGATATACGGGAACACCGGGAACTTTTCGGCGATAGCGCGGCGCGTTTTGTACGTTTTAGCGAGCCGGCCGAAATCGCGAGAGGAATTCTCGATGTGTTGCGTGATCCCGAAGCGGGAAAGACAAGGGCGCAAGCCGCATACGAGATAGTGTCTGATTTTACGGTCGATTCCCTTGCCGATAGTTATCTGAATCTTTACAACCTGGTGACCAGGCGGCAACTTTCGAGTGCAGGATGAGCTCGAATTCCCGCAGCCGCGAGCAGTTGACAAAGGCTTGGGCGCAGTCCCGCACCCTGCGTTTTGGCGGCACGCCGGTGAGAGATCCCATGAGTGATCTGGGGAGAATAGACGTGAAGGCGGCAGCGCTCCCGTATTTCCGCTGTCCTTCATGCGATTCTGCGAGTCTCGTCCTGATTTCTGAACGGTGCGCGGGCACCAGAACCACTGACGGATCACTGTCGTGCAACGATTGCTGTGCGTCCTATCGCGTGGTCAGTGGAATCCCGCGATTCGTGTCCAGCGACAATTATGCGCAATCTTTCGGCTTGCAATGGAATACACATGAGAAGACGCAGCTGGACAGCTATACCGGGCGACCGATTTCAGAAAAGCGTTTGTTCGATGTAACCGGTTGGCCGCGAGACATGTCCGGACAAGTCGTTCTGGAAGCCGGCTCTGGCGCAGGCCGTTTCACCGAATGCCTTTTAAGGGCGGGAGCAACGGTTTACTCGTTCGACTACTCATCCGCTGTGGAGGCGAATGCTCGCAACAACGGCTCGTCCGAGCGCCTCTTCCTGTTTCAGGCGGATATGCGAAGCGTCCCGCTGCAACGCGCTGCGTTCGACAAGGTAATGTGCCTGGGAGTGCTCCAGCATGCGGCGGCGCCGAACGAGTGCTTCCGTTGTCTGGCGGAAATGGTTCGTCCTGGAGGGGAACTCGTCGTCGATGTATACGGGAAAAGTGCCGCGGCCCTGCTGCAGTGGAAATATATTTTACGCCCAATCACCACGCGAATGGATCAGCGCAAGCTGTATGAGTTTGTTTCCAACGTCGTGCCGCTACTGCTTCCTGCTGCAAAAAAACTGAGGAGGGTGGCAGGGCAAGCCGGCGCGCGTTTGATTCCAATAGTAGAGTATTCACACTTAGGTTTGACGCCTGAAGTCAATGAACAGTGGGCGATTCTCGATACGTTTGATATGTACGCCCCGGCTCACGATCACCCGCAGACTCAGCGGACCTTGAAACGATGGTTCAAGGAAGCGGGTTTCATAGAAGTTTCCGTTCGCCCGGGCCCCAACGGCTTGGTCGGCAAGGGACGCAGGCCTGAATAGCATCGAACCAGGGAGCAGGTCCGTTATCTAAATGTGCGGAATTGTTGGAATTGTTGATTTTCGGTCGAGCGTGGACCTGGAGGCGCTCCGGGGGGCGGCGGCGAAATTGCTGTTGCGGGGGCCGGACGATGTGGGGGTGTGGGCGAGCGAGAATGTTGGATTGGGGCACCGGCGCTTGTCGATCATTGATGTGTCGCCGTCCGGGCACCAGCCGATGTTTTCGGCAGACGGGCGATATGTGATCGTTTACAACGGTGAAATTTACAATTTCCGCCAAATTCGTGAGCTGCTTGATGGAGGCGACAGGCGTTGGCGCAGCCAGAGCGACACGGAAGTGATTTTAGAGGCGTACGCCAGATGGGGGCCGCGTTGCGTTGAACACTTTCATGGGATGTTTGCGTTTGCGATTTGGGATCTCGAAGCCAGGGTCCTGTATGCGGCGCGGGATCGCATGGGCGTTAAGCCGCTCTATTACCATTACGGTTCCGATTGCTTCGCGTTCGCTTCTCGGCCGCGGGCGCTGTTGGCTCTGAATCCTTCATGGTCAAATCCGTTGGACGAACAAGCGATACGTTTTTATTTCGAAAGTGGCTATATCCCCGCGCCGTATTCGGTGTTTCGTGCAATGCGCAAATTGCCGCCCGCGCATTGGCTTTTGCTGAACGAATCGGGATTGCAGGTAAAACGCTACTGGGATTATCGGCAAATTGCGACGGAGCATTCATGGGAGCAGCGGCGCGAAGATGACTTGCTCGATGAGCTCGATGAGATCCTTTCGCGCAGTGTGCGCGCCCGGATGATTAGCGACGTGCCGTTGGGAGCGTTCCTCTCGGGCGGGATCGACAGCTCGATCGTGGTCGCGATGATGGCGAAATTCTCGCCGGAACGGGTAAAGACGTTCACGATTGGATTCGAAAATAAGGCTTACGATGAGAGCCATCATGCGCAGGCGGTTGCGCGGCATCTGGGCACGGAGCATTTCTGCGAGGAGATGCGGATTGATGACCTGCTGGAGCTGAAACCGACTTTTTCCCGCGAGTTTGACGAGCCTTTTTTCGATAGTTCGGCGTTTCCGACGATGGCTGTATCGCGGTTGGCGCGACGACACGTCACCGTTTCGCTTAGTGGTGATGGTGGAGACGAGCTTTTTGGAGGTTATCCCTACTATGAGCTGACCCGGCGGCTCGGCCTTTTGTATGGATTGCCCAAGGCTGCGCGTGGCTTCCTGGCGTCGGCGATTGGAACTGCGCCAAGCCACCGGCTGAAGCTTTTATCGGCGGCGATGCGCCAAGGAAACGTAACCGAGGCGTTTTGCTTTGCCAGAAGCGTCGCCAAGGATTTCGACGCGGTCCTGGAACCAGAAGTTTTGCGAAGAACGGTGAGCCTGAAGGAACTTTTTGCGGAAGCTGCCAAGCCGTGTGCCGCCGGCCTGAGCGCTCCCGAGATTGCCATGAGGCTCGATGCTTTCTACACGCTTCCAGACGACTATCTGCAAAAGGTGGATGTGGCGAGCATGGCTTTTTCACTTGAGTCGCGGGAGCCGCTGCTGGATCAGGACTTGGTTGAATGGGCCATGAGGCTGCCCTTGAAATGGAAATTGCGCGGCGGGCAGGCCAAGTATCTGCTGCGCAAACTGGCCTACCGTTATATTCCCCGGAAAATTGTGGATCGACCGAAACGAGGGTTTGAAGTGCCGATTGCTAATTGGCTGAACGGTCCGTTGCAGGCATGGGCGACGACCGAGTTAAATGATGCGGAAAGCTTCAAAAACATTCCACTCGTGCAAGATTCTTTTCGCAAACTTTTGGGCATCCACGAGTCGGGGGAACGGCGCGCGCATCCGCTTTTGTGGGCGGGGCTGATCTTTCTGGATTTCGTCAATGGATTGCCGACATTAGACGAAGAATTAATTCCGAGCAGGCTGCAGCATGGGATCTAAAACAAACGGTGGCATGAGAATCGTTGTGAACGCCCTTTCCGCGCGGCAGGGCGGGGGCCAAACCTACGTTATGAATCTGCTGGAATCGTTCCCGGAGAGATCCGCGGCGCAAATCTTCCTATTGGCGCCGGACTCGCTCCCGCTGCCTTTGAGCAAGAGGAACTTCACGAAAATTCAGGTGAAGTGGCCGGTAGAGAATCCGGTTATGCGCGCGATCTGGGAGTGGCGCTATCTACCAAGACTACTGAAACGGCTCAACGCAGATGTTCTCTTCTGTCCGGGCGGCATTATCGGCGGACGCGTTCCAGAAGGCTGCAAAACCGTGACGATGTTTCGGAATATGATCCCGTTCAGTCTGCTGCAACGGCAGCGCTATGGCCTGGGTTACATGCGAATGCGCAACTGGTTACTGGAGCGAGCGTTGTCGCGAAGTATGGCGAAGGCAGATCGCGTGATTTGCATATCGGAATTTGCGCGGCGAGTGATCGAGCAGAAAGTAAGCGGGCTGCCGGGAAAGACGATTGTGATTCCACATGGCATCAATCCCATTTTTCGCGAGAATCATCAGCCGCGGCCGGCATGGTTGTCCGCGGGAGACTACATTTTGTACGTGTCCATCCTTGATGTGTATAAGGCGCAACTGGAAGTTGTGCGCGCGTTCGCCCTGCTGAAGGCGAGACGCCCCACTTCTGAAAAACTGGTGCTGACAGGACCGGAGCGTTCGTTTTACGCGCGCAAAGTTCGGGATGAAATTAAGCGACTGGGTCTACAGGACGACGTAGTGCTGACTGGACCGGTGTCTCACAACGATTTGCCGGCCCTGTACCGCCACGCGCTGATCAACATTTTCGCTTCGGAGTGCGAGAACTGCCCGAACATCATGCTGGAAGCCCTCGCTTCCGGCCGGCCACTTTTGGCGTCATGCCGCGAACCGATGCCTGAATTTGCGGGCGACGCGGCAATTTATTTCGATCCTGCGTCTCCCGGGGAATTGGCTGAACGAATCCAATCCATTATTGATGATCCTCGCCGCTTGAGCGAGCTTTCCGACAAGGCGACAGAGCGTTCGCTGCTCTACGATTGGTCGAGGTCCGCACAAAGCACCTGGCAATTGATTCAGGACTGCGCGTAGAAACACCTTTCCAGATTACGACTTCCAAACGAGACAGAGGCGCATTGGTCGCCGGGCTACAGAGTCCGAGGCGAAATGATGCAGCGTGAAAACATGGAAATACTTGTGTTGGGCGGGACGGGCATGTTGGGGCACAAGATGTTTCAGGTGCTCCGGAGGCAGTTTCCGGAGACGTGTTGCACGATCCGCGGATCCATCCTTGACGCGCAGCTCGAGAACATCGAGCTATTTCAGGCCGGAAATGTTTGCGAACACGTAGACCCATTGGACCCGACGGCGTTCAGAGAATTTCTGCTCGGCCACAAACCGAAGGTCATCGTCAATTGCGTTGGGATTGTGAAGCAGCGGCCGGAAGCACAGGAAGCTCTGCCCAGCATTTTGATGAACTCACTATTGCCCCATCAATTGGCGGCGATCTGCAAATCCTGGGGCGGCAGGCTGATTCACATCAGCACGGATTGCGTTTTCAGTGGGCGGTGCGGCAACTATGTGGAAACGGATCTTACGGACGCGGAAGACTTATACGGCCGCACGAAAGCCTTGGGCGAACCGTTGCCAGAAAACGCTCTGACGTTACGCACGTCCATCATCGGAAGGGAACTGTTCCATTTCCAAAGCCTGCTCGAGTGGTTCCTGGCGCAGGATGGCGCGCGCGTTCGCGGTTTTACGCGGGCGATGTATTCGGGAACAACCACCAATCAACTGGCAACCGTTGTGGGAAACGTCATTGCGAATTTTCCGTTTCTAGCGGGCCTGTATCAGGTCACTGGGCCGACCGTGTCGAAGCTTGAGCTTCTGTCGTTGCTGCGTGACGCATACGAACTGGACGTAGAGATCATTCCGGACAACGAGTACGCGTGTTACCGGAGCATGAACGGAGAGAAATTCCGCAGCGCGACCGGGTATATGAGCCCGGGATGGCCCGCACTCGTGGCAGGGCTGGCGAATGACGAGACTCCTTACGAGCAATGGAGGACACTCAAAAATGAAGTGCTTTGACGGCAAGCGCATTCTCATCATCGGTGGAACGGGATCGCTGGGGAAGACTCTTGTGCGCCGGTTCCTTTCAGGCCGCGCGGGAGATCCGGCGAAGATCATCGTTTTCTCGCGCGACGAGGCCAAGCAACACTTCATGCGCATGGAGTACCAGCACAAGACGGCGGCGACGGACGAGATCATATATCGCAACTTCCAGCAGAAGCTGGAATTTCGCATTGGCGATGTGCGCGATTCCCATTCCGTCGCTGCCGTTCTGCGGAACGCGGATATTGTTTTCAACACAGCCGCATTGAAGCAGGTTCCCACGTGCGAGTACTTTCCTTTCGAGGCCGTGCGCACAAACATCGAAGGTCCGGAGAACATCGTTCGCGCGATCCATCAACACAATCTGCCCGTCGAGACAGTTGTCGGAATTTCCACCGACAAAGCCTGCAAGCCCATTAACGCGATGGGCATGACAAAGGCGATACAGGAGCGGGTGTTCATCCAAGCCAATGTTCGCTGCCCGGGCACGCGATTCGTGTGCGTGCGTTACGGCAATGTGCTGGCTTCGCGCGGCTCGGTGATTCCGTTGTTCCTGGATCAAATCCGCAACGGCGGGCCGGTTACGATCACGACTCCGGAGATGACGCGATTTCTTTTGAGCTTGGAGGATGCGGTGAACACCATCTTCGCGGCGGTGCACGGAGGATTGCCAGGAGAAACATACATTCCACAGGTAGCTTCCGCGCTCGTTTTGGACGTGGCGAAGGCCATGATTGGAAAGCGAGGCATCGAAATCAGGGTTGTGGGGATTCGGCCGGGAGAGAAAGTACATGAGTCGCTGGTGAGCGAAGAGGAGTCGGATCGAACTGTGGAGCGCGATGGCTATTACGTGATTCACCCGATGCTGCCGGAATTGCGCCAGCCGCAAAATGGATCTCGTTACCTGTGCAGGGAGTACAGTTCCGCTGACAACACGATGACTCTGGCGGAAACCTCACGTCTGCTTTGCCGCGAAGGACTGATGCCGGAAAACGTCGCTGCCATGGCCGCTGAGGTGCTGCGTTGAAAATCATGACGATCCTTGGGACTCGCCCCGAGATCATCCGATTGAGCCTGATCATCAAACGGCTCGACGAACACGCGAACCACGTGCTCGTTCATACCGGACAAAACTACGACGAGCGGCTGAGTGATTTATTTTTTCAGGAACTCGAAGTGCGCCGGCCGGATGTTTTTTTGAATGTGAGTGGCGCGACATTTGGTGTACAGGCTGGCGAAATTCTGGCGCGGAGCGAGGCGCTGATCTTGGAGCATCAGCCTGATCGCGTGCTGATTCTGGGAGATACGAATAGCGGACTGGCGGCGGTCGTGGCTCGCAGGCTGGGCGTTCCGGTGTACCACATGGAAGCGGGAAATCGCTGCTACGACTTCCGCGTGCCGGAGGAAAGCAACCGGCGCATCATTGATCATGTGAGCTCCGTCCTGATGCCATACACCGAGCGCAGCCGGGACAATCTGTTGCGCGAAGGCATTTCGGCGGAAAACATTTTCGTCACCGGTAATCCGATAAACGAGGTGATACAGCATTTCGCCGAGAAAACTGCGGCGAGCACGGCGCTCGGTGACTATGGCGTGGAAGAGAAGCTGTTCTTCCTCGTGACGCTGCACCGGGCCGAAAATGTTGATGTGGAAGAGCGCCTGCGCAGTGTGATTGAAGCGCTGGTTCTGCTGCATCAGCGATACGGTTATCCGGTCATTTGCTCGTTGCACCCCCGCACGCGATCGAAGGTCAAACAATTTGGAATTAGTCTCGACCGCGCGGGGCTACGCTTTGTCGAGCCGCTTGGGTTTTTCGATTTTGTGCGACTGGAGCAGAATGCGTTTTGCGTACTGACCGACAGCGGAACCGTGCAGGAAGAAACCTGCATTTTGGGCGTTCCGAATGTGACCGTACGCGACGTCACTGAAAGGCCAGAAACGATCGAATGCGGATCGAATGTGCTCGCTGGCTGCGACCCGCGGACGATCGTCAATATGGTTGAACTGGTAACTCAACAGGCTCCGACCTGGCAGCCGCCGCCGGAATACTTGCGAACCGACGTTGCAAGCACGGCAGTACGAGTGCTGCTTGGCAACCGCACCGGCATGCGCGCCGATGCTTCTGAGGCGCCCGATCCCATAGGAAGAACCCTAAGGGCCGCAACTCACTGATATCGACGAGGAATACATTGCAAGGGAGCCTCGCTTGCGCGTTCTGATCCTGGTGGATTGTTATTACCCCAGCACAAAGTCCAGCGCCAAACTGGTGCACGACTTGGCGGTTGAGTTTTGTCGTCGCGGAGATCAGGCCATTGTCCTGACGCCGAGCGAGGCGATTGCCGGCAAGTGTGAATCGGAAATCGAGGACGGCATAACGGTGGTGCGGGTGAAGATGGGGCCGATCAAAGGGGTGCCCCGCTTGATACGCGCGATCAATGAAGCGCGCTTGTCGGCGCGCATGTGGCGGAGCGCGGAAACATTTTTGCGCCAGCATCCGTGCGATCTGATTCTTTTCTACTCGCCGACAATTTTCTTTGGCGAGCTCGTCCGCAAAATGAAGAAGCTGTGGAATTGTCCGGCTTATCTGATTCTGCGCGATATTTTCCCTGATTGGGCGGTGGACGCAGGCGTGCTGCAAGAAGGCCCGATTTACAGCTTTTTCCGCAAAGTGGCGGCTGAGCAGTACAGGGCCGCCGATGTGATCGCCGTGCAGTCGCCGGCTAATTTGCAATTCTTTGCTGCAAGATTCCCACGGGAGAAGTTCCAGCTGAGGGTCTTGTTCAATTGGACGGCACTGCATGAACCGGAACTGCCACGAACGAATTATCGCGCCCGCCTCGGCTTACAAAACCGGATCGTCTTTCTGTATGGCGGGAACCTCGGAGTCGCGCAGGACATGGACAATGTCTTGCGCTTGGCGGCGCGGCTCGCGTCTCGTCCAGACATTTCCTTTCTTTTAGTTGGCGACGGAAGTGAACTGCGAAGGTTGAGCAGGTCCATCGAGCTGAACCGCATGCGTAACGTGCAAATTGTTCCCGGTGTCGCGCAGAGTGAATATCTCTCGCTGGTTTCAGAATTCGATGTGGGATTGATCTCGCTGGACGCGCGACTAACGAGTCACAACGTTCCTGGCAAATTGCTCAGCTATCTGTATTGGGGAATGCCGGTTTTGGCCAGCGTCAACCCGGGGAATGATTTGTTTGAGCTGCTGCACGAGTGCGGCGCCGGGTGCTGCCTGGTGAATGGAGTCGACGAGAATCTTGCGCAGGCGGCGCTGCGGCTGGCGGATGACGCGAATTTGAGATCCGCGATGGGGCGCAAGGCGCGCCAACTCTTGGAACACACTTTCTCAGTTCAGCACGCCGTGGATAGTATCTTCGCGCATCTTCATGAAACAGGACTGATCTCCGCTCGGAGATCGGGTTCAACAACATTGAGCAGCGCACCGGCTCACTCACACGAGCTCGCGGAACAAAGCTAAACCAGAAAAACAGGGCAGCAGTACTGAGCATTGACAATTCCTTCGTTGCGCGTTGCATTGGCGCAAAGAACCGCACTGGAGACACCTGTGATCATCAGCTGCTACTTGCTTGTGTTTGTGAGCAGCATTGTGCTCGCTCTGGCCTTTACGGCCTGGCTGAGAGACTTCGCATACGCGCGCGGTTGGGTTGCCCCGCCGGAGTTGGACCGGCACGTCCACACGACGTCGGTGCCACGGCTCGGAGGGGTGGCCATTTTTGGCACGTTCGTCACAGTGGCGGGTCTGGCCGCATTATTACAAAGAGTGACGGGCGTCCCGCTTGTTTTGCCTGCGCGAATAGCTTTCAGCATTTTTGGATCTGCTTTCATAATATTTCTGCTCGGTCTTTATGATGACGTCCGTCACGTAGGCCCGTACTGGAAGTTCGGGATTCAGACGCTCGCTGCAGTGCTTCTTTACATCGGCGGTGTGGGAGTTCATCGCATTGACCTCGTTTCGTCAGGACGGACGTTGGGGACCGTCGCGAGTCTGCCTTTGACTGTGTTTTGGGTGCTGCTGATCACCAATGCGTTCAACTTGATCGACGGGCTGGATGGATTGGCTGCCGGATCCGCGTTTTTTTCCACGACCGTATTATTTGTGCTATCGCTTATGACGCCTAACGCGATGGTGACTCTGTTAGCGATTGCGCTAGCCGGCGCCATACTCGGCTTCTTGCGCTTCAATTTTCATCCCGCATCTATTTTCTTGGGCGACTCCGGCAGCATGTTTATCGGCTTCATGCTGGCGGCCCTGGCGCTGGCCGGCTCGCAAAAAGCGCCGACCATGATTGCCGTGGCAATTCCTGTGGTTGCGTTCGGTTTTCCGATACTGGATGTGGCGCTGGCGATCTCGCGCCGGTTTCTGAGCGGCAAACCCTTGTTCCGAGGGGATCGCGATCACATTCACCACAAGCTTCTGAAGCGCGGCCTGTCGCAGCGAGGCGCCGTGCTGGTTCTGTACGGCGTTACTTCCTGTTTTGCGCTGTTAAGTCTAATCCTTTTGCATGATGCGGCGATGGTCGCGCTGGTCCTCGCAATCA
>Ga0070733_10002004_pt1 | contig 14819 bp, 11 predicted proteins | sample Coa_R1_9_FD_66450 | JGI IMG/M metagenome (GOLD analysis project Ga0070733, IMG submission 66450) | Surface soil microbial communities from Centralia Pennsylvania, which are recovering from an underground coalmine fire - Coalmine... | ecosystem: Environmental > Terrestrial > Soil > Unclassified ... | reverse complement strand
GATCCCCGGTAAAGGCCTCGGGAACTGGACGCCGCAACTTCGTCCTGCTTGGTGTCCAGCGGATTGCGCAGCGCGAGTTGAATATGTCCCTGCGCGCTGGCGAGCGTGAGGCGCTGAGCATCGTCAGGTGAAACCAGCAATGTGATCACCGCCGTGTTCTGGGCCTCGCCGGTCGCGGTCCGTTCCAGGGTGTGTCCGGAAGCCAGCACCGCAACATTCTGCAGAACGGTGGTAGTCTCCTGGTCGCCGCCAGCACCTGGGATTCCGGTCAGCAGCACGTCGACGCGAGTCCCCGGGGTCACGAACCCGGCGACCGACACCACTTCATTCACTCGCACCGACACCGCGCGCATTCCCGGGGGAATCAACGCCGGCAGGCCTGACCCGGCGTTCTCGCCAGCCAGCCGGTTCGGCAGGATAAACTCACCCTTCGCGATCGGGATAATCACGCCGTGTCCCACCACGTCGGATTTTCTGCGGGGCGCTCCCGGCGGCAGATCCTCCCGCGGAATCTTGATCACCTTGATGTCGTGCTCTTCCACTCTGGCCCCGACCTGAAGGTCGTCGGCCGCGACAATGACCTCGATGCCGGGATCGGAGCCGCCGGGCTTTTGCAAGTTCCTGTAAACGTAAACACTTGCAAAGAAGCCAAGCGCCAGCGCCAACACTCCGATCATCAACAAACGTGTGCGGTTCATGCTGCTCCCCTGGAAGCTGAAACTCCCGCCGCCCGCCTGACCCCATGGCAGCGGTGATCCGTTCGCTCAGTTCTGCCTTACTGGATGGAACTGGCGACGTTGGAGAACACGGTGTTGGCGTTCGACCCGATCAACCGCACGGTTCCGACGACGATCACAAGAATCACCGCCAACATCACCGCATATTCCGCGATGTCCTGTCCCTCTTCATTACTCCATAGTCTGCGCATAAGCTCCATAGCTGCTCCTCGGTTGCTCTGATTTTTTCGAGATCGACTGAAACGGCTTTTCTCCTTACGTGCGCAATCGGTCACACTACGGCCCTGCACCTTACGAAGGCCTATGTGATTAAATCTTCCCAGCTTGCCGCCCATTCGACTGGCTAATCATACCCTGCAATATAAGCCAAAGGTCGTTATTTGTTGCATACCCGGCGGAAAAACAGATTACCACCGGGTAGGTGCCCCACAAGCGACTGGGGAGGGCTAATCCCCTGGATGGGATGGATTTCTTGCAGGTCACGGCCGAAGAATCGCCCGGTTCTCAGAATCTTGGTGCGACGGCTCGATGCGGGCGCGTACCTGGAATACGAGCGCGACTAAAACCGCCATGGGTAGCAGAGGACTGCTGTAGAGAGGGACCTCCCAGAATCGATATAGCCTGCCAGCTGGCAGCCAGACTGCAGCCAGGAGTAAACCGAACGCGGCGACCCAGGGCCAAGCCAGCAGCAGCCAAGCCGCGACTCGTAGGGTCCGTGCGAACGGACCCAGATTCCAGCGAGATGCGAAACCCGTCAGCAGGCATAGAAACCCGGGCAGCAGCAGAAGCTGGGCGTGGGGAGCGAGAGTCGGGATTACGACAACATTCGCGGCCAACAGCATGCCGCCGACCTGAGCGAATCTGGGCGACCCAGCCGGTTCGGATCGATGCGGCCAGCTCACGCCCAGCGACACCAGCAGCAGAACGGCCGAAGCGATGGGACCAAATGTGGGGGCGAACCAGACATCGAGCAGAGAATGGCCGTAGGTGTAATGGCGATAGGCATTGATGACGGTCAGAAAACCGGGAATCCACCCCGGCACAAACCATTCGCTGACCAGGGCGAGCAGGAGCATGGTGCCGAGAAGACTCATAGCCAGCGACCGCCGCCGGCGCCAGTCGGCGAGCGTCCAGATCAGTATCCATGGAATCAAGGCGATGGTGAACTGAGGCTTGAATGTGGATACAGCTAGGAAAATGCCTCCGACAACGAGGTGGTTGCAAGAGAGAAAAAATATCGCGATCGCGATCAGCGCGGCGGCGAGCAGACTCAGGTTCTGCAGTTTGACCGCTTGCAACGCCGGAAAACTTCCCGCCACGAAAAAAGCAACAATGACCCAATACACGGGTGGCAAGCGCAGGCGCAGAGCGCGCAGCCATAACGCGAGGCTCAGAAGCGCGACGAGCGCAGAGACCGACAGAAATATCTTCTGCGCCGCGGGAAACGGCAAGTAAACCGTAGGCCAGAGCAGGAGCGCCGCGTAGGGCGGATACGCGTAGCCACCGGCGAGTCCGGAAGGATCATTGGCCGAGGGGACCACCGGTGCGCCGTAGATTACGCTTTGAATCTCATGCGCGACCGCGGGCGAATATGGATCGCGGCCATGAAGGAGCAGTTCATGCGCTGCCCACCACGGTGCGTAGAAGTCAGAAAAACTCTCCGCTTGCTGGGCACTCCAAATCTCAGTGACGTAGTATGTCATGCTCACAAGTGAGAGCATGCTGAGAAGCAGCCACAGCGAGGGTTTCGAGATGGGATGGGTGCTCTTCATCCTGAAGTTCCGGGTCCTGAGGCTCCTGCGGGTGACTCATGGGCTTCAGCGTTCTGGCGACGAAACGTGCCCTTGGTGATCCCGATCGCTAGAGCGGCCACAAATATCCCGGCGATGATGTCGATCAGATAATGCCACTCCAGCAGGACAACCGCAGTGATAAGAAAGAAATCATAGGCAGCCAGAGCGATCACCATTCGCTTCCACCGCCGCAAGAACCACATCACGACCAGCGGCTGCGCGATATGCATGCACGGCAGCCCGATGTAGTAGTCGGTAGAAATTCGCGCCAGCGGCTCATGGCGCCACCTTGCCAGCGCGTGCGCAATCAATGTCTTCTGGATGTTGTAGGACTGAAGTGCGGCCGGGAAACGGGAAAAATGCTCTGGGCACAGATAGTAAGGGCCCTGCGCCGGCCACAAATAGAACAGGATGAGCGCCAGATAGTACGACATCAGGATCGTCCCTACGAATTGCAGCCCGCGCGTTCTTCCGTCGCTCAGCACGACCAGGATCAGGGCTGCGCCAATCTGTGGAAACATTCCAAAGTAAATGAATTCGAGCACTCGGAAGAAGGCGAGAGGGAGGGTTCCGACCGCCCAGTGAGCAATGTCTGACACGGATTGGCCGCGCAGAAGAAAGCGATCGATGGCGGCCAGCGCAGGATCATAAGCGAAGTTGCTGCGTACCGAGACGATAGCGGAGTTGTAGGCGAGAACCATCAGGAATCCGAAGAACAGATAGACAGCGGGAGCAAAAATGGCCGGCCCGGCGCGGCGCAGTCCCCCCGCAACATCCGGCAGGATGCCGGTGCTACGGTCCCTCAACTCCAGCAGCGCAATTGCATCGACCGTCAAGACGAGCGCCTTCACCCAGCCTGCAGTCCATGTCAGGATGCCGAAATAGAGAATCAAAGCGACGATGCGAAGAGGCTGTTCCCGATAGCGTGCAAGAAACGGTCGCCATACCTGTTGCCCCGGCAATCCAATCACGGCTAAAAGCGCCGCCACGAAGATCGACTGGGCCGCAAGCACGATCCAGTACGCCACCCCGAGCGTAAGCCAATCGAACTTCAGCGGAAGCCCCTGGCTGCGTAGAACCGGAACCAGAGCCGCGCATAAGAACAGGCTGATCCAGTAATGCCATCTATGCTCAACCAGCCTTCGTGTGCCTTCGTGTCCTTCGTGGTTCATGCTCTTACCAGCGCGTCGTCGCTTTGAGCACGATCCGCGTCTACTGCCGAAGATCGCAACAACACCACCGCCAGCATGGGCAGATAAAAGAAGATCACAGTCCAGCGCCCCACTTCGGCGAAGCTGTGTGGAATGTGGTACCAGCGCCAGATACCCGCTCCCCAGCTGAAAAAGATGGTCCAGACAATTTCGCGCCGCGACCGGGGGATCAGCCAAAGAATAAAACTGTCGAAAAACCAGCGTTGCGGCATAAGCGCGGACAGAAACAGTAACAGCGCATCGCGATCGCGATAACGCAGCAGCGCCAGCAGGAGCAGCGGTCCGGGAAGCACCAGCAGCGGAATGAAGTGCTGGTAGTTTCCCGTCTGCTTCCACCAGAGCAAAGGCCAGGTCGGCATCAGCACTACGCTCGCAAGCGCGACGACCGCGCAAGCCACCAGACCTTGCCGGCTGAGGCGGGTGAGAAAGACAGGGAATCCGACCTGGGGTTTGGCCATGGTCACAGGCAAGAGCAAAGGAAAGAACGCGCCGGCCGCGATGATCGGCGACCACTGCACCGTCAGAATTCCTGCCCAGTACGGATACGCAAGAAAAATCAGCAGCCGGATGTAGCCGTGGCGCGTGACTCCAAATGCGAGCAACGCGGAGCTGATCCCCCAGAATATTCCTGCGGCGAGCTCTGGGGGGAGCCGCAAAAATGGCAGCGCAAAAATCGCGGCGGTGAGCGGATATTGTTCGAGCGGCGTATCGTAGGGATTCTGCCGGGCTAGCACCCGCTGCGCCAGATGCAGCGCCCAGCGGAAATCGGCGGCGTCCTGATGGAAGTGTCTCATCAGGAACCAGCAGATTGCGCCGCTCGCGAAACCAATTGTGGCCGAGACTGCGATGCGCCATCGCATGAGATGGTTCGTGCCCCCACAGTTGTAACATGAAGCGTATCGACGTAGCGTTTGGCTGGCGCAGCGCACTAGCGTTGCGACCGGGGGATCCTCTTCTTGAAGCGCCCGCCATTTTTCGTCGTCTTAGTCGTCGCCGTTGCGGCCTCCATGAGCACGTGGTTCTACGCCAATTACATTTTGCGGGCGCAGCAGATTGCCGATGCGGCCGCGCACCAGCGGCCGCGCGGCAACTTGTCCGATCTTTATCCGCGCTGGTTGGGCGCGCGCGAACTGCTCAAGCACGGGCGCAATCCTTACAGCCCGGAGATCACTCGTGAAATTCAGCAGGGATATTACGGGCGGCCACTAGATCCGTCCCGGGCCGACGATCCTCACTCGAACGAGCCCCGCTCGGACGAGCCCAAAGATCAGCAGGCCTTCGCCTATCCCGCGTATGTCGTGTTTCTGCTCGCGCCGACGGTCGACTTCCCGTTCGACAAGGTACAAATCGCTTTCCGCTGGCTTCTGATCGGCCTCGCCGTAACCACCATTTTTCTCTGGCTTCGAGTTATGCGCTGGAATCTTTCTTGCTGGTGGGCTCTGGTCCTCGCCCTGCTAATGGTCGGTTGGCTCCCGATGGTGCAAGGCATCAAACTGCAACAGCTAAGCCTGCTGGTCGCAGGATTCCTCGCGGCCTGCGCCGCCTGCCTGAGTGGCGGATGGCTTTTCCTGGCCGGCGGCCTGCTGGCTCTCGCCACCATCAAGCCACAACTGGCGTGGCCCGTCGTTCTGTGGTTGTTGATTTGGACGATAAGCGACTGGCGTTCGCGCTGGCGGCTGGCGTTTGGCTTCGGCCTGGTCATGTTGCTGCTTCTGGGCGGGGCAGAATTGGTGTTGCCCGGATGGCTGCGGATGTTCTTCGCCGCGATCCAGCAATATCACCGCTACACGCAAAATCAGTCGGTGCTGGCTGTGCTCTTCGGTTCGATCCTGGGACGAATTCTTGAGGTACTGTGCTTCCTGCTCTGTGCCTTCAGTCTTCGGGCAGCGCGCAGGAAGCCCGCTACCAGCGCTGCGTTCGGACGGTCGGTTGGCCTCGTGCTGGCCCTCACCGTGGTCCTTGTTCCCATGTTCGCGCCCTACAATCAGGTATTGCTGGCGCCGTCGATTCTACTTTTACTGCGGTCCCAGATTTCCGGCCAGCCGATTCTCCCCGCAATCCGAGTGGCTCGCGCCGTTGGCGCCGTCTTGCTGCTTTGGCCTTGGATTGCCACGCTGGCCCTGTGCGCCGCCTATCTGTGGCTGACTCCGGAACTGCGGCAAAGGGTCTACATGCTGCCGTTCTATTCCAACTTCATGCTCCCGGTCTTCGTCTTCGGACTGGCGCTGCTCGATACTTGGATGAACTCCGACCCCTCAATGCCGAACCCGTCGCAGGCGAATGCCTCAATCTGAAATTTCTCCGCGATCTCACGCTCCTTCTTCGCGCCCTCTGTGGTCAAAGGCTCTTGCCCCTTGCCCAGAGCCAAAAGACTTTAACTGCCGAGGGCGCGAAGAACAATCTTGAGGCCGCAGAGAAACTCGCACTGCGCCACCACCGACCAACTTGCGAGACCCCGCACTGGCAGAGTAGTCTGATCCAGCAAGTTTGCCGCGGTTGTTAGACGGTCTGGCAGATTCTGACTGCGGCCTTTCAGCCGCCCGACTTTTCAGCAAATCAGGCGGACGGCGTGGCGATTTACCATTCATGACCCTGAACAGCATCAGTCATCACGGCTCCGGTTCCGGAGTGTTCCCCGCGCTCGTGTTCGTGCAGGGCAGTGAGCAGAAGAATATTGTCCTGAACCGCATCCCTTTCAGCGTGGGCCGGAAAGTCGACAAGGACCTGGTGATCGCCGACCCGCGCGTCTCCCGCGACCATGCCCAGATCATGCAGGAAGGCCAGGATTTCTTCCTGGTCGACCTGGGCAGCAAGCACGGCACGTTCGTGAATGGCGAGCGCATCCAGCGCCAGAAACTGGAACGCGGCGATCGCCTGGAGTTTGGCGCGCGCGATTCGGCTTACATCCTGTTCAATCCCGCGCATGCCACTTCCAATACCGCCCGCGAATTCCTTAGCCAGATTTCCGGCATGCAGATCAAGCAGGAAGCCACCGATCTCGAGAAGCTAACCCTGTTTCTGGAGGCCGCGCGCAAACTGAATACGGCTGGCGTGCTCGACGAAATTCTAATGACCATGCTCGACGTCACTCTGCAACTGACGCGAGCTGAACGCGGCTACGTTTTCCTGAAGGATGAAGAAGGGAAGCTTCGGCTGATGGCCGGCCGCAATTCCAAGAAAGAGCCACTGCTCGACGATAAGACGATTTCGCATTCCATCCTCGACGAATCGATGCGGTCAAATTCGGAATTTTTGTTGACCGACACCAGCCAGTCGCTCGATCTCAAAGGCCGGCAGAGCATTGTGGCGTACGACTTGCGGACCGTAGTCTGCATTCCGCTGCGCAAGATGCAGGTGCAGTCCACGCGCGATGCGCAAACCCCCGCTCCCGGGGCGGCGGCCGCCGCTGCCGAAGCCATGGGAGTCTTATACGTCGACTCGCGTTTCGCTTCGCGCGACATTGGCGGCGTGGGTCACGACATTCTGCACGTGATCGCGACCGAAGCCGCCTCGCTCATCGAGAACGCGCGCCTGGTGCAGGCCGAAGAAGAAGCCCGCCGCTACCAGCAGGAGCTGAGCATCGCGGCCAGCATCCAGCAGCGGCTCATGCAGGTGAAGATTCCGGAAGTGCCCTTCGCCCGGCTGCGCGGTAAGAATCTGTCTTGTAAAGAAATCGGCGGAGACTTCTTCGACGCAGTCAGCACCAAAGAAGGCCTGGCGGTAGTGCTGGCCGACGTGAGCGGCAAAGGAGTTTCGGCCGCTCTGCTGGCTTCCACTTTGCAGGGAATGATTTATTCGCACCTGAGTTCCGGCATGGCGTTGCTGGATGTCGTATCGGCGGTCAACCGGTTCTTCACCGAAAAACTAGTGGGCGAGAAATACGCGACGGTCCTGCTGGCTCGCCTGCGCCGCGACGGTGAACTCGAGTACGTAAATTGCGGCCACGTTCCTCCGCTGCTGGTGTGCGGAGATGAGGTGATTCGTCCTTCGCACGGCAACGTACCGGTGGGGTTGCTGGCCGACGCTACGTTTGAGAGTTCCACCTGTCAGATGAAGTCCGGCGACCGCTTCATCCTCGTCACCGACGGAGTGACCGAAGCGGAAAATGCCATGGGGGATTTTTTCGAAGATTCCCGGTTGGAAATAGCGGCAGTCAAGGCGCCTACACTGGAAGGAATTTTTTCCGCGGTTTCGGATTTCTGCGCGGGCAATCCCTTGAGCGACGATTGCACCGTGGTCGAACTCTGCTACAACAGCGTGGAGCCTGCCCAAGCCTGAGATGCTGGTTGCAGCGATTTGCAGACGCGCAGCGAGACTTTGAGGGGCGCGTCTGAACCACAGGTCGCACCCGTTTCGCGGCCCTCTGGCGGGAAGATCAATCGATTTAACGTCTGGATTTAAGTATAATATAATCAATAACTTGCAAGCTGTTTTATTCACAAGTACTTGAGCGTATAACGGGCTTTGGCCCCTATCACTTACAGCCGATTGCACCATTCGCGGTGTGCCTGGCTGGGGACGCAAATGCATTTTGCGAAGGTGCCGGATCACGACTACATGCGGATTTTGTAGGCCGCGTCGGTTCCGGCGAGGCCGTCAATCGTCACCGTCTTGATCACCGAGCCGCTGTCGCGGTCCATGTAAAAGTCGCTGGAGCGGACGAAGCCGATGGCGCCGGGCGAGTTGCCAACAATTCTCCTCACATCGCGTGCGCTGTCCACTACCTTGGACGGCGTCGGGAATTTTCCTGCGAAGGCCGCGAGCAGAAAGTACCGGTCGAAGTCGGCATCGTCCATGCCACACACAACCCTGAGAAACTGAGTCCGCTCGGGCGCTCCGGCCGCCCGCATCACCGGAGACACGGGCCTCCCCGTATCCCACTTGGCGCGGTCAGACAAAAACAACTTGCGGAGTTCTCCCATGCTGAGGTTGTTTACCGGGTTCGAGCTGTTCACGATGACCACAATGGGGTCGCCGGCTGCCCCTAACGGACCGACGGAGAGGATCAATCCTGTGGCAGCCGTCATGACCCAGATCACGATCGCGGTGAACGCACGTCCAACGTTCTTCGCTCTTCTCATCGTTCTTCTCATCACGATTCCCGTCAGAACGTGAACGCAATCTGAAAAGTCAGGCCGTTTACGGTTGCCAGACCTCTCTCCGAGATTCGATCGTATTGCAACTTGAGTGCTGAGTGTTGGGTGAAGTCATAACGAACTCCCGTAGAAGGGCCGTTAACCCTTCCCACAAATGCGTTGACATAGGCCGGCGAATAATCGTTCGGACTGGCGTAGAGATAGAGCGGATCATGGTCGTTGGCGTTGAAGTACTGGTAGCGAAAATATGGGCGCCAGGCGCGAAACCGGCGGGAGAACTGGGTGTAGAAGGCCGTGGTGCGAAAGACCGGGCCCGTGGGCTCCACGTGCCTCACCAGCACGCCCTCGTTCAGGATCTCGTAATTGCTGTTGATGAAGACGCCGTGAACCGTAGCGATGGTTTCGCTGACGGCCGGACCTGGAATGGAGAGGTTGTCGTGGCGGAGCGAAAATCCCAGCTGCAGGCCGAAGATCGCCTCCGGACGCAGGAAGAGTCCTCCGTTGATGGATTTGCCGTTGTTGGCATCCTGATTGTTCTGCGCGGCCTCCACTCCAGGTCCCCAAGCCCGGCCGTTGCCTACTTCCACTACATAGTGCAATCCCATTGTCCCGGAGGGAATCTTGCCAGTCAGGGTGACGCCGACCTCCTGCATGGGCAGGACACCTCCCTGATCATCGAAGGCATAGATAAAAGGCCGATCCGTCGTAGTTTCCAGGAACTCTCCGTAATTGAAGGTTGAGTTGTAGTAGCCCACCCAGGAGTGAAAACGTCCGATCGCCGCCGTGAAGTAGTCGCTCTGCCGGTACTGCAACAACAGTCTCTCGACATCCAGCTCGATGACATTGTTGTTTTGCGCTATGAAGAGCACTTCTCCCAAGGTGGAGACCTTATCCGAGAGCCGGGCCGTCATGAACAGGTCAAGCGAGCCGAATAGAAATGTATCGGGGGTGTGGTTGTAAGCCTGAGCTCCCACATCGCCAAAAACGTTGAGCTTCAGGCGCGGCGCGATCTCATTCACCGCTGGCGCCTCCGCTATACGAGGTTGTTCGGGTTCGGGGGCAGCGGTTGCCGGTGGCGCTGTCGGCTGTGCCTTGAGTTGTTTGACCTCTTCTTCCAGTTCCTGCACGCGCTGTAGTAGCTGCTTGTTGTCCTCGGCCTGATTCGTGGGTGGATCAGGCGCCTGTTGTGTCTGTGCTGGAACCGTCGCGACCAGGCATAAGCCGAACACGAGGAACCGAAGCATTCTGTCCGTCGGGATTGGAGAGAGGCCTTTCATATCTCGCCCGGCGGCGCTCCACGGTTATTCCTAGAAACAGAGGCGGGCAGCCGACGTTGGCACTCGCCTTTACTTTCGGCATTTTCCCGACAAGCTTTAGCGCGCGATTCAAGCGCGAAAAACAATGCAGAGACGTGGGTACCACGCTGCCACTCGGACGGGGATTTCGTGGAGAGCACTGAACTGGCGAGAATAGTTGTTGCAGGCATGGGCCCGTGCGAAGTCCGGAGCCCGGATGCCAGAGGCTTGGAGCGAGAAAAAGGCGCTCCGGCGGTTGGCCGGAATTGATGGGTGACAACTCACGGCGCTACGCGCCGCCCGGTTTTGATGAGTACCTCTGAAGCGTAGGTCAAGTCTTAAATCGCTTACAATAAGCTATTTGCAAGCTGTTTTATCCACAAACGCTTGAAGCTCGCAACTGCCTATCTCAACTACAATTTGGAACGACGATGAAAACGGCATTCCTGCGATTCAACGGCGCTGTCGAGCGCGACCCTGCCGTCGATGCGTGGATGAAAGAGCATGCCGGTGAATTGGGAGCCATCGCGCACCAGTGGTTTGAAGTAATGCGAAAGTGCGGGGATGAAGTCCGCGAGCTTTTGCACGACGGCTGTCCGGTTGCATGTTTGGGAGACGCGCCCTTCGGCTACGTCAATGTATTCACTGCCCACGTGAACGTGGGATTCTTTCAGGGCGCGTCGCTGCCGGATCCGGCACGCTTGTTACAAGGCAATGGCAGGTTCATGCGCCATGTGAAGCTGAAACCTGGAATGGCCACGGACGCCGCAGCGTTAAACAGGCTCATCAATACAGCGTACGCGGATGTAAAGGCGCGTGTCGAACACGGTTAGCCCAGAGAACTTGCTGCTGGGTGAAAGACGGGCGACAATTCCGTCTGTAACAGGTTATGGAGCGAGATAAGACGCCACCGGGCGCCTTATCTCGTCTCTCGTTCAGGCCAGATCGCGCTCTAACGATGGTGCCCGCCGCCATGCGAACCACCCCGATATCCCGGGAGGGCATGTTCAGCCTTCGCTTCGTGGCCGGCATTGCCTACGTTGCCTCGCCCATCCCGCGCTTCGTTTCCCTGGAAGTGGTTGAAGCGCTCCGCACCGCGCTCCGGCAACGGTCCAGCGTATCCGTGATGAGGATCAAAGCGGTTGTCGACATGGCCGAAAAAGCCGTGAGGGCCGTGAAACCAGGGGCCAGCTCCAAGAAACACCCCGCCAACAAACCAATCGGGCCCATAGTAGCCATACGGAGCACAGTCGTACGGGGCATAATCGAAGTATCCATAGGGGCACACGGGAGCCACTCCGATGTCTACGCCGACGGCAACCTGGGCTGGCGCCACTGGTATACAGCATAAAAGCGCGGTTGCGAGAGCTGCGAAAGCAAGCACATTGACTTTGAACATGATTTCCTCCTGATTCGTTCAGAGTTTTCATCTTGGACCACTGAAGGGCCAGCATAATACCAAGGATTAATACCGGGCAACTAGGGAGTTAATGCCAGCTGGTTTTAACAGGTCATGGCGCTCGATGACCCGAGTTGCTAAAACCGCGCGTTGCCAATGGCGCTTTACGGCACGACTGAAGTCGTGCCCTTCCCGCTCTGTCGTTCTTCGCAGCGCTGAAAGCGTTGCGCCACCCAAAAAGCTTCGAATGAGCAGATCATACGCAAGGCGTCTGCCGATTTGCCCCGCGTTTTCTTTGGCGGGCGGCTACGTGACGGTCACGCTGAAGTCCGTTCCTTCCCAGCGATTTTCTGCGGGCCAGAAGAACGTAAATATGGCTTTCGCTCCCGCCGGCAAGGTGGCGGTGGGCAGGTCGAGGACGTAGATGCCCAGCCCGGTATCGCGCGCGTCCGTGTCATGCGCGGTGGTCCAGCCGTCGACGCTCCAATGCACGCGGCCAGGAGAAAGCAGTACGATGCGCAGAGTTTTGTTGCGGGGAATGCTGCGCGTCTTGTTGTTAAACCTCCAGCCAAAGACTTGGCGCACATGCTTGTCGACTAAATAGCGTTTCACGGTTTGCGGAGGCTGGTCGAAAATCTTGCCGTCACGAATGGAGCGGCGCAGCTTCACGTATTCCGCATGGGCCCAGACCAGCGGGCAGGCTGAGCCGGTAGGCTTGCCGCGGAATAGTTCGAGGGATGGAATGTCGGCGACGTCCCAGACTTGTTCGGGAAGCAGGCGGCTTTGTCCGGTGGTGGAATTTTCGATGACCGTCAGCAGCCCTTCGGCTTCGTCGCGGCGGCCGGCGGCCAGGGCGTAATGTCCACGCTCACCCGCCAGCAGCGGCCAGGGACGTCCGATGCCGGACCCATCGAAGGCCGAGCCGTCTTTGTGTTCGCCGTAGCCGTCGCCGTTGTAGCGATACCAGCACGGTCCCTGGGGCAACTCGACCGCGAGCAGAGCGTCGATGGCGCGCAGAGTATTTACAATCCGCGGATCGTCGGGCGCACGCAGACCGAAGCGCACCAGCGCGAGCGCGTCTGGACTGATGATGTGATAGGCGCGGTCGCCGTCCTGCCCTCCATCCTGCCCCGGCGGACGATTCTTGATCGGCACAAAGCCCTGGGTGGGCGACGCTGGGCCGGCGATATCGGTGTCAGGCGGGGCGATGCGCACGTAGTAGCCTTGAATGCCGAGTTGTTGTGCCAGATCGCCTCCGGTCGCGTAGACCCAGCGTTCGATGTTGTCGTTCCAGGCATCGGCAGTGTCGCGCATGGTCTGGGCCTGATCGGAGTGCCCGGTGAGATCGGCGATGTCGGCCCCCGCCAGCAGCGCGGAGATTTCCGCGGCCAGAGTGAACGGCGAGTAGCCGGCATCTTCTTCCCAGCGGTCTTGCTGCGTGACCGGTCCGTTGCGAAGAATGAAGCTGACCGCGTTGCGCACCATGGGCCACCAGCGATCCAGCTTGCCCAGGGAATTGGGAGCTTCACGGCGCAGCAGATCGAGCAGCAGGACGGGAAACGCGGTCTCGTCCATCTGAACGCCGCCCCAATAGGGACGACCGTCGAGCCACAGATTTTGTGCCCAGTTGCCGGCGGCTTCCTGTGTGGCTTCGAGATAACGCAGCACGCGGACGGCGTCGGTGACAGCTCCCGCGGCCAGCAGTGCGCCCGCGGTCTCGACCAGATCGCGCGGCCAGATTAGGTGATATCCGCCAAGATCTTCGTCGCCTTTGTTGAATCCCCACGGAATGGAGAGGCTGGCGATAATGCCGCCGAGAAAATCCTTGGATTCATGGGTGCGCAGCACCGAGGTCGAGGCGCGGTAAAGATCATACTGGCGCTGCGGCTCGTCGAGGTTGAGCAGAGTTTTTTGCCAGTTGCTCCATTGCGAAACATAGTGCTGGCGAGTCTCGGCATAGTCTTCGAAAAGAGTCGATCGCGCGTGCTGTCCAGCCTCCGTCCAGATCGAACCGAAACCGAGCGCAAGCACGAATTCGCCATTGCAAGCCGCGAGGTCGATCTCGCCGGTCAGGGCAATGTTGCCGTTCTCGGCGCGAGTGTATTCCCACTCCATCTGGAAATGCTGGGAAAGATCCTGCCAGCCATCGGAAGTGCCGACGAAGCCGCAGGACATTTTCTTCCACGGCGCCGAAGACGCGAGACACAGAGTCGTGCCGTCGCGCTGGGCAAAGAACATGGGGAATCCCTTGTAGTCACCGATCCAGCCGGTGTTGCCGTATCCACAGTTCGCAAGGTGCGGAGAGAGCAGAGCATACAGTTTGTAGTCGGAGAGTTGCCCTTGCAGCGGCTCGAAGCGGACTTTCTGCAGAACCACGTTGCGGTAGGGATCGGTCAGTACTTCCTTGTGAATGCGGTACCGTCCTCCGACTTCAGTGTTGATCAGCCCAAAGGCGGGAATTCCGGGTTCGAAGGGGAGGTTCTCGAAGGTGCAGTGGCGCTTCTCTTCGGAGAAAAAATCACGGCCGTTGGTGACCAGGAATCCCAGATCGCGGGTGCAGGCCTGATCGACTCGCGGAAAATAGACTTCGTTGAGGATGCCGTGACTTACCGTGAACCAGACTTTGCTGTGCTGGTTGAGGGCAGTTCCGGCGCCTGTCTTGGCGCTGGAGGTCCAGCGCGGCGGAATGCCCGGCCAGCCGGGCGCAAAGCGTACGGGCGAATCACTCATGAAAACCCTGTTCTTGGGCTGGGAGAGAACTCCCGGCGGAATTGACAAATGCTTGACAAGTCGGGAATGTCGCTGCGGCTACGGGCATCATCGGATAGTAAGGCGGCTCAGGGAGATCTAAATTGCAACCAGGGGCCGTTTAACGATAATAGAACACACCGGATGGCGCAGACATGTTCAAACTTTTAGATGCACGGGCGTGGAGTATGGTAGCAGTCCTGTGGGCCGGTTGCGCCATCTGCCCGGCGGCGATCGGCTCCCAAGCGGTCGAGGAGGATCCTGCCAGAGTAGCTAACATTTCTCCCCTGGACCACGGGTACTCCGACTTATACAACCTGGATTTCGCGGGCGCGCAGAAAGATTTTACGGCGTGGCAGGCTCTTCATCCCGACGATCCGGTGGGCCCGGTCAGCGAAGCCGCGGGCCTGTTATTTTCGGAGTTCAACCGGCTGGGAGTGCTGGAGGCGCAGTTCTTTGAGAATGACGAAGCCTTCGTCGACCGCCCCAAGCAGACGGCGGACCCAGCGCTGCAGAAGAAGTTTCAAGCGGCGATCGAGC
>Ga0070733_10002002_pt1 | contig 14835 bp, 13 predicted proteins | sample Coa_R1_9_FD_66450 | JGI IMG/M metagenome (GOLD analysis project Ga0070733, IMG submission 66450) | Surface soil microbial communities from Centralia Pennsylvania, which are recovering from an underground coalmine fire - Coalmine... | ecosystem: Environmental > Terrestrial > Soil > Unclassified ... | reverse complement strand
CCGGAACCATCATACTGGCCTTTCTGGCCATGTTTATAGCTACCGTCACTGGTATGGCCCTGGGTATTCTGGCAGCCATAAAAAAAGATACATGGCTGGACACGACAGCGATTTTTACAAGTGTGCTGGGAATTTCGGCTCCTTCCTTTTTTATGAGTATAGTCATCGCTTACGTTTTCGGTTTTGTACTCAACCAGTACACTGGTCTGCAAATGACAGGCAGCCTGTTCGATACCGATCCCTTTAACGGCCGTCAATGGCAGCTTCGCAATGCCATATTGCCTGCACTCACACTGGGCATCAGGCCCATGGCCATTATTGCACAATTGACGAGGGGTTCCATGCTCGATATTTTAAATCAGGATTTTATTCGTACCGCATATGCCAAAGGTTTGTCGCAGAAACAGGTGATCTGGCGGCATGCATTAAGAAATGCATTGAATCCGGTCATCACAGCCATCACGGGGTGGTTTGCTGAATTGCTGGCGGGTGCCTTTTTTGTGGAGTATATTTTTGGCTGGAAGGGCATTGGGAAAATTACCGTAGATGCGCTTGCCAAACTTGATTTTCCGGTAGTGATGGGATCCGTTCTGGTTACTTCCTTTGTCTTTATTACCGTTAATATGCTCACAGACTGGTTATACCGTGTTGTGGATCCCCGGTTGAGGCCGGACGTGTAAAGAACAATCAAATAATTAGCGAATGACGACTTCGCGAATCAGGTTTTCTCCAAGTGCTTCGTTTACTCTCTCTCTTATTTTGTCTTTCTTATAGAGCAATTCCTGTTTTAAAGGAGCCACAGCAGTCTGAATATATAAAGTTGTTCCATGAATTTCAATTTTATCAGTATAGCGTGCAATGGTTTTACCCATAATCTCTTCCCATACTTCTGTGATCTGCAGCGCAAGCACACTGCCCTTCAGCCTGCTTTGCTGGAGGAATTTTCTCAGTGCCTCCGCCATTGAATATTCACTCATTGGTCAAAGGTAAGCTTAAAGCCCAAAGCCTAAAGCCTAAAACTAAATTTGAAAATTGAACATGTAATCACAAAAGTCTGGAGCTGCCTTTGATATCTAATATTCTCTAAGACCACATTTAATAAAAAGTTTTGGGCTTTAGGCTTTGGGCTTTAGGCCTATAAGGGAATAATCTGCCGACAGGTTTTCCAGATGCTCGCGGATACGGCCTTCATGTGTGTCTGTAATAAAAAGTTGTCCGTTTCCGGGTTCGCAAACCCTGGCGAGCAACTGATGCATACGACGGGCGTCGAGTTTTTCAAAAACATCGTCCAGCAGGATAAGGGGAGCGAATCCTTTGGTCGTTTTCAGCATTTCATATTCAGCCAGCTTCATTGAAAACAGCAGGCTTTTCCGCTGACCCTGGGATGCAATATTTTTAAATTGAAGGGTTTTCAGACGAATATCAATATCATCACGGTGGATACCGGCATGCGTACGTTGTAACATTAAATCTTTCTCCCGCGATTTATATAACAGTTCAGCATAAGGTGCGGACAATAAATCACTTTGATAGGATAGACGCAGGCCATCGTCGGAACCGGCTATGTATTGATAAATAGATTCGATGGAAGGCAATATCTCATGAAAAAAATGTTGCCGCTTTACAAAAATATATGTACCCGGGCGTTGGAGTTGGGCGTCATATACATCGAGCAGGCTTCTGTCGGTTGAAATATTTTCAGCCAGCGAACGTAATAATTGATTGCGTTGCTGAAGAAGACGATTATATTCGATGAGTTGCTGCAGATAAAGCGGATCTATCTGACAGAGTAATGCATCCATAAATCGTCTTCGTTCGTCACTACCTTCCGTAATGATCCGTGCATCGTCCGGTGTGATGATCACGCAGGGAAATTTCCCGATATGCCCGGACAGACGCTGATAAATTTCGTCATTGAGCAACACTTCCTTTTTCCCGTTTTCACGAACTATGCAGGCGACGTTCTGATCCCCTTCTTCTGTCTGGAAATTCCCTTCTATCCGGAATCCTGATTTGCCGTCATACACGTTCTGCAGGTCAGATTTGTAAAAATAACTTCTTGTAAAACTCAGATAATAAATGGCATCCAGGAGGTTCGTTTTTCCAACGCCGTTATTTCCATAAATACCGATGATCGGTTTATCAAATTCAAAACTTTCATGCAGATAATTTTTGTATTGAGTCAAAGTGATATTCCTGAGAGATAGCATAGGCTGGTCCGGTATACGGAGATGTAATTTAGTTATTAGCCGGCATCCGCATGTCCTGTTCAGTTTTACCGGCTGAACCGGCCATCAGACCAGCAAAACGTCAACAGGCAGTTCGCTTCAACTAACGTGATGGGATACGCGCTGAATGTCCGGTAATTTTTTGAAAACCTGTTGCAGTTGTCTGAAGCTGTTTCCGCTGATATGGCAGAAAGTCGAAACCCCCGAAATATAACCGATGAAAGGCATAACGGCTGGCTCGAAGCAGAAAGTCTTAAGCCGTTGGAAAGCCAAAAAACACGCTCCAAATCCCGCTGATTCCCTGAAATTTTCCCGTTTACCCCTTATCTTTGCACCCCGCCCGCCAATCCGGCTGGTTTAAATCAAATTTAAGCAAGTGGCTACCAAGTTTTCCAAAGAAACCTACTTATACTGGTATGAACTCATGCAGTTGATCCGGCAATTTGAAATGATGGCAGAAGAAAAGTATAAGATGGAAGGAAAGATTCGTGGATTCTTTCATGCTTATATAGGACAGGAAGCCATTGCCGCCGGCTGTATGACGGCCACCAGACCCGATGATCCGTTTATTACAGGTTATCGTGACCACGGTCTCGCTCTTGCCAAGGGGGTAAGCGCCAATGCATGTATGGCTGAACTTTATGGAAAATCCACGGGTGCCGCCAAAGGCAAAGGGGGTAGTATGCATTTTTTTGGTGTGGATGTGAAATTCTTCGGGGGGCATGGAATCGTCGGCGCACAAATCGGAACAGGTGCCGGGCTTGCCTTTGCTGAAAAATATAAAGGAACTGATAACGCAGTTTTAACATTCTTTGGGGACGGGGCCGCCCGGCAGGGTATGTTACATGAAGTTTTTAATCTGGCCATGCTTTGGAGCCTGCCTGTTATTTTCATTTGCGAAAATAACAATTACGCAATGGGTACCTCGGTAGAGAGGACGTCCAACGTGGTAGACATTTATAAACTGGCAGATTCCTATGAAATGCCGGCTGATTCTATTGACGGTATGAGTGCAGAGGCTGTACATGAAGGTGTTTCAAGGGCCATCAAGCGCGCCAGGGATGGCGGCGGTCCGACTTTATTGGAAATCAAAACATACCGTTATAAAGGCCACTCCATTTCAGATCCCCAGAAATACCGAACAAAGGAAGAAGTGGAAGAATACAAACAAAGAGATGCGATTGCGCAGGTTACTGATACCATTCTGACAAAGAAATTTGCCACCCAGGCGGAACTGGATGCCATCAATAAAAGAGTGGCAGAAACAGTTGCCGCTGCCGTAAAATTTGCTGAAGAATCACCCATTCCGAATGACGATGAAGTCTACAAAGACATTTACATCGACAAGAATTATCCATTTATTAAAGACTGATACAGCAAGCCTGTTTCATAATTCCCAAGTATGAGCGACATTAAACATCGTGAGCAATTAGATCGTGAAATTTCACCCGTTGACAAATGGAAACATTTTCAGGACAATTACGGTAAGAAAGCTGCTATTGGTGTGGCAGGGATCCTGATCGTTATATTGGGTTATTTTGCCTACAAACAATTCATTCTGGATCCGAAAGAAAAAGACGCAGCCGGGGCCATGTACCGGGCAGAAGAATATTTTCGTTTGGATTCTACCCGTCTGGCCCTCAATGGTGATGCTGTGAATGCTGGTTTTGTTAAAATCATTTCCCGTTATGGCGGAACAAAAGCCGCGAATCTCGCAGCATTTTATGCCGGGAGCTGTTATCTGAAACTGGGTGATTTTAATAACGCAGTGAAATATCTAAAAGATTTTAAAACTTCTGCTGTTCAGGTGCAGGCTAAAGCGTATGGCCTTTTGGGTGATGCTTATTCTGAATTGAATAAAAAAGAAGAAGCCGCAGAACAGTATAAAAAAGCGGGAACTTTTTTTGAACAGGATGAAATCATTTCTCCTGAATATCTTTTCCGCGCCGGATATTTATATGAAAGTATGGGCAAAACGCAGGATGCGATTGCCATGTACGAGCTCTTAAAGAATAAATATCCCTCATCCCCCCGGGGTTTTGAAATTGACCGTTACCTGGCCAGATTGGGTGTAGTTAAATAATCCTGCATGTCTTCATCCGGAAAGTCAAAAACCGCAACGCCAAAATTAAAAAAAGCATCCGTTGCTGTGATCAGAACGGAATGGAATGCAGCGATTGTGGATAAACTGTTCGAGGGATGTAAGAAAATACTGGAATCAGGAAAAATTGAATGGCAGGATTATCGCGTACCCGGTGCAATTGAAATTCCATTTGCCATAAAAAAAATATGGGATCAGTCCGGCAAAAAAAAGCCCGACGCATTTATTGCGCTCGGGTGCGTGATAAAGGGAGACACACCCCATTTTGAATATGTTTGCCGTTCGGTAACGGATGGAATTACTGCTTTAAACCTGCAACTTCCCGTTCCAGTGATTTTTGGTGTACTAACTGTTGAAACGGAAGACCAGGCAAATCAGAGAGCAGGTGGTATTCACGGTCACAAAGGTGAAGAGGCGGCCGATGCGGCGATAAAAATGATATTATTTTCAAGATCCATTTAAGTAATACTATTGAAAGTCCAGCTTTTCATTCCTTGTTTTGTTGATCAGCTTTTCCCGGATACGGCTTTCAATATGGTGCGCATACTCGAAAAAGCGGGCTGTTCCGTACATTATAATCCCGAACAAACCTGCTGCGGGCAACCTGCCTTCAATGCAGGTTTCCAGGAAGATGCAAAGGAAGTCTGCCTGAAATTTCTGAAAGATTTCCCAGGTACTGATTATATTGTGTCTCCCAGCGCATCCTGCACCGGCTTTGTCAGGAATTATTATCCGGGTCTGTTCATCGATTCTTCCTTCCATAAAGAGGTAAGAGCTGTCGGAAAGCGGATATTTGAATTTTCAGACTTCCTGGTGAACGTACTCAAGTTCGAAAACTTCAATGCCAGCTTAACAGGAAAAGCAACTTATCATGATTCCTGTTCAGCGTTGCGGGAATGCAAAATAAAGACTGAACCGCGCAAATTATTGTCGCATGTAAAGGGACTGGAACTGATTGAAATGGATGACGTTGAAACCTGTTGCGGTTTCGGCGGAAGTTTTGCGGTAAAATTCGAACCGATTTCCCTTGCCATGGCGGATCAAAAAGTAAATCACGCTTTAAAAACAGGTGCAAAATATTTGATTTCCACCGACCTGTCCTGTCTGATGCACCTGGATGGATATATCAGGCACAAAGGACTGCCTTTAAAAACGCTTCACATTGCTGACGTACTGGGAAGTGGCTGGTAAAAAACCACCCACCGTACCACAAAGGCAGGCGGGTGGTGACCTTAAAACAACCTGTCGCAAGAGTTAGACTGTTTTCACAGCCTTCAAGGTATATACGCACCGGATCCTGAATAGGATGCTTCCAAAACTAAAAGCATAAAGCGCAAAGCCTAAAGCTTTTGTTAACAAATCGCCATAATATAATCAGTCATTTGATTGTTAACCGATCTGGGACAGAAATGCCATCCTACTGGTCGCTTTGCGATTTAACAAACATTATCTTTGAACCAACTAACAACTGATAATTAATAATTAATAACTGTTATGTCCAAGTGGCTTGTCAAATCCGAACCGGAAGTTTATAGTTGGGATCAGTTAATGAAAGACAAAAAAACCCGTTGGGACGGAATTCGTAATTATGCAGCCAGGCTGCATTTGAGGGCTATGAAAAAAGGAGATGAAGTATTTTTTTATCATAGCAATAAGGGGACAGAAATTGTAGGCATTGCCGCCGTAACAAAAGAAGCCTATCCGGATCCCACCAGCGATGATCCGGCGTGGTTTGCCATCGATTTGAAACCATTGAAGAAATTAAAAAATCCGGTCACCCTTGATCAGATTAAGAAAGAAAAAAAACTTGCAAATATGTCGCTGGCCCGGATCGGCCGGCTGTCCGTTCAGCCTGTGACAGATGAAGAATGGCAGATAATCCTGAAAATGGGTGGTATGGAATAAGAAATATGAAAAATAAAACTTTTCTTCTGTCTATTTTGGCCGCTGCTTCTTTGGTCAGTTGGTGCTCTGCCCAGATTAATCCTCCAAATCCCTCGCTAATCAGTCTGCAGCATTTTGTAACGAAACAGCAGCCAAATACCTACGACAGCAGCTTCACAGACCTTCATTACATAATCAGAGATAATATTAATTATCTCTACCCGCTTTATCAGCTACTTGGCAACGGCAAACAATTTTTGAGAGATTTTTCTGCACCCATCTATTATGATTTGTTAAGTCAGTCCGTTTCATTCACTGGTGACTATGCTGCAGCTCTGGAATATCAAAAAATGTCTGACACGACCCATATGACAGATGTTGAATACCGTCAGATAGGAAAAAGCATCCAGCAGCTCAAGGATATTAAAAACGCGGATGCAAAAAGATTTATAACATTTATTGCATCCAATTATAAAGTTATCATGCTGAATGAGGCAAATAATAAACCCATTCACCGGGCTTTTGCGTACTCCTTACTCGATGTATTATATACCAGGGGGTATCGTTATCTCGCCATGGAAATGCTGAATCCGATGCCGGACCATGAACTGACGAAACTCACATATAAAACCGGGCATTTTGCGACCGAACCGGTTGCCGGCGAATTGATCCGCCAGGCATTGGAACTGGGTTATACACTGATTTCCTATCAGGATCCGGAAGGAAACCGGCACACACCCACTGAAAGGGATTCGATCCAGGCATTGAATATCGCAAACATTCTGAAAGATGATCCTCAGGCAAAAATATTTGTATATGGCAGTTACGGAAATATTGCCGAGAAAAGCATTTCTCCTGATTTTATTCCAATGGGTATGGCCTTCAAAAGAATGACCGGCATTGACCCACTCACGATTGATCAGACTGATATGACGGAAGAAAGCAATTTTTCGTTCGGTAAGGCTTTTTATGATGCGTACGTTGAAAAATTTCCGCTCACAACACCCTCAATTCCGCTTGTAAATGATGAGCCGGTAAATGTGACCGGAACAACTTTATACGATCTGACGGTCATTCATCCGAAAACAACCTACTATTTTGCAAGACCCACCTGGCTTACATTATCCGGTCGCAGGCGGCCTGTATCCGTTAAGACAAAAAATCAAAATATTTTCCTGGTGCAGGCTTACTACCAGTTTGAATCCTTCGGCACAAAACCAGGACAGGTGGTTCCGGCAGACCAAACATATTTTTCTTATGGAAACGGGACTTATACACTTTACCTGCGTCGCGGACTCTATATTCTGATATTCCGGGATATGCAATATAAGACCCTGTATACACAACACCTGGAAGTCAATTAATTTCTTCACGGAAATGAATTCCTTCCAGGATAAGTTCTTCCAATACCGGCTCATAAATTTCCCGGATGATGGGAATATGCAATCCTGAAATAGTCATTCTGCCTTCCAGTATCAGTTTGGCTGCGATACCCAGCGGAAGACCAACCGTTTTAGCCATTGCAGTTCTCAAAGCATTTTCACCCTTTACAATCAGGCTGCTTCGAAGAGAATACTTTCTGTTGTCCCGGAAATATTCAAATTCATGCAACATCAGGATCATATCTTTATCTGACTCTTTCATCTTCCAGTTTCTTTCAATAAGAGTCTGCAGAATTTTTGCTGATGTGCAGGCGCTATCCGGCAATGGTTCGTTTTGAAATAATCCAAGTTGTTCGTATAGGTACCTATTGGAATCGTCCACATAAACCAATAGCGGTCGGCTCCATTCCGAAATCGTTTTAACAACATGCGGTATGAGGTGTAGGTCGTCAGTTAATCCTGATTTCACGAGATTTTTCCATCCGAAACAATAATCGGGATGACGAAGCGTGGTCCTGATAAAATTCCGTGCTGATTCCAATCCATAAACCGGTATATAGCTCAGTGAATCCCTATTGGGGTACCAGGCAAATTTTCCCATTGGATCAATTTCTGCCATTCCGGTATGTTCGAAAAGAGTCTCATAGCTCTGTTTTTTGATTTTGCCATTTTCCTTATAAACAGCCCCCGAAGAACCGGCTTTCACCACATTGGCGGGATTCCAGCTTATTTTATAGTGCCATGGATTATCGTCGCTTTCCGGAGCTACAAGTCCTCCTGTGTGCGAAAGAAATGAATCTATCGTCCCGCCGTTCTGCTGAATTTTGTGGATGATTTGCATGGCACTCATATGATCGATTCCCGGATCGAGGCCCATCTCGCAGAGGAATAAAAGTTTTTTATCAACAACCGCCGGAGCCAGTTTCCTGATCTCTTCGTCCACATAAGAGGCAGTGAGCAGATTTTTATGATTGAATAAGCAATCTTTTGCAATCAGAATATGCAGAGCGGGTGGTAAAAGGGAAATGACAAGATCTGCATTTTTTATCAGAAGATTTCTTTCCTCTGAACTTTCTACATTAACCTGAACGGACCGTACAAAAGATGAGGGCACCAGTTTCTTACGCATTGCTTCCGCATCTGCATCAGCAATAGTAAGTATCCAATTCTTTTCTGCGCAAACTCCGGTCAGATAATCTATGAGGCAGGTGGCCGATTTTCCCGCACCAAAAAGGACGATGCTTTTCATATTCAATGATAGAACATTTCGGCCGAATGCAGTCATGACCACACCCGATTTTGTTCCCGAATGAATATTACTGAGTCAGGCGAATCTCGCCCAGGTTAATATGCTTACCTTCTGTTACCTGAACTTTTTTTTCTGTAGGATTGCCGTAAAATTCTTTCACGGCAAAAATCAACCTCCAGTCACCGGGCTGAAGTTCCATTCCGAAATGGCCATCATTACTAATAACTTTAACGGAATCCTCACCTCTGACGGCAATGATGGAAGAGGAGGCTATGGCAGGAGATACCCTGCCTTCTATTGATCCATTATGTAATAAACGTTCCGCATGTATTCCAATCACCACAATAATGATGAGGCAAAGCTCCAATATTCCTCGGCGCATCTTCCAATTTATTAAGTCATTGAACAATCTGATTACCCGTGACGATCACAGTCGATAGGGGAATTATGGAATTTGCATAGGAGCACGGAACTCCTACTGAATTTCAACTATTATGCCAATGATGTAGTATGTTGTAATCTTAAAGGGAAATCGGTGTTAACCGAATATTAATTGGAAGAGCCGGGGTCCGGCTGACGAACGTTGACAGCTTGTATCTGGCTGGTTATTTTGGTGCCGCGGGTACTTTTGGGAGCTTTGATTGTGAGCGCTTCCCCGGGTTCAAGATCATTAAACGTTAATGTTTCCGTTTTAAAAACCTTGTCATTATTCTGAACATATTGAATGATCACTTCCACCATTTCAATTTTAACCGGCGAATTATTGGTTACGGTAACAGGGAAACTGGAAATACCTCCGAATAAACCGGTGGAATACCGGCCAGTTGAGAGGTTGAGATATTTTTCCGGATTTGCCTTGATTGACTGATAAAGTATTTCCAATTTTCTGGAGGCATCCTGCTTTAAACTGTCTTTGACCCGGATTGCAGCGAGCAGAGCCTGTTCCGCAGCCAGGGAATCTTTATTTAAAGCATTCATTGTGATTACCTTTTTAACAGATCCGTTGTTTTGTTTTTTCGTCATTCCAACGGTTTTTCTCACAGAATCCGGGTTCACCGGACGTATTTCATCGTTTTGAACACCCGGATTGTTACTGCCCGCGCCCGCGGCATTATCTTTTTTATCTTTATATACTACTTCCTGCAATACAGGATTATTTTGCGGATGATTTTCATCTGATGAGAAAAATTTTCTACGATCAGAAATAAATAAACCTGTCATAACGCCGGCCCCAAATAAAAGTATAATGGTGCTAACCCATAAAATTTTACCAGAATAACGAACTGCAGCTGATGGTTGCTTTTTATAAATTTCCGAGAAATCATATTCGGATTTTGAAGCGTCAGAAGCAATCAACCCTGATTCTTCCTTTATCAGATCTTCCTGTTGGTTAACGGATTTTTTTTCTGCAGGCAGGTTGATGTATACGAAATGGCCGGCTGTAGTGTGCTGACCATTTATAATTGATTTTTGACTACTATGCGAATCGGGATTTTTAGTATTGGAAGAATCGGATCCCGGGTTTTCAGTATTTATTTTTTTAAGAAACAGGTCAGCTCCCTGTTCGGGTAATGCAGGGGCAAAGGGCCGGAGTTCAGGAATCTCTCCGGGGTATCTCCATGCGGCGCTTTTTCCTACTACCCATATCAGGTCGTATGATTTCAGAGTCATACTTTTAACCTCGTCCATGGTAAATGGACCAGATTCTTTGTTATCACGAAGCAATAAATAGCTGCTCATGGTTTAGGCATAAATAGGGTAGGGCACCTGTCAGGCACCCAAAAGTATAAAATTTATCGTTTCAAGCCCAGTTTAAGCTGGAGCACTGCACAGTAAAGTGTAAAAACCGCTTGAAATTTGAAGAAGCAGAGTCGTCGACCGTTTACAATGCAGATTCAATATAAAACCTGAAAAATATTCGATGGGAAATACACGGATAAAAGCTTAGATATTAAGCGTTAAGCATTAGTCTAGTAATAAAAAGGTGAAAATCTTAATCCTTTTAACTTACTCCATTCCAGTGCTGGTGCGGGTATCTTTGAAAACCTCGTCAGGTAAGCAGTTGCATTATACAGAGAAGAAGTCGTTGGAATGCTATAGAGATTTGCATCCGGTGCGAAATAGAACTTACGATACCTCGGGAAATCAGGAATAGTTTGGCCATTGACTACAGTTGGATTGGATCTGGCTCCAATCATGCCTTCCGCACCGTAACCTGCACTTAAATTCAGCCAATAAGGAAATCCACTATTGGTCGGTAAAAATGAGGCTACGTTAAACGATAACCAATAGGTCTGTCCATTATAGTCTTTTAACATGCGTGATAAAAAACCTGTCCCCAGTTCAGCAGGATAATATTTCGCATAGGGCGACATATGAAAGGACCATTTCATCGAAATTCTTTGTTGATTCCAGCCCTTTTGCTGAGCTGCAAATAATGCGGCACCAAAAATATTGGCTACCATATCCCCGTTGGAAAATCCCCATTTAGATGAAAAGCCGTCGAAAATTTCGATGATAGACATATATCCCAATGCCGTTATGCCGCCTACTGCAATGGAAGTGTTATTGTCTACGCCACACCATCTCATGAGATCGTATTGAATGGTTCCAATGTTATAAGCTGTCGTGGCATGTCCGATTTTATCCATCTGGAGCCATTCTCCATTATCATTGAAGAAATGAAAACGACTTCTGGGGTGTTTCCGGTACCACAGAAAATATAGTCCGGCCGAAATGACGACACCGGTTGCTACTTCAGTAATTACAACCGTTTTCAACCGGTCAGGTTGGTATACAGTACTGGGGGGAAGAAAAATATCCTGGGCAATCCCGGTTACGGATGAGACCAGCAGACAGATGATGACCAGTGGCCGCGCTACCATATTTCTACCTGTAAAATCAAAGGAAAAATCGTCCGGCAATCAGTAAGAATTTTATAGGGGCGTGAATGAAAAGTAGGATTTGGTTCATATAAAAATCAATATCTTAGGTTCAAATTTAAAGCAAGTTTTATGGATGCGGTGATTCTGGCAAAAGTGAATAATTGGCTGACCGAGAATTATGATCAGGAAACTAAAAACGAAATCCTGCGGCTGCAAAAAGAAAACCCCGCTGAACTGACAGATAGTTTTTACCAGAATCTCGAATTCGGAACCGGTGGACTTCGTGGAATTATGGGTGTAGGTACGAACCGTATCAATAAGTATACGATCGGTATGGCCACGCAGGGATATTCCAATTACCTGGTAAAATCTTTTCCCAATAACCAGGTAAAGGTTGCCATAGCACATGACAGCCGAAACAACAGTCGTTATTTTGCAGAAACAGCAGCAAAAGTTTTCGCTGCCAATGGCATTAAGGTTTTTCTTTTCCAATCACTCAGACCCACACCAGAACTCAGTTTTACCATCAGGTACCTTGGTTGTCAGGGTGGTGTGGTGTGTACGGCTTCTCATAATCCGAAGGAGTATAACGGATATAAAGCATACTGGAACGATGGCGGGCAATTGGTTCCACCACATGATCATCTGGTGATTCAGGAAGTGGAAAAAATAGCCTCGGTAAACGAAGTCAAATGGACAGGGGGAGAATCTCATATTACCATGATCGGTAAGGAAATTGATGAAGCCTACATCAGTATGGTAAAAAACCTTTCCATTAATCCGGATATCATCGAAAGACAACATAATCTCTGTATCGTATATACACCGATTCATGGCACCGGCATTAAATTGGTTCCGGAAGTGCTGCAAAGATTCGGCTTCAGTAATGTGCACGTAGTGGATGAACAGGCTACGCCGGATGGCAATTTTCCGACGGTTGCATATCCTAATCCCGAAGAAAAAGAAACGATGAGCCTGGGCCTTAAGAAAGCCAGAGAGATTGACGCGGACATTTTACTGGGGACTGATCCTGACGCCGACCGTGTCGGTATCGGCATTAAAAATGATAAGGGAGAATGGATACTGATGAATGGAAATCAGACTGCTGTGCTGGCATTTAATTATATGATCGAAGCCAGAAAGGAAAAAGGTATTGCCCAGCCGAATGATATGGTCATCAAAACAATTGTGACTACCGGTATGATCGACGAAATCGCGCGCCAGTCAAATATTCAGTGTTATAATGTACTGACCGGATTCAAATGGATCGCTGAACTGATCAAGGAAAAGGAAAGGTCAGAAAATTATGTGATCGGCGGAGAGGAAAGTTATGGGCTTATGATAGGAGATAAACTTCGCGATAAAGATGCAGTCAGCGCGGTTGCAATCCTTTGCGAAATGGCGGCTTATGAGAAGAATAAAGGAAAATCACTCTATCATAAACTGATTGATCTGTATCTGAAGTTCGGCTTCTATAAAGAATCACTGATTTCAATTACAAAGAAAGGCATGGACGGTCAAAAGCAGATTGCCGAAATGATGTCCGCCTACCGGAAACATCCACCCCCGGCCATACACGGGTCTGATGTTATTCAACTATTGGATTATCAGACCGGCACGGGCAGGAATCTTAAAACCGGTGAAACATGGAATATTAATTTACCGGTCAGCAACGTACTTCAATTCATATTGGAAGACGGATCCAAAATCTCCGCCCGCCCTTCCGGAACGGAACCCAAAATAAAATTCTATTTCAGCGTTTACACAAAACTGGAAAGCCGTTCCGCATTTGACGCTACGGATATCCTTCTGCAGAAAAAAATAGACGCTATCATTGCCGATTTGAAATTGAATTAATCTGTTACACTGCGCAGGTATATGAAAAGAATATTGCTATTGCTGACCAGTTCCCTGTCAGCTCTGACCGGATATTGTCAGATAAAATTACCAGGACTTTTTGGCGATCATATGGTGATTCAACGGAGCCAGCCGGTTCCCGTATGGGGCTGGTCATCTCCGAATGAAAAGATCACAGTAAATTTTAACCGGCAACAAAAAGAGACCGTCGCAGATAATTACGGAAAATGGCGGGTAAACCTGGAACCGGAACCTGCCGGTGGACCTTTCGAACTTGCCATTCATGGTAAAAACAGTATCGTCATTCACGATGTGCTCATAGGCGAAGTCTGGCTTTGCTCAGGTCAGTCAAACATGGAATTTCAACTGAAATTTGCAAAAGATGCAGATTCCGAAATCATAAAAGCGGGATCTCCGGATATCCGCCAGATCAAAATTCCACTGACCGTCAGCACTACAGCAAAAGAAGACATTCCGCCTGCAAACTGGATGGTTTGTTCCACGAAGACCGCCGGGGATTTTACAGCTGTCGGTTATTTTTTTGCGAAAGAGATTGTAAAGCGTTTACACGTGCCCGTTGGTCTGATCAATTCGACATGGGGAGGTACTATGATTGAATCCTGGATCAGCCATGAAGCATTTGAAAGCAGTCCCGAGTTTAAGTCAATGGTTGCCTCCATGAATGGCAGGGATATCGGACCTGTTATAAAAGAAAGGCAACTGAAACTTGAGCATCAGGTCAGATCAATTGAAAAAAATATCCATGATACGATTCCAGAGGCTGAATGGAAAAATCCCTCATATGATAGTAAAGACTGGCCCGCAATCAGTGTGAATTCTATCTGGGAAAATCAGCCATTGGGATTATCGGGACTAGATGGTATTGTCTGGTACAGGAAGGAGATAGATCTCGATTCCGGTATTGCGGATAAGCCTTTAGTGCTTTCTCTTGGAAAAATTGATGATAATGATGAAACCTATGTGAATGGCATTTTAGTAGGTTCCACAAAAAACTGGGAAGAGAAAAGAATTTATCATGTTCCGGCATCCGTATTCAGAACCGGCAAAAACCTGATAGCTGTCCGGGTAGAAGATACGGGTGGTGGAGGAGGCTTCTATGGAGATTCTTCTGCCGTAAGTCTGAAAACTGAAAATGGCATTCTTCCCCTGGGAGACAACTGGCATTTCCGCGTTGCAAAAATCGGGGGTAACCATGGTGACATTGGACCCAATGATTATCCAGGTCTGA
>Ga0070733_10002000_pt1 | contig 14840 bp, 12 predicted proteins | sample Coa_R1_9_FD_66450 | JGI IMG/M metagenome (GOLD analysis project Ga0070733, IMG submission 66450) | Surface soil microbial communities from Centralia Pennsylvania, which are recovering from an underground coalmine fire - Coalmine... | ecosystem: Environmental > Terrestrial > Soil > Unclassified ... | reverse complement strand
TACCTTCGGGTTGTCGGCCCGAAGGTGGTTTTGGATTCAACGTCCTTGACCCAGATCGCAGGGCTGCCTCCGGGCATTCGCAACGTGGAAGTCGGAGGTCCGAGTCCGCTCTCCTCCACCGAAGGTCTCCCAAGTCAAGGGCCATCCCGGACGCGTTCGCGCCTCCGTTCCTGCCCACGGGCGCGCCACGGGCGCTCCAGATGCATCGGCTTACCACTCCGCCCCGCTACTCACGATTAGCCCTCGACAATGCAAGCTCGCGTCGAATGAAGTCCTCCGTCGCTTTGTCGGTGCAGTAGATGAGGGTGCCGCGCATGCCTCGTGTGAGCAGAGTTCGGTAGGTATTACGAATCAGCGCGTCGGTGCGATGGAGTGCCGCTTCGCGGTCTTCACTAGCGGCTCTCTTCCACCCCCTGAGGGACTGGTCCGTCCTTGCACGGGCGGCCGGATTCGTTACGAGGCGACCGTCCCGGACGACTAGGTCTGGGCCGATGATAACGCCCATGTAGTCGCCCTCGAGGCCCTGGCAGGTGTGGATGCAGCCGACTTCGTTCACCGAGTCTGGGGCGATCAACCACAACGAGCCGTCCTTGGTGAGGTTCCACCGCATCGCGAAGTCGGTTCCCGGAAAGACAATGTCGTAGGCGTTCGGGTCCTTCTTGCTGACCCAGTCCCAGCAGTAGCCAGCGAGCAGGCGAGAGGAGTGGTTCTGTTGGTTCAGATCGACGATCCGGTCACGGAGTTCGCTCGGAGAGTTCACGATCTCGATCTCGTAGTCGGTGCCGTCGAGATCGACCTTCGGGTGTTCGCCGATGCCGAGTAGTGAGTCGACCCATCGGAGGTACTCGTCCGATCCGGCGCACCGGAACTGCGCGGAGAGCTCATAGGTATCGACAGGTGCCTCGAGGAGGGAGGCCCAGGCGCCAATCTCCTCGGAGCTGCCGATGTCCCGCCAGGTCACGCGCTGGCTCTCGTCGATGAAGAAGACGCTGACGCGAGCTGCCTGGATGATCTCAGAGATCTGATTGTCGCCGAGGTTGCCGAAAACGCCCGAGTTGCGCACTAGCCGGTGCGCTTCATCGACGATCAGGACGTCGTACGCGTCGCGCTCGACCTTATAGAACATGTCTGAGCTCACGAAGAGGTTCGCAATGTCGACTTCCTTCGAGCGGCGCTGGAGTTTGGTGCGATAGACGGCACGCGGCGCAGCGTTCTTAGTCACGTAGCGAACATTCACGCCCTTCTCGAGGAGGTGAACGAGAGCGTTGACTGCGATGACCGACTTACCCGTCCCTGGCCCTCCGTGTACGAGGAGTACCCACCGCTCGCCGATCGGGACTTCGTCAACTCGGGTCATGATCGCTTCGAATGCGGTCTTCTGCTCGTCGATGAGGATGAACTCCTCATTGCCGGCGAGCATGGAGGAGAGCGCAGTGACGAGCTGCTTGGAGGGCGCGATCGCGCTCTCGTCGATGCGATGGAGCACCGAGGCGCCATCCCCTTCGACGACCGCGTCAGTGATGTAGTGCCGGACGCCTAGGTGCTCATGACCGACGAAGACCGGTGCCTTGTATAGGAGCTGCGACATTGAAGGAGCCCTGAGAGCTGAGTCGTCGAGGCAGTTGTGAACATAGGAGCACGTCCTCACCTGGATGGGGTCCGCGCTCACTACTTCGTAGAAGTCGGACAGCAGCCGGGCGTAGGACCAGGCCTGGTAGGAGGGATGCGGGAGGTCCCGTTCGGTTCCTCCGAGGAAGGTGACGACATGGTCGGAGAGAAGCGAGGGGAAGACCTGCGACCACTGCTTCAGCTCGATCACGACGATGCTGCGGTAGCCATCGCGGTCGTAGCCCGAGAGCATGACGTCGATCCGCTGACGACGTCCGTGGAGGCGGTACTCGATGGCGACGCCACAGTCGTCGGGGATCGCGTTGGAATCGAGAACGTGGAACATCGCGTTGCCGAGCGAGTTCTGCCAGCTCTGGTACTCCGAGGAGTGCGCCGATATCAGGATACCGAGGCGCTTGGCGACGGCTTCTCGCACGATGTCGGCGATCGTGGGTGCATCAACGAGGAAGCGGGACTTCGTTTCCACGTACGCGAGCATCACCTGGAGGGTAATGCGGACCAAAGCGTCAACGAGTAGCCGGCCGACCAAGTCGTCAATTGATCCGATGGCAGAAGCTCTTCGACCGAAGCGTCGAGCTCGGCGAGAATCCAAGCTTTCTCGAGTGTTTCTCGAAGCATCCGTCGGGCGCGCTAGAACTTCAAGGCGGCAAGGATCTCGACGTCCGCGGTAACCCATGAGGCGCGTTGGGCTATGTCCAACGTCACGAGGTGGGGCCGCCGCATGCTGGACCTGTCCGGGCATCGGCGCCGGCTACGGCGGCACGCGCGGGCTCGTCACGGAAGTGGCAGGCGGCAATACGATCTCCGACGCCTGCGACGGGAGCTAACACTGGCCGTTCGAGCGCGCAACGGTCCTCGGCGCGCGGGCAACGAGTGTGGAACGGACAGCCCTCCGGCCGCTCGATCGGGCTCGGTGGCTCCCCGGCAAGCAGCGCCCTCGCTGTCCCGGCCGGGCCGTGCACCCGCGGCGCTGCGGCAAGCAGCGCCCGCGTATAGGGATGGCGGGGGTCGGCGAAGACCCGCGCTGTCGGGCCGCTCTCGACGACGCGTCCGAGGTACATCACCGCCACCCGGTCGCAGAGGTGCCTGACGGCGGCAAGATTGTGGGAGATCATCACCATCCCGAGGCGGAAACGGTCGCTCAGTTCGGCGAATAACGCCAGGATCGCCGCCTGAATCGATACGTCGAGCGCCGATGTCGGTTCGTCGGCGACGAGCACCCGGGGCTCGACGGCGAGCGCCCGGGCGATCGCGAGGCGCTGTCGCTGACCCCCCGAGAAGGCAGCCGGCTGGCGGTCGAGTGCGTCGACTGGCAGGCCGACGAGCGCCATCAGCTCGCGGCTGCGGCGACTCGCCTCCTCGCCCGACGCGAGACCGTGCACCTCGAGCAGCTCGCGCAAGACCGTGCCGACACGGAGGCGCGGATTGAGCGACGAGTATGGATCTTGGAAGACCAACTGCACAGCGCGCCGCTGCACCCTCGTGCGGCGCGAGCCGAGCTGCGTCCCGTCGAGCAAGATGCGACCCGAGTCCGGTCGCTGCAGGCCGGCTACGGCACGGGCGACCGTTGTCTTGCCGCACCCGGACTCGCCGACGACACCAAGAGTCTCGCCGGCGGCGAGCTCAAGGCTGACGCCGTCAACCGCCACGAGTCGCTGGCGCCGACCACCGTGGAAGCTCACCGTGAGATCTTCGACTTCGAGCAATGGCGCCACACCGGTCGGCCTTCCGGCGCTCACCGCGCCGCCAAGAGCTGGTGATGAATGCACGCGCTGACACGCCCGGCGCCGACCTCTTCCAAAACCGGAACGGACTCGGCGCAAGCGGACGTGGCGAGCGGACAACGAGGCTCGAAGCTGCACCCTGGGGGCAGCTGCATCGGATCGGGGATCGAACCGCCGATCGGGCGTGGCGGCGCTGCCGCGTCGTCAAGCTCTATGGCCGCGTCGATGAGCCCGCGCGTGTAGGGGTGGCGTGGGTCGTCGATCAACTGCTCGGCCGTGCCGCGCTCGACGACGCGCCCTGTGTACATGACCGCCACGTCCGTGCAGAGATCGCGCACAACAGCGAGGTCGTGGCTCACGAGCACGACGGCCAGGCCGAGCCGCCGGCGCAAGCCGTCGAGCAGCTCGAGTATCTGTGCCTGAACAGTGACGTCGAGCGCAGTCGTCGGCTCGTCGCATAACAGCAGCTCCGGCTCGGCCGCCAGTGCCATCGCTATCGCGACTCGCTGGCGCATGCCGCCCGAGAGCTGGTGCGGGAACGCGTCTGCTCGACTCGCTGCGTCCGGAATGCCGACAAGCGAGAGCAGCTCGACGGCGCGCCGGCGGGACTCGCCGGCAGCCCGGCCAAGCACCTTGCGGGGCACCTCGGCGATCTGCCAGCCGACGCTGTGTACCGGATCGAGCGCGCTCAGGGGGTCCTGGAAGACCATCGCCATGCGACCGCGACGCTCGCGCCGAGCCGCTCGGCCCGTGTGAGGAAGCTGGCGCCCGGCGAGGCGCACCGAGCCGCCTACGGCCGTAGCGGCGTTGGGAAGCACCGCCGCCAGTGCCCGCAGCATCAAGCTCTTGCCCGACCCGGACTCGCCGACGACACCGAAGGCGCCGCCCGCCTTGACGCAAAAGGAGACCCCGTCGACGGCGAGGAAGGAACCGGCGTGACGACGAAGCACCTCCACCGAGAGCGCGTCCACCTCGAGCAGCGGCGGGGCGACGGTCACGGCGTCGGGCGCAGCAGGTCGGCCAACCCGTCACCGAGGAGCGAGAAACCGAGGCCCGTCAAGACGACGGCGATGCCGGGAACGGTCGCCAGCCAGGGGTGGATCGTGATGAAGCCCTGACCCTCGGCGATCATCGTCCCCCAGTCGGGCGTCGGCGGCTGGATTCCGACGCCGAGATAGCCGAGCGTGACGACGGCCAGGATCACGAACACGACGTCGGACATCACGTAGACGATTGCCTGCGAGACCGTGTTCGGCAGCATGTGGCGCAACAGCAGCCGGCGGTCGCCGATCCCCCCGCCGCGTGCCGCCGCCACCCACTCCTGGCCACGGGCGACGAGCGTCGCCGAGCGGACCGTACGGGCGTAGACGACCCAGTCCGTGAGCGCAAAGGCGATGTAGATGCCTCTCGTACCCTCGCCGACGACGAAGACGAGGGCGAGAATCAGCACATAAAAGGGGAAGGCCAGCACGACGTCGACGACGCGCATCACGATCGCGTCGAACCAGCCGCCGTAGTAACCGGTCAGGGTGCCGAGGATCGTGCCGGTGACGAGCGGCGTCAGCACCGCCAGCACACCGACCTCGATGTCGGTACGCCCCGCATAAAGAAGCCGCGCGAAGACGTCGCGGCCGAGGTCGTCGGTGCCGAAAAAGTGCGCTGTGCTCGGGCCGGAAAATGTGTCGAGCAGGTTTTGGCTGAGCGGGTTGGGCGCGATCACTGGCGCCAAAAGGACGAGTAGCACGATCGCGCCAGTAATGGCGCACCCGGCCATGAAACTCGGGGTTCGAAGCGCCCTTTGCCATAGACGTGGCGCCGGAGCGCCAACCGCCGGAAGCGCCACTGGGCTCGCTGATGCCTGCAAAGACCCGGTGCTCACGTCAGCTCGATCCGCGGGTCGAGGCGGGCGGCGACAAGGTCAGTCGCCAGATTCACGATCACCACGCCGATCGCGTAGACGATGGTGACAGCCTGCACTGTCGGGAAGTCGCGATTGTCGATCGCGCCGAGCATGACGGTGCCGAGCCCGTTCAGCGCGAAGACGTTCTCAATCACCACCGTCGAACCGATCAGGTACGCGATGTTGATGCCGAGCAGTGTGAGCGTGGGAATCAAGGCGTTGCGGGCGACATGGAACACCAGCACCCGCCCCTCGCGCAGGCCCTTGGCGCGCGCCGCGGCGACGAAGTCGGCCTGCATGACGTCGAGCATCCCGACTCGGAGACTTCGAATCAGCACCGGGCAGACGCCGAGGGCGGTGGCGATCCCCGGCAGCACGAGCCCGCGCAAGTGATCCGGCACGGTCGTCCCCCACCCGCCAACGGGGAACCAGTGCAGGTGCACGCTGAACAGCAGCACGAGCACGATCGCGAACCAAAACGTTGGCATGCCGAGCCCGACCAGCGACACGAGGCGCACCGCCTGGTCGGCGGCGCGGTCTTTGCGCGCCGCGGCGAGTGCCGCGAGCGGCAGCGTTACGAGCACGCTGAAGAGCGCCGACACCCCGACGAGCGCGGCGGTGACGCCGACGTGAGCGGCGATCAACGAGCTCGTCGGCTCCCGGTAGTAGGTAGAGATGCCGGTGTAGCCGTGCGCGAGGCCGTCGAGGTAGCGCCACAACTGGCGCCAGATCGGCTCGTCGAGACCGAGCTGGTGGCGAAGCGAAGCGACCGCGGCCGGCGTGGCGTGGATCCCGAGCAGTGTGCGCGCCGGGTCGCCTGGAATGAGGTGCACAAGCAAAAAGGTGAGCACGGCGACCCCGAGCACTACCGGGACCGCGAGAAGCAGGCGGTGCGCGGCATAGCGCCAGGGCGATCGCCGGTGGCGCACCCGCTCAATACGCCGAGCCAGCCGCAGTCGGCGGACTTCGCGGCGCGGCCCCGCGCCCGGAACGAGTGAGGCAGGCTCGAAGGTCACCGGACCGACACGGCCCGGCCCGGCGCCCTCAGTCCAGCCAGACGTCCTCCAGGCGGTACGCGCCGCCAGGGTTGACCGCGAAGTTGTGCACCCGCGGAGACCAGGCGTAGATGTTGGGCGGATAGTCGAGTGCAATAAACGGCGCGTCCTGGGCGATCAGCTCCTGGATCTGGCGGTACAGCGCCGCGCGCTTCGACCCTGAGAGCTCGGCCTCGGCACGGTGGACGAGCGCGATCGCTGTCGGGTTGTCGTAGTACGTCCAAAACGACTTCGACCCGCCGCTCACGAAGTCGATGTTGAAGGAGGCCATTTCGTCGGCGTCGGAGATGTCGTTGATCGCGTTGTTGATCATCATGTCGTAGTTAAAAGCCTCAAACGCCGCCGTGTAGGCGGCGTTGTCGAGCGGCCGCACCGACACGCGGATGTGCAACGGTGCCAGTTGCTGCTGGATGATCTGCGCCGCCTCGACCCATGCCTGGTCTCCGCTGTCGATAAGCAGCGAAGTCGAGAAGCCCCTCGGGTAGCCGGATTTCGCCAGCTCCGACTTGGCGGAGGCGAGCGAGTACGAAAGCGTGGGCACATCGGCGTAGAACTGCAGGCTCGGGGGCATGAACGAGCCGCCCGCCTTGGCAGTGCCGAATGTCGTCGCCCTGGCGATCGCCGGGATGTTGAGGGCGTGCGCGATCGCTCGTCGCACGTGGCGGTCCTTGAACTGCGGCAACTTCTCGTTGAAGAACAGCAGATCGACCGACCACGCCGGGAAGAGGCCGACATGAACGCTCGAGTCGGACTTGAGCGAAGAGACCTGCGCCGGGGGGACAGCCGATATCACCGAGACTTCGCCACTTTTCAGCTGCAGCACCCGCGAGTTGTCGTCTGGGATATAGCTGAACACAACCTCGTCTAGGTAAGGCTTGCCGGACTGCCAATAGTGCGGATTGCGAATAAGAGTCGCCCCCGCTCCCTTGGTCATCGATTTCAGCTCGAACGGCCCGGTGCCGACCGGGTGGGTGAAGAACGACTTCGCGGTCGCGCCGCCGAAGTTCGCCGGCACGATCGCGTTGGCAAAAACCGAGATGTCCGATAGGAACGGTGCCCAGGCCTCGTGGAGTTGGGCGACGACCTTGGAAGTCCCCTTGGCGGAGAGGTCCTTGAGGGCTGAGTCGAGGAAGCTGAGCGGGCCATTCTGGTCATGCGCAGCCCGGGTGATCGAAAAGACGACGTCCTCGGCAACGAGCGGCTTTCCGTCAGAGAACTTGACACCTGGGCGGAGTTGGAAGGTCCAAGTCTTTCCGTCGGAGCTGACGCTATGACCGCTCGCCAGCCAGGGCACGAGCTTTCCTGCGACGCTCGTGATGTAGAGCGGCTCGAAGATCTTGTCAAGGGTGTAGACGTCGCCACCGACGATCGAGTTCGCTGGGTCGAGCTGAGTCGGACCGGTTTCGCGGCCGAAGTTCAGCGTCCCTCCTCGCACCGGTGCCGACGAATGACGCCGTACGAATCCTGGCGAGGATCCAAGCGAACGGATGAGCGGGACAGCCGCGGCCGCGCCGAGCACACCACGACGGAGCAGCTCCCGCCGCGAGATCACGCCTCGCGCCGCATTCCCTTCCCTACCGTTGCGCTCATCCATCGTTGCCCCCTTATTCTCCTGGCCTGCAACTCACGGGTGGCTGCAGCGAACAGCCCGAGCCCGCAGAGCCAGACAACAGGCGCTCCCCTGCGCCCGGAACCTATTCTGCCCGCCTTGCGGCCTCCCCGGGACCGCTCGTCAAAAGCACGCAGCAGATGCGCAAAAAAAGCGCAACTCTAAACGGACCACATTCCCATGAGACGTGTTTTCAAATGGGCCAACCCCCAGGTGGTCCAGCAAGTGGTTCAACCGCCTGAGCCTTGGGATTCCGCACGACATGTTGGCTTCGCCCTTGGATGCGAAGGTGACCAGGAGTTTCGTTCGCAAGATCCAGCGCTCAACCCTTGAGATCGGGGAGATTCTGGTCACCGCCGATCGCCTGACGCGGCAGTTAGAGTGACCGCCGCTTAACCGAGAAGAGGGTGGATGCCAGCTGCACCGAACGTGCAACACGGACTCTCGATCGCTGGCGCTCGAATCCTCGACCGGGAAGGTCAATTCTCCGCGCCGCGCTCGGTCCAGATCTCTGGCGGGCTTTTTCGGAGCTTTGATGCACCAACTTCCGGCGATCTAGTCCTCAACGCGGCCGGAACATGGATGGTTCCGGGGATCTACGACTGTCACACGCATATATCGTGGAACGACTTTTACCGAGAAGATCGTGAACGGCGCGGCGCGGCGGAGAATGCCGAACGGACGGCTAAATCCGTCGAGTTGACGCTACGGGGCGGCATAACAAGTGCTCGAGACGCCGGTGGAGCGGACGCCGCGCTACAGGCGGCGATCGCCTCGGGGAGCCTGATTGGGCCCAACCTCCAGATCTCGGTCGACATGATCGGCCCCGCTGACGCAGGAAGTCCGTCCGCCATGCGCGGGGCGGTGAAGACGGCTATCGACAAGGGTGCGCAGTGGATCAAACTCCTCGCCACAGAAGGGTCATCTACGCCGAGCGACGAGGTGTTGCGGTCGAACTTCACGCGAGAGGAGTTCTACGCCGCCACCGACACGGCGTTACGCGGCGGAGCTCGGGTCATGGTGCACACGTGGGGCGGTGACTCCGCCGATTGGGCGATTGAAGCTGGCGCGACGAGTCTGGAGCACGGAATCTTCTTGACACGAAATCAAGTGACGCGCGCTGCTGCGGCGGGCTTGACTCTGGTGCCGACCCTGACGATCTACCGGCACGTTCGCGACATGGTCGTCGCCGGCGATCTCGCAAATACTTCCCTCTCGCGCATTACCGACGTCCTCGCCGTACACGAAGACGCCGTCCGACTCGCTCGTGACAACGGACTCGCTCTCGCGCTGGGAACTGACTTCACGACGCCGTGGCAGCACGGGACGAACATCGTCGAAATCGGCGCCCTGATGCGAGCGGGCCTCACGAGTGCCGAAGCCCTCCTCTCAGCGACACGTAACGGAGCTGAATTGCTTCGCGACGGCGGTACCGGGCTGATCTCGGTCGGCCACCGCGCGGATGCCGTACTTTTCGGACAAGATCCGACAGAGCCGAGCACTTTCGATCACCCAGCGTCGGTCGTCGCCGTTGTTAAGAACGGTCGAATCGTTCACTCTGTCCTCTTGGGCCTAGGGACCGACGAGGCGTCGAACAGAGATAGACGAGGCGTCGAACAGAGATAAAAGCGGTGGCGCCCGCTCTGTCTTGTGAGTAGTCCCGGCCTAGACGTAGACAGTGATTGACCGCATAGTGTCGGGCCGTGCCGAAGAACGGTCCGAGGCCCTCCAACCAGAGCATCTTCCGTCTACGTATCGAACTCCGCGACGTTGAACCCGCCGTCTGGCGACGAGTGCTTGTTCCCGGCTCGGTTCGATTGAACAAGTTGAGCGAGATGTTGCTAGCCGCGATGGGCTGGACAAATTCACATTCGCACGCGTTCCGAATCGGCGACAGACACTTTGGAATGGGCCTCGACGAGGAGGAGGAGATCGACGAGAGGGAGGTGATCATCCTCCAGGCGCTGCGCGACGAGCATCGATTCTTCTTCGACTACGACTTCGGTGACGGCTGGGAACACGAGGTGACGATAGAGGAGCTGTCTGGGTCCGATCACGGCCTCAGGTTCGCGGTCTGCCTCGACGGTCAGAATGCCTGTCCGCCGGAGGACGTTGGTGGCGCTGATGGCTATGCAGACTTTCTCAAGGCCATCGCCGATCCCAATCGCGAGGATCATGAGAGCTACCTCGAGTGGTTCGGCGACTCCTTCGATCCATCCAAGTTCGACCTCGCTGTGGCGAACGCTCGCTGTCAGCAGGTTCGATGAACTTGGTGAAGCGGCTATTGACGCTCGAAGGCTTGGGTCGCAGCCTCGCGCGAGGTGCACCCGGGACGCACAAGAAGGATCGTAGGAATTAGACACTGCTAGGGATTGTTCCGACAGAACAAGAGCGGGAGTCAACGCACCGGCTCTTGTTCTCTGTTTTTTCGTGGCGGGGGGTGATTTACGCGTTAGCTACGACCGATCCGGAGGTCATCCTCGTCGATGCCGTGTTGGCGCTGGCGCCGGAAAGTGCGGCCCGACAGGGGCGAATGTCCGTAATGTCACGTCGTGGCCCGCGGGCGCCGACATGGGCCGGTCGCGCTGCTGGTGGCCGCCGATCACTCGCGGTAGTCGGGTCGCAGGTTCAAAGCGTCAATGAACCTGCGACCAGGCACATTCCTGCCCCCCTGACCTTCGGGTTTCGGGCGAAGGTCATCTCTGGCGACGTTCTGCGTGGCCCGCCCTAACTGACCTATATGACGGGCTGGTCGGGGGGCGAGGCTGCGCACTGAAGGCGCGTAACGCGCCGACTCGGTCGCTAGCCGCCGGCGTCGGATGAAACGGCTGCCTGCCACCCAGAATGTTCTATACTGGAACGCCGACCACCAGCCCGATGGCGAGAGCGTGCTTCGTTCCTTGCTGCGGTTGTGCAGGCGACACATTCGCGACTGTCGACTGCCCGATTGTGCAAATTCGTCGGTCCATGGGGGCGCGACTGCAGGCTTCCGTCGGCCGAGCCGTTAGTGCCCGACGATCTCTTCCAAGACCGCGACGCAGCGTGACGCGTCGGGGAGCCGAGCTATGTCGGCCGCGACAGTTCGTGCCCCGGCGCCATACGTCTGGTCGGCGAGTACGCGCTCGAGTGAGAAGCTGAGCTCACCCATCGCTGCCGGACCCCCCGCGAGCGAAATTCCTGCTCCGGCTCTGGTCACCGCGGCCGCGTTGTAGTGCTGGTCGAGCGCGAACAAGGGCACGACAACCATCGGCACTCCGCCTGCCAACCCCGTGATAGTGGTCCCGAAGCCGCCGTGGCCGACCATCGCGCTTACATGGGGCAAGATGGCCTGCTGGGGCCAATATCTCTCGACGTGAACGTTGGCGGGTAACGGCCCGAGGATCTCTGGGTCTCCGGCTTCGCCGAGCGTGACGAGTGCCCGTACGGGTAACTGAGCGACCGCCGCGATGGCAGCCCGATATAAGTCTGGGAACAATCCCATCGAAGCAGCGACAGTCCCGAATGTCACGTACACCAACGGCGCATTGATGTCGCTCCACCAGTCGCCGAGGTCGCTTCCGGCATTGCCCTGCGAGTCGCGAAAACGGTGCACTGTAGGAACGAACCGGCTGTTCGGGTCCTCGAGGCACTCGGGCACCAAACTGAGGACCGGGGCAGTGCGTAGCCCGGTAGTGCCACTCTGTGAACCCAGCGCGGCAAGCGCGTCGTCGATCACCGCACACACGAACTCCTCGATCGCCATCAGTCCCATGGCGACCTTGGCGTGAGGAACGTTCTCCTCCTCGGCAACCACGTAAGAGGAGAACTCTGCGGTCTCCCGCACGATCAGGTCAGGTCGCCAGTCTCGCACTACAGCTGACATGCCTGGAAGGGCGGCTCTGGCATCGAGGCCGGCGAACACCTCGCACATCACGACCTCGTTCGATTCCTCGAGAGAAAGCTGCGGGAGAGTCGCGAAGACAGAGGTGAGCTCCGCTTCGGAGGGACTCCCAACCACCACGTGTTGCAACCCGGCCCGCTCCACTGCCCCCCTCAACGCCACTGGTGCCGCAACTCGCACTTGGTGACCCGCCGCCGAGCACGCCCGGGCGAATGGGACCATCGGTCCGAAGTGACCGGCCCCTGCGGTTGTCGCCACAAGAACTCGCATCAGCCCTCCTGTGAGTGTTACTCAGTTGCTATCCGAGACTGATTGCAAGACACGCGTTGTCGGATGACCGGATAGGGCAGGCGATGCATCGGGGTTGTTCCAGACGACCGTGGTGAGGAAATGCTGGAAGGCCTCCGCGCTTTCCTTGGTCTCGAAGTCCAACTCGATGACCAGGTACTGGCCGTCGTCGATGGGACGGCGGATCCGTTCAGCGAGGACGCCAGCCTGCCGTCTCGCGTCGGCGAAACGGTCAAACGCAGTTTTCCAGGTGCGAAAGTCTGTGATCGCGTGCTCAATGCCCAAGGTGAACATGACAGGCTCCTTGATCGGTTGAGGCGGCTTAAGCGATGCCTGAAAGACAGTCCGATCGCTTCTGCGTCAGAACGGGACCTGCTGGGTCAGGAGGCCGTCTCCTTGTGTCCGCCCAGAGACCGTGCGGCAGAACTCGACGGCGTCGAGCGTGATCTGTTCACCGGTGTCGCCAGCGGTGAAGTAGCCTCCAGCTGGGCCGGTGAGGGCGAGAGTGAAAGGCTGGCCGTGGCGTCGGGCCCATTCGGCAACGACATCGGCGATGATGCGGCCGTCGTGGCCCGAGGTGAGCTCGAGGTCGCGTCCAGTCGCTCGGGCGATGTCGACTCGGTGCATCCAAGGGTCGCGGGTCAGGATCGTGTCGAGCAGGTAGCTCATCTTCCAGGTCTCAGTCGCGCCGGCGAACGCCTGCTTCATCGGCATCCTACGGAACAGGCGGGGGGCGCCGGTTCGCCATCTCGCCGATTTGGGGCCGATCTGTTCGACGCGGGCGATGAGCTCGCCGGTGGAGAGCGTTGCGTTGTCGGCGACTTGCATGGCGGTCATCACGTCGATGAACGGCTCGCCGGTGGACTTGGCTTTCTTGGTCGTGGCACGCATCCGCGGGATCAGTGTCCGTAACGATGTGAAGTCCGCCATCATGCCGAGGTTGTGTCCGGCTATGTCCCGCACGTTCCACAATGGGCAGTCGGTGGGCTTACCCCAGTCCTCGGTCGACAGGGAGCGGAGCTGGTCGACTAGCCGGGCGTACTCGGTCGCGGCCAGCTCGCGTGCCTCGGATCGGGTGATGGGCGGGATGGTTTCGATTCGGGTCGTGGTCATCATCTCGTCCGCCCCCTCTGCGCTGGAGTCCTGTCTTTCGTGGTTTTGGTCATGTAGTCGAAGAACATCTCGACGGCGTCGTCGATTAGCCGGATCCATCGGTTGCCACCAGGGTCGTTGGAGATCTGCTGGTCGGCCAGACCGGTGCCGAGCGCACTGAACAGATCAACGGCGCGTTCATCGGTAATGCCGCAGCTTTTGAGCCGAGCCCCAACTCGAGCCAGGCTGGCCTGGGAGATGGCGTATGACTCCGGTGATGGCTCGAAACCGGGGATCGTGCGTTGGAACAGGAGTTGGTAGCGGGCTGGGTCTGCGGCGCAGAAGCGGACGAAGTAACCGACGGTCCGACGCAGGTCGTGCACGGGATCTCCAGTCAGATCGTCCCAGGGTTCGGCGTCGACGAACTGCTGGCAGCCCTGCGCGTACATGGCGTCGTAGATGGCGTTCTTGGACTCGAAATAGCTGTACAGCGAGGGTGGCTGCATCCCTACCTTGCGAGCGATGTCTCGCAATGACACCGCCGCCAGACCTTCGCTCCGGGCCATGTCCCACGCCGCGTCAAGGATCTCCGCCTTCGTAGCCTCATGGCGTTCGGCTCGGCGATCTCGGGTCGGTTCTCCTAACACCGATAGGATCATCTAACATATATCAAGTTACTGTCAAGCTCGTCGATCAGGCCGTCGTGCCTCTCAAGTGCCGCATGGCCTCACTCGCCGGGGCCATGCACCCGACGTTCGGGACGCCGGCCCTTACTCCCGAGAGCTGCAGGAGGACATGAGTCAGCGGCAATTCTCCGACGGCTGGGGGGCGATGTTCCGGTTGGAGGTTCCACGAGCGTGCTCGGCAACGCTCCGACGCGGGCGATCCAGGTCGCCAGGCGGCCGGCAGGGTCCGTCTTCGGACCATTGGCCGGCCACCTATTGCTGGGCTCTTGGCCGTTTGTGCGAACGGCGGGTCGCCTGCTGCCGTGCCCCCCCCGTTGGAGCTGATGGCAACGATTGGGGCAGCAGTAGCTGTTCAAAGCAGTTGGCGATCCAGCGTTCGAAATGCTTTGGCGACCACCCACGGCGTTGGGTCAGAAAGGAATAGGTCCACGGATTCGAAAGTGCCGAATAGGTGTCAGTGGCATCATCGAGCGACAACCCGGGCTGAAGAGGCCCGTTCTTGAGCAGCATCTGGATCAATGCCCGATGCGTCATTCGCCGCCGCTGATCGTCTATGGCAATGAGATCCTCCAACGATCTGTCTACGACCGCGGCAGCCCAGAGAACCTGCTGAGAGGGCATCGCCCGTTCGAGGAGCGCGCGAGCCAGCTTGGCGAGCCGGCGAACCTGGCGGCGTTGGTCGGTCTCGGCCGCAATGCCGCGCACCTCGTCGCGTTCTAGTAGCGGCACCTGCTGGTGGTCACCCACGACCGAAACGTCGATGTAGGCGCTGAGCAGATTCCGCTTGTTGCCGAAGCGCTTGTAGATCGTCTCGACGGCCACATCGGCGGCGTCGGCGATGGCTTCGAGGGTGGCGGCCGCGTACCCCCGTTCGGCGAAGAGGGCACCGGCTGCGTTCACGATGGCTCGGCGCGTCTCGGCGGATCGTCTGGCCCGGCGATCTCGTGGGGGGCCCTTGACTTCCTGGTCCACCTCGG
>Ga0070733_10001999_pt1 | contig 14852 bp, 13 predicted proteins | sample Coa_R1_9_FD_66450 | JGI IMG/M metagenome (GOLD analysis project Ga0070733, IMG submission 66450) | Surface soil microbial communities from Centralia Pennsylvania, which are recovering from an underground coalmine fire - Coalmine... | ecosystem: Environmental > Terrestrial > Soil > Unclassified ... | reverse complement strand
TCCACAACGGACATAACCGCTCCGCGCTCGATGCCCTCAATGAAGCGACCGAACTGGACCGCAGTTATGCCCGCGCCTGGACGCTCAAAGCCGATGTGTACGAATCATTGGGCAATCACCAGGAGGCGCAGAAAGCGCGCAAACGCGCCCGGCCCTGGGGAATGGTGAACTAACTTAACTTGCTATACCCCGGCGCATCGAGAGCGTGCCCAGCACAATCGCAGCCAGCGCCGAAAGCGCCAGCACCGTCATATCCAACGCAAACTGGTCGGACGCGCTGTAGAAAACGGCCTGTTCAAGCGCGTGCCTGCCATATGTCAAAGGCACAAAGGCGGCGATATTCTGGAGCCAGTCCGGCTCAAAGGCCAGCACGCCAATTCCGCCTGCCAGAAAGAACAGGTAGATCGCAACATTGATGGAGATGGCAATCACCACCTGAACACGACGCAGCGCGGCCCCGATGGCAACACCAAGTCCCGCGCTGAATAACGATATCAGGGCAATTGTGAGCAGCGAGCTCAACCAGTAGATCCCCTGTGGCTGCGTCCAACCAAGTACATAGCCCAAGAGCAGCACCAGCGCACCCAGAATAAAGGTGATGGCAAAGCCCGCGAACACCTTTCCGGCGATGATCGCTCCCCGCGCCGCAGGCGAGAGCAAGAGCTCTTTGATCGTGCGGCTTTCCCACTCACGCGCAGTTGAGAGACCACCATTGATGAGACCGCTAATCATGAGCAGCAACAGGATCGTTGGGAGGACGTTGTACTGGAAAATCTGCACATCGCGATGTCGCAGATCGCTCTCCTGCATGGTCACTTTGATGGAGCTGGCGTTCCCCTGCGCGTGATAAAACTGCGTGATAGCATCCGGCACAGAGCGCCGGATATCATTAGTGAAATCCAGGTTCAGGTTATTTACGGTGACATCGATGGGCGCGCTCACATGGGCATCGACACGCTGCGTGAAACCGGCGGGAATGGTGATAACAGCCACCACGTCGATATTATTGAGCAACGCCTGCGCCTGCGATGTCGTGGCATCGGTTATGCGAAAAACATCGGCATTATGAATAATTTGCGCCATCTGTTGCCCTTTCGTCCCTTGATCGAGTGTGACAAGCGCCACCGGGCTGCGCCCAACGGCGACCGCTCCCAGCGCATTCACCAGCAAAAAGCCAATCGGAGGCAGCAGGGTGGCCGCGATATTGGCAGGCTGGCGCAGCCAGATGCGCACATCATTTCTGAGAATGACCCGGATTGCGCGAAAAAATGCTATAATCATTTCACTTTCTCTCTTCCCTGCCCGTACTAATGCGCCAGGGTGCTGCGCCGCAGCACAATCGAGGCCACGATCATCAAGGCCAGCGCGTAGATGCCGAGTATCAAGGCATTGGCGCCAATACCATAGGTGTTGAGAATAAAATTATGGAACGCATGTTGTTGTAACACGATAGCGTAGTAAATGGGAAAAATTTGCGCGATTACCTGTATGGCCGGTGTGGTAAAGGAAATCGGGCCAAAAGCGCCGCTTAAAAAGAAGAGCGGGATGGCTGTTCCAAAGGAGAGCGCGATCACCGGCTGGCGCACTTTCAGCAGCGTGCCGAGCAGCGTACCGAAAGCGATGAAGATCAAGAGCGAGAGCAGCGTAAAGCCAATGACCTCATCCCAGTGCGCAGGTCGGACACCAATTATAAAGATCAGCACAGACAGGACGACGATCACAGAGGCAATGCTCATCACAAAAGCGCCCAGCATTTTCCCCAGGATAACTGCCCAGCGGCGCGCGGGAGAAAGCAATAGTTCCTTGATGGTTTCATTTTCATACTCGCGGGCTGCGGCTGTGCCTGATTGCAAGATTCCGGCCAGCACCAGTCCAATCACCAGGATTGAGACCGTTAAATAGGGAATATAATCGGTATCCTGCGACTGGAGATCAAACTCGTGCGGCGTGATGTTGACCAGATTTGGAAAAGCTTTCGCATAAAAGCTGGTGATGGAAAGCGGAATGGCGCGCCGGATATCATTGGTAAAATCGGTATTCAGGTTGTTGATCTGCACTCCCACCTGCACCGGCTGGCTCTGTCGGATTTGTGCGTCAAAATTGGTGGGAATTGTGACCACGGCCACGATTCTTCCGGTTGAGATCAAGTTTTGCGCATCGCTCGCGCTGGCAACTTGCAGGCGGAACGAATGCGCATGGCTCATAGCAACGTAAAATTGCTGCGCGTAAGGCCCTGTGTCGTGCATAACCACCGCGGTAGGAGCCTGGCCACCCGATATAACAAACAGGCTGAGCAGGATCAGCACGTTGAGCGGAACGAAAATACCAATAATGGTAAACACGCGCTCGGTAAGGGCGCTCTTGATATCCTTTTTCATGCAAGCCCAGATGACTCGCAAGGTGTAAGCAGGTTCCCCGTACATATTATTCCCTATCTAATCGCGCAGCGCTGTACCTGTCAGCAGCAGGAAAATCTCGTCAAGATTGGGCTCGCGTATATTAATATCTTTGATCTCCCCTTCTTGAGAAAGAATATTGATAATCTGAGCCACAACGTTGCTTGTGCCCTGCACGGTGATCTTGAGGTGTGTTCCCTCCTGCGTCACATCATTGACATCCATAAGCGCGCGTAATGCAGCCGTGTCCCTGATTGGCTGCGCGGTTTCCACTTCGATGACGCTGCCGCCATAGGTCTTTTTAAGGTGCTCAGGAGTATCGACCGCGATGAGTTTGCCATGATCGATAATTGCCAGCCGCTCGCACAGCGCCTGCGCTTCTTCCAGGTAGTTGGTAGTAATCAAAACGGTCTTACCCTGGTCGCGCAGGGCGAGAATGTAGTCCCAGATAACGCGCCGGGCCTGCACATCGACCCCCAGCGTCGGCTCGTCAAGATAGATCAACTGCGGATCATGCAACAACGCCCGCGCCAGGGCCAGGCGGCGTTTCATGCCACCCGAGAATGTGCCAACCCGAGAGTCCTTGCGATCCAGTAATTGCACCAGCTCGAGTAGCCGCGTGATACGCTCCTTCTTCTCTTTGCGCGGGATGCCAAAGAGGTCGGCGTGAAAATCCATATTTGTCCAGGCTGATAGTTCCTCGTAGAGCGCGGTCTCCTGCGGCACCGAACCCAATATCTGGCGCACCTGGCGAGCGTTGTGCCGCACATCGTAACCCATGACGCGCACTTCACCGCTGGTCGGCGTGCTCAGCCCGCTAATCATATTGATGGTGGTCGTTTTGCCTGAGCCGTTGGGTCCCAGCAGCCCAAAAATTTCTCCCTGCCTTATGGATAGCGAGAGATGATCGATGGCGCGAAACGATCCAAACGATTTGGATAATTCTTTGACTTCAATCGCCAGTTTTCCTGTTGTTTCCATGTGTGAAGGTGATGTTACTTGCGTCACATCCTTATCCATGCATTACCTGCTTTCCCATTATTCCCATAGCCTCAGTTTCAATCCTGAAAAGCGCTCGCGGGCCTGAGATGTTCAGTTCCTTGCAGTAAACTTTGGCAACAGGCCAAAGCGTTCTTAGAGCGTGTTTTGGAAAGAAAGCCGCTGCTCACACCGTACTCCTGCCAGTGTGGCCGTACGAGCAGCCAGGCGTTGGGCGTCCCGAGTTGTACTGCGGATACGGTAGCCACTGACGGAAGCCGGGGCAGACACCATCGACGAGGAGGCCATCCGCTCGTGCTGGACATCTCGCATCTTGCGCGGACGTCTCGCCGGTTCTCGGCGGAGTAGTCAAGTGATGCGCCATCCCGCGACGAGCGCGCCGAGCGTGTCGCGCCAAAGCGCCTCCGCGCTGCCCGGTAGCATTCGGCCGCGCAGTTCGAGCGCGGCCAACCCCTCACAGACCGCAGTGAAGGCGCAGAGAGCCTCCGCCACGCTCCGCTGGCCGAGTTGGCCCCCCTCCGCCAGCCGGCCGACGCGGCCCTGTAAACGAGCCAGGGCCTGGTCGGACGCGTCACGGAATTGGCAAGCGAGATCGGGTGACATCCCCTCGTGTTGAAAGCCGATCCGCAACAGGGCGGGATGGTCTAACACGAAGCGGCGAAAGACCAGGACGCCCGCCTCCACCAGGTCGTTCGCCGGATCGCTCGTGGTGGGCAAGGCGTCGAGCGCAGCCTCGAGTAGATGGAAGGCGCGTGCGCCGAGCGCGACGACCAGCCCGTCCTTCGACCCGAACAGACTGTAGACCGCGCGGGTGGTGGCCTCCACCGCGTTGGCAACGCGCCGGACGGAGAGCGCGTCCAACCCATCCGCATCCACGATGTGCTCCGCGGCCTCGAGCAGGGCACTCGCCACACGCTCGTCATATTCTCTCGGTCGGCCCATCTTGACACCTTTGCGTAACGGTGTTACATTATTCCCTGTTACGTAACAGTGTAACACAAAGGCGTGGTCGAGGGCAATGGCGCGCGACGACGCGGACAGCCACCCCTCACCACTTGCAAGCAAGGGAGGATATCATGGACATATCGGCAGTAGATGTAGTGGTGATTGGTGGGGGCGTGCAGGGGCTCGTCATGCTGGACACGCTGATCACCGCGGGCTACTCCTGCGCGCTCGTGACCGAGGGGGACCTCGGCGCGGGGCAAACGCTCCACTCGCATGGCTTCCTAAACACTGGCTTCGGCCTGTCCGGAAGCTCGCTCCCGCAAGCAGCGGCGCAGCTTGTCCATCCCTTTTTGCGCGCCCGCGGGGTCACCTTGACAGGCAACTGGGCCGTCCTTCCACCGCCCGGACTGCGTGGGCTGCTGCTGCGCGCTCGTCCAGCATTCGCGCGGCTCCCGTCGGCCCACCTGCCCGAGGGCTTTTCTCCGGCATTCAGGGAGACAGCCCGTGCGCTGCCCGACTACAGCTTCAACAAGCGAGAGTTGGTTGCGGCGCTCAGCCAGGGCCGCGAGCAATACATCATCCGCGGGACCGTCACCGGCTTCCGGGGGCGTAATCCGGTCGAGGCGGTCGTGCTACGGCCAGAGAGCAGCCCAGAGGTCGAGCTACGCACCAGGGCGGTCGTGGTGGCCGCCGGCTGTGGGAGCAAGCGGCTGCTCCGCACCCTCGTCGGTCCCGCGCCCCAGCTCAAACGGATCAAGCATCGCGTCGTGCACATGCTCTGCCTGCGCGCCCCACACCACACGCTCCCGGCGACCAGCATCGCTGCCCTCTCGCTCGGGCTGCTGCTGGCGGCGCACGACGATGGCGAGCGCGTCACGTGGTACGTGACGCCCATGAAGCTGGGAGGACCGTCGTTCGATGACGTCCCCAACGATGCCGCAGCTCCCGCGGACCCCACCTTGCTCCGGCGTGCGTGGGACGCGCTGCGGACGCTCTATCCCCCGTTGCTCGGCATTGAGGGCCTGCAGGTTGGGCACTACGCCGGGTACCGGCAGGACATCGGGTACCGGCCGGGCGCGCGCCTGTGTGCAGTGATCGCCGGTGCTGGCAATGTGATCGCCGCCTTGCCGTCGGGCCTGGTGGGACCGTGGCGCAACGCCGCCGACGCGCTCACCCTGCTGCGTGGCCTCGCCGCGCCGAGTGCCACTCAGCCTGCTCTGGCGGGAGCGGGCCAAGACGTGTGCGTTGGCAGCCCGGTGGAAAATCGGCCTGGGTTCGTATGGCACTCGTGGGAGGACTGGTTGCACTCACTGCCACAACTGACCGCCTCAGAGCGTGTTTGGGTACCGGTTACATCCTCCGACCCAGACGGGTGACGAGCAGTCGAGTCATTGCTATCTGGATGAGGGTTTCACTCGTTTGGACTTTTCGCTCGTAATCCTTGCTTAATCGTCTGCTGCGAGAAAACCACCCAAATGTTCGCTCTACCACCCATCTTCGGGGCAGAACGCTGAACCCACGCGTGCCTGGTGTGCGCTCGACTACTTCCAGATCCCAGTTGCCCTGGACAAGACACCATTGGGCTAGCTCCTGCCCTCGATAGGCAGCATCCGCCCAGATCTTTTTGAGACGCGGCAGGAGCGGGGCGAGACCGGCAAGCAGGCACCTGGCACCTTTACTATCATGCAGATCGGCTGGGGTGACATAAACCGAGAGCAGCAAGCCCAGAGTATCGACAAGGATGTGGCGCTTCCGTCCTTTCACGCACTTATGAGCATCAAAGCCGCAGATCCCGGCAGATTCTTCGACCGTCTTGACACTTTGCGCATCCATGATCGCTGCGCTCGGCTGCGCATTCCTGCCCACTCGCTCGCGTTCGGCTTCTCGCAAGGTTGTGAGCAGGCGCAACCAGGTGCCTTTGAGGCGTAAGCGTCGAAAATGGTAGAACACCGTCTGCCAGGGTGGGAAGTTGCAGGGCAAATAGCGCCATGGACAGCCAGTGCGCAAGACATAAAAGATGGCATCGCAAATGGCACGCAGGAGGTGAATTGGCGGTCTGCCACGTCTGGGCAAGGGAGGGAGATAGCGTTGCAGACACTCCCACTCCGCATCAGAAAGATTGCTGGGATAACTTGTACTCATCCTTCCAGTCTATCACATGAGGTCATCTCTACGATTTACAAAACAGGCTCTTAATGAAATACTCGTAGACAATCATGAGCATGTCTGGTAATATCTCTACCACATGGTAGAACCCCGGAAAATGACCAGGGCGACCGCGAGCCACACGACCACAAACAACAGTTCAAACACCAGCAGATACCCCGCGTAGAAGCCAGGGGAGAGGCCGAGGGCTTTGAGTTCTCTCGCCTGTAGAGGGGTATACTGAGAGTCAGGTCCATTACATACGGCACAGGTCGCCTGATAAAATTGAAATTCGAGTGGGGTACCGGCGACGACGAGTATAACCGTCAGGACAGCCACGGTTATCCACCCGGCACGCGCAACGACGAGCCAGCGTCCACGCAAGCGCGTCTCTGCTGCGCCTAGCTGGTCAGCGTCCACTGTGGTAGTCAGCGAGGGAGATGACCTGTTCACCGTTGTCCTCCTTCTCGCGGAGCCTGGGTCTTTTTGTACCATTGATCCTGTTTTAACCACAACGAGACATGCGTTGGCTGCATCGTCTCCTCGACAACAGCCAGCAACTGCTCCCGCAACTGCTCCAGATCCAACTCGCTGTGCAGGGTGGCACTGAAGGCCGCCAGCGTCTTAGCAGCATCATACTTGCGTCGGTAGAAGCGCCGGTCAATCAGATTCTGGATACGACAGCGTAAGGGCCGGAACAGAGCTACAATGGCGAGGGTGGAAACGACAATCGCGACGGCATTAGTCTGGTGGAGCAGTCCACTCAGGAAGGCTTGCAGGACAATCACCAATCCGGCATAGAACGCTGCCAGCAGGGCGGTCAGCAGACCATAGACCAACGCTTTGTTGATGAGATTATCAATATCCCAGAGCCGGTAGCGCAGGATGGAGATGGCGATTGCGATCGGAATGAGCGACAGGGCCACATACAGCACAGTGCTCCCAACGAACTGACTCAGCAAGGCATCCGTCGGGCCAAAGATAGACGCGGGAGCATAGAGCACCAGTGCCAGAACGATGGCGAACAGCACCCACTTGGTCTGCTGCCGCTCCACCGGAGTCGAATGGCGACGATAGCGATAGATGAGTGAAAAGACAACGGACATGATGGAAATCAGAAAGAAAGCCCCGGTTACTGCTCCACCATTGCTTGTATTCAGCGCTGAATTGGGGAAGAAATGGCCAGCTATTTGGAAGAGGAGTTCAGCGAGCAACAACCAGACCATCCAGCGCGGGGCAAAGTGCCCGGCTGGAAAGAGGTAAAGGAAGAGCAAGAAGTACGTCAGGTTGAGGGAGTCTATGGCGGCAGCGAACCACCACAAAGCGGGATGCACCGCGGCCAGCGTAGTGGTCGGATCCGCAGTAAAGATTGTGCCAAAACTCACCAGGAAGAGTGCAAAAAGGAGCGCGCGTGGCTCGTTTGATTTACGCCAGAAGATCAGCGATCCGATCACCACCCAGACCAGCGCAAAGAGCATGGCCGCCACCGTAAAATAGGTGGCAAAGAAGGTTATGGAAAGGCCCATTTTCGCCAGTTCCGGTACATCCTGGCGGCTGAGATAAGGAGCGCCACACGTTGCGAAATTACAGACATGCTCAAGTTGCGTAAAGCTGACCGGGATGCTCAGTGCGAAAACGAGCACGCACAGACCCGCCAGGCAAAGCCAGCCCACACGAGCGATGAATAGGAAGCCGCCATGCAAGTGTATCTCCGACCAGTGGCGCACATCGGGGCGTTCAACATCGATGGTTGGGCTAAGCTGTCGGTTCATAGATGCTCCTGATCGCTGCCTCGTTAAGAACTATCTGTGCATGTAGGCCCTGCTTTCCTGTCTAGCATATTACCATATGTGCGTCCTGAAATCGTTACGAGAACCGTTACGAACTGGTGAATTTGCCAATAGACGATGCTAACCAGAATGCCGTCCAGGATGAGCAGCGTGAGGTGATCAGGGCGACCGCCAGGGTCTCCACCCCGCCTCTACAATGACCGCTGCCGCTCGCCGTGCGCGCCGTTTTCGTAGTCATTGTAGGGGCGGGTGTGGTGTGGACGCGGGGTAGAGACCCTTGCGGTCGCCCTCGTGCCCATAAAATGCGGGTAATTGTCAGGCGGTCGTCCAGCCAATCACCTGTAGTTGGGTCCCTGAAATGGATGCAAACGTTTGTGGTGCGCCGCCACTCAGTTGACCAAAAGCCAGCGTATAGCTAGCAGGATATCCACCGGTATTGGTCTCAAAGGCATACATGCTGCCGTCGCGCGAGACATTCGACCAGGGGTTTTGCGAGAACTCACACAGGGAAGTGGTTATGCCACTCGCCTCTGTGGTCAGGCGCACCAGGCCGCTGCCATCCGTATTCACTTTCCAGAGTCCGTTCTGGCTTCTATCGACCGTATGATTCTGGCTGAAATTCTCGACTTGCAGCATCAGTGTGTTGCTGCTAACTGCCCGCACCGCCGCGATGCCCAGCGCTTGATTGGTCAGGAGAGTCTGCCTTGAACCACCTGTAGCTGTCTCCTTAAAGATGATGCTGGGACCCTCGTGCGTACCAAGTGAGCAAGATCCGCTGCAATTGGGCGCTGAAATGCCGCTGCACTGGCTGATATACAGCGTGCTGGCATCAAAGCTGCTATCAGCATCAAAGCAAGGATAGTTGAACGGCGTGCCGGGCGATTGCTGGTAGACAGTGGTGAGATCGCTGATGGTCTGGTCGCCCCGACTGGTATCGAGCAATCCGATCCTGTCAGCAGGCGCGATCGGAAACCCGGCAAAACTCACATAAGCGCGGGTATTATCCAGCCAGGTGATTGGATTTACGATCACTGGACCCCTGGGGCCGTTATTGCTGTAGGTCGGCATCAATACCTGCTCAATTGTCCCTCTGGCTATGTTTATCATGTATAAACCTGTGAAACCAAGAGGAGCGGAGTCCACGCTAAAGAGCACTTTTTGCTGATCACTGGACCAGATCACATTTTGCATACTTCCACCTGGGAAGCAATAAAGCGTCTGCAGACCTTGCCCGTCCATACGCACCATTTGGAGTTCGTTGCGCTGACTGGTGACGGTAACGAAGAGAATCCATTGACCGTCAGCTGATATCTGTGGGCTGCCAATGGTGATGCCGGGCATCTTGACGATCTCGGTTTTCGCTCTGGTCGTAACATCGAAGCGGTTTAGCGTAGTGGTGGGCGTGCTGCCGCTATACTCAGTAGCAAGGTAGACGACATTCGGGTGCGTACCGGGCGCAAGGGGAGCAGTTACCGCAGTTCGCACAGTATTTAGCGGCGGGCAACTGGTTTGCGTCGGTGGCACCGGCGCAGTCGTGGCGGTCGCAGTAGTAGCAGGCGTCACCGCGGCTGTTGGGCTGTTCGTTGCTGTGGGTGTACCGCCAGTGCTGCCGCACGCGGCGAGCAAGAAAATGAGACAACAACCCGGCAGCGCGAACATACGGCGTGAGAATTGAGTCATACGCATTGTTTTTCTCCATAAGAGTTTTCAAAGGTTTTACATTCATTGAGGTAAGACACAACTTCGACCTCTTCCACTAAAGATATACGCGCAGAGAGGACTGATTGGGAAGGTATTATTTCACAAAATCGTGTTTATCCATCATTATTCATACGCCGCAGTCGCTCCATGAATCGCTCGCGCAGCGTTTCAGACATGGCCTGTCCTGTGCCGCCGTGATGCAGCATAGTAATCTCGGCCATGATGCAGAGCGCGATTTCTTCGGGCGTGGAGCCGCCAAGATCGAGGCCAATGGGGGCACGCACACGAGCGAGTTTCTCGGCTGCTATCCCCTCGTCATGCAGAAGTTTGAAGACGGCCCACACGCGGCGCTGACTGCCGATCATGCCGATGTAGGCGGCTGGCGAGTCGATGATAGCGCGCAACCCCTGCACGTCGTGCGAGTGCGCGCGCGTGACCAGTACTATATGCGTGCGTGGCGTGATGGGATAGTTTCTCAAGGTGGATTCGATATCGCCTACCAACAATTGCTTCGCCGAGGGGAAGCGTTCGCGATTGGCAAACGATGCACGGTCATCGGTGACGCTGACCGAGTAGTTCATCAGGTGAGCAAGGGCTGCAAGTGGAGCTGCGATATGACCCGCGCCAGCAACCAGCAAAACTGGCGGAGGCACAAACGGCTCGACAAAAATTTCCGCCCAGGCGCTATCTGTGTGATATTCATTCTGACGGGTGACGGCAGGGGTCTCATTACTCAACGGCCCCCCGACATGTTCCACGTGAGGTTTGCCTGAAGCAATGGCGGTCTGCGCAGCTTGAATGAGTTGGGTAGTGAGTCCGGCACGCGGTCCAGGTAAGCTGAGCGCGCCTATCGTTTCGCCGTTTTCATGCACGAGCATGTGTTGTCCAATACATGCCCGCCACTCCGCGCCAGCCGCGATGATTGTTGCCAGCGCGACCGCTCTTTCGCTTTCCAGCGCATGGGAGATAGTCTGTGCTATAGCAAGCATGCCTGGCTGTTCCTCGCCGGACGCGGCATGCCAGGGCTGGATAAACACGTCAAAGATGCCGCCGCATACACCCTGGCTCTCCATGGCAATCTCTTCGGTGAGATCGACCTGCACCGTATTTGGACGCCGCGTATCGATGACGTTGAGCGCGGCTCGCCATACATCAGCCTCGCCGCAGCCGCCGCCAACGGTGCCGCTGATCTTGCCGCCGCGCTGCACCAACATCTTCGCTCCCACCTCGCGCGGAACGGAGCCTTTGCGCCTGACGATGGTCGCGACCGCGACCGTCTCACCGGCTTCCAGATGTTGAATGAGTTCCCGATTCAGTTCTTGCACGTTATTGTTTCCAGTGTTTTAGATGTACGTGTATGGTAATCGCCTCCCACAGGCATCAAGTGAGCGAAACAGTTGCCCATCCTGTAGGGACAATGGGCAGGGTAGGTGGGTGTGGAGGCCTTGTCCTCGTTCTGGTGAGGTGTCTGCTGATGGACAGCATGGATACCCGATGGAATTGTAACCCACCCAGGACAAGCACAAGGCCCCCACTCTTCTCCACACCACTCTTGTCCCTACAGGACACTTGACGCTTATGTGGTGCGATAAATCGCCTACAAAATGTTGTCTGTTACCTGTATCTATCATAACAGACAGGAGCACTTATCACACATTTTTCCACTGAGCGGGAGATCAACCCTGCATACCCAGCAGATTTCCGCTCTCGTAACGCCGCAGGCCAAGCGTGAAGAAGCCAAGCGCAAGCGCAACAATCAACGCCGTAAAGCCGAGCATTGCGCCCAAAAGTGGCCAAGTGAACTGCTTCAGCAGTTGCAGAGGCACAAATGAGATGAAGCCTGCCGGTATAATAGTAAAGAGCAGCAGCCTGACCGCGCCGCTGAAGATGTTCATAGGGTAGGTACTGAAAGTAATCAACGAGCCCAGCAACTGGTTAGTCAGCCCGTCGGTGTTGCCCATGAAGAAGGCCAGCGAACCGAAAATCACCACGAAGGACGCGAAGATCAGGGCTACCATACATGCCAGCAGCACGAATAAGCCAAACTCGGATACTCCCGGATGCAGCAGCAGGGAGAACGCACCCACCGCGAACAGCACATCGCCCCAGGCGGTAGGATCGGTGGCAGAGATACACACATGCAGGAGTGTCGCGCGCGGCATGCCAAGGTAGGCATCCAACCCGCCGTTCATGATGAGCGTCGCCAGGCGCGGCGCGTTGCCAAAAACGCCCATGCCGATGCCAAAACCACAGGCAGAAATGGCCCAGATGACCACGATATCGGTAGCCTGCCAGCCATGCACCAGCGGGAACTGGCGGAAGAACGTCCACCAGAAGAATAGCCACAGGCAATCGTTCGCGGCCATCGAGACCACCTGCATGGCGAATGCCGTGCGATATTCCATGGCCGCTTGCAGATTCGCCACCAGGTATTGTCGCATGAAGCGCAGCACACTCAGAGCTTTTTTCAACAGATTCATCGCCTTTCAGCCTCCATTGATATTCACACGGCGAATGGCAACACGATAAATTGCCATCACAATGAGCCAACCAATCGCCAGGGTGATTCCCTGCTGCAAGAGCAGGCCGCCAAAGCGGCCCACATCAAAATGCACCAGGGTGCGCGCCGGACCGTACAGGATGGCGCTGAAAGGCAGCGCCTGGGCAATGCCGCGCAGAGGTTGTGGAAAGACCTCCAGCGGTACCAGTACACCGCCTAACACAAGAGCAAGCCGGCTGTAGATGATGGTGAATGAGTTCGTGTCCTCCGTCCAGAACGCCAGCAGGCCAATGCCGAAGTAGGCCGCGAAATCAATGCACAGCGCCACCAACGTTACCAGCGGCCAGGCCAGCACGCCCGCCAGGCTGAAATGCGGCGGTCCGACCAGCAGCAAGGCCATTGCTGCCGCCACTACACCATTGATGAAGAAGCGCACCAATCGCTCGCCCAGGTACTGAGCGAAGTTGTATAAGACGTAGTTATAGGGCCGGCCCAGTAGATAGGCCAGTCTGCCAGAGCGCACATCCTCATCGATGCGCCTCGTCAACTGTGGCATAGAAGTGGCGATCGTCTCTGCCGCTGCCAGGTACCAGATCATGTCATTCATGCTAAAGCCGCCCAGCAGGCTCTCACCACGCGCAGTGTAAGTGGTTTTCCACAACTGCCCAAACACAAACATGAGCACGATCAGGAACAAGGAGCGAAACAGCACCTCGTAGACATAGGCCAGGTTGCTGGCGATGCTGACGCGCAGCACAGCGTTATACTTGCGCCATGACCAGCGCAGGTTGTGCCGGGCGCGCTTTATCACGCTCCTGCGTTCTATTGAGGTATCCATTGCATCACCCCTCTGCTATCGATTGCGATTCGATTTCGGGCGCAATAAATTGGGCCTCTACATTATTCCCTGGTTCAGATGAGGCCGATTGCGCGCCGCTTTTCCGCCCATAAATGTCCGCGATAATCTCTTCCATCGGCGGGTCCGCGATGGTCATATCGAGGATATGGCAGTGCTGCATGATGGCGGCAATCACGGGTTCCAACGGAGTGCGCGCCGTATCAATCTCCAGTTTTAAACCATGCCCTTTTGCTTTGAGCACACGCACGCCCGTCGTATCCAGCAATTCTTCATGAATGGACACGGCTGATTGCACACTCAGGCGCTGTTCTCCGCTGGCAACATCGCTTTTCAGCAGCGTCTCAGCCGGTTCCTCCAACAGCAGATCCACCGTCTTCACTCTCAAGTATTCGCGTTTCAGCCTGGCAACCGGCGTATCCAGGATGACCTCGCCATGATTGATGACGATAGCGCGGCGGCAGACCTGCTCGATATCACCGGCGTCGTGCGAAGTCAGAAACACGGTCACGTTTTCTTCCCTGTTCAATTGACCGATCAGGTCGCGGATGCGCTGCTTGGCGATAACGTCTAACCCGATGGTCGGCTCGTCAAGGAAGATGACTGATGGTTTGTGCAGCAGCGCCGCCGCCAGTTCACAGCGCATGCGCTCCCCCAGGCTTAGCTTGCGCACCGGCGTGCGCATATAGTCCGCAATGTCGAAAGTATCTATCAGAAAATCACGGCGCTTGCTATATTCTCGCATGTCCAGTTCGTAAATCTGGGCCAGCAAGTTGAAGGTATCTTGCGGCGGCAGGTGGTACCACAACTGCGATTTCTGCCCGTAGATGCTGGCTATATGAAATGAGAGCGTGCGGCGCTGCTGCCAGGGTGTCAATCCCAGCACTTGCGCGCTGCCAGAGGTAGGATAAAGGATGCCCGTCAGCATTTTGATAGTGGTGGACTTGCCAGCTCCGTTCGGGCCGATAAAGGCCAGCACCTCGCCCTGTTCCAACGAGAAGCAAATGGGTTTGACGGCTTCTCTCAGGCGGTACTGCGGCGCGATGAATGAGCGCAGGCTGCCTGCCAGCCCTGCTGCGCGTTCGCGCGTCTTGAACGTCTTGGTTAAGCCATTCACTTCAATAATAGACATCGCATTTCCTCCCCTCTGATCTTCATATTACAGCTTTCTGATGTCGCGTTGCAGCCAGCCAAAGGCAGCGGCCCCCAGCATCATAGCGCCGCTGACGGGGAAGAGAATCTCCGGGCCAACGTGGGAGGAAACCACACCAACGAGCGAGACCGATAATGGATAGAGGCCCAGCGATGCGAACAAAAAGATACCCAGCAGGCGTCCAAGCAAGTGAGGCGGGGCTTGCTGCTGCATCACGGTAAAGGCAAGCACCGTGAGCATCCCGTTGGTTAGTCCGGCGCAACCGATCAGCAGTGCTGCGCCGGGTAAGCCGCCTGCGAAGGGAACGAAGGAGTAGAGGACTCCCAGCGTCATGATACAGGTAAGCATTAGCAGGCCACGATGGGCG
>Ga0070733_10001997_pt1 | contig 14858 bp, 10 predicted proteins | sample Coa_R1_9_FD_66450 | JGI IMG/M metagenome (GOLD analysis project Ga0070733, IMG submission 66450) | Surface soil microbial communities from Centralia Pennsylvania, which are recovering from an underground coalmine fire - Coalmine... | ecosystem: Environmental > Terrestrial > Soil > Unclassified ... | reverse complement strand
CGGTGAGTGAGGGCATGCTGCCTAATCGTTTTCAGGATAATAATCAACCGCCGGAATATAACAATGTGGACGGAACGTTATGGTATTTTAATGCGGTTTATTCCTATTTCCAAAAAACGAACGATCGGAAATTTATTTTGAATGATATTCTTCCGGTTCTGAAAAATATCATTGAATGGCATTTTAAAGGAACAAGGTATCATATTCATGTTGATAGCGACGGTCTTCTGTATGCAGGTGAGCCGGGACAACAACTCACGTGGATGGATGCGCGCATTGAGAATTATGTGGTTACGCCACGGATGGGAAAACCGGTGGAAATCGAAGCGCTGTGGTATAATGCATTAAAAATTTTTGAGACGCTGCTTACCATGAATGGGGAGACCGATCAGGCAAATGAAATCGCCGGAAAGGCGGAACAGGCAAAAAAAAGTTTTCATGAGAAATTCTGGTCTCCGGATGGTAGTTATTTGACAGATGTAATTGATCCCGATGGGAAACCTGACTATCGCATCAGACCAAATCAGGTATTTGCATTGAGTTTGCCATTTCATCTGGTGGATGGAGAAAAGGGAAGATCTGTCATGCATGTTCTTCGTTCAAAATTATACACGCCGGTCGGGCTGCGATCCTTATCTCCGGAGGATCCGGAATACAAAGGGCATTATGGCGGAAATGCTTTTTTGCGTGATTCCGCTTATCATCAGGGAACTGTGTGGAGCTGGCTGCTGGGGCCATTTATTGAAGCAGGTATGAAAACTGGAAGTGAATCATTCAAAAAGGAAGCTGTTGAAATGATTATTCAATTTGCCAGTCACCTGGAAGAGTGTTGTATTGGTACTGTATCCGAAATATTCGATGGTGACGCCCCTCATCATCCACGCGGCTGCGTAGCGCAGGCCTGGAGTGTAGCTGAAATCTTACGGGTCATAAAAACGTACTCATTGTTTGTTGATGGTTCACAGTTATTCGATGACCGATGACCGATGACCGATGACCGTTAACCGCTCACGCGTTGTTATAAATCTTCAATATGGTTTCGCGCAAGGCGCTGGATTTATCAGAAACCAGGAACTCCAGTGTTTCAGCAACTTCCCGGGGCTTCACCAGGTTCTCGGGATTTACATCCGGCATCGATTGGCGATTCAACGGCGTATCGAGTGTGCTGGGAACTACTACTGAAATGGAAACATTCAAACCTCTGGCTTCTTCATTGAGATATTCAGCCAGCTTAAAAAGCAGTGATTTGCTAAGCCCATAAGCAATCAGTCCTTTACCCTGTGCAGGATTCAACGCCGGCCGTGCTCCGATAAAAACAATATTCCCTTTTTTGTTATTCTTCATGTGTCCGAAAAGCGGCTTCGTTACATAGAATGCTGTTTCAAAATTCAATGCTATTTGCTTATGCAGATCATCGCCCGTGGTATTTTCTATGCCTCCCATGGCAAATCCACCGACAAGCAATAAAGCAGCATCAATCTTAGCATATTTCTGTATCATGCTTTCGACAAAAGAAGCAGTTTCTTTTTCGTCCGTGAGGTTCACCACCGAAACTTCCAGGTTCGGATGAGGTACGAAATCTTTTTTCGAGATTTCATTTGCGATTGTCGCAATCACACGGTAATCCTTATCAATGAATTCTTTTGTGACGGCGGTGCCCAGATTACCATTGGCGCCTGTGATAATCACTGTTTTCATATTTTTATTTTTTCTTTCCGGCCCATTGAATCGCATTTAGAATCAGCTGATCTTCCATGGGGCTGGTTCCGAGTGTTTGTGACAGACTTTTAACGGTGCCGTTTTTATAATCCATATCGTTATGCCCCATATTAAAATAAACCATCCGATAGTTTTTATTCGTCCATACAACCGGATAAAAACCGCTATGCCAGATCTCATATAATTTAGGGCCTGTTCCCAATGGAAAACTGGTACTGTCGATGGCCAATAAAATATCAATATCCGCATTTGTTCTCAGATCGTTTTGCCAGCGATACCACTCGTTTGCGGCAGATCGAAAAGTATCAGGTAAATTTTGGGTAACCGCGTGCGATTTGTCTATCACACGCAAAACGGCCGGAGTCGGACGCCATGTATTACTCACGTATGAGCCGGCCCCAAGAAATTCGTTATGATACCAATCCCAGTTTTGAGGATATAGAGAATGGTTGAGCGCGAAGCCTGCGAAATGAAAGCCCAGCCAGCCGCCACCTTTTTTCATATATTCTTCAAATGCTTTTCTCTGATCCGGAGCTTCCGGACGCGTATCCAGATAAATCACGACCTGGTATTTGGATAGAAATCCGGCATTTAAATTACTCCAGTTATTCGTTGAATCATATGTAAAATTATTTGCCCTGGCGTGCATAGAAAACCATCGGTTCGCTTCGTGTACAAAACTGATATGTGCAGAATCCTGCAGCGCTGTGTAAAAGGCAATTACTTTTATTGGCTGATCATTATCCTGCGCAAAGGACAGCCGGGGATAAAGACCGACAACGAGGAGGCCCGTAAATATGAATAATAATTTTCTGCTTTTCATGTGTTCAGGGTTTGTAAAAATGTACCTGAAGTTAACAACACTTTTTTTAAGCAGTTTGTCGGTTTCTTCCGCCAATATTGGGAAGAAACCCCGTAAGCAGGCCGATCAGCGGCAGAAAAGCACAGACCTGATAAACATAAATAATTCCTTTATGGTCTGCCAGTATACCGAGCATTGCGGATCCCAGTCCACCCATGCCAAATGCAAATCCGAAAAAGAGCCCGGATATCATGCCTACATTTCCCGGCAATAACTCCTGCGCATATACGAGAATCGCGGAAAAAGCAGAAGCAAGGATGACACCAATCGGAACGGTCAAAACAGCTGTCCAGAAAAGATTTGCATGTGGCAGTAGCAAAGTGAATGGTGCAACACCCAGGATCGAAAACCAGATCACATATTTCCTCCCGAAGCGATCTCCCAACGGACCGCCCAGCAAAGTACCGGCTGCAACGGAGAATGTAAATATGAAGAGGAAAATCTGCGCATGCTGAACAGATACTTTGAATTTTTCAATCATATAAAACGTCAGGTAGCTGACCATGGAAGCCAGATAGAAATATTTTGAAAAAATCAGGACAATCAATATCATGATGGACCAGAATATTTTAGTTTTTGAAAAAACATTATGATTCGTCGCCCTGATTTTTGATTTTAATTTTAAAGTATTGAGATGAGCCTGGTACCAGCGTCCAACAAAAGTCAGCACACCAATAGCGATTAAAGGGAAAACAGCAAACAAACCAATGCTGCTTTGCCCCAGCGGAACAATAATGATGGCCGCCATCAAAGGTCCTAATGCGGAGCCTGCATTTCCACCGACCTGGAAAATAGATTGTGCCAGCCCTCTCTTTTCTCCGGAAGCCATATAAGCAACTTTAGACGCTTCAGGATGAAATATGGAAGAACCAATTCCTATCAGGGCAACTGAAAATAGTAAGAAATGGTAATTACCGGCCTGAGACATGGCAATGAGCCCGATCAGGGAGATTCCCATGGCCGTCACAAGTGAAAAAGGTTTGGGTCGCCGATCCGTGTATAGGCCAACCAATGGCTGAAGCAGCGAGGCAGCCAACTGGAAAGTAAGTGTGATTAATCCGATCTGTGAAAAATTCAAATGATAATTCATTTTTACGATCGGATAAATGGACGGTATGAGGGATTGAATGGAATCATTCAGCAAATGTGAAATGCTAATCATTATCAGGATCGGATATACCGTTCCCGTTACAGCAGGACTGGTACTGACCTGAATAATTTGCTTTTCCATTACTTTATGCATTCCGCTCCGCATTTTCTGATGTGCAAGTTAATTGAGTTGGATGATTTTCCGTCAGTCGAAATCATGTGACTGAATATACAAATGCTATTTTTGCATCTTATCAAATGCCTGCGATGAAGAAATTAATAACATTCTTGTTGACTTTCATTTCTTTTTATTCGACTGCCCAGAAAACGGATAAGGGACTTGAAAAACAGATCAGGGAACTGATCAGTGGATTTCATGGAACCGTCGGAATATATGTACATGAACTAAAAAAAGACCGCGTGGCTTCATTTAATGCCGATACCGTTTTTCCCACTGCCAGTGTGGTTAAGATTCCCATAATGATTGGCATTATGGACAGGATTCAAAACAAGGAACTGGAATTTCATCAGGTGATGATTTATAAGGATACGATGAAATACGATCCGGGAGAAGATGTATTGGCTTCATTCAAACCGGATGAGAAAATTCTTTTAAGTAAACTGATGTTACTTTCCATATCACTCAGCGACAATACAGCCAGTCTGATGTTACAGGGTATTGCCGGCGGCGGTCAACGGATCAATTACCTGATGGATAGTCTGGGATATTTACATACCAGGGTAAACAGCCGAACGCCTGGCAGAGAAACAGAACGTGAAATCTATGGCTGGGGACAAACGACACCACGGGAGATAGCAAGACTCATGGAGCAGATAGAAAAGGGAGAGGTTTTAAGTCAACGAAGCAGTGATCGCATGCTGAGAACGTTGGGAAGGCAATATTGGGATGAAGTTGCCATTTCTCAAATCCCTCCGAATATTTTTGTTGCTTCAAAACATGGTGCCCTTGATGGATGCAGAAATGAAATTCTGTATGTAAACGCTCCGAACCCTTATATCTTCAGCGTATTTACAAAAAACAATCAGGACCAGAGTTGGGATTACAATAATGAAGCATGGGTGCTGACAAGAAAATTATCTGCGCTCTTGTTTGGTTATTTTAATCCGGGTATTCATTATGATGCGGCGCCGACCAGTCGTTAATTATCAACTATTAATTATTAGTGATTAACGCAGTTATTAGTATCCCAGTTAATAATTAATAATTAATAGCTGATAATTAAATCGTGATTTCTCTTTTTCTCGCGATGATTTCCCAGGAATCCACGACCGTATTGTTTTCCACGATGAGGGCTTTATCGTACAGTGCGACCGTAGGGCAGATATGCCAGGGTACTCCGTACATAATATCCCCTGGATTGAATCTGCCTGAATCCGGAACCTTTAGAACGAGGTGTTCTTCACTTTGCGCAGTCGGAACCGCTTCCGGCGCATTTAGGAAATATACTCTCGGTAAAGGATTTTCGCAAGCGACCGATTTGTAACCCAGATCAACACAAATCATGTCAGATGCAGGAATGGAAATTACGCGGCTGGCAATTATGGCGGCCCAATCAAATGGTTGCTCCGGTAAATTCTCTGAATAACCTTTATCCCAGAAAACAAATGTACCCGGACTGCATTCTCTGTTGCCTGCTGTTGCATGAATAAAACAGGTTGGGGAACCCCCTGCTATCAGAATAGTTGAATGACCGACGATTTCTTCCAATGCATGTTTTAATTTTGATACCGGCTCAAAAGCACGAAGACAAATTTCAGTCCGGATATTTATGTCACGATCTTTGATATGTCCGTCGTATGCATGCAGACCTAAAATATCCAATGCGGGTGTCGAATGTAATTTTTCAAAAAAAGTAATGGCATTTTCCGGTCGAACACCCGTACGGTTCATTCCAAGGTTCAGATCGATATAAATTCGGGCAATGAAATTCGAGGATGTAAATAAATCGGAAATGGCAATTGCGGTATTTGCATTGTCAACCAGACAGGAAAATTGGGTGTCCGGATATTTTTGTATCAGCCTGATCAGTCTCTTTATTTTCGGAACAGTCGGTTGATAGGCCAACAGGACATCAGGTGCTTTGATCATAGCCAGCATTTCTGCTTCAGCAATGGTGGCGGCTTTGAATTTTTTTATTCCGGCTTCCATCATCAGTGCAGAAACTTCACCTGTCTTATTCGTTTTCACATGGGGCCGTATCAGACGTGTGTCTATTCTTTCAGTTATCCTGATGATATTCTCTTTTATTCTTGATGGATAAAGCAGAAGAGCCGGCGAATCATATTCGTTTACATTAACTGCTTCATACCAGGGTATTGCGTTCATTGTTTATCTTTTGCGTTGACGGTTGATGGTTGACGGTTGACGGTTGATGGTTGACGGTTGAGATTTGTAATCTAACTATAACACTTTGTTACTGGAAAACTTCACTTCCAGACTTCCAGTCTTCCATACTTCCACACTTGTTATGCCAGTTCAAACATCGCTTCAATTTCCACCGGAATATTATCCGGCAGGGTACCCATACCGACCGCGGAACGAACACCAATCCCATTTTCTGTTCCCCATACCTGCGCAAATAACTCGCTGCATCCATTTATAACATACGGGTGTTTCTCGAATGAGGGGATCGCATTTACCATGCCGAGCACTTTGATCACACGTTTGATTTTATCAAAACTTCCAAGGTTTTTTTTCAGGGTCGCGAGAATCGCAAGCCCTACCTGGCGGGCTGCGAGTTTTGCTTCTTCCATACGGATGTCACTGCCGACACGCCCGATGATCAGCGATTTATCCGGCAAAAGGGGGCCATGGCCGGACACATAACAATGCCTGCCATCGATGAGAAAAGGTTTGTAGACACCAATGGGTGTGGGAGCAGGAGGTAATTCCAGTCCAAGCGATTTAAAATTTTCGTCTGCTGACATTGATGATAATTAATGACGGGTGATTAAATAAATGAGAGCAACCATGAGTAAACCGACGATGGAGACGATCGACTCCATCACGCTCCATGTTTTAAGGGTCTCCTTAACTGTTAAATTAAAATATTCTTTAAACAGCCAGAATCCTGAATCATTTACATGCGAAAACATCAAACTACCTGCTCCGGTGGCCAATACAATCAGGCTGGGATTGATAGTCGACCCGACAATCAGCGGTGCAACCATTCCGGCGGCGGTGAGCCCCGCCACGGTTGCTGAACCCAGGCAAACACGAATAAACGCGGCTATAAACCATGCTGCCAGGATGGGATGTAAGTGTAGTCCCTTCATGACCTGTGTCAGTTGAGCGGCGGTGCCACTTTCTGTAAGTACCTGTTTAAGTGCGCCCGCACCGGCGATGATCAGCAAAATCAATGAAATATCTTTTGCAGCTTCCCCCATTGAAATCATACAGGGTTCCAGTTTTTTCCCCCTTTTCAAAACAAGTGAATAAACAGCATAAGCCAACGTTATCAGGAGTGCCATGGACGGATCACCCAGAACAGCAAAGATTTTTACCGGCATTGAATTCGCCGGCATGACCATTTTCAAAACGGTTTCGGTACCTATCAGCACAACTGGCAGCAGCGCAGTTATAAAACTATCGGCGATGCCCGGCAACTCCTGATCGGGAATGGTTTTTCCGGCGAAAGTTGCGAGAGGTTTCCTGTTATATTTTTTTAGTGTGGTGGCAAAAAGAGGTCCGGCAATAATAACGGAAGGAACGGCAACCACAAATCCATATAGAAGAGTCAATCCAAGGTCCGCATGATATTGTTGTATCAGTGCAACGGGTGATGGATGCGGAGGCAGGTATCCGTGAGTAACGGAAAGTGAGGCCAGCATGGGCAGTCCGATATATACTGCCGGAATATCGTATTTATAGGAGAGGGTAATTATCAGCGGCACGAGCAGAACAAATCCGATTCCGTAAAATAAAGGGATACCCACAATGAATGCCGTTATCACCAGCGCCCAGACCAGGTATTTTCTACCAAACCATGACATAAAAGCAGAAACAATACGTTGAGCGGCGCCGTATTCTGCAATTAACTTACCAATCATAGCACCGACAACAATAATAACTATTAATGACCCAAGCATGTCACCCATGCCAGTCTGCACTGCATGCGTTACGGAATCGATCGTCATTCCGTTGGCGAGACCAATACCCATCGAAACAAGCAGGAAAGAAAGGAATGCATTTAATTTTGCCCAGGTTGTCAATAAAATTAACAGCAGGATTCCTGTTAGCAAAATCAAATAAGACATGGCATGCGTTTACAGATGAAGATACTAATTTGCATACATGTTTATAATAGATGCACATCTTGACCTCGCGATGAACGCGATGGAATGGAATCGCGACCTGAAACTACCGGTTGCCCAATTAAGGGACAGGGAAAAAGGATTAACCGATAAGCCTGACAGGGAAAGAAATGTGGTTTCTCTTCCGTCACTCCGGGAAGGACAAATCGGTTTGGTGGTTGCAACTCAAATCGCCCGTTTTGTAAGACGAGGAAGTCCTCTTCCCGGCTGGCATTCTCCCGAACAGGCCTGGGCGCAAACCCAGGGACAGTTTGCCTGGTACGCTGCGATGGTGGAAGAAGGAGAAATGTGTCAGATCACCGATCTGGACGCTCTTGAAAAACAAATTGCGCGATGGACAGATGATTCACAGGCAGACAAAAACAAACCTATTGGTTTTGTATTGAGTCTTGAGGGCGCAGATTCTCTGGTGAATATTTCTTATCTCGAAAAAGCGTATAGATATGGGTTGCGGGCAGTGGGTCCGGCGCATTATGGTGAGGGTCGTTATGCAGGAGGAACAGGAACTGAAGAGGGTTTCGGCGAAGCCGGAAAAACTTTATTGAAGGAAATGGATTCCCTCCACATGATTTTGGATGTGACTCATTTAACTGATCTTGGATTTAGTCAGGCAATGGAAATATATAAAGGTCCTGTGTGGGCAAGTCATCACAATTGCCGGGCATTGGTAAGAAACCAACGTCAGCTGACCGATGACCAGATAAAAATATTGATTGACAGGGGGGCCGTGATAGGTGGAGTTCTGGATGCCTGGATGCTCGCGGATGGTTGGATCCGCGGTGTTTCTCTGCCAAGAGCCATGGGCGTAAATCTTAACCGCCTGATCGATCATTATGATCATATTTGTCAGATAGCCGGGAATGCAGATCATATTGCGATCGGTAGTGATCTGGATGGTGCATTCGGAACAGAGCAGTCACCTTATGATCTGAATACTATTGCTGATTTACAAAAACTACCGGCCCTGCTCACCCTAAGAGGATATTCCGACACTGATATTCAAAAAATTCTGCATGGTAACTGGTTGAGATTTTTAAGAAATGCCTGGAAATGACCGGAAAATATATTTGCAGCCAATGGGTTTACTGAATATATTTGCAACCGAAAGGTTGCGTAACTAATTAGACTGTATCAGGAAAATTAATACCGAATTACATAATCGGTACTTTGTAAATCTTTGTACATGATTACATTTGCAATTCTTTCTTGTTAACCGGAAGTTAACACTTCTATCAAAAAACTGTTATGCGAAAATGCCTGTATACAGGGATTCCGATTTTATCGGCACTTATTGTTTTACAATCCTGCCATAGTAATCAGGCAGGTATGGGATATGCTCCCCCGCCACCACCTGACCTGCCGGTGATTACAGTTACCGACAGGCCTTTCACTACATACCGTGAATATACAGCCTCCCTTGAAGGCAGTAATGATATCGAGATCAGACCTCAGGTAAACGGTTATATAGAAAAGATTTTCGTGGATGAGGGTGCCTTTGTAAAAAAAGGTCAACCCCTGTTTAAAATAAATGACCAGCCTTACCAGGAAGCGCTGAACAATGCCAGTGCCGCATTAGCTGTTGCCAGAGCCAACCAGTCAGCTGCAGAAATACAAATGAATAAATTGGAACCCCTGGTGCAGAACAATGTGATTTCTCCTATTCAGTTAAAAACGGCCAAAGCGGCTTATGAGGCATCCACAGCCTATGTGGCACAAGCGAATGCTACATTGGGAAATGCAAAAATCAACATTGGTTATTCGCTGATCAAAGCGCCGGTGGATGGATATATCGGAAGAGTTCATATCAAAATAGGAAGTCTGGTTGGCGTCTCCACCCAGGATCCGCTTACCAATATTTCAGAAGTGAAAGATGTGCGCGCTTATTTCTCAGTCAGCGAAACGGCTTTCCTTCGTTTCAAAGATGAATATCCGGGCAAAACGATCGAAGAAAAAATTAAAAATCTGCCTCCGGTTGAGCTCATTCTTTCAGATAATTCAGTTTATCCATTGAAAGGGAAGGTCGAAATCGTTGCGGGTCAGTTTGCGACGGGTTCCGGCGCTATTCCCTTTCGTGCCAGCTTTCCAAATCCAAACGGTGTATTGCGATCGGGTGGTACCGGCCGTATAAGAATTTCCATAACTCTGCCGGCGGGTCCTGTCGTACCGCAGGAAGCAACCTATGAATTACAGGATAAAATGTTTGTCTTTGTTTTGGGAGATAGTAATAAAGTCGTGAATACTTCGGTGCAGGTTGCGGGAAGATCAGGCAATTACTATCTGGTGGACAAGGGAATTAAATCCGGCGACAAAATAGTTTTTTCCGGCGTGGATAAACTCAGTGACGGGGCGAAAATTATTCCCGAACCCATGTCGCTAGACAGCTTGCTGAAAGTGCGCCCGATGTAATAACATTACCAGAATAAAAAATTAAAATGTTAAGAAGATTTATAGAAAGACCGGTTTTGTCGACGGTGATTTCGATCATCCTGCTACTGCTGGGACTGATCTCGATGACTTCACTGCCGATCACCCAATTTCCGGATATTGCGCCCCCTACTGTTAGCGTAAATGCCTTTTATCCCGGTGCCAATGCCGAAGTGGTGGCCCGGGCCGTGGCCACTCCGCTGGAGGAAGCCATCAACGGGGTGGAAAACATGACTTATATGACCTCCACTTCCGGTAACGACGGAAGCATGAACATCAACGTATTTTTCAAGCAGGGAACCAATCCGGACCTCGCATCTGTCAACGTACAGAATCGCGTATCCAAGGCCGTTAGTCAGATTCCGACAGAAGTCGTGCAGGCCGGCATATCCACGCAGAAACAGCAGAATAGCATGATCAATGTAACCCTGTTGTACAGTACGGATACGGCCTATGATGAAAAGTTTTTGCAAAATTATGCCAAGATCAATGTCATTCCCGAAATCCAGCGCGTTCCGGGAGTAGGACAGGCCCAGGTTTTCGGTGCCAAGGATTATTCCATGCGCATCTGGCTGAAACCAGACAGGCTGACTTCCAATAATATTTCAGTACAGGAGGTATTGACAGCAATACAGGACCAGAATGTGGAAGCAGCACCCGGAAGGTTTGGAGAAGGCAGCAGCGCTTCATTTGAATATATTTTAAAATATAAAGGCAAACTTTCGCAGAATAAAGATTACGAGGATATTATTATTAAAACCGGTGCAGATGGTTCCGTTATCAAGCTAAATGATATCGCACGGGTAGAATTTGGCGCGTTTACCTATGGCTCCAACTCACTTGTTCAGGGATATCGGGGAACGGGTTTGGGAATATTCCAGACAGCCGGATCCAATGCCAATGATATTCTTATTGCTATCGATGAAGTGATGAAAAATGCGGAATCCAAATTTCCAAAGGGCATTCACGCATTTACAATTTTCAGTGCAAAAGATTTTCTGGATGCTTCCATTAAACAGGTAGAGGAAACGCTGCTGGAAGCTTTTATCCTCGTGTTCCTGGTCGTTTTTGTTTTCCTGCAGGATTTCAGATCCACACTCATCCCGGCTATTGCGGTTCCGGTTGCCATTATCGGTACTTTCTTCTTTATGCAGCTTTTTGGATTTACCATTAATCTGCTTACGCTATTTGCCCTGGTATTGGCGATCGGAATCGTAGTTGATGATGCTATTGTTGTGGTCGAAGCCGCACATTCAAAAATGGAGCGAACGGGTCTTAATCCACGGGATGCCACTGTTCAGTCGATGAGTGAGATATCGGGTGCGATCATTTCGATTACGCTGGTGATGGCTGCTGTATTTGTTCCGGTCGGATTTATGCAGGGACCAGCGGGCATATTTTACAGGCAGTTTGCATTTACGCTCGCCATAGCTATTTTAATTTCCGCATTGAATGCACTAACGCTGAGTCCTGCACTTTGCGCATTGTTTCTCAGAAATACACATGAGGTTCCCGGTGAAGAAAAAAAGAAAGTCGGTTTTGCGAGGCGATTTGGAAATGCGTTCAATGTAGGATTTAGAGCGACAACAAATCGTTATGTGAAAGCGGTCGGTTTTCTGATCAGGTACAAATGGGTGGGTCTTCTGGGTCTGGCAATCGTATTTACCGCTACCATTATATTTTTCCGAACAACACCTACGGGTTTTATTCCTGCAGAAGACCAGAACTTCGTAATCCTTTCGTTTAATCTGCCCCCATCGTCATCGCTGGACAGAACGGATGTCGTGTTAAGAAAAATTGATAGTGTCCTGGATCACGTGCAGGCAGTTGACAGCCGTGGAGCTATCAGCGGACTCAATATTCTTTCGGGCGCCAGTAGTTCGGCGTATGGTGTCGGATTCATTAAATTGAAAAATCAGACGGACCGGGTTCCCAGGAAAACGATTGATCAGGTGGTGGAGGAGATTACAAGTAAAACGAACAACATCAAAGAAGCCAGTATTTTTCTATTTCAGCCTCCGACCGTACAGGGTTTTGGAAATACCAGCGGATTTGAAGTGATCATACAGGACAGAAACGGCGGACCATTGACCAGTCTGGGTAACGTGACAAACGGATTTATCGGTGAACTCTACAAGCGGCCTGAAATTGCATTTGCCTTTACTTCATTCAATACAAATAATCCGCAATATCTTCTGAATATCGACAATGCCAAGGCGAAACAGTTAAATGTATCTGTTGCCAATATACTCAGCACCATGCAGGTATATTTTGGAAGCAGCTTTGTTTCAGACTTCAACCGGTTTGGAAAATATTATCGCGTAATCGTAGAAGCCGATATTCCTTACCGCAAGGATCCAACTGCCATGGACGGAATATTTGTAAAAAATACAGCGGGGCAAATGATACCTTTAAATGAATTGGTTTCACTGGAAAGGGTGTATGGTCCCGAAACTGTTAACCGGACCAATCTCTTCAATTCCACGACGATTGACGGCAGCGTGAAACCCGGGTACAGTTCGGGTGATGCCATTAAAGCAATCAAGGAAGTTGCCGCCAGTTATTTGCCTCGTGGATATTCTTACGAATGGTCAGGTATTACGCGTGAAGAAAGTAATGCAGGTTCTCAAACGCAACTCATCTTTATTCTGAGTATTATATTTGTTTATTTTCTGCTCGCTGCGCAATATGAAAGTTATATCCTGCCACTCGCCGTTTTGCTTTCGATCCCCACGGGGCTTTTAGGGGTTTTTCTTTTTATCAATCTCACGGGTATCGAAAATAATATTTATGTGCAGGTTGGCATCATCATGCTTATCGGACTGCTCGCAAAAAATGCCATCCTGATTGTTCAGTATGCGGTACAACGAAGACGTTCGGGTATGGACCTTATTGCTGCTGCCCTGGAAGCCAGCCGGCTTCGTTTACGCCCCATTCTGATGACATCCTTTGCATTTATTGTCGGATTGCTTCCCCTTACCTGGGCTACCGGAGGTTCCGCATTGGGTAACCGTTCCATTGGTACGGGTGCTGTTGGTGGTATGCTTACAGGCGTATTACTCGGTGTATTTATTATACCGGTCTTATTTGTCATCTTCCAGTCGCTGCAGGAAAGAGCAACGGGAAAACCAAAGGCACTACGTGATAAAAAATATGAACTCAGATCTGAATAAGAAGTGATATCAATCAACGAAAATGAAAAAGGTTTTTAGATACGGATTTGTTATTTTTTTTATGCTGGTTACTGCCTGCCGAACGGGAAAAAATTATCAGCGTCCGACAGTGTTGCTGCCAGAAAACTTTAGAATGGATTCTACCTTTCACGATACCAGCAGCATTGCGGACATCTCCTGGAGAGATTATTTTTCAGATACTATTTTGAGACATTTGATTGATACCGGGCTTGTCCTCAATTTTGATCTGCAATTTGCACTGCGAAATATCAGTATCGCCCAGTCGCAGGTCAAGCAATCAAACTGGTTATGGATTCCACAGGTAAACTCCAGAGTATCCCCCTACACTTACCGTAACTCCGATAATGGTCCTATCGGTGTAAACAATGGCGCTATCAGTAACAATTACAATGATTTCCTGGCTTCTGTAAATATGAGCTGGGAAATAGACATCTGGGGAAAGATTAGCCGTCAGCAGGAGTCGGCCAGAGCAAATTATCTACAGACCTATGAGGCCGCCAAAGCCGTACAAACTACTTTGGTTGCGGATATTGCCCAAGGGTATTTTAATCTGCTGATGCTTGACCAGCAACTATTACAGGCAAAAAAAACGCTGGATCTCAATAATGACTTCGTGAAACTTACACGACTTCTATATGATGCGGGCGATGTGACTTATCTCGGTGTGCAGCAGGCGGAATCGCAAAGAGATAATACGGCCCAGCTGATTCCACAAATAGAACAAAGTATTCAGATCCAGGAAAACAGTTTGCAATTGCTTACCGGCAGCCTTCCGGGTACCGTTCAACGAAACGAAAGCTTAACTGATATTCATTTTGGGGAATCGTTGGAAACCGGGTTACCCGTTGGACTTCTGAACAGAAGACCCGATGTAAGAGCCAGTGAACTGTCACTCGTTCAGGCGAATGCGCAGGTTGGGATCAGCCAGGCGAACATGTATCCCGCTTTGAATCTCACTGCCGGAGCAGGTTTCGAATCATTAAAAGCCAGTAACTGGTTTAATATTCCCGGATCATTATTCGGACTCGCAGGTGCCACGCTGATCCAGCCAATTTTACAGGGCAGGCAATTGAAAACGCAACTGGAAATTTCAAAACAACAGAGAGAACAGGCGGTCATCCGATTCAGGCAATCGGTATTAACCGCAGCTGTTGAGGTCACCAACGCTCTCGTTCGCGTTCAGAAATTAAAGGAACAGGAAAAATTTGCGCAACAAAGAGCCGATACGCTGATAG
>Ga0070733_10001996_pt1 | contig 14867 bp, 12 predicted proteins | sample Coa_R1_9_FD_66450 | JGI IMG/M metagenome (GOLD analysis project Ga0070733, IMG submission 66450) | Surface soil microbial communities from Centralia Pennsylvania, which are recovering from an underground coalmine fire - Coalmine... | ecosystem: Environmental > Terrestrial > Soil > Unclassified ... | reverse complement strand
CAGCAGAATTTTAGGGATGCACTCGCGACCTTTGCGCGATTGAATGGCGATGTTAATCTCCTACCAGACGTGCTTACAGATGTCCCTGCTTTTGGGTCGCGCTTGCGTGCAGCAAAGCATCTCATACCGATGGCTCTAGATGTGGCACAGGCCGGTCTTGCCGGTTGTACTATCATAAGCACTCTTACATCGCTCTTGCACGGCTCTTCGAATAAATCTCCAGGGTTGACCATGCCGGACCTGACAGTACTGAAACAGAATCTTCAACAAATCAAGATGGCGTTGGCTCAGGCTGTTGGGCTGGTGAATCAACTGCAACCGGGAGACCTGCAATTTGATCCGAGCCTGGGCAAGATGATTAGTGAGTTTCATATGTATCTTCCTCTCATCCAGCAAGGGGTTGATCAGGCAACGGGGTTATTTTCTGTCTTGCCCCAGGTGCTTGGGATTGGTACACCTTCGCACTACCTGGTCGAGATTCTGGATTCGACCGAACTGAGACCTGGTGGGGGATTCATTGGTAACTACGGGATCGTCACGCTTGGGGGTGGACAGGTGACATCAGCCCAGGTGACAGATACCTATCTCCTTGATAATTCATCTAAGCGTACACACCATGTTCCTATTCCTGGCGACTATTCATGGTTCCCCTTCTCAGGAAGCTGGTGGGGATGGGGGTTGCGTGACTCTAACCTTGATGCAGATTTCCCAACATCGGCGCGCAACGGCGAGATACTCTATAATCTGGAAGGTGGAACGCTTCCGCTGGCGGGAGTCGTTGCCATTACCCCTGAACTGATGGAACGTTTCCTCGCTCTCACCGGCCCTATTGCCGTTCCAGAGTACCATGAGACGGTTACAGCGCAGAATCTCATCGATCTTATTCACTATCACCAGCTTATAGAGGAGGCAGCGAATGGATTGAAGCCTGTTCCCTCATCCGATGGATATTCATCAGACCGTAAGCACTTTACTGCGTTGTTAGGCCAATATGCATTAGCGCGTGTTCATGCGCTGCCTGGTTCTCTTTTGCCGGGACTGTTCGAAATACTTGCCAACTCTTTGCAAACCAAGGATCTGCAAATCTATTTCAATGCTATGGCAGCCGAAAATCTCTTGCAAGTTTACCATGTTGACGACTCGATTCAATCACCGGTGGGTGATGGCATCTTCGTGGTGGATGCAAATATCACCCCAAGTAAAGCGAATGAATATCTCGCCACGACGGTGAACGACCAGGTGACGATTGATCGAGCAGGCGCCGCGGTGCATCGGACTGTGATCAAGTTTACCTGGACTAAGCCTGGGTTGACAGGCCGCGACTTCTATGGCTCCACGCGTTACAAAGATTTTGTGCGCGTATATGTCCCTGCCGGGAGTGTATTGCAAACACAAGAGGGATGGAGTCCATATTCCACCGGCATTGCCTTTGGACGCAGATTTTGGGGAGGCAAATTCGAGTTGAATTACCCGCTTTCTGGCGCTATTACGCTTACCTGGAGTTTCGCAGGGGCTGCGCAGGAGGTAGGGCACAGCTGGCAATATCACTACTTGATGCAGCACCAGGCGGGTTCCCAACAGAAGATGTATCTACAAGTAGCACTCCCCTCTTGCGCGGCAATAGCTCTTACATCCGCAGGTGTAGTGGCGGATAGCAAGCGGCAAGCCCATCTTGCGCAAATATTGAGCCAGGATACAGCGGTCAGTATCGACTACACCTGCTCAGGATAAGGAAGTAGAGAAAGGGACACCCGGTTAGCACTTCATCACACTTCGACCCAGGCCCTATCAGCTACGGTTCGCCTGCGCACCTCTGAGGCGTACTGCGTGAAAGGATGATGGAAGCATTCGGCTGGCGTTATCTCGGATAATATCTCCTCACCAATATCTGACCTCACAAAAAAAGCATTGTAGCCGAAACGTTCGCTACCCACCAGGCGGTATCCTTTCTGTTTGCTTAGTCGGGCAAATGCTGTCAGTGAAGCCCCGTAGTAGGTATCAATTCTATCTGCGATTTGCTTCCCCACAAACGTATTGACCACCCTTCTCCCGTGAAATTGTAGCAGTGATACGTTATTCAAGTCCTTGACATAGGACGCATTATAGGGAATGGTCACAGACAACTCCGGTCCTAATACATTGTTGTATTCCAGCACGACCACGCGCGGGCTGATGCACTCGATCGCCTTCCAGACCCAGTAATCAACGCCATCCATATCCAGCGAGAGCAAATCGATCTCGCCTGTATAACCCTGCTTCTTAAGTAGCCCGTTAATGTTGTCGGCGGTAATCCAGGCCTGCACCAGTTTCGGCGGCCACACCTTCGTGTCCGCGCATCGCGCGTAGAACTGCTGTCCCCTGCGAATATTCTTTTCGCTTCCATCAAAGAACAACCCGTTCCAGCCGTGATTAATGATCAGGTTGGCCGTGTTATCGTAGCCTCCCCCGCCGCATATTTCGGCACACTTTTTATTGGTCGTGCCCAACACGGAGAAGAGATAGAGCAGGATGCCATCTTCACCGAACTGGGAGTAGGCCCGGAACTCCACATCTTCGAATTTCGGCATGGGGAGATGCAGCGCAAGCATCTCCCGGTACTGCATCGACAACAGCACCTGCGCTGCTTTGTTGGAGCGGGGAAAGACAAAATAATCCTCCAGCGCCTGGCGCACCGGGTGCGCGATCACATGGCTCGTGCGCCTCACCAGGTCTCGTGTATTTTTCACCAGAGGTGTGTCCAACCTGATGCTCATTTCGTTCTCCTTTTGCTTCTCGAACAATCTAAAAACATTATATGAAGGTACACAAAAGCGGTTCAGGCACGAGTTGCAGCTATCGGTATAATGGAGGTGGAAGACGCAAAAGGGAGCCATAGCATGATTGATACGCACCTGCATATTTTGCCCGGCGTCGATGACGGACCGGCAAACCTCGACGAGGCGCTAATATTGGCGCGCACGCTCGTGCAAGAAGGGGTGCGCGTGGCAGTTGCCACACCACATTATAACGATGAGTACCCGCGACTTCCCGCCCGCGAGGTTTATGGGCGTGTCCAGTACCTGCAACTAGAACTGGACCGGCGTGCCATCCCTCTGCGCCTGCTGGCCGGTCATGAAGCCTTGATCAAACCTGGCCTGGTGGAAGATATTCAACTTGGGCGTCTCGCCACGCTGAACGGAAGCCGTTATCTCCTGCTGGAGTTATGGAACACAATGTGGCTGCCGGAAACTGAACGGGTTATTTTTGAGTTGCGTGCGTTCGGTGTCGTGCCGATGCTGGCTCACCCTGAACGCTACCATGTTATCCAACAGGATAGCGGCCGGCTGAAGGCTTTACTCGAGCAGGGAGTGCTAACGCAATTGACTGCGGGAAGCCTGGCTGGAATGCAGGGCAAAACCATACGTAAGTGCGCCGAGTCGCTCTTAAAACGCGGGCTTATACACTGCATCGCCTCGGATGCGCATGGCCCAGGCAGGCGACCTCCGGCCATCAAGCAGGGAATGCAGGTTGCCGGGCGCATCCTGGGCCAGACTCAGGCCCAACAATTGATCGAAGCGCGGCCAGCCGCTATAGTGCAGAATCAAGAACTAAGCGTAGCAATGGCGGCTGGACTGTCCATCTAAGGAAAGGCCGAGGGCAGAATTTAGCGCGTTCGATTCATCGTGCCAGGGTCGAATACCAGTTTCCTTGCAGCGAGCATCCCCGGTAAAGGTCAGTCAGTAATGTAACCTGGTCGATTACTCTGGGATGACTCTTGCCGCAGTTGAGCACGAGCGAACTGCTCCCCATGCGCAAATCCTGGCGCAGTGGTTTCGCATGACCGTTGGCGTCCTGCACGCCGATGGGCCAGTAAACTCCTTGTGAGATGAAGTCCTGCGCGCTGAAGAAGAAGAATGGCACGCGGTAACGCATGGTGGTTTGCGTGTCGAGGGTCAACGCCATGATGTGCGCGATTGCTACCTTCGCTTTAGTGTTAATATTGTTGTCACAGCCCTTGAAGCAGCCTGTGTCTTCTACCACCCACAGGTGTTGCCCCAGAGCGCCGCTGTTGAGATTCACATGGAACTGGTTGGCCCAGAAGGTGAATAGCCCGAGCAGATTATTGGTGGCGAGGCTGGGAAAACCATCGTGCCAGCTATTGATGATGCCCAGGGTTTGCGAGCGCCATGCCCAGTTACCATGAGGATGTACCCGGGTATTCATGGCGGCTTGCATTTGATTCAGGTAATTCACCTGCCCCATCATTAGATTGTAATCGTAACCGGCGACATGCGGATCGAGCGCGCCAAGCACAATGGGAATGCTGGAGTTCACCGTATGCATCGCGCCCTGGCAGAGATCAAAGAATTTTGCGAAGTTAGCGGGCGATACATAGTTATTGTATTTGCCATTTTTCATCTGCTCGTTGCCGCATTGGACGGCGTCCGCTCTCGCTTGCGCTGCATCATGCAGCATAGTGGTGTTGTAGAGTTGCGACGGTTGAGGCTGACAGTAAATCAGCAGCACTTTCACGCCCTTGCTATGGTAACTCTGGATAGCGTTCTGCAAATCGGCGCCGCTGGGATTACCGGCGCCGCACGTTGGATAGGCCAGCTTCACCCAGGGCATACCTGCAATTGGTGATGCCCCATTAAGCGCAACTCCCAACACGGTTCCAGGTACCAGTTGTTTTGATACCGCCTTAACAGGGGTTTTTGATGCTCCATTGACTAGAGCTACGCTCGTATGCTCTCCCAGGCTGCGTTGGGTAGATTCACGCTGAACGGGGGAAGCAACCATCGTGAACGCTATCAATGCCAGCAGGGCGCACCCAAGAACTACAACACGCAGCAAGGAGAATCGGGTTCGGCGTGTTCGATATGAATCACTCGACAAGGTCATGTCCTTTCGTCCAGGTGAATTGCTTGTATTTCTCCTGGAGACGGTCTAAACAATTGACCAGAGGAGAAGAACATGATGATGCGCATGTCTGGTCTACCTTGAGAAATCGACAAGCGCAAGAAGATCGATATAGCCAGATATGGCTATGTGTGGTAAGAGAAGATGTCTAGATCAGTTTCCAACCGGAAAGCGCCAGTGCAACAGCCAGTATTGGACGCATAATGCGGTCAGGGATGTATTTGCTGAGCTTGCTGCCGATAAACACTCCAGGCAGGGAACCGATCAATAACATGCCTACCATAGGCCAGTTGATGGTGCCTGCGCTGAAAAAGACCATTGTGGCCGCGATATGCAGCATCACAGCGTGGGAGATGTCGGTGCCAACCAGTTCTTTCGAGGATAAGCGCGGAAAGATAAACGCCAGCGCGACTATGATGAGCGTGCCGCTACCGACGGAAGTAAGACCAACCAGCAAGCCAACGATTGCGCCGATCAACACTGTCACCAGGGGGCGATAGCGCGTAGTCCAGCGAGTAACATTTTCGACAGGAATGGGTTCGTTGGCTAACGCTGCCTGCTTCTCCGCTTCAAATCGCTTGCGTTCTACCCGGCGCATGATTAATGGTTTTGCGACCATCAAGATGGCTACCAGCAGCAGAGTGAAGCCAATGATATGCACGATCACGCCGTTGATAACATCTCCGTAATGACTGTGAATATATTGCACAATGCCAACGCCAAGAATAGTTGCGGGAACACTGCCGCATGCCAGCCAGAGAGCAATTTTGAGGTTTACATCTTTCTGGCGGATATGCACGATGGAACCCAGCGTTTTTGTGACCGCCGAATAAGCATTATCTGTGCCAACAGCGAAGATAGGTGGAACTTTGAGAACAAGGATCATGATTGGGGCTAATAGCGCGCCGCCGCCCATACCTGTCAAGCCGACCAGGAAGCCGATAAACAATCCGATGATCGATATACGATAATCCAATTTAGCACCTCTAAACGCTGTACTGGGATATGCAACTAAATCTTTGCCGTCACCGCTATTTGAAACAACAGTTACATCGATTGTTAGAATTATACATGTGAATTGGGGAGTAATCAAGTGTAAAGAGGTTATGGTTTGCCAGATTGAGGTTAATTTTTCTCAACCTGAAGATAAATAACCTTTTCACGCGAAAAATGCGATTGAAATACTTGTTACGATTCAAAACGCTGGTTACAACGAAAAATCGCCTGGCGATGAAAAATACCCGCACGTCATCATGTTTGCTATTCTGCGTGGAAATATCCTTTTCGTTATCCTGCTTGCAGGCGCGCGTGTGATTTCCTTAACCAGAATCGCCGTTTATCTGATAAATCTTTATCGATTCTCAACGGCTTGTCAACCTTACCGCAACCATCCAGCCAGTATCATTGTGTGCAGGGGGGAAAGCCACATGGGGGCAGTCCTGGGGGGGACGCATAGTGGCTCAGCGCAATGGTCATTGTACTGGGGGAACGGCAAGGGGATGGATTTCCTTTCCCTTGCCATCCAGGAGCCGGAAAGCAGATTCTCTCGAGATTGCTTTCCGGTTCTTTTTATGCCTGTCTGTGGGCGGTTTTCAACGCTTCAGCATCATGGAGCAATTCGATCCAGCAATCAACATCTACCTCACGCTCCGCCTGAAGCTGGTCGAGTTGCTCTTGCAGCGTGTTCGAGGTCAGGACACGCTCAGCTAACAGGCTGTACAGGCGGTTAATCAGATCGGCGAATGCTCCGGGCTGCGTGGTTGGTGGCACATCCAGACGATCACTGTCGAATGCCAGCCGCTCCTCCAGCTTATCCAGTTCATAGCGGAAGAGATGGGCAATGCGCCGTTCGGTACTTTGCGCCAGGTTTCCACAGATCACGTCAAGAATGGGTCCCATCAACTGGCGGGATTGCTGGATAATATCTTCTGGTTTGCCCGGCGCAGCTGCCAGGCGGTAGAGTGCACCTACGGCGGGATCATCTTTGGTCGGCGCGTATTTTTCTTCATTCAACAGTTCGCCCATCGACACATACAGGCACACATCACGCGCTTTATCGCGAATGGCGCGTTTCAGCTTGCTATAGGCTTTCTGTATCTCGTCCAGTTCTCCGCCGAACTCGCCCAGCGCGACATGCTGGATATCCAGCGACCCCTCGATTTCCTCTTTGTGCGCGATGGATATCAGGAATGCTTCGGCCAGTGTGCGAGCTGGCTCCTGCATCTCGCGTTCCAGGGCGGCGCTAAAGCTGACGCGCAGTTCCTTAATCATATTCCACCCATCGATATCAACCCAGCGATTACCGATCTCCATGGCGGGAGAGTCTTCCGGGATACGCATGCCGACTTTGATAAAGTGGTCAAAGTGACCCTGCAAGATGCGAATCTTGATGCGCCTGGAGGCGCGGTCATGCGCGGTCAGCAGCGCCTGGTGGAAGGCGTTATTATCGCTGCGCATGAGCGCATCAAACTCTTTGAGCGCCTCTCTCCAGGCGTCACGCATACTGTTGGTGCGCCGTTGTATCTGTTCAAAGCGGGTTGCGCCGCGCTTGCTCTGGCGCATAATAATCTCTTGTTGCAGCTCTTGTAGATCGCGGCTTTGAATGCCGTGCTGGCTAAGTTGCTCCCAGCAAAAGTCTTCCAGTTGCTGCAGGGCCATCCCCAGTTGCGTTTCGGCCTGGCGCAGTTGCACCTCATAGCGGCTGCTGGTCAGAAAGGTTTGCAGGTCCCTGGTCAGCTCAGGCAAACCACTGTAACGCAGCATCGCGGCATGCTGTTTTGCGGAGACCTTCTGGTACTCTTGCGCTACTGCGCTGGTGGGCAGCGCCGCGTCGATCTTGAGCAGTTCTGGATACACGCTCAGGATACGCCCAGCATAATCACGTCCCTCCTGCTGCCGGTCAGCATCAAGTTTTTGTTTCTCAATACCAAGCGTAGCAAGCAGGCCGTCGAGCGCGCGCAATGGGTAAAAGAAAAAGCCGTTGCCACTGCCACGATTATGGTGGCTGCTGTAATTGGGGGGCAGGTCGCGCAGCAGAGGTCGCAAACTGCCCAGGGCCTTTTCCAGGCTGGCAGCAGAGTTGATCTCATCCCAATGGGTCACCGCGAGGAATACCATACGCGCGGCCACTTCAGGTGAGCGCCCCTGCACTACTTTTTTCCTGACCATGTCGAAGATACGCTGCGTGCGGTCATCATCGCCGAAGCGATTGTTGCCGACCACCAGGATCACTGCATCTACATTATTCAATTCTTCGCGCAGGATGGTATCGTGATGCAACTGCCCGGCGGAACCTCCAGGTAGATCGACCAGCACGCTGCCGGGTGGCAATACCGCATGCGCGCCGCCATGCACGGTGTACTCGACATAATCGACCAGGCGAATCAGGCGGGGTTCTTCGCTATCGCGTGATGGCTCTTCAATATAGCGGCTGCTTTCCTCTTTCCAGCGCGCGCGTGGGATGCGCTCGACGTGTGCCGGATCATCGCGTAGATACTGCTCGCCATAGGCTTCCCCGGCCTTGAGTAAGATTGCCAGTTCGAGCGCCAGCGCCTCGCGTGTCTGCTGGTTGACAGCCTCTTTAATACTCTGCTGCGTCTTTTTCAAGAGGGAGTCGAAAGCGGCGCGAGTCAGAAAATGTGCATGCATCTCTTCAAGCTCGCGCTCGGCGCACAGGCGAACGCGCGTGCAGACTCCTGTTACTGCCCCGCCGACCAGGCGTGGAAAGATGTCCTTCCCGATTAAGGCCGCCATGAGCGTGCTTTTGCCCGCGCCAGCGTGTCCAATCAGCTTGACGGTATACTCACGCGTGAAATCGAGGGCGCGAGCGGCTGCGGCAATATGATGGCGTAATTTGAGCGGTTGCTGCGATTCGCTTTGCTGTAACTGCGGGCGTTCAAATAACTCGACGCAGGCCAGCGCGCGCTGGAGTTGTTTTTTCCAGGCAGTCAATTTCAGTTCTTTCCCCGGCAAGTCGGCGGGGAAATAGCGTTCCATCTGCCCTGTCTGCTCTTGCAAACGGCGCAGTTGAATGAGGATTTCGCTGGCCGAAAGCGGGAGGGACATCGCTGGAATCGTGTTATGTGCCACGAGGGCCGTCGTGCCTGACTCGTCCTCGTCGTCTTCATCGAGATAGTCATCTTCGTCTTCGTCATCGTCTTCGTCATCCTCTTCCTGCTGCGCATTGGAGTGATAGGTTGAAGATGGCGCGGATGCCGGGCGGAGCCGTTTTCCACATATATTGCAAAATTCAGCGTCGATGCGCACAACATTATCGCATTGCGGGCAGGTGGTGAGTTGTTGTGTTGGCGTAGTGAATTGCATACCTGCTTCGTTTCCCCCTTTTGAAGTATCATGTTTGCCTTAGCGATGATAGCATAATGCCGCTAGTGAAGCAATAAGTAGTTTCTTCAGACTCTACGCTCTTATAGATGGGAAAATTAAGATCAAGATGAGGTTAGATTTCGTCGATGCCCTGTTCTTCAAGGGCGCGCTTGAGATGGTTCAGCCCGAGGCGCATGCGCGCCTTGACCGTTCCCAGGGGCGTTTGTGTTCCTTCGGCGATTTCAGTGTGTGTCCAACCCTGGAAATAGGCGAGTTCAATCACCATGCGTTGTTCGGTGGGAACTTTCATCAAGGCTGCCCGAACCTGCGAACTTTGTATGGAACGCCATGCCTCATCCCAAACATCGGGAAAGGCGGTGCTCTCATCGAGTTCTAACTCATCTAATGGCGATTCCTGAATGTTGGAGCGCCTGCGCACGTGGCGCAGGTAATCGATAGCGCGGTGATGTAAGATGGAAATAAGCCAGCTGCGCGCCGCTCCCGCCTGCGGAGAGAACGAGGTAGAGCGCCGCCAGACGGAGAGAAAAGCATCTTGTAGGAGATCCTCGGCAATCTGGTGATCGGCTACCATGCGATAAGCCAGCGAATAGAGGATGCGGCTGTAACGTTGGTAAAGCGAATCCATAGCCCATACCGCGCCACCTGCGATGGCGCTAAGCAGAGCCTCATCGCTTAGTTCGTCGGCCGTATTACCGTCCTCTAGTGTCTGCATTATAGCCTTCTTTGTTAATTGGTTCATATTAGTCTACGACATAGAAAAGCGATTAGATCAGTCTGTACAGCTAAGTGAAAACAATGTAATGATCTGTGATACTATTTTAATGAACTACACAACCATTGAAAGGTGGACAGATTCATGGACGACCATTTCCCTAGCTGGTATCGATTGCAGATTCGCTTTCGCGATCTTGATCCCTTAGCACATGTAAATAATACCATTTACTTTACCTATTTCGAAGAAGCAAGAAGCTACTACTTCGATCAGCTGGATAAGTGGCTGAAGGAGTGGCCTTCACGCGAGGAACATCAGGAGGTTGAGAGTATCGTATCACACCCGCCGCACAATCCGCGCATTCAGACGCACCCAAATGGGAGACACTACGGCCTGTTGGTCAAAGAGATTTCTTGTACCTATGAGCTTCCCCTGGTTCGTGGAGATCAGGCCGAAGTGGGCGTCCGTGTAGCACGGGTAGGGCGCACCAGCTTCGTCATGGAGCACCAGATACGCGATATAAACGAGCATGAGCGTATCTTTGCTACTGGAAGGTCGGTCATGGTGTGGTGCAATTACCTGACCGGTCGCCCTCACCCCATTCCGCCTTCGCTGCGTTTTGCCTTTGAGCAGATGGAGGGAAGATCGTTTCCTTCACAATAAAATACCTTACACAGAAGTAATCCGCTTTCTACTAGCCAGCGTAGTACTAAATATATCAGGCTGCCGAGGGGGGAATGGCGATCGACCTGGCGTATGCGGTGATCGCTCCATACCGCCGGTTGGGTTTATCGTCCAAAGCAGTCTATGGAGCGGATATTCTTCGCTATTATTTTAACTTCTCCTTCTCTGGTTCCTGGTGAAGTCCTGGCAAACGTCATGGGAGTGTTTGCCAGGGCTTCTTACTAACTAATGGTTCTGGTTGATCAACAATGGATTTCCTTTGCATCAGGGGATTGGTATAATGGATGTCGGCGGTCTAAAAGAGTAAAAGCAGGCCATAAAATGAAGGAGATATGGAAATGACTGCGTGTGTGTCACTGTTCCGCGGCATCAATGTTGGCGGTCACCAGGCGATACGGATGGATGAACTCAAAGATCTGCATGAATCCCTGGGATTAAAGAATGTCGTCACCTATATCCGGACAGGAAACGTGATATTTACCAGTGATGACGCATATGTATCTCAACTCTCCGGGCAAATTGAGGCCGGCTTTGCTCAAAGATTCGGCTTTCAGGTGAAAGTCATGCTTCGAACTTCAGCCGAGTTACAAGAGATTATTGCGAACAACCCATTCCAGAATCAACCAATGAAAGAGTCAAAGTGGGTAGTCGTTCTGTTTCTGGCGGCTCGTCCAGAAAGCACGGCACTGGAAGATCTCCGGAAGACGTATGTTGGCCCTGAGGAACTCTACCTCGTTGGCCAGGAATTGTATGTCTATTATCCGAATGGCATTGGACGCTCAAAACTGTCCCTTCCCTTAATTGAGAAAAAGCTGAAAACCATGGCAACAGGAAGAAATTGGAATACCATTCTCCAATTGCAGGAACTGATCCAGCGCCAGGTTCTTTCGACACAGGCCCAATAAAACCGCTGATAATTCCAGTAGTATCAGCGATTGCATCAGGGTCGCTTTTCCTCCAACTTAATCAAGATCAAAAAAGGCGGGGTTGTTCAGGCTCAATCTCATCTTCTACTCTTTCCCAGGGTAAGGGTGGAAGCTTAACCAACTCACTGACACGCTGGTAGAGCGCCGCACAAATATCCGGTGAATGGATTTCAAAGGGGCAGTGACAAAAGACATAGAGGGTGACTCCTTGCCTGAGCCAGTGCGCCAACTGGCTTGCCCACTCCTGGAAAAACGACTCATTGACTTCCATACGTGGATGGCCGATGTAGCGGAGGAAAATGAAGTCGGTGGTTATCTCTACTTGCAGGGGAAGGTTGGGTTTTCGTTCGCGTGCATGGAGGAGTTGCTGCTCCTGTGCCGGACCGGTATAGATCGGGCGAGTATCCATCATGACACGCCCGGCATGGTGTTGCCTTAACAAGCTATTGAGCGCCGAAGCGTGTTCCTCAGCATAAAAATCAGGATGCCGCACTTCTACCGCCAAACGTACATCAGGCGGCCAGGATGTGAGGTATGCTTCAAGCTGTGTCAGATGAGTAGGACCAAATGCGGGAGGCAATTGCAGAAACATTGGGCCAAGACGTGTGCCCAACCCCTTCATGCGCTTGATTAACTGCCAGGTTTCGTCGTGGCTATTTTCGAGGCTTGCCGTATGGCTGATGCTGCGGGAGACTTTGGGACAGATACGGAAAGTTTCTGGTGTCTCCTGTTTCCACCGGTCTATTGTTGCGGCAGAGGGGAGAGCATAGAAAACCGTATTTCCTTCGACCGCGGACAGGCGCCTACTGTACAGGCGTAAGAAGTCACTGGCCGGTGTATGTGCCGGGAAAAAGTTTCCCCCCCATTCTTTGTAGCCCCACAGTGGACAACCGATGTAGAACATGTGCTTCTCTCCCTTTTAGCTGTATTGTAAAGGGCTATGGGGCAATGTGCAAGAGGAGGAAATGATGTGTCTGTCCATTCTATGTGTCTAAGAGCTTGTAAAAAAATGTTTTTCCGTCAAATGCTCCTGAGCCTCTCTATAGCAATAACGACAGAGCCTAAAGTGATGTGAGGCATGATAAATATCTCTTCCACTGAGAGAAGCAACAGAAGAGCTGATAGGTAGCTGTTGCTTTCAAGCAACTCCTTCGGTCATCTCGGTGCTCTAAAGTGCCTTCGTAATATACGATATATATTATTAGTATAATATTTGGAATGTATTTTGATAAAAAGGTTGACAATGGCCGCGCGCTCGTGCTATACTCTAGACGCGAACCGATCTCTGGGCTCGGAAGCTGGAGAGTACTTGAATGGGGCAGAGGGATGGTGGCGCAAGCAGCAATGGAGAAACTGGGCCCCTCTCAAGGTGAGAGGGTGCTACAACGAGTGAATCAGGAGCATGACTGGATGGCGAAGACGCAGCTTCTGCTTGACGCAGATACCCGCGGAGAGGTTATCGAAGACCTTCTTCAGAGAATCCATGAGCACTATGTGTTCCCTGATGTTGCGCAGCGTGTAGAGGAAGACTTGCGGCGTCGGTTGAATGATGGTGAGTATGACCATCTCAATACTGCTGAGTTATTTTGCCTGTTCCTCACGGCACATCTGCAGGAGATCAGCCACGACAAGCACTTTTTCCTCGTCTATCATGCCAAGAGGCAGCTTGGTACCCAGAGCGGAAGCAACAAGGGCGGCGAGCATGAAAGCGGGAGTATCCAAAACTTTGGCTTCCGGCGGGTAGAGAGGCTGCAAGGCAACATCGGCTATCTCGATCTGCGCAGCTTTTATCCGGCAGAGATTGCCGGTGAAACAGCGGTAGCGGCGATGAATTTCCTGGCCTATAGTAGCGCGCTCATCATCGATCTGCGCCACAACGACGGGGGAGAGCCCTCCATGATTGCTTTACTGTCGAGCTATCTCTTCGAGGGGGAGCCTGTTCACCTCAACGATTTTTACCGGCGTATCACCCAGAGCACCCAGCAGTTCTGGACGCTGCCCTATGTTCCTGGTCGGCGCTATGGCCCTCACAAGCCGGTCTCTGTGTTGATTGGCCCACATACCGCTTCAGCTGCTGAAGAGTTTGCATATAATCTCAAGCATCTGCAGCGGGCCACACTCATCGGAAGAACCACGGCAGGGGGAGCGCATCCGATGGAGGCGTTCTGGATTCACCCGCATATCGAGGCTTTTATTCCCGCCTGGCGCGCGATCAACCCTCTTACTGGCACGAACTGGGAGGGAACGGGAGTAGCGCCGGATATTGATGCGCCGCCAGAGGAGGCGCTGAAAGTGGCTTATGCGCGTGCCCTTGAGGCGGTGTTGGAGAATCTGGGCAAGATGCCAGGGGAGCTGCTCAAACCACTGCTCCAGGAGGCGCGGGCCGCGCTGGCTACTCTTTAGCAGAACGGCGTTGAGCGGTCGTGCGCCAGTTTTCACACGTGTCGTTATTCAGAAGAGGATGGCGGTTCCGCTGCCGGGATTGGGGATGCCTCACTTCCCTTTCCCATTGGTAAGCGAGTTGGTAAAATGACGAGAAAAGCATACACAACGGACCTGAGCGATCGAGAGTGGCAACTGATTGAACCACTCCTCCCTGGTCCCAAACCGTTGGGGCGCACCAACGAACACCCCCGGCGGGAAATTCTCAACGCCATTTTCTATCTCAATCGGAATGGATGTACCTGGCGGAATTTGCCCGGTGACTTCCCAGCGTATGGAACTGTTTCCCACTACTATCACACCTGGCGACGTAGTGGCGTCTTCCAAACTATCAATGACGCCCGCAGAACGCAATTGCGCATGGCGGAGGGACGTCACCCCAGCCGAGTGCGGCCAGTCTGGATAGCCAAAGTGTCAAGACGACCGAGATGGCAGGTGAGCGAGGCTATGATGCGGGCAAAAAAGTCAAAGGTCGCAAGCGCCACCTCCTTGTGGATACCCTGGGACTGGTACTGCTCGTCGTCGTTCACTCCGCCTCGATTCAAGATCGAGATTGGGCCAAGTTGGTCCATGAAAAGATGCCAGGACCCTTCAATCGTCTCGCTCGTATTTGGGCTGACGGCGCTTACGCTGGTCAACTCATTGAGTGGGTCAAAACGATCTGCCACTGCGAGCTCGAAATTGTCAAGCGCTCCGACACGCTCACAGGGTTTCGGGTGCTTCCGCGGCGCTGGGTGGTGGAGAAGACCCAATCACAATACCCCTGAGACACTTCCGTTGACAGAACCTACTCCACGTCCTATGCTTGGTATCAGTGGGCTGCTGCAGTTGCTCACGTGGGTTGAGCACAGACGGGCAGT
>Ga0070733_10001995_pt1 | contig 14868 bp, 15 predicted proteins | sample Coa_R1_9_FD_66450 | JGI IMG/M metagenome (GOLD analysis project Ga0070733, IMG submission 66450) | Surface soil microbial communities from Centralia Pennsylvania, which are recovering from an underground coalmine fire - Coalmine... | ecosystem: Environmental > Terrestrial > Soil > Unclassified ... | reverse complement strand
TGAAGGCGATGAGCTGCTTCTGCCCGAGACTGATGCTGTTGCCGCTGGTGGTGACAACGGTGTCGAGACCTTCCGGGAAGCGGGAAACCAGGTTGGAAAGATTGGCCTGCTCCAAAACCTCGGCCAATTGCCGACTCGAGAATTCCTTGTACGAATCATTGCCGTAGACGATGTTCTCGCGCACTGTACCGCTGAACAAAAACGGGTCCTGAAGGATGAAACCTACTTTTTGGGCACGCTCATCCGGCGTATAGGAGCGGATATCGCGCCCATGCAGCAGGACCGAGCCCTGCGTGGGGTCGTAAAGGCGCGCCATTAAATTGGCTGTAGTGGTCTTGCCGCCGCCGGTGGGACCCACCAGCGCATATGCCTTCCCGCGTTCCATTTCAAAGCTGACGTCGCGCAGAACTTCCTTTCCATCGGGATAATGGAACCAGACCTGACGGAAGGAGAGAACGGATTCGGACTCCGCCGCCGGGGCCTGGACGACAGGCAGGTTCGATTCCAGCGCCAGCACTTCAGAAATGCGGTCCAATGCAGCGAGGGCCATTTGGAAAGAGGCCCACACGGTAGCCAGCTGCCGCATAGGGCCATAGAAGTTGTTCACATAGAGCAGGAACCCTATCAGCAGACCGACCGTGACCTGCCCGGCCTGGATCAGGTAAATCCCGTAGGCGACCACAGTAAGCTGCGCGAGATGGGACGCCAGCCCGTACAAGGGCATGAAGATGTTGTTGGCGATACCGGCTCTGGTGGACGCGGCGAAGTTCTTCTCGTTGGCGGTTTTGAATTTCCAGCGAAAATAGTCGACCCGGTTAAATGCCACGATCACCTTGAAGTTATTCAGACTTTCCTGCACTTCCGAGCTCATCCCGCCCAGCGCCTGCAGGCTCCCCAGATTCATGCGCTTGATCCACGCGGAACTTCCGCGTGTCAGCAGAAGAACGCCGAATGCGGGCATCAGGGCGCCGAGGCCGAGTTTGACATTCAGGCTGACAAGGAATATGCCGGCGCCTGTTATCAGGAAAACGCTGCCCACAAACTGCATCAGCGCCTGGGCGACAAATTGGTTCAGCTTGTCGGTATCGTTGTTGAGGCGCGAAATCAAATCGCCGGCCTTGTTCTGGTTGAAGAAGGCCACGGGCAGGTCCTGCAGCTTCAGAAAGAGGGCGTTTCGCAAGTGATACAAGACTCTGCGGCCGGTGCTGCCCATGGTTATGACCTGCACGTAGCTCGCGATAGCGCCGGTGACGTAAATCGCCAGTACGATTGCCGCCGAGATCAACAGGCCATGCAGATTCTTCTGCCGGATATCGGTGTCGATAGTGCGGACGATGACGACAGGCGCGACAAGAGTAGCGACGGAACTGAGTACGATCGCGACGACGGCTGCGATGAACGATTTCTTCTCGGTGGCGAACAGCGGAAGGAATTTCCGGCCGGATTCCCGCAGCGATCGCCTGGGCCTTGGGCCCATCGAAGTCTCAAGCGTGTACTTCATAGTGGCTCGTACTGCGCTGGGAGTCGTAGAGTTGGACATATTCGGTCGATGTCTCCATCAGTTGGTGGTGCGTTCCCATGGCCAGAACTTCGCCTTCCATAAGGAGGATAATCTGGTCGTAATCGGCCACAGAAGCAATCTTCTGCGTCACCGAAATCAGCGTGATTCCGGGATAATTCCTATGCACATTGTCCAGAATGGTCCGCTCGGTGGTGGCATCGACGCGCGCCGTGAAGTCATCGAGCAGCAGGACCCGGGGATTCAGCGCCAGCGCGCGGGCCAGCATGACCCGCTGCTTCTGCCCCCCGGACAAGCTGGTTCCGCGCTCGGAGACCACGGTTTCCAGCCCTTGGGGTAGAGCGGCGATAAAGTCCTCGAGTTCCGCCGTGGCGATGGCTTTCCCGATATCCTGCTCGCCGGCCGTGGTGCTGAAGGCGATATTTTCCCGGAGCGTCAGATTGAATATGACGCTGTCCTGGAAAACAAAACCCACGTGCCTGTGCAGGGCTTCTTTGTCGAAATCGTCAACCGGCTGGCCGTCGTAGGTGACAGTGCCCGAGGAAGGTTTCAAAAGCCCGATCAGCAGATAGAGAAGCTGAGTCTTCCCGGCAGCGGTAGGTCCGATGATGGCGGTCTTTGTACCGGCGTCGACTTTGAACGAGACGTTCTTCAATACCATCTTGTCGCCATAGGAAAGCGAAACGTTATCCATGCCAAGGTCACCCCGCAGTTCGGTCAACATCCGGCCTCCCTGGGCCTCTTCGGGAGCATTCAGGATGGCGCCGATACGCATGTAAGAGGCGGATGCCTGCGCAATTACATTGCTCATGAAGCCGATCAGAATGATAGGGAAGATAAGGATCGCAAGATAAGAGTTGAAGGCCGTGAAGTTGCCCAGACTCATGCTGCCGGCGATCACAAAATGGCCGCCCAACGCGAGTATGACGACCGTCGCCACATTGACAGCCAGCGTTATCGAAGGGATCAGGCTGGCGAATAAGCGCAGAATACTCAGCCCCAGATCCCGGGCCTCGGCATTCGCCGCCATGAACTTCTGGCTTTCGATTTGTTGCGTGTTGAGCAGACGAATCAATGAAGCGCCCAGGATGCTTTCGTTGATTACGCGGTTCAGCCAGTCGACGGCTTCCTGCGCCTTCCTGAACAGAGTGCGCACTTTGCGCAGCACAAGTTGAAAGGTAATGGCTATGAACGGGACGATTCCCAGGATTCCGAGTCCCAGCCGCCAGTTGATGGAGAGCAACAGCACGCTCGCCCCTACGATCAGGAAAAGCGACGAAATAATCGACGCGAAGGCCATGGAGACGAACATCTTTACCGAATCCACGTCGGAAGTGAGATTCGTCAGGAGTTTGGCCGACGTGATCCGTTCTACCCAGCCGAAGGACTGCACGGAAATCTTCGCCGCGAGACGCGTCCGCAAGTCCCGCGCCACGCGTTCCGAGGCCCAAGTCTGAACGATGCTTTGCCCGTAGGTGAGAACGAATACAAGCAGGCCGGTCACCAGAAACTGGAGGACGACCCTGCTGGCGACGAAATGCCCCGCTGTGTAAGCGTCGATGGCACTCGAGATCAGCTTCGGCACCACCAGGTTCAAACCGTTACCGACGATGGTCAATACGACCAGGCTCGAGACAAGGAGTTTATATGGCTTGAGAAGGAGCAGGAGCCCTGCTCCGGGCGGTTTTCGTGGAGTTTTGGGTGTGTTGTCGGGCATTGGGGGAAGCGCACCAATCCGCAATCGGCGCAGGATACCATACTGCCCCACGCAGTGGTCGATTTGCAAATGGGACTAAGGGGTCAAACAGGAGATTAAAACATCTGTTTAATTTTGTCAAGCGCCGGAAATTGCGCTAATCTCCTGGAATCATGAAAGCCAGTTCCTGTTTGGCCATTGCGGCATTGGTACTCTCGATGCCCGGCCACGCTCAATGGCTGAATCTGAAAACATCGGGCCTTCCGCGCACCCCGGACGGCAAGCCCGACCTTTCCGCGCCAACCCCGCGCATGGCCAGCGGTAAGCCCGATTTTTCCGGCTTGTGGCGCACCGATAATTCCGGTTCCGCCGCGCTTGGCAAGGCAATGGACGCTATAAAACCTCAGCCCTGGGCTCTGGCGCTGGCGAAGAAGCGCAGCGAGGAGTTGTTCAAAGACTCGCCCGGCGTGCTTTGCCTGCCTCCCGGTCCGATGGTCGATTTGGGAGTGGACAAAGTGGTGCAGACTCCCAATCTGATGTTGATGCTGTTTGAGGGCACGCTATATCGCGAAGTATTTCTCGACGGCCGCGAACTCCCCAGGGACCCCAATCCGGACTGGATGGGCTACTGGTTAGGGCGCTGGGAAAACGACACGCTGGTGGTGGAAAGCGCGGGCTTCAACGACCGGACCTGGCTGGACGGCGAAGGCCATCCGCACACCGAGGCTTTGCGGGTAACCGAACGTTTCCGTCGTCCCGATTTCGGACATCTGGAAGTTTTGAAGACGCTTACAGATCCGGGCGCGCTTCCGGAGCCCTGGGTCATTCCATTCAAATTCGAATTCGACGCGGATACGGAATATCTCGAATACGTATGCAACGAGAATGAGCGGGATCTCAAGCACCTCACCGGCAAAGCTTCGGACCTGAAGGGTATCGCGGTCGCGAGGGAGATTCTTGGTCAATATATTGGCGTCTATGAATACACGCCGCCCGATCGGCCGGACCTCAGGGTTCCCGTGGAGATCGTTCTGGACGGCGATCGATTTAGCGATGACCGGGGGCGGACCCAAGCAGGAATTGATAGCGTTATCCACCACCGAATTCGCCACCACGGACGGCGCGGGTGTCGAATTCTTCAAAGACTCCGGTGGCGTTGTGACGCACCTGATCGCGCGCATCGTGGAAGGCGATATCAAATAACGTTACGAGACCGTGTCTTTTCGCGTGTCGTTCGTTGCGAAGGCCGACCCGCCCATGTGGCCGCGTCACGTAGAACCAGAACCAGCTCGTTTTGGCTGTGCGGTTGCCGAGAGAGTCGGCCAGAGACATGATCCCGTGGATGAGGCTGCCGAGGGCTGCCGATAAGATTCCGAGAAGCAGCAGCTGCATATTTATTGACAGGTACCATCGGCCGACCCAGGTGTCCTGATAGCCAATCGCGGAAGGTTGAACGGAAATCGAAGATTAAAAACGACGCTGAGCGAAATGACATAGAGGATAAGAAAACGGATTGCCCCCGTCTTCAATGCATTGTCATCGCCGCCGTTATCCCGATTGCGATCCGGATTGGCAGTGCCGAACCGCCGCCCGGGAAACCCAGGAACCGCTATTATAGAATTTTTTGAATTAATTAGAAATCAATTTTTCGCAGCGCGCGCGCTCATGAGCTGACGGAGCAGAGCGGCGGTACTTTCGCGGACCACCGGAGGGCCTCCGGCGCGGCCCCGTCCACCCCCGCCCAGCGCGAAATCGAGCGGCGTGCGTCCCTGTTTGTCTTTGATATCCAGTTCGGCCCCATGTTCAGCCAGCAGCTTGACCGAGGCATCGGAACTCAAAGCGGCGAAATGCAATGCGGTTTGGCCGCTGTCGTTGACTGAGTTAACGCCGGTCGCATTGGCGTCGACTCCGCGATCGAGGAGAACCTTCAGCCCCTCGATCATCTGCGCTTCAGTCGCATAATCCCTGGCGAATACGCCGAGTCCCCGGCCGAGCCCGGCGGCCAACATGAGAGCCGTGGTATGGTTCCTCTGCGCAATTGAGGGATCCGCGCCATGCTCGAGAAGCAAGCGCATGGCGGCCGCATCGCCGTTCCTGGCCGCGCGCATCAGCGGCGTCGCGCCCTGGCCGAGGTTCGGATCCCCTGGGGTGTGCGCTCTGAAAAGCGTGGAGGTTCTCAACTGCCCGTTCGGATTCGCGCCGTGCTCCAGCAGCAATTTCATCAAACCAAGCGCCGTTGTATCGCCGGAATCCTGTTTTTGCGCCGGCCTGCCGTAGACCTCGCCCAGCGTGTTCACGTCGACCGCTGCATATAGCGCGGCCATGCCAGTGGAGTCGGCGAGGTTGGGGTCGGCGCCCTTCGTCAGCAGCAGCGCGGCCGTGTCGAAATGGCCATTGATAATGGCGAACACCAAAGCGGTGGTGCCGTCGGGGTCCTTGAGATTCAAGTCGGCTCCCATTTCGGCCAGAACTCTGGCGGCGGCAAGCGAACCCTGACGCGCCGCATACATCAGCGGCGTCCAGCTGCCATGCGGGAGAACGGTTGTCACGCCTTCCAGCCCAAACCGGTCCTTGTCATATTTCAACGGGTTCGAACGCGCATTGACTTCGGCCCCATGCTCGATGAGCAGCCTGGCGGCGGCGGGATGATTTTCCGCCACAGCCCACATCAGCGCGGTCTCGCCGTAGCTTTCCTCCCGCGCGTTGACTTGCGTCTGCACGGTCGGGCCGCCGCGTTCCAGCAGAATCCGCACGACATCGGGATTACCGGCGCGCGCGGCGGTCATGAGAATCGTCTGCCCTCCCGTTTTCGTGGCTGCGGCATCGGCGCCTGCCTTCAACAAAGCGCCGACGATCGCCGGATTGCCGTTCGTCGCGGCCAGTTCCAGCGGCGTGATGCCGTAGCGGTTGAACACCTTCGCGTTCGCGCCCGCACCGAGGAGGGATTCAACTATCGGCAGATCGTCGGCCCTCACGGCCCATTCGAGCGCCGTTGTTCCGTCGGGACCCGGCGTGTTCACCAGCGCGCGATTCTTCAACAGGGCACGCACGGCTTCAGGGTTTCCCGATTTCACCGCGTCGATCAGCCGGGTGTCGGTCTCTCCGGCAGGAAGTGCGCAGGCGAAAAAGATTAATATCGCGGGCGGCAGGATAGCCAGCGGTACATGCCTGGTCATGCGGCGAACAGCCCGTCGATCCTGCCGGAGCCGTCTCCATAATTATCGATACTGGCCCCGAATTTGTCGGCAACCGTGCTCCAGAGATTTCCGACGGGAGTGCGGTTTGCCACTTCGACGTGACGATGTCCTTTACCTACTCCGCCGCCGGCAAAAACCAGCGGCAGGGGATCGCTGGCATGCGAATTCGAGTCGCCCATGCCGGCTCCGTAGATCACCATCGAATGATCGAGCAGAGAGCCATCGCCATCTTCAGTCGACTTCAATTTCGCCAGAAATTTCGCGTACATCTGTACATAGAAAGTGTTGATCTTAACGCACGTCGCCATCTTTTCGGGGTTGTTCTGATGGTGGGAAATGCTGTGATGCTGCTCCGTCACGCCGATCTGCGGATAGGTGCGCTGGCTGAGTTCGCGTGACATCATGAACGTGAATACGCGCGTCACGTCGGCTTGCCAGGCGGCGGCGATCAAATCGAACATCAGGCCCACGTGCTCGTCGAAAAGCTCCGGCACGCCGATCGGGGCGTCGAGCGTGGTTTCGCTCTTATGGCTTTCCGCGCGTTGAATGCGCCGCTCAATCTCCCTCACATTGTCGAGATAATCGCCGATCCGCGCGCGATCGCGCGCGCCCAACCCGCGCTCCAGGTCGTTTGCCTCCTGGGAGATCGAATCGAGAATGCTGCGCTCTTTCCGGACGCGCGCGAAGCGTTCGCCGGCCGTGCCCGCTTCGCCGAAAATACGTTCGAACGCGGCACGGGGATTGGTTTCCATCGGCAGCGGCGTGGTGGGCGAACTCCACGAGATCGTATTCATGTAAGCGCAACTGAAACCGGGCGAACATCCGCCGACGTAGCCGGTGAAATCCTCCGTGGCGAGTTCGAGGGAGGGAAGCGGCGTATCCTGCCCAATCCGCTGGGCGACCACCTGGTCGATGGAGGTGTTGGCGAGAAGGTCCTCGGCCTCGGTGCGTTTGGGCCAGACGCCGGTGGCGAATCCCGCGGCGCTCACCGCGTGATCGCCCACCTGGCTGCCCGGATGCGACCGGGTGAAGTTCGTGACGATAAGAAGCGAATCCTTAAAAGGCTCGAGCGGTTTGAGAATGGAGGGGAACTCGAAACCCGTGCCAGCGCTGGCAGGAGTGAACTGCTGCATGATGGCGCCGTTGGGGAAGTAAGTCATGCCGAAACGAGTCCGCGGGGCCGCCGCCGCCTTTGCCAACGGCGTGAATGCCGGGACCATGGCGTCGAGGAACGGCAATGCCAGCGCCGTACCGAGACCGCGCAGCAACGTTCGCCGGTCGAGCGACTTCTTCGTAATAAGCATCGAGTACCGCCTCGACACTTATTGTATTACTGAGCGAGCGTGTAGTTTATGTCGACCGTCGTCACCACGGACACAGGCTCGCCGTTCAGCAGCGTAGGCTTGTAGAGCCAGTGCTGGACTGCATCTGTCGCGGACTGAACCAGCTCGGCGGGCCCGCCGACGAGTGACATATTTGCGACGTGCCCTTCTTTGTCGATGGTGATTTCGAGCCTGACCGTGCCCTGAATGCGATTCTGTTTGGCTTCGGCTGGATAGACAGGTTTGGCCTGGGAAAGAAGGTTCGCCTGCGCCACATTGCCGCCAAGGCGGATTGTCTTGTCCTCGGCGAACGCCAAGGTCAAGGAAAAACAGGTTCCCAAAACTGTTAACAACGCACAGCTTGACAAAGATCGTTTGAGAATTTCTTTCACGGCAGTCTCCTTCCCCTCACATACTCTGTTTAAGACACCGTAACCGGAGAATGGGTTCCCGAATCGGCTAATCTGTATGAATGGACAGCGCGGCCCTGACCGCCGGGAAGCGGATACTGATCGTCGACGACGACCCCGACGTGCACGATTTGTTGAAGATCGCGCTGAGAGACACGGGCCGTCACATCGAGAGCGCTTTCGATGGCATCGAAGGCCTGAAGAAACTGGAAGACGCGCACTGGGACCTTGTCATCACCGACGTCATCATGCCCCGGATGGACGGCATGGAACTGATGGAGCACATACGCGGCATCCGGCCGGAAACGCCCGTCGTCGTGATGACGGTGGATAGCACGGCGGAGAAGATCGTTTCCGCGATCCGTGACAAAGCTTACTCATGGTTCCGCAAGCCTTTCGATGCGCCCGCGGTAAGGGAAATGGTGGAGAGCGCGCTGACAACGCCGCGGCTGGAGAACGACATCGAGGTGCTTTCGGCTTCCCCGCGCTGGCTCGAACTGCGCCTGCGCTGCGATCTGGAAACGGCCGCCCGCGCCCTGCATTTCGTGCGTGAAATGGACCCAGGGCTGCCGGAAGACGAGCGCGAGCGCGTGGCGCAGGCCTTTCGCGAGATCCTTTTCAACGCTGTGGAACACGGCGGTGGAAACGACCCGAATGTCCATGTGACGGTCACCTACACACGGGCGGACGGTGCGCTTCTGTTTCGCGTGAGGGACCCCGGGCCGGGATTTTCGTTCGACAATATGAGGCATTCCGCGCTGTCGAATCCGAAGGAGTCTCCGGACGAGCATGCGGCGAACAGAAGCAGGATGGGGATGCGGGCGGGGGGCTTCGGAATCCTGCTGACGCGCGCGTTCGTGGACGAGCTGCTTTACAACGAGAAGGGCAACGAAGCCCTGTTGATCAAGTATTTGGCGCGGCCGCAGCCGCAGTGACAGGCGTGGCGCAGGCCATCGTTTTCGTGTGGCCTGCATTTTGTGGCGCTGAGAGGCGGACTTGAAAAGGCGCGGGGTCTTTTCGCAAGTCGTCCCCGTAGATCCCTATCATTTTGCCCGCCAGTGCGACGGCGATCCATAAAACCAATGACACGCATGCGACGAGCGTTGCGCGGAATCGCCCGAGAGGCGGCTCCGACCGCACCACACGGCGATGCACGGTGAAATGAAAAACAATCGCCGCGAGGAGAATAGACATCTTGATCCAGAAGAATGAACTCTCGTAGCATTTGAGAGTTTCGGAGGAAAGTATGAACGGTCCGCTGATCAGCATCGTCGCCAGACCGCCGACGGTCCACGGGGCGAGTTCGGCGGCGATGCGCGAAACCGGGTGATGGCGGATGCCGAACCCCAACAAAGCCATATCGATCATCAGCACGGTCCCGATCAACATCGTTAATCCCAGCAGGTGGACGATTTGCGTGATTGCGATCAATGTGGCGGAACCGCGAATGGTGGCGCCGACCGTAGTGTGCGCCAGCCAATAAAACAGCGGTATGAACGTTTCGCGGTTCATTGATCGTACCCCGGTCCGTACGCGATCGATCTTCCAGCCGCGATGATGCCGATCCACAACATCAGGGACACGAGACCCGCCACTCTGGCGCGTATCGGCGCCACGGGCATTTCATCCCATCGAGGCGCGCTGCGGTAAACGGTCAGGTGAAAGATCAGGGCGTTCAAACCAGCCAGTAAAAGAAGCACCATTTTGATTCGAAACGCAGGACTGGCGTAAAGCTTCGACGCTTCCCCGGAAAACAGCCAGCCGCCGGTGAGCAACATCAGAGCGAAACCGGAGAGCGTCCAGGGGACGATTCGCGATACGACAGCGGAAACCGGTTCCCGCCGCAGACCCAGGCCAAGCAGGCGCAGATCGACCAGCATGATGGTTCCCGCGACCAGAATAATGCCGAGCGTGTGGATCGTTTCGGTGATCTCGAAGGCCCACAAAGAGTTGCGCATGGCGAGGGCCGGAGGCGTTTTTTCGAGCCATTGACAGAGGCTGAGGAGGTTCACATGTTTCAGCCGGATTTTATCAGAAGCAGTCCAAATCCAGCCGGGCCATAGCCAAATTCGCGTCCCGCGGCTGTTGCGGCTTCTGACATGCGTGCAAGCACGTCCCGCTGGAACGCGGGATCGAGCCAATCGTTCCAGCCATGACGATTGCAGATCGATATGGCCGCGTCGCGGGTCGTCGCGCCCGACCGTTTGACCGCCCGCACATGCAGAGGGTCCGCGATGATCGGCCCTCCGGAACATCCCGCCGCGCGCTCGATCAACGCTTCGGGATTTGAGGGCAGAATCGGCGCAATCGCTACGGAGGTTTCCACGCCGGCCGCCTGCAACGCCTCGACGGTCCGCCATCGTTCCCCGATCGGCGCGCAGTGCGGCTCGAAGATCCGGCGCACGGTTTCGCGATCGGTCGTAATGGAGAAACTCACACGAAGAATGGTTTTTTGCGCCGCCGCCCGCAGTAAATCGATGTCGCGGAGAATCAGCGATCCGCGCGTCTGGATGACGAAAGCACGCGGAGGATGTTCCGCGACGGCTTCGAGCAGGCCGGGCATCAGGCGCGCATCCGATTCCGCGGGCTGGTAGGGATCGGTCAAGGGCGAACAATAAATCGCCTGATGCGCCCGAAGCGCGCGGCGGGCCAGCTCCGCCGCGTTGCTCTTGAACGTAGTCTGCGCGCCCCAGTGTTTCCAGTCGTCTGGACGTAATCCCGCCTGCACCCGCATGGTAGGAACGTAACAATAGCTGCATCCAAAAGTGCAGTTCCGGGCGGGCGTCAGGGAATGAGTGAAGCCGGCCTCGGCGAGAAAACCGGATACCGGACTCAGAATCGAACGGGCTTCTGCTTCAAGAATCTGAAATGGCAAAATCGTCTAACTGGGTTGTACCACTTCACGGGAGTAAAGACTCCGGTGCCCGGAGTCTTCTCCCTTCACGATCGCACTTGCGAAGCGAGTCCTCAGTGCTTGGCGCGATAGATTTTCCCGCTCGTCCGATTCAGCTGCCGGTTGACTTGCCGCTTCTCGCCCCCCGTCAAATGCCCTCCGTTCAGCTTGCGGTCGGTGCGGACTTCCCGATTGATGGCGGCTTCATTTTTTTCGAGACGGGCAGTCTGGCCCGGGCTCAGCTTTCCCGAGGCGATTCCGGACGCGATCCGGTCCTGCTGGTTTTCCAGTCGATTGTTCACTTCGTTTTTCGCCGCCGGCTGTGCAGCGGCGTTGTGTTTATCGTTGTAGATCTGGCCGCTCAGGTTGTTCTGCTGTTGATTGACGATCGTCTTTTCCTGGTTGGTCAGCTTGCCGCCGTTCAGTGAGCGGTCCGCGCGGACTTCCTGATTGACGGCGGCTTCCCTGGATTCCAGATTGGCAGTTTCGCCCGCCGTGAGTTGGCCGGACTGCACCCCCTGGGCGATGCGATCCTGCTGGTTCTCGGCCCTCTGGCCCACTTCACTGTTTTGCGCCCACGCGGCTCCTGCAAGGATCAGCGCGGCCGCCGAATCGATTAGTACGCTCTTCATAAATTCTCCCTCGCGACGTTTGCTTTTGGGGGCGTTTGAGTCGCCCCACGCCTGGCTAAACGCGACTCGAAGCGCAATGTTGCGGGGGCGACCCGTTAATTTGGGTTTATGCGACGAACGTTTGTGAATGAACCCACAATCAGGTGGTTTTATGCTGGTGCGGATGAGAGGACGATAAATGAGAGGACGATAAGCTGATGACCGCTCCGCGTTGCCTCTTCAGACTGAACGGAGACGAGCGTTCCGCTTGACCCGGCGATCCCGTACCGGTGGCTTGGCGGGAGGGCGGTGGCCTGAGCTTTGCCTAATAATGAACGGGGGAAATGGGGTAGTTTTTCACCCCATTTATTTCCTTATAAGTTATTGAAATTATTATATTTGGTGCGGATGAGAGGACTTGAACCTCCACTGAGTTGCCCCAACTAGAACCTGAAAGTGCTTGACAGGGTTTCGCGGAGTATCGCGTTTTGTGTTTTCAACGATTTCGCTGCTGCAGAATATCGCCGATTATCCCGGATTTTCGGCAACACCCTTACAAGACCCTTAACAGTTTCAGCCGAGGACGCCGTACTCTATTCTGCCGAGGATATCTTCGACTGCCTGATAGCCCTGCTCCGTGTGGGCTGCCTCAAGAGGAGTTTTGCCTTCAAGAGATGGGTTGGGCGCCTGCAGCCAGTGGAGCGCTTTCTCCAGGTTTGCGAAAACCTCACCCGCATGAACCGAGAGGGTCATTAATCGGGCGGGGGGAGGAAAATCTGCGATTTGCGACTGGCTGAATGTTTCCGCCATCTGCCTCTTTTCAGTTTAACCGTCGGTTTACTCGCTGGCTTCACTGCAGGCTCGCTCGATCAGACGGGCCGAAAGATAATATCCGTGCTTCTTCATTTCGCCCAACAGTGGACGAACTGCCGGAATCATGCCGGCCTTCTTTGCCTGAACGAGGATTCCAGCGCTCCCTTTCACTCGGAGGCTGTAAACTTGACCGGCCACGCGCCGCGCCAGCAACTCGTCGATGAGGACCAGCCCGGCCCCTCGTGCGCGAGCGACTGCGATCACCTGACTCTCCCCGCGGCCGAGGTCGACCTCCAGGAATGAATCAACCGCGATCGATGGAATCACTTCGATCCATTGGGCGGTCTTCAACTCTGCGGAACCTGCGCGCCCGAAGCCGGACTCGACGACTTCATGCCAGACCGCCTCGGGTACCAGGACGTTGTTGTATAGCGCGGGAAGAACCTGAAGCTGGCCTACGAGACTGAGAGCAATGAGCGGGTCCAGCGTTACAGACGATTGGGGATGAGTCCACTGGAAGCGGTTGTCCTCCTCACGACTCAGGTCCGACCGCACTGGGCGGCCTTCAGGAGAATTCCTCGGCCGCTCGCTCGTCCAGGTCGGTCACAGGAGTTCCGGAGTGTCCTGCGCGCAGGAGAAAATCGACCCGGTTCATGTCGCACAGGTCCGCAGCGCGGCTGGAGGACAGCCGTCCCAGTTCGAACATCTTGAGAGCCAGCAGGAACTTCGCCTCCGCCACAAACGCCTCGCGCGTCTGCCCGGAACCTATAAGCACACTTTCCGGTACCTCTACGTGTATGGTTCCCATTGTCGGCTCAACAGCTTCCCCTCCTATTATCACGCGGTTCAGCGATTGCGTGGTTTACCAAACGCGGGGAGGTTCCATTTTCGGCCTTCCCCCTGTGGTCTCATATATTCCATCCGGCTCCGACGATTTGCAAAATCGTAAATGCGCCAACGGGTTCGAACCGGTGCGCCCCCCGCAGCGACGACAGGAGCGAGGAAAAGGCATTTGGGGCGGGCCACCGCCCCAAATGCCGGGGTCGCTCCGGTATTTCCCTTGACCCTGCGCGCCGCCACAGAACGGCCGTCTGGTCCCGGCAAGTGTTTGAAATCTCGATCCAGTGGGGCCACAGGGGGGAGAAGGGAATTCATAAGCAGCATCATAAGGACACCTGCGCCGCGTCCTTATGGCGGAATCGCTCCCTAACCAGCTTGGGGAAGCCCCCGAACAGGTCGTAATTCTGGTCGGGAATTAAGGCGGAAAACGAGCAGCGTCGGTTGAGATCGGGGCTGGATTCCGGCGAAATAGCTCGCTTGATCGACTCCACTCCGTTCGCCCGCCAGAGTCCGAAAAGGTGATCGTAAAGAGCGCCGCCGAACCTCCTCCGCCCATCGCGATAGCGGTTCAATCGCTGCAAGTCAAAATCGGCTAGACCCGTCGTTTCATGTTCACGGCGATGCGCAAAATACTCGAGAACGTCGGGCAGCACGGGATCAATCGGCGCTGTTCTCGACGGAGAAATCCATCGTTTGAAAATGCTTCGGGCCCGATCGAACGAGACGGTGTCGGCAGCCAAATAGATCACGCGAGAGCGCTCCACTCGCGAAAGCAGTGGGCGGTAATCATCGAGGAACGATATGAAACCGTCGCCCGTGCCCCGGATCGGCGTAGCAGAAGTGAACCGTCGTGTCCGCCGGCAGCGTGAATATCGGCGGCTTGTCAACGAAATATCGGAATGTTGCGCGCGCCCCATTTCTGGACGCGTAGCAGCGTGTCGGCAGATGTTCCTTGGCGATCCCGAGCTGATCCGCAAACAGTGAGACGCGGCCCGTTTCCGTCGGATACCAAGTGGCGTCGGGCCTGCTCAGCGCGTAATCGAGGCCCATGAGCCGGGCCTGGATTATCTCCGGATTATGCACGCGCCGGTTCCGGTTATCGACTTCTCCCAACGCCGCGTAGATCGGCTTCGAATGGATGCGGTAGAGCCTGCGGCCATAGCGGAGGCTGAGTTCCCGAGCATGCCCCAGTCGAAGCAGCTTTGACGTGAGCACATCGTCTGGATAGCCGAAGCCGACGCCAAGATACGCACAATACTGCCGCCTTAGAAAGTATCCGGAGTGCAGCGCCGCAAGCACGAGAAAACCCGCTTCGCGTCTGTTGTAGCCAGTTCGAAAAGGAAAAATATGTCGCAGAGCTGCTACGCTCTCAACAAGAGGCCCTCTTAGTGGTCTTTGATAATTTCGAAACAGTGCAGCAGCCTCTTGACGTTTTCGCTTGGCTAAACCCAATACTCTTCACTTAACGATCCTGATAGCCGCGCAGATTTCGATGACGGGCAAGCGCTTGTAACCGCGGCGCAATGGGTAGTTGCTCATCTTTCGCTTGACCCCTCGGGGATTGCGG
>Ga0070733_10001994_pt1 | contig 14877 bp, 13 predicted proteins | sample Coa_R1_9_FD_66450 | JGI IMG/M metagenome (GOLD analysis project Ga0070733, IMG submission 66450) | Surface soil microbial communities from Centralia Pennsylvania, which are recovering from an underground coalmine fire - Coalmine... | ecosystem: Environmental > Terrestrial > Soil > Unclassified ... | reverse complement strand
GGATCCTGCCCGGCCAAAGCGTGGCGGTGACGTTCGCGCCGCGCCCGGCGTTGCAGCCGAGCAGTTCGAGCACCAGTTCGGGTTCCGGTACGGGTACGGGTACGGGCACGGGTACGGGATCGAGTTCAACCAGTACGGCGACGCAGGTGGTGCTCAACAATTTGCATAGCCTGGGCACCGGGGATTGGGCCGCGACCCTACCGGGCGCGACGGCAACGGCTATCCTGACCGACAACCGCACGCACATCATCCAGGATCCGGAGATTCGCGTTACGGACGGCGAGCGCGCGAAGCTGACCATCGGCGAAAAAGTCCCGATCGCGACCGGAAGCTTCCAGGCGGGCGTGGGCGTCGCATCGACCGGTGTGAATCCGCTGGTCAACACGCAGTTCACGTACCAGGACGTGGGCGTGACGATCGACGTGCAGCCGCGCGTCCACCCGGACGATCAAATCAGCATGAAGCTGACCGTGGACATTTCATCGCTGGCGGGCAGCTCCAACATCGGGGGCATCAACCAACCCATCATCGCGCAAAACAAGATCGAGCACGAGATTCGCTTGAAGGACGGCGAAGCCAGCATCCTGGGCGGCCTGATTACGCGAACTCAATCCGTGAATACGAACGGCATCCCGGGGCTCGCGCAGGTTCCTCTGATGAAGTATCTGTTCTCGGAAAATACCAATGACCTGCAGGACCAGGAAGTCCTGATCATCCTCACGCCACACATCGTGCGGTTCCCGATGATCACCGCGGAAGACTTGCGGTCGCTGGACACCGGATCGGATAGCAACGTGCGAGTTTACCGGGAGCAGAATGAGGCTCTCGTGCGCACCACCGGAAATCCGCAGAACGCGATTTCTTCCGGGTCACCGAATACGGCGCCGACCGCATCCAATCCCAATGCGGAGCAAAACGGGGCCGTGGCCCAGTTGCAGTTCGAACCGGCCAGCGTCACCCTGAAGGCGGGCGATACGACAACGATCGGTTTACAAGTGGCGAACGTCAAGGACCTGTACTCGATTCCGCTGCTGGTTCACTTCAATCCGGCCGTGATCCAGATTCAGGAGATTCGGAACGGCGGGTTTCTCTCCGGAGGCACGCAGGAGATCGCCATCGTGCAACGCGTCGACGCGCAGGGAGGAGAGGCCGTGGTTTCGGCGACCCGGCAGCCAAACACGCCCGGGGTCAATGGAACGGGAACGCTGCTTGGATTCGTGGTCAAGGCGATTGGTCCGGGCACGTCGAACATACAGATTCTCCAGGTAAATGCGCGAAACTCGCAACAGCAGACAATCCCCCTGGTTTCCGGCGAAGCCACGGTCCAAGTGCAATAGAGGTTTGACATGAAGTGGGGCTCATTCGAAACGAAAAGCGATTGCAGGCGAGATCGCGCGACTGCACGTCTCTCTTTGCCGCTGGATCGCGGAGCTTACACCGCGCAAGCAGGGATGACGCTGATCGAGCTGATCCTTGCGTGCGCCATTCTGATGATCCTTGCCACAGCGGCATTGCCCCTGGCTCGTGTCACGGTGATCCGGCACAAGGAAATGATGCTCCGCTACGATCTTCGCCAGATGCGGGATGCGATCGACCGGTACAAGGACGCGGCGGACCAGAACAAGATTCAGGTGCAAGCCGGGACCGAAGGATATCCGCCCGACCTGCAAACGCTGGTGGACGGCGTACCGCTCAACGGCGCTCAGGACACGAAGATTCACTTTCTGCGCGCGGTTCCGGTTGATCCGATGACCGGGAACAAAGATTGGGGAATGCGTTCGGTGCAGGACGACCCCACTACCAGCGAATGGGGCGGAACAGATGTTTTTGATGTGTTCAGCAGATCGACCGGGACGGCCCTGGATGGGACACAATATTCGGAGTGGTGATCGAGCAATGAGGTTCGGCGTTCAAATTCGGCTGCGGGTGGCGAATCGGCGGGCGCCGGCGGAGAATACCGGTGCGGCCCGCGGATTTACGCTCCTCGAACTGATGATCGTGCTGGCGATCATCGTGATCCTGGCGAGCATAGGCGTCATGCGGTACCAGGGAGCGGTTCAGGGCAGCCGGGAGGCCGTTCTTAAAACGGATTTGCGGGAGATGCGCGAAGCCATACAGAATTACACGCGCGACAAGCAAGCCGCGCCCAACTCGCTGGACGACCTCGTTTCCGAGCACTATCTCGCGAGCATTCCCGTCGATCCAATGACGCGCAGCCCCGATTGGACACCGCAAAACTGCAGCGACTTGCTGAGTCCCGATCAGACGAGCACTGGGCTTTGCGACGTGCACTCCTCTTCCGACCAAGTCTCTCCGACCGACAACACGCCGTACAGCTCATGGTGAAGGCCGGCCTGTAATCTGGCGAGTTGCCGGAACTGCCGTAGTTTTTCGTAGAGTAAAATCCTGGCGGGCAATCAAAGAGAAAAGCTAGACTGGAGTGGTTTGGAACGGGCCGCGCCTTTCCGTCGGCGAGGAACGCTCCTATCGCGCGGCGCTCCGGCAGGAGCGTCTTTGAGTTCATCCCAAGGAGAATCATCGGTGAACGGCACGACTCGTATTGAGGGGAAATCGTTTCAGCGCTGTGCGACGCTAGCGGCTTCGTTCATTCTTGCGGGAGCGATGGCTGCGGTGGTGGCCGGTTGCGGCAGCGGCTCCGGGCCGCAAGCGGCCTCGCGAAGCGACGCCAGCGCCGGCGGAGAACCCGCCGCAACCGCTTCCAACGCTGCTGCGGCACCGGCGGCGCGAGAGGACAAAGGGAAAGAATTCTTCACCCAGAGCTGCTCGAACTGTCATGGGATGAACGGACAAGGCGTGCCGCATCTTGGCGCGGACCTGCAAACCAGTAAGTTTGTCGGGAAATCGACGGATACGCAGCTGGTAAGCTTGATCGAACATGGGATTCCCGCCAACGATCCGCGCAATACGTCGCACATACCGATGCCGCCGAAGGGCGCGAACCCGTCTCTCACGAGGCAGGACATCCAGGGCATCGTGCTGTATCTCCGGGAACTGCAAAAGGAGCAAGGAAAGGCCAAATAAGAGGCGGGCCCGGCTGCTTCCGGTGGCTGGGCACCTGTCACGCTACGCGCTGTAGTTGGCCACCACGCGCACCACTTTCCCAGCCGAAGACAGCTCCATGAATTCGGCCGTGGTCCCACCGTTTTGGTTCCTGTAAAACAGCACCACGCTGCTTATGCCCCAAAGAACGTCCCGCAACTGAAAGTGGACTTGAGGATAAGCTTCGAGTCCGCGCTGAAAATAATTTCTCAGGTTCGCTTTTCCGACGACCTGCCGTCCAGTATCTCCAGCAGCCGAGCCGCCACGGGTGAGGTCAATTCGACCGCATCGTCGTAATGCGTCATGATCGATTCGAGATCGTGGGCGTTCCAATCGGCAACCCAGCGCTCGGCGAGAGTCCAGGCATCGGCTTTGGTCACGGGGCCTCCAGTCAACCTCGTTTCACGGATTACGATATTACGTAGTGCTTTCTGAGAGCTCCAACCGCCAGAAGCCCGGGCGGTTCGCAGCGGGCGCCCTACCAGCGTATCAGGCCGTCGGGATCATCCACGAGGACCACGTCATACTTCTCGAGCATGGGCATCAAAAGGTTCTCCAGTTCCCTCTTCCAGAGTTCGCCTTCATAGAATTTCGCTTTCATCGGCTCGCGCGACGCGAGGTCCGGAAAGCCGCGCATGAAAAAGAAAGTGTCGGGATCTTCGATCGAAAGAAAAGGGCCGAGAATTTTCATCCCGATTTGCGCGTGTGCGGGAACGGACTTGCGCCGAAATGCGTCGAGGAATTTGGCCCGGAGACCCGGCTTGGTCCTATACGTGCGCATTTCAACGATCACGGAGAAGCCTCCATCGAGAGAGCTACGGCAAACGTGCGTCGGATGCCGCGAAAGCGGCCGGAGTTGCGTTTGGGCGCTGCCTCATCACGTCTCGCGGGTGAGCGCGGCGAGCCGGTTGGGTTCCCATGTCTTGCTGCCGTCCTCCGAAAACGACTGCTCGAGGCGAAAAAAGTCCCGAGTGATGCCGGGCTACTCGTCGTTGAGAGAATCGGAGAATCGGAGATTCAAGAAGGAATCCGACGGCTGGGCGAAGCGCTTTGACTTGGCGGGGTTCGCACCGAAAAATAATCCGGCCGCGCGACGAGCGATGTTTCCGCGTCCTGGCGAACGCCCCGTTGACATCGCCAACCGGCGTCACACATCATGTCCGAATAGGATCGCCACATCTCGCGCAGAAAGGCAACCATGTCCCCCGTCACCAATGTGATCGTGCTGGTCGGAAGTCTTCGCACAGATTCAGTGAATCGGAAGCTCGCCAATGCGCTGATCGAATTAAACGCGACGCCGCTGAAATTCCAGATCGCGGAAATTGGCGACCTGCCTCTCTACAACCAGGACCTTGATGGGACTCCGCCGGCGGAGTGGGTTCGTTTTCGAGAGCAAGTCCGTACCGCGGACGCGGTGCTTTTCGTCACGCCCGAATACAACCGGTCGGTGCCGGGTGTGCTGAAAAATGCGATCGACGTGGCCTCGCGCCCCTACGGAAAAAGCGCGTGGGAAGGAAAGCCGGGAGCGGTGATCAGTTCTTCGCCGGGCGGAGTCGGCGGATTTGGAGCGAATCACCATTTGCGGCAGTCGATGGTATTTCTGAACGTCCCGGTGATGCAGCAACCGGAAGCGTACATCGGCGGAACAAGCGGCCTTTTCGATCCTGAAGGAAACCTGATCAACGACAGTACGCGCGAACTTTTGAGGAAGTTTGTCCAGTCGTTCGCGGCCTGGATCGAAACGAACCGGAGAAAGTAGGCTCGCGGCTCGGCCCGCGCGCGGGCCTGTTCGGCAAAGCGGAGTTTTGAAGCACAGAGACTCCCGGACTCAGTTCTTCGAGGGCGCTGCCAGATGCGCTGTTGAGGACTGTCGGATTGCATACCCGCCCCTAGAAGCTCAGCGGGGAGATTAAGGTGAACCCGGTATTCCGAATATACCCCTCGTGTTGCATACTGCCGTTCAGCTTTCAGGCTGGATGCGCCCGTTCAGGGGCCCCGCTTCGAGACTTCGTACCGGCTCACCATCCGTTATGACAGTGCGCGTCCTCATCGTCGATGACCATGAACCGGTACGCCGAGGCATTCGCTCGCTTCTGACTCGACGGTCGGATTGGCTGGTCTGCGGCGAGGCATCGGACGGAGTCGAAGCGACGGAATTGGCTCGAAAGCTGCGGCCCGACGTAATCCTCATGGACATGTCCATGCCGCGAATGAGCGGCGTCGAGGCCACGCGCATCATCCGACAAGAGGTTCCCGGAGCAGAAGTAATCATCGTAAGCCAGAACGACCCTGTCGTGATTCGTCAGCAAGCGGCGCAGATAGGGGCTCGGGGATGTGTTTCGAAAGCCACACTTGCCCGAGACCTGCTCCCTGCAATCCTCAAAATAGTGGGTGGTGCAGAAAAGCAGGAATGGGAAGCAACGTTCGCGCAGGAACCGAGCGAAGAAGCCTGGCTGTTCGGAGGCGGGGACCTGGGGCATCTGATGCGTCAGCATGACTGGTCGGCGACTCCGCTCGGCCCGATTCGGGACTGGCCGCAGAGCCTCAGGACCGCGGTCAACCTCATGCTGAACTCCCAACACCCGATGTGGATTGGTTGGGGAGCGGAGATGACATTTCTCTACAACGATGCGTACATCTCCGTGTTGAGTCTGGCGAAACACCCCGGCTCACTGGGCCGGCCCGCGCGTGAGGTCTGGGCGGAGATATGGGATGTTTGCGGCCCGCTCGCGGACAAAGTGTTCGCAAAGGCTGAAGCCTCCTTTGCGAACGACGTGCGGCTGTTTATGAGCCGCGGCGAGTACCTGGAAGAAACGTACTATTCCTTTTCCTACAGTCCCATTTACGACGAATCGGGCAAGGTTGGCGGCCTCTTCTGCCCGAGCACGGAAACGACTGCGCGGGTTCTGCATGCGCGGCGGTTGCGGACACTCTCCGAGCTGTCCGTGAGGGCTTTGACCGAGAAGTCCATCGAAGCGGCCTGTGCATCCTGCATTGAGACGATTTCTCAGAATCCCGATGACGTCCCCTTCTCTCTGCTTTACCTGCTCGACGCGCAAGGGGACTTCGCGACTCTGGAAGGAACCACCCATCTGCCCGAGGGCGTTGATCGTGTGAGTCCACTGACCATTCCGCTGGGAGGCGAGGGCTCGCGCACGCAACTCTGGCCGATACGCGAAACCATCGAAACATCACAATCGCGTCTAGTGCCTCTGAAAGGCGTCGATTCCCTTCCCCTGGGGCTCGCGAACGAGCCACTGAGCGAGGCCCTCGTGCTGCCGGTTACTTCAGCCGGCCAGCTTCGTCCCGCCGGCGTGCTGATTGCGGGCGTCAATCCGACCAGAAAACTCGACCGGGAGTACGGCACCTTTTTCTCGTTGATCGCAGATCAAGTTGCGACTGCCATCCAGAATGCTACGGCGCTCGAGCAGGAAAAGAAGCGTGCCGACGCACTGGCTGAAATCGACCGGGCGAAAACGGTATTTTTCAGCAACGTGAGTCACGAGTTCCGCACCCCTCTGACGCTGATGCTGGGGCCGTTAGAAGACCTGCTTTCCGATGCGGACCGATTGGCTCCCGAGCAACGAGAACAGCTGGACGTGGCGCACCGGAATTCTTTGCGCCTGCTGAAACTCGTCAACACGCTGCTGGACTTCTCCCGATTGGAAGCCGGACGCATGCAGGCGAATCGCGAACCCACCGACCTGGCGAGCGTCACAGCGGAGCTGGCCAGCGTCTTCCGTTCGGCAATCGAGCGCGCCGGCCTGGAGCTCGTCATTCATTGCCCGCCGCTCGAAGAGCCGGCCTACGTTGACCTCGAGATGTGGGAGAAGATCGTCTTGAATCTTCTCTCGAACGCTTTCAAATTCACGTTCGAAGGGAAGATTGAGGTTTCGCTGCAAAGGAAAGGCGCTTTTGCGGAGCTCTCCGTCCGAGACACAGGGACTGGAATTCCAGCGGAAGAGTTGCCGCACCTGTTCGAACGCTTCCACCGTGTGAAGAGTGCCCGAGGGCGCACTTTCGAAGGCAGCGGCATCGGGCTTGCGCTTGTGCAGGAGCTGGCGCAGATCCACGGCGGAACAGTTCGCGTTGAGAGCGAACCGGGACGCGGCAGCACGTTCACCGTCGCGATTCCGCTCGGCAAGGACCATTCGCGAGCGGAGCGCGTCGGCAGCCAGCGCGACAGGGCCCCGACGGCGTCGCGCCGGGACGCATATGTGCACGAGGCGGTGCACTGGATGCTGGGCGACGCGGGCGCTTCTCACGATGCGCCTGTGCCGGCGAGCTTTGCGTCGACGAGTCGCGAAACCCTCCCAACGGGCGCCAAACCCAGGATCCTGCTTGTCGACGACAACGCCGACATGCGCGCTTACGTCATGCGCTTGCTGGCAGTGCAATATGAGGTGGAGGTGGTCGGAGATGGTGCAGCCGCTCTCGGAGCAGCCCGCCGGCGGCGCCCCGATCTCGTTTTGACCGACGTGATGTTGCCGAAGCTCGATGGGTTCGGCCTGTTGCGCGAAATACGAGCCGATGAGGCGCTGCGAAGGATTCCCATCATCCTGTTGACGGCCCGGGCCGGGGAAGAACCCCGGCTCGAAGGATTCCAGGCTGGCGCCGATGACTACCTCACAAAGCCGTTCACAGCTCGCGAGTTGCTCACGCGTGTCGCCACGCACATCAGGATCGCAACAGTCCGGCGCGAGAGCGCGGAGCGCGAAGCCAGCGCACAGCTTGCAGCGGCCCGCGAAGTCGAGCGTAGCGACGAACGTCTGCGTTTGGCTCAGACCGCTGCCCACCTGGGAACGTGGGAATGGGATCCCACAAGCGGCGCGACCGGCCTTTCGCCCGAGCTCCATCGGCTCTTTGGGACCGATCCGGACGATCCTCAACATGTCGAGAAATGGCGTTTGCGTGTCGCCCCGGACGATTTGTCACGGGTACGACAGCTCATGGAACAGGGGTTCAAGGCTGGCGAAATGGATTTCGAGTACCGCTATATTCACCCCGAGCTTGGGCCGCGCTGGTTTTACTGCAAAGGCCGCCGCCTCAATAACGAATCGCCCATGTTCGGCGTCGTTCTGGACATAACCGAACGCAAAAAGACGGAGGAAGCGCTTCGCGACAGCGAGCAGCGTCTGCGCGCCATCGTGGAAACCACACCGGAATGCGTGAAGCTCGTCGGTGCGGACGGCACGTTGCTGCACATGAACGAAGTGGGGCTGGCCATGGTTGGCGCGGACCGCGCTGACAAGGTCGTGGGCAAGAGCGTGTATGACCTGATCGCGCCGGAGGACCGCGAGCGTTTTCGGGCCTTCAACGAAGGGATTTGCCAGGGGGGGAAAGGGTCTATCGAATTTGACATCGTGGGGTTGAACGGGGCGCGCCGGCGCGTCGAAACCCACGCCGCACCGCTGCGTCAGCCGGACGGCCGTTCTATACAATTGGCGGTAACCCGCGACGTCACGCAGCGCAAGCTCGCCGACCGCGCGACCGCCTTGCTCGCGGCGATCGTAAATTCCTCCGACGACGCCATCATCAGCAAGAATCTGGACGGCATCATCACAAGCTGGAACAAGGGAGCCGAGCGAATTTTCGGCTACACAGCGGAAGAAGCCGTTCATCGGCACATCAGCCTGATCATTCCCCCTGACCGGCTGCAAGAGGAGGCCGATATCCTCGCCCGCCTCCGTCGCGGCGAGCGCATCGACCATTTCGAGACGATCCGCAGGCGAAAGGACGGAGCGCTTCTCAACATTTCGGTAACGATTTCACCGGTAAAAGACGCCGCTGGCCGCGTCACCGGCGCCTCCAAAGTAGCGAGGGACATAACCGAGCGGAAGCGGGCCGAAGAGGCGCTGCGGCAAAGTGAGGACCGGTTCCGAACGCTCTCCGAACGGCTTGATTCGGAAGTGCGCGCCCGCACGAGAGAACTGGAAGAGCGGAACGCCGACGTCGTCAGGCAGTCCGAGCGTCTCCGGGAACTCTCCTGGCGGCTTCTGCGGACGCAGGACGAAGAACGCCGGCACATTGCGCGCGAACTGCACGACAGCGCGGGGCAAACGCTTGCGGTCCTGGGAATGAACCTCTCCACTATCGTGCAGATCGCGAAGGAGAAGGCACCCGATCTGGTGCAATCGGCGCAAGAGACGCAGGAGCTGGCGCAGCAATTGACGAAAGAGATCCGGACGACCTCTTACCTGCTGCATCCACCGCTGCTTGACGAAAATGGGCTCCCCGCCGCTCTTTCCTGGTACATTCGCGGGCTCACAGAACGCAGCGACTTCGATATCGCGTTCACCATTTCCGAAGAGTTTGGAAGGCTGTCACGCGGCATGGAACTGGTCATTTTCCGCCTCGTACAGGAATGCTTGACGAACGTTCACCGTCACTCCGGGAGCAAGAGCGCGGCAATCCATATCGTGCGCGAACCCGACAGAATCCTGGTTGAAGTCCGGGACCGCGGCAAAGGCATCCCTCCGGAAAAACTGGCCGAAATTCAGTCAAGCGGCTCGGGAGTGGGAATCAGCGGAATGCGAGAGCGCCTGCGGCAATTTCACGGGGAAATGATCATCCAGTCGACCGCCGGCGGCACAACTGTCCTTGTGACGATTCCGGTCCCCACCGAAGAGCCCGGAATTCCGCAAGGCGCGCGGCAGACCCTCAAGCCCGCCGTGTAAGACGTCGACCGTTTGACCCGCAGCATGCTCATCGGCTATGATGACGCTGCGGGGTGGAGCAGCCTGGTAGCTCGTCGGGCTCATAACCCGGAGGTCGTTGGTTCAAATCCAACCCCCGCAACCATTCTTTCCCACTTTCCGCTTCCTTTCCCTAAGCCCGTCTCGCTGGACTTCCTCGCGTGCGCCGCTGCGCGGCTGGGTCCGGAGGCCGTTGCATCACATCGAATCGTTGCAGGATCTGGGCCGCCAGGCATAGGCCGTGAGTAGAATCAATGCTAGTCCAACTCGCAGATAGGAGTGAACGCTCGCACCCTTATGCCGGAGACACTGCAGTGGATCATCCTTGCGTTCGCCGCTTTGTTCGCCTCAACCTTGGCGGCAGTCGCAGGATTCGGTGGCGCAGCCGTTCTGCTTCCCGTGCTGGTTGCGGCATTTGGGGTCCGCGATGCGATTCCGATTCTCACGGTTGCGCAGTTGATCGGGAACGGCAGCCGGGTCTGGTTCAATCGCCGAGAAGTGAACTGGCAAGTGGTCGGTTGGTTTGCTCTTGGTGGTGTGCCGATGGCGCTGCTCGGCGGCTACCTGTTTGCTCAGGCGCCTCTGTCGGCGCTGACCAGGCTGCTCGGCGCGTTTCTGCTCTTCGTGGTGGTGTGGCGGCACATCCGCCCGAAACGGCCGAAGCCTTTTTCCGTTGTTGCGTTTGCGGGAATCGGCGCCGGAGCAAGCTTTCTCTCCGCTCTTCTTGGCAGTGTCGGACCGGTCATGGCGCCATTTTTCCTGGCGTACGGTCTGCTCAAGGGCGCGTACATTGGAACCGAGGCGCTTTCGACGGTGGTCATGCACATCGCGAAATTGGTGGCTTATCGTCAGACAGCCGTACTGACACGCTCGGGCGTATTTGCCGGCCTCGCCCTTGGACCGATTATGGTTTTGGGATCATTTCTCGGTAAGCAAATCGTGGATCGGCTCCCGGAGAAGGTATTCGTGGCGATCATCGAAGCTGTACTGATCGTGGCGGGCGTCACCTTCCTCGTCCGCGGATGATGCGTCTGCGGCGAACGCATGGCGTGCTGGGTCGCGGCACGAATTGCGCCGCCGGATCGATGCTCCCGTGAAGAATGGTTGTGCTGTTGGCGGGCAACAACCTTGAACGACGGAGAGCGCGCGTGCTACCCTGCGAATGTCTCCAAAAGGCTGGTGTGGCGGAACTGGCAGACGCGCCGGACTCAAAATCCGGTGGCCGCAAGGCCGTGTGGGTTCGATTCCCTCCACCAGCACCAAACTGATTCCCGGCTGACAACAAGTCCGCATTTTATCAGGCGGAGCGGCGCAGCGGACAGAATCAAGCGCGGCGGACACGAGTCTTCGCGCCGGTTACCATGGCAGGATCAAACCAGCTCGGCGATCCATGAGTCCAGAGTCGCCATCTGGTCCGCGGCGATATCGAGAAACGCGACACCCATTCCCATCGCTTCCTGAACGTAGATGATTTTGGCGGTAGTGGTGAACGTCCCGCTGTCGCGCGAAATCGTAAGTTGAACGAAGGTGCCGACAGGGAGCGTATTCAGGACGTCTACGTAGCATCCTTTGCGGCTTATCTCGGAAATGCGGCCAGAAAGCCGCAATTCACTGGCGGATTCGACAACCTCGACCGTCGCGATCAACGGATAGCGCGGTACAGTGCGACGGTTCGCATACGAGCCTTCCGCGGAAGGCTTGAAGGAGTTCGAAGCGTTCATGGTCGGCTCCGATTTATGCTCAGCTTGGCATACTCCTGCCGTCGATTGCCAAACGATCGGAACCGTGTGACACGAAAAACGAAACCTGTTGACGATTCCGGACCTTCAGCCCGCATGTTTACGTAATGGTTATCACTGGGGTCGACGGTCTCGCCGAGCGTAAAGGAAGCAAGCAACGTGCCGCTTTCGAGCAGCTCGACCTCCGCGCGCTCGCTGCGGCGAGTTCTTTTCAGATCGAATCCGCTCTACAATTAGATTGCCGGACCGCATGAAGCGGCGGCTGCCGCCGTTCGCGATAGGCGCGGAAACGCGCCGCAATGCTTCGTATACCAAGCAAGCCTGCCGACTGGCAGGTAGGGAACCTCCAGAAAACGCAGGCGACGATTGATTCCATCGGCATAAAGCTCTAATCTCGGCCCGGCAGAAACGCGGGATGACTGTAGTGTACCGTAACGGAACTGGTCAGAAGCCTGCTGCGGATGTACCGTTGCCGGCGGGCGAACAGCTTCGCAAACTTCGTACCCGGCGCGGCGTCACAACGCGGGAAGTCGAGGAATACAGCCGCACGATCGCTGACGATCACAGCAACGAGGAATTTTACATTTCGAATGCCTGGCTGACGCAGATCGAGAACAAGAATTCGGTTCCCAGTATTTATAAACTATTCAGCCTTAGTGTCATCTATCGCATCCGGTTCGCTGACCTGCTCCGCATATTTGGAGTGGATTTGAGCGCCAGTTCCCAATTTCGGACGGCGTTTCCGCTGCAGAGCACGCACTTGGTGACACTCGAGGTTCCTGATCCGGAGACCCCGATTACCTTCCCAGTCCGTTTCGACAGGGGCTTCGACGTGGGGCAGACAAGCCTGATTTCCCGCATGGTCGAGATTTGGGGCGAAGTGCCGATCGCCCTCATTCAGAAACTCGACGTCCGGCACTGCCAGTACGGATATATCGGCCTGGGGGACTACAACATGTATCCGCTCCTGCGGCCCGGCTCCTTTGTCCAGGTGGATAGTCAAGCCCGCCGCTGTCAGGCGGCGGACTGGCGCACGGAGTTCGACCGCCCGATTTATTTCATTGAACTCAGGGACAGTTACGCGTGCTCCTGGTGCGAAGTGCGTGGATCCCAGATCACGTTGATTCCACACCCCTTGTCGGCGTGCCGCATCCGTCAATTCGCTTATCCGGACGACGCGGAAATTGTCGGGCAGGTCACTGCTGTGGCTATGCGACTTCTCGCGAACGCCGAGGAGTCGCCAGCCGATCCTCCACGATCGCCAAAGCAACCCTGAAGTTCGAGAACAGGAAGTCAGCGGAGAACGCCTCCGACACCCGCGGGACAGCCACACGATAGGGTTCCAATTCCTTCCAGGTGGACAGGAAATCGCGAGGCGGAGTGTGCGAGGAATCTATGTAGGCTTCCATTTGGTTCACCAGCTCCTCGAGCGGACACAAAAGAAGCTCGCGGTACGCTTCCCGGTGACAATCAGCCAGCGCCTCGCAGGCGACCTCCGGCGAGTAGCGGGACGCCAGTCCTTCGTGGTGATAGAGGCCCGTGTTGTAATCCCGCATGGAAGAAAGATAAATAAATCGGTCCAGGACCCTCGGAATCTTAGCGAGCGTGCGCAGACGGACGTCCTGCGCCGCTTTTTGGACCTCCTGGCTCTTGGTGATCGGACCCACTCACTTTCCCCTTATATCGCGGCGCTATCGCCCGCGGAATCGTTTCTCACCGGGCCGGTTTTTGCCGGGCCCAAGAATGCCAGACACCGCTGCGAGACAGCACAGACCTCGCCCGCCACCCCAACCGCCTTTCGCACCATTCTCGGCGCCGCGTATGGCCCGCGAAAATAGAATACGATCTGCAGTATCCGGCAAGCAATTAACAAACTGGCGAAGTCGAACGCCAAAGCGATCTCCGTGCGCGCGTCGAGCCGAGCATAAATCCGGGATTGTCCGGAATGGAAGTGCTTCAGGCTAAGCACCTGCTTTCGCACGTGCGCCACCCACCGGAGCGCCACGCGCTTCCGTTCGCTCAAAAAGAGCGCTTCGACTGCAGGTGCGCCGACGGAATTGACAAATTCCAGATCTTCGCGAGCGAAGACGCGCACGATCAATTCCGGCGGCAAAAGGCCTGTTTGCAGGGAGTTGAGCGCTTGGCGTGCCTGCACAAGAACCTCCGCGCCTCCCTCCGGCCGTACATTCTTCCTTCCCGCGAAAAGATACAAAAGGACCAGGAATCCGGCTCCGAGGATAAGAAACAGAATCACCTGAATCATGGGCGGGCCGCCTTTCCGAGATGGCCACGCATCCCGGCCAGGGCCCCCTTCGTCCAATTGGCGAGGGTGTCGTAGTCGTCGGCCAATTGCGTGGGCTGCTCGGGCACTGGATTCGGCTCGTAGGACCACAGGAAGACCACCCAAATCAGCAGCGAAGCGAAAAAGGAATAAGAGCGCAGGACGGAGAACGCCGCCTGAAATGACATTCCGGCATAGGAGCGGAAGGCGTCGCCAATGACCACCGTTGCCACGCAGAAACCATAACCGAGCACGATCCCCTTCAGGTTCCTGCCTGCCTCGATGCGGTAATAGAGCAGCAGGCCGATGATTAAGCTCAGCAGCACAAGCTCGGCTGTACGCAGATCCCTCTGTACCTCGACGGCGGTGAGCGGAAACCGGACGCTGCGTTGCAACAGAAACTCGCCGCTGGTAATAGCAACGATCGCGGTAAAGATCGTAAGAGCCGCATTTCTGGCGAGTTTCTTCGGCCCGTCGTACGAATCGAGGGCCCGTTCGAGAATCTCCAAAACCACCGCGTACCCTGCGATCACGCAGATGAACTCCTTCGCCCAGTAGAAACGCTGGTAAGTCCGCGCGCTCGCCATCTTGTACACCGGCCAGAGAGCGGCATCGCTGACGAGGATGCACGCTATATAGACGCAGAATCGCGGATAGGTTCGAAGAATAGGGCTTTTCACGGATCGGAACAGAATGAGCGATTCCAGCCCGATGCCAGCCGCCCACAGTGCATAAGTAGCCATCGCGTGCACGCTAATTGGACGCAGATGGTAACACAAAAGGCAATTGTGCACATGTATTTTCTCTCCAGCGGCAAGGTGCGTCTGGTCCGGACTAAGGCCCGAAGGTCCCCGCCGGGAGCGCGGTGTTCATCCAGGTCTGAGGGGAGGGGCCGCAACCCACTCCCCTGGACCTTCCTTGGCCGGCCCCAGCTTACCCCGCAATCAGAGAGAGCATTGGGGGAGGGGCCGGAGTCGGTGCCACGCCGTCGGCAAGATAGACAGCGCTCATCGGAGGGGGCGCCGGCGTGGGAGCGACACCATCGGCAAAGTACGTGGAACCTGACGGTACGGCAACCACGGAAGCGACCATAGGCGGAGGC
>Ga0070733_10001992_pt1 | contig 14888 bp, 17 predicted proteins | sample Coa_R1_9_FD_66450 | JGI IMG/M metagenome (GOLD analysis project Ga0070733, IMG submission 66450) | Surface soil microbial communities from Centralia Pennsylvania, which are recovering from an underground coalmine fire - Coalmine... | ecosystem: Environmental > Terrestrial > Soil > Unclassified ... | reverse complement strand
CAAGTCGGAAGCGGCCTGCCCAAGCGAAATCCCGCGCTCTTCGGCGTATTTTTTGATCACCGACAGAGCCTCATCCTCGATGTTCAAGGTCGTTCTCATTTGATGCTACTGTAGCACGTATTGCGCATCATATTTTTTTCTGAACGATGCGGATGCGATACCGTCTGCAGCATCGGGCCTGCACATTACGACGTAATCGTCACCGTGCGTCCGGCAACGAGCGATCACCGGCATACGGTACCTCAGCGAGGCCGTAATCTCCTCAGCGTCGACGCAGTCCGGACGGCCAGCATGCCGAACTTCACCGCAATCGCACTTTCGATATGGGTGTTGGGATCGGCATTGATCGCGTTTCGGCTTCTGGTGAGTGCGGTGCAATTTCGCCGCGTCGTTCGCCACTCACACGCTGTGGAAACCGCGTGGCCGATCTCCATCCTGGCCAGCGCGCACATTCCCGGACCTGATGACAGGCATCCTTCGTCCGGTGATTCTGCTTCCCGAGGATGCGTCCAACTGGACGCCTTCACGCCGGCGCGCGGTTCTTGCACATGAACTCGCTCATGTCCGCCGCCACGATCCGGCGATTCTTCTCGCGGCGCATCTGGCGACAATCGTCTACTGGTTTCATCCGCTTTGCTGGTTGGCCGCCGTCCGCCTGCGCATCGAAAGCGAACGCGCCTGCGACGACGCCGCGCTTCGCATCGGACTTCTGCCCTCAGGCTACGCCGGGCATCTGCTCGACCTGGCCCGGATGTTCAACCCTCAACCCGCCATCCCCACGGCCACAACCTCTCATCTGGAGTCCCGCGTGAAATCCATCCTCGATCTCCGGTAGCAGGTATTCAACGGTGCAGGTAGCGCGCGAGGAATTCATCCGCCGCGCGATAGGCCGCCAGCCAGTCGGCGTGCACCAGGAAATCGTGGATCTCATCGGGAAAGATCAACTGCTCGAAGGGCACGCCCTGCTTGCGCAACGCTTCTACCAATTGCACGGTCTGGGCGAATGTCACGGTCCGGTCGTCATCGCCGTGAATGAGCAGAACCGGCGATTTCCACGTGCTCACCGATGCCAGCGGCGACGACAGGAACGCCACCCGCTCGATCTCACGCCGTTTCTCGCGATCCCGTGCCGGAGCTGTGCTCGTGATCTCCAGATTCCAATCGTGAACGCCGTGCAGATCCACTCCGGCAGCGAAAATATTCGACGCGCGCGCCAGCGCCAGCGCCGTCAAATAGCCGCCGTAGGAACCGCCCCAAACGCCGATGCGAGCCGGGTCGACGTCGGTCCGGCTGCGCAGGTAAATGCCCGCGGCGAGAACATCGTTGAACTCACTCGCGCCCGTCGCGCCGTAGTGCGGAGCCTCGCGGAAATCGGTTCCGTACCCAGTCCCGCTCCGGTAATTGACCGAAAGCACGATGTATCCTTTGCTTGCCAGATACTGGTTGAATCCATATGCCTGGTTGTAATACTGCATGTAGTGCCAGCCGAGCAGCATCTGACGCCGCGACCCGCCATGAAAGAACACGATGGCGGGATGCTTTCCGGCAGGTGCGTCCGCCGGCAGGAACAATTGTCCGTGCACGCGTAAGCCGTCGGCAGCCGTGAAAATCGCCGGCTGCGGCTCGACGAGAGATGGTGACGGGAAGTCAGCCGGAATGGTGGATGGCGTCACATCGCGAACACTACCGCCTTCGAGGATGGCGGCGCGCGCCGGCATCCTCGCGTCTGCACGAAATACGGCGACGCGGCCATCGCCCAGCGCCGCCGGCGACCACTCGATGCCTGTGCCGGAGGTGAGGCGATCGGGCGCTTTGCCATCGAAAGAAACCCGCCAGAGGTGCCGGCGCTCGGCGTCATCCTGATTGGAAGAAAAGACCGCCGATTTGCGATCCGCCGACGGCGCGACCTCTTCTATCTCGAAAGCGCCTGGCGTGAGCAAAGCCGGAATGGGGTTTTTCGCCGACGGTGAAATCGAGTAGAGGTGGAGCCAGCCGTCGCGCTCCCAGGGAAATACCAGGTGGTCGCCCGCCATCCAGAGCAACTGACTTTCCGCCGTCATGGGCCAGAATACGCTGCCGCGGCCTTCGGACGCGCGCCAGATTTCGCGCCCGTGTTCCGACTGCGCATCGGCCACGCGAATCGACCACGGCTGCCCCGTGCGCCTGGCGCCGAATTCGAATTCGCCCGAAGCGGGAATGCGAACGAACGCGATCTGCCTGCCATCCGGCGACCAGACCGGCGATCGGTCGGTATCGACGCTGGGATCGAGAAAGTGCAGCGACTTGCCGCGCGCGTCGTAGACGGCGATCAAAGAGTGATCGCCGCGACTGCTCACAAACGCCAGCCGACTGCCATCGGGCGACCATACGATATTGCTCGCAGTTCCCCGCGCCTGGATCAATTGCGCGGATTTGGACCAGATCCTGCCGCCTGAAATCCAAACGACTGTGAGTCCATCCGGGGAAACGGCAGGCGAATGGCCATCAGCCACCTTCGCGGGTTCAATGGACATTCCCGCAGTCCAGATTTCCTGCCGCGTCCCTGCGGGATCGCTGCGCGGGTTCGGCACTTCACCACGTTCATTCGGATCACTGCCGCGCGTAAAAAACAAACGGCTGCTATCCGGACTCCAGGCGATCTCACTGATTTCCTGCCCATCGTCGGCGGTGAATCTGGTTATCTGCACCGCCTGATAGCCGGGCGCGCGCGCCAGTCGTATATTTCGGACACCGGCGGCATTTTCGACCCACGCGAATGCGTCGCCTTTGGGGGATGCCGTGAGGCCGTCCGGAAATGGAGCGCTGAGCGCTTGGGCAATGGTGAACGGCGCGGTGAACGCCGGCGCCGCCGGAACGCGAACCGAGACGGAAAGCACGAGAATGGCAACGATCCAGCGGAAACGCATCCGTTGTTTATGGTACATTTTTGATTCATTGAAGGCGCTCACCCAGAATGACTCGGCATTGTTGTGCGGCCGCGCGGATGCAGTCCGTGAGATTGTCGACAACTGCCGCGCCGAGCGTCTGACTGTAGTGACTGGCGAGCCCGGCATGGGAGTCACGTCCCTGCTGCAGGCCGGAGCCGCGCCGGCGCTGCGGCGCAGGGGCTTTATCGTTGCCGTTTTCAGCGACTGGCAGGGACGATTTTTTGCCACCGCTCTAAAGGAAGCGGTGGCGGAAGCCGTGCGACAAGCGGCCGACGAGCATTTTCTCGCGCAGGGCGAGCCGCTCGACGAGCTGCTGCAACGGATTCGCGCGGCCACCGGGAAGTCCGCCATCGTTCTCCTCGATCAATTCGAGGACTACATTCGCTGCCATTCGAATACCGTGATATCGGATAACTTCGACGCGGAGCTTGCGCACGCCATCGCCACCCGCAAAGGTATGTTCGTAATCGGACTGCAGGAGTACGCGATACCCGCCTTCGAGCGTTTGGGGCAGCACATCCCCAACCTGCGGGGTTTTCAGATTCAGCTTCCGCCGTTAAGAGTCGAGGACGCCAGAGAAGCGGTGGTGTCGGAAGGGCGCGCAATCGACCTCCAAGTGGAACCGGCGGCCCTCGACGCGTTAACATCCGCGCCCGTGACCCTTGTTCCCGCCGCCGTTCCCGGAAAGCCCGCATCTGAAGAGAAGGGAGTGCATCCGTTTTTTCTGAAGGTCGCAACGGGAGTGCTTCTGGATGCGGAGACGCGTTTGAAATCGCCCGTCATGCGAGCGACGACTATCGAGGCGCGGGGCGGCGTGGACCGTGTGGTGCTGGAGTCGCTCGATGGCGCGATCGCCGAGCTTGGCTCCACTCAGGTCGATTTGCTCTTCCGCTGGTGCACCATTCTGATCTCACCTGAAAAACATCGGCTCTCTGTCACGGAGAAGGGGCTCAACGACTACGCCGGAAAATGGAGCCGGTTCGCGCCGCGGCTTCTGGAATTGCTCACAGGCTCGGGCGTCCTGCGATCGATAGAGACTCCGGAAGCTATTCGCTACGAAATTTCGAGGGACTGCTTCGCGCCGATTCTGCGCGACTGGTGGGAAAGGCGGGAAGCGGCGCTGGTAGCCCGGCGGCGCGCGGTGTTTCGCGTCACGTCGATTTCCGTCGCGGTGTCTTCAATCGTTCTGATGTACGTGGTTTGGATTATATTCGGCTCGAAGTAAGGCGCAGGCGCCCGCATCCGTCTACATTTTGTAGCGGCCGAGATCCTCGTCGCCCAGGTTCTCCAGCCAACGCCGAAGCTCCTGATTGGTGCTCACCTTTTCGGCGACATTGCTCGCGAGTTTGGAGGATTTCAGGACCGAATCGTCGACGAAAATAGGGCAGTCCAGCCGCAGCGCCAGAGCCAGCGCATCGCTCGGGCGCGAGTCGACCGAGATCAATTCACCGTTCCGCTGCACCCAAATCACGGCGAAAAAGGTATCGTCCTTCAGTTCGTTGACTACAACCTTCTGAATACCTGCTTCGAGTCCGACCAGAAGTGTCTTGATGAGATCGTGCGTCATCGGCCGGGGCGTGGAAACTTTTTCGATTTCGAGCGCGATCGCGTTCGCCTCGTAGATCCCCACCCAGATCGGCAGAACATGCGCGCTGCAGACGTCTTTCAAGATGACAATCGGCATGTTCGTAACCGGATCCATCATCAGCCCGCGGATCTTCATCTCGACTTCCATGTTTTTATTACATCACAGCGGCGGAAAAGCCAAAGAGAGGCCCTCAGTTCACCATTTCGCCGGCCAGCGAATTGGGTCCGCCGCGCGATACGCGAACGTGCACGTACTTGCCGAGGAGATCGTTTGCACGCGCCGGTCCGGTGGGCGTGAAATTCAAGGTCCGGTTCCGCGACGTCCTGCCGGCGCACAATCCGAGCGCGGCATGAAAGCCTTCCACGTTGACCTCTTCGACGGCGCCGATCAAAGCGGCGTTCTGGCGGATCTGGATGGCGCGCTGCTTTTCCTGCACGATGGTGAGACGCCGGGCCTTCTCTTCTTCCGGAATGTGATCGCACATCTGAAGGGCCGCGGTATTCGGGCGGGGCGAGTATTTGAAGCTGAAGATCGAATCGTATTGGACTTCGTCGAGCAGGTTGAGAGTCTCTTCGAAATCCTTCTCCGTCTCGCCCGGGAAGCCGACGATGATGTCTGAGGTAATGGCGATGGCGCGCCGCGCGTTCTTCATCCACGAAATCCGCTCCATGTACTGGTCGCGGGTATAGAGGCGCCGCATGCTTTCGAGCACGCGGGACGATCCCGACTGCACGGGCAGGTGCACGTGATTGCACAGATTCTGGTTGGAATCGATCGCATCGATGATCGGTTTCACGAAATCGCGGGGGTGCGACGTGGTGAAACGAACGCGCCGAATACCGTCGACCGTGCCCACGCGATCGAGCAGCGTGGCGAAGTCCCAACCGGCGGACGACGGATCGCGGTAGCTGTTGACGTTCTGCCCCAACAGCTGTATTTCGGTGTAGCCGGCGTCGGCGAGGCGCTTCGCTTCTTCCATCACGCTCGCGCTGGTGCGGCTGCGTTCAGGCCCGCGGGTGAACGGCACCACGCAGTAAGAGCAGCTCTTGTCGCACCCCTCGATGATCGTGATATAGGCGCGGTGAGGATTGTCGCGGCGCGTGAAAGGCGTGTCGAAAGCCTCGTCGATATCCAGGCTCAGACCCGTGACACGTTTGTTGCCGGCTTCAAGCTGCACCAGCATTTCCGGTAATTTCGTATAGCTCGCCGAACCCGCCACCAGACTGACGTGCGGGGCGCGGTCGAAAATCTTCGCGCCTTCCTGCTGGGCCACGCAGCCGATTACAGCGAAGACTTTCCCCTTGCCGGCATCGCGCTTGAAGTGCTGCAGACGATTGAAAACCTTCTGCTCGGCTTTATCGCGGATGCTGCAGGTGTTGTAGAAAACGTAATGGGCGGCTTCCACGGTATCGACCTGGGTATAGCCCTCGTGGAGCAGCGTGCCGACGACCTTTTCGGAATCGTGCGCATTCATCTGGCAGCCAAATGTCTCGATGTAAAAGGTTTTCTCCACTTCCCTTCAGGATAGTATGTGTCGCGATTTCGTTCGTTGGCTCCGAATTGCCGACATGCAAACTGAAACCTGATGGCGGTGGCAATCGATTTCCCGAGGTCGTTGAAGTCTGAGGGGAGAAGAAGGCTCGCCAGCGCCTGATTGACGAGCCTCACGTCGTCAGGCTGACAGCTTGGGTTCGGCAGATTCGTCAGGTACCGGCTACGAGAATGAGATTCCCTTCTTTGATCCCCTTGACGGGGGCATAGCCGCCAGCTGCTTGTACCTCCTGGGAGGCGCCGGGAGGTCGCGCGGCTTCCTTATTTCCAGCAATTGCTCCAGTTGCTACCTGCATTACGAATCGCCGTCATCATGGAGCAGAAGCCACTCTTCGCCGAGAAACACATAGCCGCATCCCGCCCCCGTGTTGAAATCGTCCGGTCGCCCCACCCGAGCCCGCTCTACGTAAACCACCGGCCCGGCAACCGCGAGAAGATCCTCGGAGTGCTGCGCGGCGTTGCGCGAAACTTGCAGCATGGCGCTCGCGATGCGGGATAATATAGGGCGAGATAGGCAGATGGACAAGGATCGGATCAGAGCGAAAATACTCGCCCAGGAGGAATATCTCAAGGCCTCCGGTATCCGGCATCTGACGCTCTTCGGCTCAAAGGCGCGCGGCGACGATACCACGAAATCCGATGTGGACCTTTTGGCGGATTACGATCGGGGCAGGAGACTCACGCTATTCGATAAAGCTGGTCTTGAAGTGGAACTCGCCGCCGTGCTTATGGCCCCCGTGGATCTGTGCGACAGGGAGATGCTGGAGGGGCCGGTGAGGCTACGGGCGGAGCGAGAAGCCGTCCTTGTCTTTTAGAGATTCCCGCCTCCTGCCGGGCCATATATTGGACGCCATCGGGCTGATAGAGGACTTCACCTCGGGCATGGATTTCGAGGCGTTCCGTTCCATCCGATGGCGATGGCCGCGGTGGAACGCAACGGGAAACCATCTGCGGCACGCCTACGAGAAAGTTGACTTGAATCGGTATGGTATACGGTCACCGACGATCTGCCGCCGCTCAAGGCCGCTGTACTTCGTGCACTGGCTCAGCCCCCGGCAGACTAATGTGCCTCTGAAGTTCAAATAGTAAATTCAAGCGGAAGGACATGCGGCCACAGCCGCGTTTTTCCCGATACTCGAACAGGCGCAGCTATCGCGGCGCGTCCTCTCGGCCCGTTGAATTAGTCGACGAACGATCCGGCGTTACAATATAAGCGCATGAAGTGGGGCGCACTGCTATTGCTCGCAGCCGGGTTGTGCATCGGCGATAAAGCTCCGGGCCGGTTCACGGGGATCGTCCACGATAACCGGTGCGTCGGGCCGAATTGCGCCACGCAGTGCCCGGTCACCAAAGACCCGGTGTATACGCTGCAATCCGGTGACGAAGCCTGGGTGTTGAGCGATCGGAAAGCTCCATCGCAATATGTTGGCAAAAAAGTCGTCGTGACCGGAACGGTCGAGGCGGACAACAAACTGAAGGTGTTGTCCATCGCCCCGGCCAGGTGATGACCTGGCCGGAGAACTATCGCTACACGATAGAGCATCTGTGGGTCGATGCGCACGGTGATGCGGCAACCATTGGAATCACCTTCCACGCGCAGGAAAAGCTCGGCTTGATCGTGTATGTCGAACTGCCGAAGGCCGGCAGCAGAATCGAGGCGGGCAAGAGCTTCGGGTCGGTCGAATCAGTGAGTTCCATATTCCATCTCTACGCGCCCATCTCCGGCGAAATCGTCGAAATCAACGAGACACTCGCGTCGTCACCGGAGAAGCTGAATACCGATCCGCACGGCGCCGCCTGGCTGATGAAGCTGCGCATCGGGAAAGGCGTCGAATCCGGCAATCTTTTGTCGGTGGCGGAATATCAGGCTTACCTGGGGTCGGAAAGCTGAGCGCGGCGTTCCATCAACACCACGTCCCGCCAGCGCCCATTCATGCATCCGATGCGTTCCCGCGTTCCGACCACGCGAAATCCGAACCGCTGGTGAAGCCGGATGCTGGCGATGTTCTCGGGAAAGATCCCGGCCTGCAATGTCCAGATGCCGTGCTTCGCGGAATCGGCAATGAGCGCTGCCAAAAGTGCCGCGCCGACGCCTTGGCCGCGCGCCGCTTCGGCGACATACACGCTCACTTCCGCGACTCCTGCATAAACCTGGCGGCGCGAATAAGGGGTCAGCGCTGCCCACCCCAGCGTTTCGGCGCCGTTTCGCGCGACGAGTCTGCAGCACGGAAGGTGCGCGGCATCCCACGCCGCCCACTCGGGCGCAGACTGCTCGAAGGTGGCGTCACCGGTAGAGATGCCCTGGATATAAATTGCGCGGACGGATTCCCAGTCTTCAATCCGCATGGGATGGATTGTGAAATCGGCCGGGACGCCGTTAATTCTTGGGGTCAATGATGAATGTCGGCGCAAAGCCCGACGCCGGCGAATAGCTGCCGGGTCCGGACGACGACACATAGCTGGAACATCCAGCCACCTTGCCGAGGAACGCCTGGGGCTGCACGTCCACCTGCATCTCTTTGAATTCGAGGTGGCCGTAGTTCATCAGCGGGAACACCGTACGCGCCGGCCTCACCCGTTCCTGCACCACATAGGGTGCGCGCAGGGCTTCGCGGATCGCGCGCGCCCAGGAGCCCTCATCGTGCTCATAGCCGATGAAGCTGTGCATATCGCTGTATTCGTCGTTGGGACGCAGCACGAGCTTCTCGCGATTCTGCCTGATATACTCGATCAGGTCGTCGAGCGTTTCTTCGTGGTACTGTGTCCTGCCGCTCTTCACCACGCGCGTCCACGGCACATGCTCGCGAATCGCCTTGCGTTCGTTGATGGGAAACTTCGCCGTGAGCGTTTCGTCGGTCAGCAGCGCGAACATCGCCTTCTTGTGTGAAAGCTCCGAACGGAAGCTGTTCACGATGCAAACCTTGTGATCGCGATAAGCCTGCACCAGCGGGTGATTCAGCGTGAACCGCAGCAGAAACTCCTGCGCACTGATGCGGCGGTAAATCAGGTCGATATCGAACGTGCCGCTGCGCAGCACGCCGTTACGGTATTCCAGCTGATCCGGCGAAACCAGCTCCGTCTGGAAGCCCTCCGCGCGGAAGTAGTCGCGATAAATTTCGTACTCGCTGCGCCCCGTCGGATCGCGGAATTCGAGAATCGCGATATTGGGCTTCGGTTTGGTCCCGAAGTTCCCCGCAAACATCTTGTAAGCCTTTAGCAGCGCGCTCAGGAATGGTTTCTTGCCTCCCACTCGCGTGAGATTGTAGCGGCGCCGGAACTCCTTCACCGGCGGGCAATCGTAGAACAAATCCGAGAGCCCTTCCGACCATGCCGCGCCCGTCAAAGCGTCCGCGTTATACTGCATGACATGCAGGGACCCGTTCTGGATCTGCAAATCGAGTTGGGCGGATACCTCGGCCATTTCGTATCCGGGATCGATCGCAGCCAGCATTTTTTCGGCGGGAAAGAGCTGCATGCGGGAAAGCAATTGCGGGGATGCGAGCGCCGTGCGCAGCATCCGATCGACAGCCGATATTAGCGCTTCACCGGTTTTGACCAGATTGTCGTACTGCTTCTGGGTGACAAAATTCGGTCTGAGAAACGGGCACAGGAGACGGCCACCGGCCGAGAGCTGGCGCGCTTCCATTTCGTCCTGTAAGTTTTTCACCCACCGCAGGTCGCGGTAGGGCTCAGACTCCAGAATCCGGTGATACCGGGTTATCGCCTCATCCAACTGCGTCATTATTCTTCCACGTATCTAAAAGCCGTAGACCTTAACCAAAGTTTGTAGAGCTAACCAAGTATGACACAGGCATGTTAATTTTGTCCGTGCCGCACTGGCCACTTTTCCCATAAAGCATTGAAAACAATTGTAATTATGCCTGTCGGCCTACGCTCAACTTGTGGCTGATCGACCACAGGCTGAACCACTTTGCTTACATAAATTTGATGCGCGGGTGCCCAAAACGGTTGCGCCGCGCCCTGAAGGCCGGATGCCCGATTCCAATTATCACAGCCCCGAGTAGTAGTCGTAACCCTGCTCGGCCCAGTAATCGGCGGGACGCGCGTTCGTATACTCGATCCGCCCGATCCGCTTGATGTTCTTGATCCCATACTTCACCGGCATCACCAACCGCAATGGCGCGCCGTGCCGGTCTTCGAGGGGCTTCCCGTTCATCTCGTAAGCCAGCAGGGACTGCGGATGGAGGGCGCTCGGCATATCCACGCCCACGTAGTAGTCCTTGGTGGGCGTACGCATCGCTACGTAAGCGGCTTTCTCGGAACCCGGGGCGAATTTGGCTGTGAAGTCGGAAAGCCGCGCCCCGGCGAACTGCGTTACCGTGCTCCAGCCCTCCACGCATTTGAAGTCGATAATCTCTTCATAGCGCGGCAAAGATTGAATGTCGGCAATGGTCAACTGCCGCGCCGGCGTTCCTAAAGGCGCCAGATCCAGGCACCATGAAGCTGCATCGATCGGCTCATCCATGCCGATCTCGCCATTCACTTTAATCCGGCCGACGGCGGAAGCCGGATATGTCCGGACCAGATGTTTGTCGCTGTACAGCGTTGTGCGTACGACCCGCTCGTTGAGCCCGAGAACGGCGCGCAGAGAGGGCGGAATATCGTCCGCCCCCATCTGGGAATGAATCCAGGCCGCACCTGCGACCGCGCCCACGGTTCCCGCTCCCAGCGCCAGGAACGACCGGCGGGAGCGCCGCGCCAGTTCCTGCTCGGGTGTAAGCGGACTCTTCGCGGATTTTGCTTTAATCGCCATGTGTCACCTTCGCATTCATCTCGATTTCTTTAAGGTCATACCCGCATACCATGGCCCGGAAGTTTGCCCAGCCCGCGCGCGCCACCTGCGCGATGTGGATCAGGAAAAATCCCACATAGCCCATGGTCAGCCAGAAATGCTCCCAGCGCGCCCACTCGTAACCGCCGAGGGCCGCCGTCAGCCAGTGCAGTTGGGCTGGTTTGTAGACCGCGAGGCCGGTGAGCAGACTCAGCCCGCCCATCAGCACGATCGCCGAATAGGTGATTCGTTGGGCGGCGTTGTAACGGCCCTGCGGCGGAAGGGGAACAGGGAAGCCCACGTCGTGCATGGCCACCTGAGCGGCCTCGCGAAATGAATTTCGATCCGGCGCGAGTGCCCGCCATTCACCCGAAATCAGCGTGTAGAGCACGTACGCGAGGCCGTTGATCGCGAAGATCCAGGCGAAAACGAAATGCAGCGCCATGCCGAGCGCCAGCTGTTGGGCCGCGCCGGTCAGATCGTAAAACCATTTAGGGAAAAAATGGAAGAACGTCACATTACCGGCGCCAATCCGGTAGGGGTCGTATGCCCAGTAGATCAGCAATCCGCTGAAGATCATCACCGAAAGAATCGGGAAGTTGATCCAATGGAACCAGCGTGTGGCGAGCTTATGTTTCTCTTCGAGCACTTTCATGTCCGCAGGATTCCGCTACCCCACCTCCGATTCTATGACGTTCTGAAATGCGCTAAGATTCGAAATTCCCATGAGCACCCCTCGCGGTTCGCCCCAGGTTCGCCTCATTTCCAGCCTGGCAATGCTGATTGTGGTCATCGGGGGCGTATGGTATTACGCGGTAAGAAGAACCGGCGAACTGTTCGATATCGGCGCGAACGCCCGCGTCCAATGCGCCATGGCGGAGGTTAATCAGGGACGGGCGGGACGGACGGAGGGGCTGGGAGACAAGTTCGCTCCGATGTTGCAGCCTATATTGGATGCCGCGACCGGCAAGCTCGTGTACGCCGATCGATGCACGGTTGCGGAAAGGGCGTATGTTCATATCGTTCTGTCGTGGGGGCGTGGCGGGGAAACGACCCTGATCTCGGTGATTTTGACGCAGCGCGGGGCTCAGGAAGAGTTTCCGAGGCTACCGGGAGCGCTTCACACCGGGACCCGGAATGGATATTCGGTGGCGGCGTTCGAGTCCGGCGGGTACCTGGCGTACATCGTTTCCGCTCTGCCCGGCGAGCCGAACCGCAAGCTTGCCGCGCGGCTGAAACCGATTATCGACCGGTTTGCGAAGACGTGAAACCGCCCCCTTTGGCCCGCCGTGACCAAGGGGGCGGTTTTCCTAAGCCACTTTACGGACGGGTGGCCTCAGTGCCCGCCGTCTCTTCTTTGAAGACGGCATCCGCAGCACATTTCTCGATTCGAGCGACAGATCCTTGCGGACCACTGAGCCGAAATATTCATCCAACGGAAAAAGCGGGTATGGCCTCAACTCCCGGAAAGCCCGGCCCAGCTTCTGTTGGATCCGGTAAACGGCGTGGAAGAAAACGCCCTTGTCCATCTTGAGATACCGGCAGCACAACCTCCAGTCCGCGCCCAGCAGGAAATGGAGTCGAAATAATTTATGTTCGAATTCGTCTAAAAATCTTCTGCTGACCAGGCAAAAATCAGCGACGTATTCTTCGTCTTTACGGCCCCAAACAGTGCGTCGGTCCTGGCCACCGATGATTTCGAGTCTCACCTGGCTCACGTGCTTCTCCTTCGCCAAACAGGATCGAAACCGCGAATAGCAACTCCGGAATATCGTCCTCAATACGCAATTACAGGGTGCTTCCGGGCCGTTCCTGCTTGTGCTGCCGCGCAATCCAAGTCCCTGACATTGCGCGCAGGTTTCCTTCGCTACCGCGATGGTCTCTGAGTGATTCCAATCAAAAGTCACGAATGTTTTCTCCAGTATTTGCCGAATACACCAATTTCTTCTCAATTAAATTTCTCTCACTCAACTAACGCAGAGTCTGATTTGATCCCTTCCGAAAACAGCCTGTAACTACTCATCCGATTGAATATAAGCATGTTCCAGTACGTCCATTACCCCTCGCCCGGACCAAGAAATGTACGATATAATACAAACCTATTTCTAAAAGATATATACCTGAACGGGGTAGGGTGTATTTCCGGGAGTTGCAGGAAAGGTTACTCGACATCGCACGCGAACGCGTTCAGGCCGGCAAGCTGACCGAGCGCGGGCTGGCCCGCCTGTGCGGTGTTTCACAGCCCCATATGCACAATGTTTTAAAAAACATACGCTCGCTTTCTACGGGCGCGGCAGACCGTCTGATGCGCGCTCTCGACGTTCGAGTCACCGATCTTCTCTGGCGTCTTTCCACCGAAACCGAGGCCGGAGCCGAGACAATTCCGGTGATTCGCGACCGAATTGGCCCAGGAAGTGACACAGTTTTTACGGAATTCCGCGATCATATCACGTTGCCCGGCCGGCTGCTCAGGGGGATGGTCGATCCACTCGTGGCTCGGCTCGGGCCCGACCTGGTATTACCAAGAGCGCTCGCCGCCCACGATGTCGTGTTACTCGACCAGAACCCGCAAGGCCGGGCAGTACCCGGGAGCAACGGTATCTGGGTAGTAACGGAAGACGGCGGCCTGCGTGTTCGCTATCTTCGGATGGGGGGATCTGGCATCTTCGTCGCCAATGAGGTAACACTGGAAGATCCACGAAAGTGGCACTCGATCCCGCCCCAGGGACAGAATATTCTGGATATAGTGAGGGCACGAATTGTTTGGATTTGCCGTGAAATGGAGAAGGAACCGGCCGGACCGGCTGACCCGGCTTGCTGAAGCCATCGAAGCCGTCGCCGAGACCGACCGCAGGGTGATTGCGGAAAGCGCGCAGGTCGATCGGCTGCGCGCGCGCGGCGCGGTGGAACTGCATCGCATCTGCCGCGCTTTCGTCGACGACGTGAACGGCAAGCTGACGGAGCCGGCAATGCGGCTCGACCCGTCCTCGTTCCTGGAGGAGAACTATCACGACGAGGGCCTGAATCTCTTCCAGATCAATCTGCGGGGGCGCGTCCTGCAGATCGAATTCGAACCCACCGCGGAACTCCTCGAAGACGACGATTTCCGCAAGCCCTACGTGCTGCGGGGAGCGGTGCGTTCCTACAATCAGGATCAACTCGAACACAGCAGCATCGACGAGCAGATGATTTTTTATTGCCCGGCGGACGAGACCGGATACTGGCATTTTTTCGACGGCCGCACATATCGAAGCGGGCGGTTGACCGAGCACTATCTGATTACGGAGATGGAGAAATTGCTCTAACCAGCCGCGGACTCCGTCCGATCCCAGAAGCCCGCGCGCGGGGTTGATCCCGGCAATACCGGGCCACCAGCCAGTAAGCCGTGGTCAGATCGAAACGCCGGTCCATGCCAGGCGCCATGATTGTGGCGGCGGATTTGGCCGTGCCGGCGCCGGTAAGAACGGCCAATACACCATCGCGGTTCATGCGCAGATCGTGAAACCCCTGCGGAAACGGCATCACGCGATCAAGCTTATTACGCCCAACCCGATTGTCGGGAAACGGCGGGAAGGGCGATCGGTACTCCAGGGGCGGCGGCGAAAAGACCTCGATCCATGCTCTTAAGCGTGAGCCAGCGCATTCTGGAAATCGGTCAGCAGATCGCGCCAATCCTCGATGCCAACCGAAATGCGGACAAGGCCGTCGCCGATGCCGGCCGAGTCGTTCTCTTCGGAACTGATGCCGGAATGAGTTGTCGAACGCGGATGGCAGACAAGCGTCTCGACCCCGCCGAGCGAAACCGCGTTCCGGGCGATCCGCAGATGACGGAGGAAATTGAACGCCGCGGCCTTTCCACCGTTCAGATCGATCGAGATGATTCCTCCCGGAAAATCGCATTGGGAACGGAAGATACCCGCCTGCGCGGGGTCCTCGAAAAGCGTTGGATAGTAAACCCTTTCAACCTTCGGATGATATGCCAGCGCCTCCGCGATACGCTGCGCGCTCTTGCTCTGGCGGTTCATGCGCA
>Ga0070733_10001991_pt1 | contig 14888 bp, 10 predicted proteins | sample Coa_R1_9_FD_66450 | JGI IMG/M metagenome (GOLD analysis project Ga0070733, IMG submission 66450) | Surface soil microbial communities from Centralia Pennsylvania, which are recovering from an underground coalmine fire - Coalmine... | ecosystem: Environmental > Terrestrial > Soil > Unclassified ... | reverse complement strand
GCATATGCCACTTCCCGAAGTCGCCAAACTGTGCCGTCGGGCGGAGAACGAATTCGTCGGCGCGAAAGTCGGCATCATGGATCAATTTGTTTCCTGCATGGGAAAAGCGGGACACGCCTTCTTTCTCGACTGCCGCTCACTTGAATTTAAGTTCGTCCCGATTCCCGCCGGGCTGAAATTCGTGGTCTGCAATACGATGGTAAAGCACGATCTCGCGACCGGAGCCTACAATACGCGCCGTGAAGAATGCGAAGCAGGAGTGCGGATTTTCGCAAAGTGGGATCCGGCGATCCGCGCCTTACGCGATGTGTCAATCGCAATGCTGGATCGACATGCCAACGATCTTCCCTCCACGATCTGGAAGCGCTGTTCTCACGTAGTCCGCGAAAACCAGCGGACGCTGGACGCCGCCCGTGCGCTCACGGAAGGCGACCTGTCGCGAGTAGGAGAATTAATGCGCGAATCGCACAACAGCCTGCGCGATCTCTATGAAGTCAGTTGCCGCGAACTCGACGTGATGGTCGAAGCGGCCGAGGGCTTGCCCGGTTTCTGTGGCGGACGCATGACTGGCGGCGGTTTCGGCGGATGTACCGTCAACCTCGTGCGCGAGGAAAACGCGGACGACTTCGCGAAGACAATTGCCGAACGCTATCGACAGGCGACGGGAATCAATCCGCAGGTCTACCTCTGCTCCGCCGAAGACGGCGCGGAGGCGCTCAGCTGGAGCTAGACGTATCTCCAGCATCTGGCGCCCACTCCTGCAGCTTGACCAGCCAGTTCGCAGGCTCGGGCAGAATCGCGAACTTCGGCAAGTCACCCCGCACCATCGCAACTTCATCGCAGCAATGGAATCTGGGGCAGGCGTGGCAGTCCTTATAGATCTTGTCCGGAATATCTTCGCGCTGCGCGACCGAAAATCCCTGCCCGGCAAAAAAATCCGGCTTGCGCGTGAACAGGCAAATGCAATCCACGCTATGCCGTTTCGCCTCGGCCATCAGAGCCTTCACCAGTCGCCCGCCGCCTCCCCGCCCTTGCGCCCAGGGCGCAACCGTGATGGAGCGGATCTCGGCCAGGTGCGTTCCGTACAAATGCAGCGCGCCGCAGCCAATGATGCGCCCATCATCCTCAAGCACCACGAAGTCTCGGACGTTTTCGCAAATCTCGGCCAGCGTGCGCGGCAACAGTGTGCCGTCGCCGGAATAGGCCGAAATCAATTCGTGAACGTGCTGCGCGTCGGGCAGGATTGCTTTACGCGTGCGCATGGACCTCCTCGCGAAGAGACGAAAGTTTCTTCCTGGCTGCAGTGATCGCCTGGCGTACTCGGACCAGCGCGGTCCCTCCCGGAACATCGTGAATCGCCAGCACCGACGCCAGTTTCAGCGACTCGTAAAAATCGTGCGCGAAAGCCGGACTGAGCGATTGCAGATCTTTCAAAGGTAAATCCTGCAGCTCGCAACCACGCTCCAGACAGATCTGCACTGCCTTGCCAATCCGTTCATGCGCCAGCCGCGAAGGGACGCCGCGCTGCACCAAATAGGTCGCGGCCGCCCATGCGTTCATGAATCCGGATTGCGCTGCCGCCAGCATCTGATCGTGATGAAATTCCACCGCCTTCATCCATCCCGTGACCAGCGGCAACATTTGCAGAAGTGTGTCCGCGGCCCCGAACAACGGCTCCTGCGTTTCCTGCAGATCTTTGTTGTAAGCCAGCGGCAACCCCTTCATCGCGACCATGAGCGCGATCGCATTTCCCAAAACTCGTCCACTCTTGCCGCGCACCAACTCGAGCAAATCCGGATTTTGCTTTTGCGGCATCGCGCTGCTGCCGGTCGAGTAGGCCTCCGGCAATCGCAGGAATCCATATTCCTGCGAAGAAAAAAGAACCATCTCTTCCGCCCAGCGGCTCAAATGCATGGCCAGAAGCGACAGGGAGTTCACGAACTCCAGCGCAAAGTCCCGGTCACTGGTGGCATCGATGCTGTTGGCGGTTGGCCCATCGAATCCCAGACTGTCGGCCACGTAACCACGATCAAGTGGAAGCGTCGCCCCCGCGACCGCGCCCGATCCCAGCGGGCAGACGTTCAGTCGTTTCCGGCAGTCTGCGAGCCGGTCCGCATCGCGCAAAAACATTTCGACATAAGCCAGTAGCCAGTGCGCCACTAGAACCGGTTCAGCCTTCTGCAGGTGCGTGTAAGACGGCATGGCTGCATCGGCAGCTTGCTCGCCGCGATCGGCGATCACCCCGCACAATTCCACAAGTTCTTGCCGCAGTTGATCGATCGCCGCTCGAACGTACAGCCGCAAATCGGTCGCAATCTGCTCATTGCGGCTGCGCCCGCTATGCAGCTTGTATCCCAGTTCGCCGATCAAAGTGACGAGCTGTTTCTCCACAAAATGATGAACGTCTTCCGCCTCCGCATCGTCAAGAAACGAGGGCGACGCAGCCGCGCGCTCGCCCATCTGCTCCAGCCCCTGCAGAATGCCGATGAGCTCGTCTGCCGACAGTACGCCCGCGTTCTTCAGGGCGCGCGCGTGTGCCCCGCTGGCCGCGAGCTCGTATTGCAGCAGGCGGCGATCGAAACCGAACGACCGCTGCCAGCGCTCGAAATCGGGATCCAGCGGCTGCCGGAATCTTCCCGACCACATCTTCATCGTGCAACCTCCATCCGAGTTCGCGCGCGCGACCGAGACGGCAGACCGAGGATGCGGATGAATCCTGCCGCGTCCTTCTGATCGTAACTGTCTCCCATGGTGAAGGAAGAAAGATCGGTGCGATAGAGCGAGTACGCCGACTCTCGGCTGATCACGGAAACATTTCCCTTGTACAGCGACAGCGTGACGCTGCCGGTCATATCTTTCTGCGTGCTTTCGATAAATGCATCGAGGGCCTCGCGCAGCGGAGTGAACCACAGCCCGAAGTAAACCAGTTCCGCATACTTCAAGCCGATGTGCTGCTTGAAGTGCGCAACGTCGCGCTCCAGGCACAGCGCTTCCAGTTCGCGGTGCGCCGCAATCAACAGCGTGCCCCCCGGGGTCTCATAGCACCCCCGCGACTTGATTCCGACAAAGCGGTTCTCCACCAGATCGATCCGCCCGATCGCATTGCGTGCGCCAATTTCGTTCAGCAATTCCACCAGCGAAACGGGATCCATTTTCATCCCGTTCACCGACACAGGTACTCCCGCCTCAAACCCGATCCTCACGTGTTCTTCCTTGTCGGGCGCCTCCTGCGGAGACTTCGTGATCTGCCACGTCGTGGCCAAAGGCGCATTGCCCGCGTCTTCCAACTCGCCGCCTTCGTGGCTGATGTGCCACAAATTGCGGTCGCGGCTGTGAATCTTCGTGCGGCTCGCCTCAACCCGAATCCCGTGCTGCTCGGCGTAATCCAGGCAATCCTCGCGCGACTTCAACGTCCACTCCCGCCAAGGCGCAATAATTTTCAACTCCGGCGCCAGCGCCTGGTAGGTCAATTCAAACCTCACCTGATCGTTGCCTTTTCCCGTGCAGCCGTGAGCGACCGCGGTCGCCCCCTCGCGCACCGCCACTTCCACCTGATGTTTCGCGATCACCGGACGCGCCAGCGAAGTTCCGAGTAAGTACTTGTGTTCGTAAACAGCCCCCGCTTTCAATGCGGGGAAGACGTACCCAGTCAGAAATTCCTCGCGGAGATCCTCCACGATTACCTTACTGGCGCCCGTGGCGTAAGCCTTCTCCACCACGGCCTCAATGTCATCTCCCTGGCCAACGTCGCCGACCATGGCGATGACGTCGTAAGAGTAATTCTCCTTCAGCCACGGAATAATGATCGACGTGTCCAGTCCGCCGGAATATGCAAGAACAACTTTCTCAGGCATGAGCGCTCCTCACGGGCAGGCGCACGGCGCCGCCCAGCAATAAATACAGAATGGATTTTTGCACGTGCAGCCGGTTTTCCGCCTGCTCAAAGACTACGGAGTCGTCGCCGTCCATCACCTCGTCGGTGACCTCCTCGCCGCGATGCGCCGGCAGGCAATGCATGAACGCCGCGTGGGGAGCGGCTTCCGCCATGAGTTCCCGATTCACTTGATACGCCTGGAATATTCCAACGCGCTGCGCCGCCTCGTGCTCCTGACCCATGCTGGCCCAGGCGTCGGTGTAAACCGCGTCGACTCCCGCCACCGCAACGTGCGGGTCGCTGAGCAGTTCGATGCGCGCCCCAGTCTGTTTCGCAATCTTTTTCGCGTCGGCAACAATCCTCGCATTCGGCTCATAGCCCTTCGGCGTGGCAATACGGATCGACGATCCCAGGCACGCGCAAGTGAGCACCAGAGAATGCGCCACGTTGTTGCCGTCGCCGACATACGCGATCGTAATCTTCTGCAAGTCGCCGAAACGCTCCTGCAGCGTAAAGTAGTCGGCGAGAGCCTGACAGGGATGCTCCAGATCACTGAGCGCGTTGATCACCGGAACCGACGCATACCGCGCCATCCCCTCGATCGTCTCCTGTGCGAACGTGCGCAGCACAATCACGTCAACCCAGCGCTCAAGGTTGTGCGCAACATCGCTCAGGCTTTCGCGTGCGCCCAGCTTTTCTTGCGTCTGATCGACAAAGATGGCGCTCCCGCCCAGCGCAGTCATGCCCGCTTCAAACGTCAGCCGCGTACGCAATGATGGCTTTTCGAAAAACATCACCATCTGTTTCCCCGCCATTGACCGCTGAAACACCGACGGACGCGACTTCATCAGCTCCGCCAGATGCAACACGGCCTCGACTCCCTGCGGACCCAGATCGCGGGTCGAAATCAGGTCTGGGCACCAGAAGGTGCCAGGAAAAGTTTCCGGCACCGCCGGTACTCTGCTCTGCAATGGACTATTCAACGTTGACTCCTCTTCCACAAACTCTCTCTCGTTGCCTCAGCCGTGCGTCGAGTGCCCCATTTCTCGCGTCCTTTGCGCGAGAAATGGGGACTTGTTACGCACAAGTCACCTCAGTCCCGCACGGCAGTTTCGTCAAGTAAAATTGCGGCAGCGCTTCAGCTTCCGCCGCGGGCAAAATCCTCACCCGCCCCACCCCTTGTTTCAGCGCCCGCTTGCAGGCTTCGATCTTGGGCAGCATGCCGCCGCTGATCACCGACCCGGATGCCAGGTCGTCGGCCTGCTTCGTGCTCAGCCACGGAATTACGGCGCCTTCCGCGTCCTTCACCCCGGGCACATCCGTCAAAAAGATCAGCGCGTTCGCGTGGCACGCCGCCGCGCAGGCCGCGGCCATTTCATCAGCATTCACGTTGTAGTACTCGCCGTCGGCTCCGAGCGCCATCGACGCCAGCACAGGAATTCCTCCCTGCTGCCATAGCGCTTCGATCCAGCACGGCTCCGCGAAACAAATCTCGCCGACAAATCCCAGGTCGTTCCCGCGCACATGCTTCTTGCGCGCGCGGAAGCTCATGCCGTCGCCGCCGCAGAAGCCAACCGCGGGCATCCCCGCTGCTTGAATCGCTGCCACCATTTTCTTATTGACCATGCCACCGAGAACCATCAGCGCGACATCGCGTGTCTCGGCGTCGGTCACGCGCAACCCGCCAACGAATTCGCTTTCCTTGCCCAGGCGCTTCAGCATGCGAGTCAGCGCGCCTCCACCGCCGTGCACCACTGCGACGCGGTGTCCGTCCTGCGCCAATTCCGCGATGGCCCGCGCACACTTGCGCAACGTTGCCGCATCCTCGAGTGCCGCTCCTCCGATTTTGACTACGATCGTCATTGCAGTCCCTCGTCTTCCGCCCACCCATACATCAGATTCATGTTCTGCACCGCTTGTCCCGCCGCGCCTTTCAGCAGGTTGTCGATGCACGAAATCAACACCAGCCGGCGTCCATCTTCCGCCAGACAAAATCCAAGGTCGCAGTAGTTCGTATGCAGCGAAAACTGCACTTGAGGAAGCTTCGGAGTCTGAAACACCCGCACCCAACGCTTCCCCGAATAAAAATTCCGAAAGCACGACTCCACTTCCAGCGGCGTCATCTCCCGGATCAGTTGCACATAAATCGTCGAGAGAATCCCGCGCGGAATCGGCAGCAGATGCGGCGTGAACGTCAACTCCTGCGCGCCCAATCCAAGTTGCTCGACCATCTCGCCCATGTGCCGGTGATTGAAAACCGAATACGCCGACAAATTGTCGGCCACGGAAACAAAATGAGTTTTCGCTGTCGGCTCCTTGCCCGCTCCTGATACGCCCGACTTCGAATCGGAAATAATTCCGTGCTCGCGATCCACCACGCCTGCCTTCAATAATGGGGCGAGCGCCAGGATTACCGACGTCGCGTAGCACCCGGGATTGGCCACCAGCGTGGCATTGGCGATGCGATCGGTATTCAGTTCCGGCAACCCGTAAACTGCTCTGTCCGTCAGTTCCGCCGCCGAGACCGCGTCCGAGTCCTGAAAGCCATAGATCGTGCGATGCTGTTCCTGCTTCAACCGCCACGCGCCGCTCAAGTCAATCACCCGCAGGCCCTGCGAAATCGCCTCGGGAACCAGCGCGCGCGAGGCCTCGTGCGGTGTCGCCAGTAGCAGCAATTCCACGCCCTGTTGTTTCAGCGCCGGCCATGACAGCGCATGCAGTGGGTAGCCTCCGTTGCCGGAGAGCGCCGGAAACACATCGGCCAGATCGCTGGCGCTGCCGTTGTCGGCGCTGCGCCGCAACAGCACCGGCTTCTCCAGCCTGGGATGACGCAACAGAATGCGCGTCAACTCCAGCCCGGAATAGCCGGTCGCGCCCAGCACAGCGGTTTTGAGTTTCGCAGGCATTTTTTCTACGCCAGCATTCCTTCGATGCGCCCCGCCAGTTTCCTCGCGTCGTCTTTGTCCGGACACACAATAAGGATCGTGTCGTCGCCGGCAATCGTGCCCACCACTTCAGACCAGTCGGCCTCATCCAGCGCCGCAGCGACCGGCTGCGCGCTGCCGACAATCGTCTTGATCACCAGTTGGTTCTGCGCCGACCGGATATCGAGCACAAACTCCCGCACCAGCCGCGAGACCGGAGGCAGCGCAACTCCGGCAGCGCCCTCGCCGTGGGGCAGCGAATAGCCGTGGGAAGTCTTGCTCAGGTTCAGGTCGCGGATGTCCCGCGAAAGCGTGGCTTGGCCTACCTTGAACCCGCGCTTGCGCAGCAACCGCTGCAGATCCTCTTGGCTGGCGATGGACCCGTGCTTCAAAGAGTCGAGAACGGCGCGTTGGCGAAGTGCTTTATTCATACTGAATAATTATGCATCATGTTGAATAATTATGTTCTTATCTTACGGACCACCCACCAAATGTCAAGCAAAAATCTTGCCGCGCCGACATCCGAAAGTAAGCTGCCGCCGAGATTCCAAACTGCCCCTGGTTCCTATTCCCTGTCCCCTGCGTCTCCGGCACGAAGACCCGCGTCTTGCTACACTACTTCGCGGTCAACACCGCCTCGCACCGGAGACAGGTATGAACCCGAAGCCCACGCTGATGGCGGAATTGATCGCCGAGTTCCTCGGAACGTTCGTGCTGATCCTGCTGGGCATCGGCGTCGTCGCCATGGTCGTGCTGTTTCCTTCGAGGAATCCGGGAGAGACCATCCACGGCGGTTTTACCAACATCACCCTGGCCTGGGGCCTCGCCGTGACCATGGGCATTTACGTCGCCGGAAAAATTTCGGGAGCTCATCTGAATCCGGCCGTTACCCTGGCGCTCGCGGTATTTCGTGGTTTTCCGTGGCGCAAGGTGCTGCCCTATTCGGCCGCGCAGACTGCCGGAGCGTTCGCCGCCGCCGCGCTTGTCTACTGGAACTATCTCCCCGCTTTCCGCCAAGTGGATGTGCAACTCGACCACACCGCCGGCGTGTTTACAACATTCCCTGCGTTCCCCGCTTTTCCGCAAGCGGGCTTTCTGGATCAACTCGTCGGCACCGGTTTGCTCGTCCTGCTCATCTTTGCGATCACCGACGAGTTCAACGTGCCGCCTGGAGCGAATCTTGCTCCCGCCATGATTGGCCTCGTCGTGGTTGCCATCGGCATGAGTTTTGGTGGCATGCACGGCTACGCCATCAATCCCGCGCGCGATTTCGGTCCGCGCCTGTTCACCGTGGTCGCGGGGTTTCGCAACAACGGCCTCACCGACGGAATACGCGTGTGGTGGATTCCAGTGGTAGCCCCGCTACTCGGAGGACTGATTGGCGCAGCCGTCTACGATTTCGGAATAAGGCGCTATCTGCGTCCGTCGTAAGGTTTTCCTAGCGCCCTTCGCGGCCTTTCTTCGCGAACTTCGCGGTTCAAGCTCTTGCAGGAGCAAGCGGCGCCGGGTGAAAGGTTCTGAGAGGGAGGGAACGGTGCAATACGTTCTGGCACTCGACCAAGGCACAACCAGTTCGCGAGCTCTCCTGTTCGATCAGGAAGGAATCGTTCGCGCCGTCGGGCAACGCGAATTCGATCAGATCTTTCCTCAGCCCGGCTGGGTCGAACACAATCCCGAGCAGATCGCTTCGTCCCAAATCGCAGTCGCGCTGGAAGCCCTGTCCAAGGCTGGAGTGCGGTCTGGCGATGTGCCTGCGATCGGCATCGCCAACCAGCGCGAGACCACGATCGTGTGGAATCGCGAGACTGGTCAGCCTGTCCATAACGCGATCGTCTGGCAAGACCGCCGTACCGCCGACTTCTGCGAGCGCCTTCGCAGCGAGGGCCACGGCCCTCTGATTCAGCAGCGCACGGGCTTGCTGATCGACTCCTATTTCTCCGCCAGCAAAATTTCCTGGATTCTCGACAACGCTCGCGGTGCTCGCTCGCTCGCCGATGCTGGCAAGCTGGCTTTCGGAACGGTCGATAGCTGGCTCCTCTGGAAGCTGACCGAAGGCAAGGTTCACGCTACCGACGCCAGCAACGCCTCGCGCACCATGCTCTTCAACATTCACACTGGAGCCTGGGATCACGAGCTTCTCGATCTGTTTCGCGTTCCCGCTTCGTTGATGCCCGCCGTGCGTTCCTCCAGCGAGGTCTACGGAGAAGTGAGCGGCGTCGACGGCCTGAATGGCATACCGCTCGCAGGCATCGCCGGCGATCAACAGGCTGCCCTGTTCGGGCAACGCTGCATCCGTCCCGGCCTCACTAAGAACACGTATGGCACAGGATGTTTCATGCTGCAAAACACCGGTATGCGTGCCGTCCCGTCGTCAAATCGTCTGGTCACGACCGTTGCCTGGAAAATCGGAGACACCACCGAGTACGCCCTCGAAGGCAGCGTCTTTGTTGGCGGCGCGGTGGTGCAGTGGCTGCGCGACGGCTTGGCACTAATTCGCAAATCGGAAGACGTCGAAGCGCTGGCAAAATCCGTCCCCGACAACGGTGGCATCTACTTTGTTCCCGCGTTCGTAGGACTGGGCGCGCCGCACTGGGATTCCTACGCGCGCGGTTCAATGTTCGGACTGACTCGCGGTACTACAGCCGGCCACTTGGCCCGCGCAGCGCTCGAGAGCATCGCTTATCAAGTCGCCGATCTGCTTGACGCCATGCGCCTCGATTCCGGCGACTCTGGCCAGGAACTGCGCGCCGACGGCGGAGCCGCCGCCAATAACAGTCTCATGCAATTTCAATCCGACATCCTCGGAGTTCCGGTTGTTCGCCCCGCCGTAACCGAAACCACCGCGCTCGGCGCCGCATATCTCGCCGGCCTCGCCGTCGGATTCTGGAAGACCGGTCTCGACGCATCCGTGGCAGGAAAAGATCGCCGCTTCGAACCACAAATGCCGCCGTCGCAAGCCCGCGCCCTGCGCAACCGCTGGAACGAAGCCGTCGCGCGATCGAAAAACTGGGAGTCGGCGACGCTTGATTAAATCGGCCAGGTTTTTCTCCGCGTCCTTCGCGAGTCCTCCGCGACCTTCGCGGTCAAGGCTTTTTGCCGTTGCGTCTGTGCAGCGATTCCAATGAATCGCTAGCTTAATCAGTCTTCATACCAAAACACCGCGCCCTTAGTAATTGCCGGCAGCGTGAAAGTAGTCGCATCTCCGCGCCGCACTCCCTTCACGATCTGCACCTCGCCAAGGAACGGCAAGAAGAATCCCTTCCCCTCGGACTTCGATCTCAAGCGGACTTCCACGCCCTCCTGCGGCGTCTGCACAGGATTCAAGCCTCCACGCAGCCCGGCAAAATTAGCGAAGAAGCAATTAATATGTCCATCGGAAGTCCGTGCGATCGAAGTGGCGACCATCGGCCCGGCTTTGATCCGCACGCCGTCCCCGCCCCGCAAACTGTCGAAAAACGCCTGCCGCGAGTCCGGCGACGCATGCTCGAAGTCTTTCTCCAGCGCCGCGCCATAAGCCTTGCCCGGAGAATCCGCAAGTCGCACCACATTCGCCGAGTTCCCTAGCCCAGTAGCATCGGCCCCGCCAATCACGATCCGACCTCTATAGCCCTGCAGCCACGCCTTCTCTTTCTCCCCCAGCACCCGCACATCCGGCAACACCAGCGTCTGCCCATGAAACTCCGCCAGCGTCCGCGGCGTCACAATCTGAAACTCCAGATGCCGCTGCATCAGCAGAATCAAAATTCCCCGATACGACTCGATGAACTCGTCCGCATAAAAATTCCTCGTGTCCGGCGAAAAATAAACCCCAATCGGATCCACCGGCGCCCGCGGCAGATAAAAGGTCTTCTCGTGCGCTTCGATCCACGAAAAAAGTTTCTTTCGCGTCGGCAGATCGTTCGACCCGCCCATCGAATGTCCCGGCGCATCCCAGAAATTCGCCCCCGCCATCACCTGCGACATGGCCAGATTCATCATGGCCTCGCGCTTGTCCACAACTTTGTCGCCATCCCATGAGTAATTCAGAATCCACGTGGGCTTGTCCTGCCCATTCGGCCCCTGCGCGAACGCGCGAAACGAATGCATCCCCACCTGATAGCGGAACCAATCCAGCGGCGTGCGCCCCGAAGCCATGTGTTCGCCGTTGCCAAATTCATATTCATGTGCGACCGCGTCGACTACGCCATACAGGCTGTAAACATCGGCCCCCACCCGCACCGCCTCTTCTTCAATCCCTGGATAAATTTCGGGAATCGTCTTGATCTTCGGATTCACCGACTTCGCCGACTGGTCAATCTCCTGCAAAAAATCCGTAAACGTCTGAATCCTGAACTCCACCCACCGGCGAAACGCCGGGTCCGCAAAATCTCCCAGTTTCAAATCATGCTTCGCATCCAGTCCCGTCTGCTGCTTGAACGCCGCGACCGTGTAGTCGTCAAAGCTGGCCCACGTATTCTCCCATCCATCGAAATGCGTCATCCAGTACGGGATGTCCACATAAATCCCATCAATCCCCGTCCCGGCAATCTGCCGCACCCGCTCCATATAAATCTTCCGCCACTCCGGCGCGTACGGACTCACCCACACATCCTCATCGCCCTTGCGAATCCAAAACGCCGTCCCTCCCCCAAAGATCGCCGGCTCTCCTTTAATATTCCTCTGCAACCAATCCGGATGTTCCTTGGCCAGCGTGTGCGGCGTGTCATCCGCGTGCGCCGTAATGCACTCCGTCCCGGCAATGTAGACGAAGGCATAATTGCCCGCGTGGTGCGCGGCTTCGGCCACATCGTGAATCGCCTTCAATTTTTCTTCGGGATGAACAAAACTCTCATAGCGCCCGGGAATATCGTTGTCGACTTCAATCCCGAAAACGCCGCTCTCCTGCGCGCGGCGCACGATCTCTACCGCATCGCCGCCCCTTAGGCCGTACGCCCCAATGCGAACGTAATTGGCCCAGTCCTGGCCTGGCCAGTCCTTATTGTCGGAAGTCGCTCCCGCGGGCGCTCTTGCCACGAGCAGCGAAAGTCCGCAAGCGGCGATCATCACAGAGGCGAAGACTATGGGTGCGGTTTTCATAAGCAGGGATGGAAAGTTGCCGGCGCAGTCTCGTCAGAATTCGAACCTCAACCCAAACTGGAAAAACCGCGGCAGATAGCCCGCCCCGGTGGAGGTGACTGTGCCGAAGCCGTTGTCGCCCAGGCCGCTATCGGGTGCGCCGAAGCGCGGATGATTGAAGAGGTTGAAAATCTCGGCCCGCACGTCGATCTTCATTCCTTCTTTGGGCACAAACGACTTATACAGATTCAGGTCGAAGTTGTGAATGCCGTCGGTGCGCAAGGCTGAAATATAACGTCGAGCATTGCCCGGAACCTGATCCCCGGGGTCGGCAAAGCAGCTCGAGTTAAAGACGGACAGTGGGGTGACTGGCAGGTTCTGGTTCGCTGCGTTCTGAGAGATTGCTGCGTCCAGCCAGCTAACGCCGCTCTTCAGCTGCGGGCACACCAGGTTCGGCCGTTGCGAGCCATTCGCCAACCGGCCCAGCGAATCGCCGATCGCCAGAGGCTGCCCCGACTGTTCCGTCATCATCGTCGCAATCGACCAGCCTCCCACGACCGCATCCAGACCGCGATTCATGTTGCCGCCGAGCCACTGCTTGCGGCCCACCGGCAAATCGATCACCACCGCGGCCGCCAGCCGCTGTGGCGTGTCGCTGGCGCTGATGGCGTGCTCTTTGTTCAGTTGGTCGAGTTGCTGCGGCATACCAGCCGACAGCGAGCCCACAAAATTGTTTCGGCCGGCCGAGGAATCGTCAGTCGCCTTCGAGATCGTGTAGCTGCCTTCGAAGCTGATGTTGTGTGTGGTGCGTTTCTGGAAGCGAACCTGCATCGCGTTGTACCAGGAGTTCGCTGATTCCAGCATCAGTCCTTCAAAGTCCCCGACAAACTGCGGGTAGCGATTCAGCAGCAGCCCCAGCGGGATCTGATTTCCGCTGGTGGCAAAGATGGAATCAGGTTCATTGAAGCAGGGATTGCCCGGGCTCGCCGTACAGGGGTTGTTGAACATGGAGAAGAAGGGATTGTTCACCTGCGTCTGCAGGAAACTAGTGACGCAGCTGTCAGCTGAGCAATTCGGATCCGTCGGAGTCACCGCCGCCATAATCTGCGCCAGCAACGACGACGGAATGTAGTCCCGGTTGTTGGTGCCCGACCACGGCAAGTGCGTGCTGCGGTTGGCCACGTAATCCACGCCCACCACGATCTCGCTGGGCAGGCCGCGCTGAATCCCCAGGTTCCACTGATAGATGTCGGCGTCGCGTGCCGCGGTTGTGCCTAGATCGTTGTCGTTGGCGTATCCCCAGTTCGCCAGCGCACCGTACGCCTTGCCTTGGGGCCCGGTGAAACCGCTGGGGAATGGATTCGCCAGTGTTGATATCGGCTGCGGATTCGAAAAGTCGCTGGTGGTGAAAAAGATCGTGGCTCGCTTGCGGAACGCCGTGCCGGGATATTGGAAGTTCGTTGCCGGACTCATTCCAAAGTAGATGCCGGCCCCGCCGCGCACTACCGTATTGGAATCGGGCGCGAAGGCAAATCCCAGCCTTGGTCCAAAGTCGCTGCGGTACGCCGGAACGCTGCGCATGCTCGATGTAGGGAACTGTGTCGTGCCGAACAATTCCTGCGTGTTCGGCAGATTCAGGCCGATTCCCTGCATCGCTGCCTGAGCGCTTGTAGTGCCGCCATTGGCAAGATTAATGCTGACGCCCGAATCGGCCGCGAAGTTGCTGAACTCGATCTGGTTGTGGCGCTCATTGTAAGGTGTGCTCCACTCATAGCGCAGGCCCAGGTTCACGGTCAGCCGGGAATTTACCTTCCAGTCGTCCTGAATATAGAAGCCCGTCTCCTTCGACTTGTTGGCGACCGACGGATACACGATCAGCGATGTCTGCCCGCCGTTCGAGGAGTTGATGTTGTCGCCGTAGCCAAACAGCAGGCTGGCGAAGGGGTTGCCTGTTGGATTGCCGCCCGCGTCGGTTTCGCTGCTCGGATTCGGCGAGGTCACAAAGTCGCTGAAGTTCAACAGTCCGGTCGGGTCCGGCGGCTGGAAGAAGTTGTTGAAGAAAAGCCTCTGCTCCCCACCGATCTTTATCAGGTGAGGGCCCTTCGAAATTACCAGCTGCGAGGAATAGCTGTAGAGCGTGTGGGCAAACGTGGTGTTTACGCAGCACTGATCGAATAGATCCGCCGTACTCGAGGCGCCGTTCGCCAGCGCGATCCCGGTCATATAGATGGCCGGCATCCGGTCCAATCCGTTGGCCTGCCCGTAGACCGCCGGCAGTTGACCGTTCGCCGGCTGGTTCGCATTGAAGCTGGAAATCGTCGGCATGTTCGACGTCTCCACTTCGTGGACGCGATCGACGGCGGCGCGGCTGGTCCATACAATCCGCGGATTCAGCGTCCAGGTGTATTCGACGCCACCGTTCTGCGCCCTGGTCGGACTGCTTCCAATGGCGTCGCCGCTTCCGTTGCCGTCAAAGCCGTCGCCCAGAATATAAGGATTGTAGAAATTGGACGTGGCGCGGCTGTAGCGGCCGCTGATTCGCCGCTTGTCGTCGATCTGGTGATCCAGCTTGATCTCGAACTGGTAGTCGGGCGAGTGATTCAGCCCGCTGAAAACATAGTTGTTGAATTCCTGCCCCGGCACGTTGGGTTGCGGATAAAGATTGAGGATTCCCAGGCCGACCGGATCCACCTCAGGATTGGGCTGTCCGCCTACCTGTATAGGAATGATGTTGCCAGGCACCTGCGGACGAGTGCAACCTTGCGCGTTGCAGGTCACCTGCTTTGGGTCGTAAATGTTCGTCGCAGTCTGCGAGAAGTCGTATCCCGTACCGGTGAGCCCGCGTTCCGCCATGGTGGGTACCGTCGACGTGCCGTTAAATGCGTTGTCGGAGCGCACTTTTTCGAAATCAGCGAAGAAAAACGTCTTATCCTTTTTGATTGGCCCGCCGATGGTAAAGCCCGCCTGGTCGCGCTTGCTGTCGGGCTTGAGATTCGGCGCGGGGTTGAAAAAGTCGCGCGCGTCCATCTGGGAGC